>Ga0210396_10000749_pt1 | contig 38695 bp, 34 predicted proteins | sample IncBWH17OmetaG_FD_155466 | JGI IMG/M metagenome (GOLD analysis project Ga0210396, IMG submission 155466) | Forest soil microbial communities from Barre Woods Harvard Forest LTER site, Petersham, Massachusetts, United States - Inc-BW-H-17-O ... | reverse complement strand
AGCGCTTGCCAAAACGTTTCTCCCCGTGTTGATGCCGTTACCGACTCGCCACTCGACCTGCGATGGCGCCATCGCTTGGGTGGTATCTCCGGTGACGAATGAATATTGCAGCGCCGGCTGATCCTCCAGATCCGCCGGCGGCGCCGATATGTTCACCGAGATGCCGGCGGGGAACGCTGATTTGCTCGCCAGGTTGGGCGGCGCAAAGTCGGCGTTCACCCACAGAATCATCTTGTCTATGCCGGTATCCATCAGGATCGGCAGATCGGCATAAAACCCGTCGGGGCTATAATCGCCGGACAGGGTGACGCTGCCGAAAGGTTGCATCCAATCCTCCCCGGAGGCGTCGCGGTCGAGCGCGATGAACGCGAAGCTCTCCGTGTTGAGCGAGGTCAGGCCGACCTCAATGCCTCTTGAGCTGATGATGTAGCCGTGGCGCAGATGCGTGCCCTGGTAGCGCAGATGCAGCAGCGGATTGCGAGCCGGACCACCGTCAGCCAGTCCGCCAATGCCAAACCCGATGCCGAACACACCGCCGTCGAAATCGCCCGGCCGGTCAACCGCAAAAACCTCAATATTGGCCACCGGGTAGTCGCCCGTGCCGTCCCACGCGGCCGGCACGCCGAGCACGCCCGGCACCTTGACCCATTGACCGTGGTAAGTGTTGCCGCTGCTGACAAAGCCAAACGTGATGTCCTGAGACGGATCGAAATCCTGATAATCCGGGCCGAGCACTTGCCGGGGCACCAATATACCGACCGATCCCGTATCGACTAGAAAAGCGTGCGGCGCCCCGCCGCCCAGCGCCGCGCTAACATGCAATCCACCCGCCAGGCTCGAGCCCGAGGTGAACGGCGCTTGATAACTCATTTCGTTCGACAAGCTCATCTGTGCCTACCGTGCTGGCCCTTTGGCGCATGTATAAATCGCTTGGTCAAGAATGGCCTGAGTTTCACTTGAGAATAAGGATGTTGGCATATTATGGCATTCGTTACCGATTCATTGCTAGTTAACCGTAGCCAACTCAATAGGTCCATTACCCGATCGGGTGAGCACTGGGGCATAAGTGGTCCCTGCGAGCTTGGAAGTCAACGACTGACCCGATGGCGCTAAGCGAAGGGTTCTTTGGGACGATCAACTTCCCCGAAGCCGAAGGGGTTGGAGAACTCAGCCCGAGGTTTCAACCCGGAAGGTAAGGTGGGACGCCTTACTTACGGCAGATAGGCGGGAACTTCGCGCCATTCAACCCTGAGCTTTATACACCTACAGATTCCTCCATCAATCTGTCGGATGCCCTACAGCATCGGAAGTCTGCGGGGAAGGGGACCGAGCGGGAAAGCCCGGTCAATCCTGGCGAGCTCAGTTTCGGTGAGCCGGAGATCCCCGGCCCCCGCATTTTCTGCGGCGTGATCGGGACTGGAAGCCTTGGGGATCGTGAAGAGCGAAGATTGCCGCACCAGGAACCGGAGCGCGACCTGACGCGGAGTCGCCTTGTGCGCAGCGGCAATTTCCTCGAGCACGCGACCGCCCTTCGTGCGTGAGCCGGGAAAATCCCCGTGACCGAACGGACTGTAGGCGACCACAGCGACGCCGTGCTGCTGACACCATGGGATCACGGCGTGCTCGATCGCGCGCTCTTGCAGATGGTAGAGAACCTGATTACAGACAAGACGACCGGCGACCTCCCAAACCTCTTCCAGGTCGGACACATCGAAATTACTCACGCCCCAGGAGAGAATCTTCCCCTCGCGCTCGAGCCGCTCGAAGGCCGCGATCGTGTCTTGCAGGGGGTACTGACCCCGCCAGTGCAAGAGATAGCAATCCAGCCGGTCGGCTCGGAGGCGGGCGAGGGTGTTCTCGCAGGCTGCTATCGTCCCGGTCCGAGAAGCATTTCCCGGAATGACCTTGGAGATAAGAAAGACCTCATTGCGCCGGCCGGAGATCGCCTCCCCGACCACATTCTCAGCTTCGCCGTAGTATTCCGCAGTGTCGATATGGGTCATGCCGAGATCTAGTCCACGGCGCACAGCGGCGATCGCAGAGACACGGTCACCGCTCTGGAGATACCAAGTCCCCTGACCGATTACCGCGACCTCGCGTTTAGTGGGACCAAACCAACGTCGTTCCATGCCTTTCCTCCTCAGGCTTCGGACCGTTTACTAAGTTGTCGGTTGTCAGGGGGCCGTGAAGCGGGCCTTCGTGGCAAGGAAGAAAATTGTCGTGGTGTGGGCATCTTTGCTGCCGGGTTGATGTAATTCGGCGCTCCAAGTTAGTTTGGATGTCAATATGGAAATACGCACTCTGGGAAAATCGGGCCTTTATGTCCCCGCTGTCGGCATGGGCACTTGGCGCACTTTTGACGTGCGTGGCAAAAGTTTGGGCGAGGTCCATCGCCGAAGGGCGGAATCATCCTCCATCTCGCTGCGGATCTCGACCTCGGTGTTGTCATGCGCCCGTTCGGTGAAGGGGGCTTCTCCGCAGACCGCCTTCGGAACCAGAACGGCAAAAGAACGCCGGACCTCAAGGCGTGCTTCGCACCTAACCTGCCCAGCCGAAACGGCGGCGAGAGCAGGGAGTGTGGAATGCCGGGGTTCCCGCGCAAGCAAATTCTTCACGCACGATCGAATTCGACGGATTCAATCTCGCCGCAGTGGCAATGCACGTTAAAGGCGATCGGACGGCAACAAACTTCGCAATCCTCAATGGTGGAAAATGTGCCGGACGAGGTATCAACGACCGTGGTGAAGACCGCTCCGCAGTAGGGGCAAACAACGCGTGACTCTACTTCGAGGTCCATCCCCGAAGGTAACCACAAAGCAAGCGCAAAACACGGACTTTTTTTTGGGAAAAACGAACCAACCCTCAGAACCGTCGGGAGCGCCCATTCAATGAGAGAGGCTGGAGCTTGCGCTTAAAGATCTTCTGCGTGACGTGCGCGCGGCTCCCGGTCTTCGATGTGCCCCGGGCTGGGCAGAGTGACAAACGGACCACCCGCAAGCGGGGCCGGTTGGCTGAAAGCGACGTCCGGCATTTCACTCGGTTTTCCTTCGAGCGGAAAATCCTTCCGGAGAGGATAATACGGATACCCTTCCCACATCAGGATCCTGCGAAGATCAGGATGGCCGGAGAAACGAATACCCATCATGTCGTAAATTTCTCGCTCGTGCCAGTTTGCAGTGGCCCAGAGAGGGGCGACGGTTGGGACCTCAAGATGGTCCTCAGAGACTCGGGTTTTCAGCCGGAGGTGAATGTTCGCGTCCAGAGAGTAAAGTTCATAGACGACTTCAAACCTAGGTTCATCGCCGAAGTTATCGACACTCGAGAGGTCGGTTAGAAAATTGAAGCCGAGCTTCTCCTTGGCAAACAGGCAGGCCTGTTCGATTTGCGCGAGCGCCAGTTCGAGAGTGGTTTCGCCGCGAAAATCCGTTCGCCGAACGATCTGGAATTGGTCGGTTAGCTTGGTCACGGCTTCTTCGAGACTCATGAAAAGACCTCCAGCAGCTCTTTCTTCTGATCTGAGGTTGATTTCTCAAATTCGATCTTGTGCTGCAGCTTCATAAGGCCTTCGAGAAGGGCTTCCGGACGAGGCGGGCAGCCGCTGATGTAAACGTCCACTGGGAGGAGGCGATCAATTCCTTGCAGGACCGCGTAGCTGCGATACATGCCGCCGGAAGAGGCGCAGGCGCCCATGGCAATTACCCATTTTGGCTCAGGCATCTGGTCGTAGATCCGTTTGACTGCGAGAGCCATCTTATAAGTGACAGTGCCAGCGACGATCATGACGTCGGATTGCCTCGGCGAAAACCGCATCACTTCTGCGCCGAAGCGAGCGATATCAAAACGAGCGCAAGCGGCGGCCATCATCTCAATCGCGCAACAGGCGAGGCCCATTGGCATGGGCCAAAGCGAATTTTTCCGCATCCAATTGATGCACGCATCAAGGCGGGAAAAAATGATGTTTCCCTCAACTTTGGAATCGTATGCTGCCGGGGCAGTAGTTACCATAAGGCCACCTTAAAGGTCAACGATTCAGGGGCAAGCGAAATGTCAACGTATCGGTGTTTGGGCGTCTCGGCGCCGGTTGAAGGCGAAGCGTCTCCGGTCTCTCAGATGAAACGGCAAAAGGGGGACGCTTTTCTGACGTTGCTTAGCTCCGAAGGCTAAAACGCCGACCCGCCGATACGTTCCCCTTTGACGGCGTCCTGCGACTAGAGAATAGTGCGCTTCCAGATGGGAGGCCGGTTCACTCGCAATTTTTGTATTATCGCGCATATCGACCACGGTAAAACGACGTTGTCGGATCGACTGCTGGAACTGACCGGAACAATCGAAGAGCGAGACAAGCAGGACCAGTTGCTCGACTCAATGGATTTGGAGCGGGAGCGGGGCATCACGATCAAGGCGCACCCGGTAACGATGAAATATTTGGCCAAGGATGGGCATACCTACCGGCTGAATCTTCTTGATACTCCAGGTCACGTTGATTTTGCGTACGAAGTTTCTCGCAGCTTGGCGGCGTGCGAGGGGGCCGTGCTCGTGGTGGATGCGGCCCAGGGCGTGGAAGCCCAAACGGTGGCGAATGTGCATCTCGCCATGAAACAGAATCTGACGATCATCCCAGTGATTAACAAGGTCGATCTCCCGAACGCCGATATTCCAACGGTGAAGAAGCAGCTCGAAGATATCCTGACGATTTCGGCGGAGGAGGCAATCCTGGCGAGCGCAAAGACGGGGCTCGGGGTCGAAGATGTCCTGGAAGCGATTGTTCATCGCGTCCCCGCGCCGAAGCCATTGGCCGACGGGAAACTGCGAGCGCTGGTCTTTGACTCGATATTCGATGTCTATCGAGGGGTAGTCGCTTACGCGCGAGTGTTCTCGGGAAGCCTGGTCGCGGGTCAGGGAGTCAGACTGATGAGAACCTCCAATCACTATGAAATCAAGGAGGTGGGCATCTTTACACCCAAACCGCTGGCTCAACCCAAACTCGAAGCGGGTCACGTTGGTTATTTCATCGCGAACATTAAGTCGACGACCGAGATCAAGATCGGGGATACTTTAACGGACCAGCGAAACCCAGCTCTGGAGCCATTGCCTGGATTTCAAGAGATTCATCCGATGGTTTTCAGCGGGATCTATCCGATCAACACGGCGGACTTCGAACATTTGAAGACCGCACTGGGCAAACTGCAGATCAACGATTCGGCTTTTGTCTATCAAGCGGAAAGTTCGGTGGCCCTTGGGTATGGATTCAGATGCGGGTTTCTCGGCCTGCTCCATATGGAAATCGTGCAGGAGCGACTGAGGCGTGAATTCGATATGGACATCATCGCGACCTACCCGAGTGTCGTGTATCACGTGCTGAAGACGAATGCGACTCTGGTGGAAGTTGATAATCCCTCGTTTTTGCCTGATCCGAGTCTCATAGAGGAGATCCGGGAGCCGGTCGTAAAATGTTTCGTGATGTGTCCGAACGAAAATATCGGGGACATGATGCAGTTGATGATGGAAAAGCGTGGAGAAGTTGAGCACACCGAATCGCTCGACACGCGCCGCGTTATGTTGACTGCCGTGATGCCGCTCAACGAGATCCTGGTCGATTTTAATGACAAGATTAAGTCCCTGACGCATGGCTACGGATCGATGGACTATGAGCAGAACGGTTACCGTGCGGCGGATCTGGTGAAGCTCGATCTGCTGGTCAATGGGGAACCCGTGGATGCCTTCTCGAGTATCGTGCATCGGGACAAGGCCGAAGTGCGCGGCCGGCTTCTTGCCGCCAAGCTGAAGGAGGTGATTCCCCAGCAACTTTTTCAGGTCGCGATCCAGGCTGCCATCGGAGGTAAAATCATTGCGCGTGAAAACGTTGCTGCCCTCCGGAAGAATGTGACCGCAAAATGTTACGGCGGCGACATTACCCGAAAAAGGAAACTGTTGGAGAAGCAGAAAGAGGGAAAGAAAAGGATGAAATCGATCGGGAGAGTAAATATCCCGCAGGAAGCATTTATTGAAGTTCTCAAGACCAACTGATGTTTACGCCTAAGTACATTGAAGACGGGCGCGCTCTGGCGAAGGCGGCGCGAAAAATTCTCAACTATCGGAAGGATGTAGCACGACCCGAAGATCTCGAACGAGTTCGGCAAAATCTCGCCGCATTGCAAGAAGCGCTGAAAAAGCGTTCGAGCGGAGGTGTGCAATTAGCCGAAAAAGAACTCCTCCCCTCGTTGGGTAAACTCCAGCCCGCGCGCGAACTGAGCAGCGTTCGGGAGAACATAGAGTTGATTATTGTCGCGATCGTTTTGGCCCTTGGCATTCGAGCCTACTATCTCCAGCCATTCAAGATTCCCACCGGCTCCATGCAACCGACTTTGAATGGGGTGATTGGGCACCGTACCGAGACGCCACGGCCTAATATGATCGTACGTGCGATTCAATTTGCGACGCTTGGCCGCACTTACGAGGATGTGGTGAACGAGGAAGAGAAGGATTCAATCGAGTCGATCTCCCCGACGAAGTTAAGTCTGTTGTGGGATATCCCGCTCTTTAGGTTCTGGGATGGCTCGCTCATTCGAATGTCTTCCGGAAAAACCTACCGAGTTGGAATCGATCCGACAATCCTGGAACACCAGATGCGCGTTAGTCCGGGCAACAGTTTCAAGAAGGGAGAACCGATTGTTCGTGGTTACGCCGATCTCGGTGATCAACTCTTTGTCGATAAATTCAGCTACAACCTTTTTGGACCACATCGCGGGGACGTTTTCGTTTTCCGAACCAATGGAATCCTCGGAATTACGGCCGGCCCGAATTTTGAGAGTGAGCATTATATCAAACGCTTGGCGGGCATGCCGGGCGACACTTTGCGGATTCAACAGCCGAAGTTGTTCGTGAACGGTCAGGAAGCAACGGATTATCCATTCGCGCGTGTTGCATCTCAGCAGAATGGCTATACCGGTTATTGGAATGCAAGTGATACCAACTACTTAAGTGATGCCAACGCCACCGTCACGGTTCCGAAGGGGAGTTATTTTGCGTTGGGCGACAACAGCGCGAACAGCTCTGACAGCCGCTATTGGGGATTTGTCCCGTGGCAGAACGTTGCTGGACGAGGAATGTTCGTTTATTGGCCGTTCTCGAGTCACTGGGGATTTGTCAGGTGAAAAAAGGTTGCAGGAGTCAGGGGTCAGTAACAGGCTGATAAAATGTTGTACGGTGCGATATTTGAATCCGCTCGTTGACCATTCTGCAACTCCTGAACTCTTATAACTCCTGAACTCCTCCCTCGCGCTTCCGATTGCCGTTGCGCTCGTTGGGTACCTGATTCTGATCATTGGAAACCCGTCCGCTCGATTTTTCCGGGATGGTTTGCGATGTCTGCAGCGTCATCCCCGGATGTGGATCTGGCTTTCGGTTCTGGGATTGGTCTACACGATTTTTCAGGTTCTGCAGGCTTATCAAATGGGAGAAAGGCAGATTTCGCTGATGAATTTGCTCTACTGGCCGGCCTTCAGGCCGCGCGATTGGGGGGCTTCGGCCGCCCAGGCATGGTTGCCGGCGCTCGAAATGCTGGCCGGGTTGTTCAATCAGGCTGTGGTCAGTTATCCCACCTCGGCGTTTGCCGCGCTTCTATTTTTGATGAATTGGCGAGGATACCAGATGGAGCTTCTGCGGGCGGCAAAGAGCCGCTTGGGCCGATGGTGGCTGGGCGTTTACCTTAGCCTGTTGCTGTGCGCACTCGCGGCATTCTGCAAGCCAATCTTTTCGCTTTCGATCTATTGGCTTAATCAATTTTTCGACGGCATTTTTTTACTGCGCGTCGGAGCGGTCATTGATTGGCTATCCTTCCAGTTCGAATACTTGTTCGGTCTGCTGGTCCAGATTTTTCTCGTGTTGCTTACTCTGATCTGGATCCGAGGTTTGAATGCCGAACCGGCGCGAATCTTCGAATTCGCTTTGAAACGTGCGGTGTTTGCCGCGAAATGGGCTGGCGTTGTTTTGCTGGCGAGCCTTCTTCTGATCCATCTGCCATTGCTAATCAGTTACTTGTGGATCACGCAGCAAACCGATTTCACGAATGCAGTGATCCAGTATATCGAGCAAACCGCTCGACCGTTAATCGCGGTGGCCTTGATTTTGTTTTGTTCGATCCAGATCACTCTGATCCTGCACAACGAGACGCTGCGCGAAGCTGTGCACGAGCACGCTCAACTCACTCGACGACATTGGTTCAGAATAATCGGGTTTCTGCTCGTGGCTGGACTGCACTTTTTTACTCTCAGCTGGTTAAACGATTTCATGGTGGGAGCGTTTCCAAGATATTCGGCACCAAACATCTTGTTTGCTGTTTTGTTTAGTCTTGGCAGAGCGTTTCTGGTGGCGTGGTTCCTGGCTGCTTGGGTTTGCCTGTACCGGGCGTCGCAGACGATGCCCAAGGAGATAAGATTCTAGTCCCGGCATTTCGCCGCCAAAGGAGGCTCTTGCAAGTTTAGAACCGGCCTACAATAGTTCCTGTGAACGAAATTTTCCGAATCGGTGATTGGCTTTATGGCGATCGATCCTCTTAGGACCAGGAATCTAACCGGAGAATGTGCGAACGAGGGTGGCCCCTTGGAAGCGATCCGCAATTTCACCTACCAATTTCGGTCTGGATCGTTTTACCATCTTTCCGGACCGGAGTTCGGCGGGAAACGTCTTTTGCTGCAAATCCTCGGTCTTCTATTGCCGCCTGACTCGGGAGAAATCATTGTCGACGGACGTCTGGTCACTCATCTTGAGATCGACGATCTAGGGGAAATTCGAAACCGTAAATACGGATTCCTATTTTCTTCACCGTTCTTGTTACCTGCGTTTACGGTTCTTGAGAATGTTGCGTTGCCTCTCTTCAAGATAGCTCAGGTAGGAGCTACCGAGGCGAAAGTAATCACCGAAGAAATCCTGGAAATCGTCGGTGTCTCGCGAATTGCGACGACTGCGGTGGAACAGTTGGACGGACTTGACGAGATGTTAGCCGCGTTGGCCAGGGCGTTGGTTCATCATCCGCGGGTTTTGATTGCCGAATGTGTTGGGAACAACATGCAGGAGAGGGAAGCAGAACTGCTGTTGTCAACTCTTCGTGCGAGCAGTCAGCGACTTGGGCTGGCGGTGATCGCCACGCTTGCGCCGCATATCTCTTGGGGAGAAGCTGATGTTCGCCTGGAGATCGGGCCGCAAGGCACGGAAGAATTCATCAAGGGAGATCCGTACGGATGAGCGAAACAAAGGAAATCACCAAAAAAAGCCAGTCGAATCTGGCTTTTGCCTTCTTCTCTTTACCCAGAGTAACACGCCAAGATATCACGACATTCTACGCGTTTTGCCGGCGCGTCGACGATGCAGCCGATAATCCGGATGTGCCGTTGTCGGAGCGCCGACATTGGCTGCAGGGTTGGCGGCGATGGCTGGTTCGGGGCGAACCGAACGAGCCGGGATTCGCCTCTGAGCTGAGGACTCTGATTGGCAAATACAAGATCGATCTCCGGCTTTTCGAAGAGATCCTCCTTGGCGTGGAAATGGACCTGGAGCCCGTCAGGTTCGAGAATTTCGAAGCGCTCCACGGATACTGTTACCGCGTCGCCAGCGCGGTTGGGCTCGTCAGTATTGAAATTTTCGGATACCGGAATGCGCAGTGCAAAGAGTACGCCCACAAACTGGGCGTAGCGCTTCAACTGACGAATATTATTCGGGATGTCGACAAGGACTTGCAGAACGGAGGACGCATTTATTTGCCATTGAGCGAGTTGAGAATGTTTGGTTACTCGGAACAGGCATTGCGCGATCGGACTTACAACAGTGCGTTTGTTCGCTTGATGCAATTTCAGGCAGAACGCGCACGTTCTTTTTTCCGGGAGGCAAGGCGCTTGTTACCCTCAGAAGACCGCCGATCGATGGTCGCCGCCGAAGGAATGCGCGCCATTTACTACGCATTGTTGCGACGGATCGAAAAGGACCGATTCAGGTTGTTCGAAAAAACCTATCGTCTAAACCGCCTGGAAAAGGCGATCGTGATGTTAGGTCCGATAGCCTCCAATTCGCTGCGTTAGCCTGGAAATCTCACCAGAGCCAGGTGTCATCATTTATCGGAACAGCAGCCGGCATGCCAGCACGGAGGCGATCACCCCGACGAAATCAGCAAAGAGTCCGGCGGGAATGGCGTGCCGCGTCTTAGTGACGCCGACAGAGCCGAAATAGACCGCCACTACGTAAAACGTCGTTTCGGCGCTGCCGTAAATCGTGGCGGCGGTGTAACTCAGGATATTATCCGGGCCAAGCTGTTTCACCAGATCGGTCAATACGGCGGTTGAACCGCTGCCGCTCAGTGGCCGGATCAATACCATTGGAAGTAGATCCGACGGAAATTGGAACCAATTCAGGAGAGGATTCAGCAGACCCTGCAAAAGATTTAATGCGCCGGAATCGCGAAATACCGCGATGGCAACGAGCATTCCAACGAGGTAAGGGACAATCCGCACGGTGATTGCAAAGCCTTCTTTGGCGCCTTCAATGAATTCCGAATAAACAGGTATGCTCCGACCGGCGGCATACAACGGAAAAAAAGTCAGCAGAAACGGAATCGCAAGAGGAGAGAGCGCATTAAAGAATGTGGCGATTGCTCCAAGAAAACCTACGGGCGCAGCACCGCGAAACCAGTAGGGAAAAGCATTCGGGATGAAGAGCGCCAGAAAAAAAAGAAAAACGGCTGCCTGAGCCCAGGGCGCCCAAGGCGCCATCGGCAATACGTCTGCCGGATTTTCGCTTGATTGGGGCGACGGCTGGGCGGTTGTCGCCGCCGGGATACCCGTCTGCCTTTCCCAGCGAAACGGACCAAGGCGTTGAAGAAACTTGACGGTGAGGATTGCCGATAAGGTGGCGAAGAAAGTCGCGATCAAGGTGGAACCGACTATCCCCGTCGGATTTTTCGAACCATTGATGGCGAGGATATTGATGGCGGTCGACGGAACAAGCTGGATGGAACTGGTATTGATTGCCAGGAAGGTACACATCGCATTTGTCGCGACGCCTTGCTTGGTGTTCAGTTCGTTCAGTTGACTCATTGCGCGTAACCCGAGCGGTGTGGCTGCGTTGCTAACCCCTAGCATGTTGGCAGCCATATTCATGACGATGGAACCCATCGCGGGATGATCCGGTGGCACGTCGGCGAATAGACGAGCTAGAACCGGACGGATGAATCGTGCGATGTGCTGGATAAGACCGGACTTTTCGGCGAGTCGCACCATGCCCAGCCAGAGCGTCATGGCGCCGCAGAGTGGCAGCGCGACGTCCATGACAGCGGACTTAGCCGCATTAAGCGCGCCTTGGTTGATGGCTGCAAACTGTCCGGTGATCCCGGCCACCAATACGCCAAACAACAGGAGGCCCAGCCAGATCAAGTTCAGCATGTGACCAAGAGTATTCGGAGAACTTTTTAAAATCCAGCCGGTTGGGGCGCCCTCCCGGCAAAAGCCGGTTGAACGATTCTTGTCGTACGGCCGGAATTCTGCGATCTAGTAACACCATGAAACTCATCGGGAAAAAGGCGCTAGTGACAGGCAGCAATCAAGGGATTGGACAGGGAATCGCATTGAGGCTCGCGGAAGAAGGAGCCGACGTTATCATCGACTATGTCACCCATCCGGAGACAGCCGCCGCGACCGTCCAAATGGTGGAAAAAGTTGGCCGCCGCGCCATTGCAGTCCAGGGCGATATCAGCAAAGTGGCCGACACACAACGAATGGTTGCGGAATCTGTCGAGGCACTCGGGGGGTTGGATATTTTGGTCAACAACGCCGGCGTCGAGAAGAACGCCCCATTCTGGGAAGTCACAGAGGCAGATTATGACCTGGTGCTTGGCATCAACTTAAGGGGTGCATTTTTTGCGACGCAAGCCTTTGTTCGACATCGAATGGCGGTCAAACAGCCCGGAAAAGTGATCAATGTGAGTTCGGTGCATGAAGATCTGCCATTTCCGCACTTCACTTCCTATTGCGCCAGTAAGGGTGGCATGAAAATGGTCATGCGAAATCTCTCGATCGAGTTGGCACCTTTCGGTATCACTATCAACAATATCGCGCCCGGTGCGATCGAGACGCCAATAAATACCGCGCTATTAAATGACCCCCCGAAATTGAAAGCGCTCTTGGAAAATATCCCGCTGGCTCGGCTTGGTAAAACATCCGATATAGCGGGTGTGGCGGCATTTCTGGCGTCTTCGGATGCGGATTATATTACCGGTGCGACGATTGTCGTCGATGGCGGACTGACCTGGAACTACAGCGAGCAATAAGAAACTATGCAAATCGGTATTGAGCATACATTTGCAGAGAAGATGCTCTCGGCAATGCGGAACAAATTTGGCGGTCACGTGGAAATCTACCCAGGAAATTGATTTTATGGATGCTGCATGCGCAATTCCTCAAGCGGTCGAACCGTGCGCGCTGGTGATCTTCGGCGCTTCGGGTGATTTGACCAAGCGAAAGTTAGTGCCTTCGCTCTACAACCTCGGGTCGTATCGCCTTCTCCCGGCGGACTTCAGTATAATCGGCGTCGCACGTCGGCCGCTTCCGGATGAGGTGTTTCGAGAACAGCTCGGAAAAGCTTTGGCGGAGCTTGGGACTCAACCGGTCGATCCAAACCTCTGGAGCCGATTCCGTGGTCGAATTTCGTACTGTGCTGGCCAGTTCGACGATCCGGAGACCTACAAGAAACTTAAAGAGGCGCTCGATGCCTCCGAGAAACAATTCAAAACCTCAGGTAACGTTGTCTTCTATTTATCGGTACAACCGGACTATTTTGCGACAATTGCCCAGCGATTGTCGGAGGCGGGCCTTTTAGCTGAAGGGGACGGCCGCTGGCGCAGGGTGATCATCGAAAAGCCCTTTGGACATGACCTGGCTTCGGCACGGAAGTTGAATACCCAGTTAACGTCGGTTCTGGAGGAACATCAGATTTACCGAATCGACCATTATCTCGGCAAAGAGACGGCACAGAACCTTTTAGTATTCCGCCTTGGTAACGCGATTTTCGAGCCGATCTGGAATCGCCGGTACGTCGACCACGTACAGCTGACGGTGGCGGAATCCATCGGCGTGGAAGGGAGAGGGGCATTTTACGAGAGCGCGGGCGCTTTTCGGGACGTGATGCAGAATCACATGTTTATGCTTCTTGCCTTGATCGCGATGGAGCCGCCGACCTCACTCGAGGGGGAAGCGATTCGGAACGAAAAGGTCAAATTGCTCCGTTCTATCCGGCAGACGACGCCGGAGGAAGCTCTCATGAACACTGTTCGCGGACAATACGGAGAAGGCATGGTGGGCGGCAAGAAGGTACCGGCTTACCGTCAAGAACCCAATGTGAATCCGAATTCGACCGTGGAAACGTTTGCCGCGATCAAACTTAGGATCGAGAACTGGCGCTGGGCGGGTGTGCCTTTTTATTTGCGTTCCGGGAAACGATTGCCGCAACGTACCACAAGTATTGTCCTACGGTTTAAGACGCCGCCACTATCGCTTTTTGCCAGCAATGAAGCCGATCCAATAGCACCGAACTATTTAATTTTCAATATCCAGCCCGAGGAAGGAATTACCGTCCAGGTTCGCGCAAAGATTCCAGGGCCCACCATTTGCACTCGGTCCGTTCGTCTGGATTTTGATTATAACCAATTCGGAGATCGGCAACCGACGACGGGTTACGAGAAACTGCTGTACGACTGCATGGTCGGAGACGCGAGTTTATTCCATCGTTCTGACATGGTGGAAGCGGCTTGGGAAGCGGCTTCGCCGATTCTGGAAGCATGGAATAATAATCCGCCGACCGACTTCCCAAATTACGCCAGCGGAAGCTGGGGCCCGGAAGCGGCAGCGCACTTGATCGAGAGAGACAAGCACCATTGGTGGACCCATTCTTAAATCAGTTGTCAGTGCCAGTGTCAGTGTCAGTTGCTACTGTTCGGTATTAAGAGCGGGGCGGCATGCTTAGCGTCGATAAAATGCGTCAAATCGCGGTATTCGACGGCTCCAGAGTCCCGTCGGATTTTCCCCAACTGATACTGACACTGCACTGGCACTGACACTGACACTGCTCTGGCATGGACCCTGATTTCACGCTGATTCAGGCGCGGTTATCTCACGAAGACGATCTCGTTAACCAGCGTGTTTCGTGGTTGGTCAATTCGCAGTCCTTTCTGCTCACGGCTTATGCGATTACGCTGAATGGGTTGGCCGCAGACGCGAGCAAACCCTTGGCTATCGTGCAACGGAAACTGCTGGAAATGTTGCCAATAGTCGGCGTCGCGTGCGTCCTGCTGGTCTGCGTAGCGCTGGCTGGAGGCCTCTGTGCGATCAGTGAACTCAGGCGTTTCGCCGCGACAAAATGCCCGAAAGACCGGCTCTTTCTCATTTCCAAACCGACCACTCAATTTCTCGGAGTCAGCGCGCCGGTCTTGATTCCGCTCGTCTTTCTGGTGATCTGGTCAGCAGTTTTGTTATAGTCTACCGTCTCCTAAATCCCTGGAGTTTCGTTGCGTTCAAAATGGGTCGTCTGCGAGGCGTTTGGAATCCTTGGGCGAGTTCGCATCAGGCGCCCGACGATTCCCGTCCAGCCGGTTTGGTGAGCGGCGCCGCAGCCACGTCCGGTTTCCCCATGAAAATATTCGTAAAACAGGACGAGGTTTTTCCAGTGAGGATCAGAGGCGTACCGTGGGTCTTTGCCATGGCACGGCCGGTTGCCTTGATTGTCCGGCAGAAAGAGACTGACCAGCCGGCGGACAATTTCGTTGGCCACTTGTTGTAAATTCAAAAGATTGCCTGAACCGGTCGGGCATTCGACTTTGAGGTCATTTCCATAGAAATGGTAGTAGCGTTCCAGAGCCTCGACGATGAGATAGTTGATCGGAAACCAGACTGGTCCTCGCCAGTTTGAATTACCGCCGAACAGATGAGTATTCCCTTCGCCGGGAACATAATCGACGCGGTACTCACGGCCGTCGGCACGAAAAATATAGGGTCTCGTGGCGTGGATTTTGGAGAGGGAGCGGATGCCGAACGGAGAAAGGAACTCATCCTCATCCAGCAGATATCTAAGAATTCGGCAGAGGCGCTCCTTTGTCGGTACGGCGAGGAGGCGATGATTGTGACCGAGTTCGTTGTCGATCGAAATCAATTTCGCGAGATCTCGTCTGTATTTCAGGAACCAGTCCATGCGGTTCCGAAATCCCTTGAATGCCTCGAGACGTTCCTCTTCGAGAATCTCCACAGCGACCAGCGGAAGTAATCCCACCAGCGATCGGGTTCTCAGAGGGATGGATCTTCCGTCAATTTTCAACTGATCGTAATAGAACCCGTCTTCTTCATCCCAGAGGCCGGTGCCACCGAAAGTGTTGGTGGATTCGCAGATTGCGATGAAATGTTCGAAGAACTTGGAGGCCATGTCCTCGTAGGCAGGCCGGGTTTGGGCAAGCTCCAGGGCCATCGACAACATGGTCAGACAGTAGAATCCCATCCAGGCCGTCCCATCGGCCTGCTGGAGGTACCCTCCTGTTGGCAGAGGTCTTGACCGATCAAAAACGCCGATGTTGTCCAGGCCGAGAAAGCCACCAGAAAAAATGTTGTTTCCTTCGGTATCCTTGCGATTCACCCACCAGGTGAAATTCAGCAGCAATTTATGGAACACACTTTCCAGGAAATTGATGTCGCGCGATCCGCGCGGAGCGCTGATCTTGTAAACCCGCCAGGCGGCCCAGGCATGCACCGGCGGATTGACGTCGGAAAAGGCAAATTCGTAGGCTGGAATCTGGCCGTTCGGGTGCATATACCATTCGCGCAGAAACAGCTCCAATTGCTGCTTCGCGAAGGTCGAGTCGAGATGAGCAAACGGCAGCATGTGGAACGCAAGATCCCAGGCGGCAAACCAAGGATACTCCCATTTGTCCGGCATCGAAATCACGTCCCGGCTGTAGACGTGCAACCAATCATAGTTTCTTCCCGACCAGCGGCTTGCCGGCGGTTGTGGTTCGTATTGGTCTCCCGCCAGCCAATCCTTGACAATGTATTGATAGAACTGCTTGGTCCAGAGCAAGCCCGCACCCGCCTGTCTGGCGACGCTTTTGCGATCCTCATCGAGTCCACCGATCAGTTGATCATAGAACTCGTCGGTTTCGCTTTTCCTTCTGTCGAATACTCCGGCATCCGCCTGCGGCTTGCTATCCCATTCGGCAAGAGAGACCAGTCGCAGATACACCGTTCGAGATTCGCCCGCCGCGAGCTTTATTCGATACACAGGGGCAACTTTGGTCCCATGAAGGTCCTCGTTGGTCGATGATTTGTCGCCCGAAACGATGTAGGTGTGAAACGAGTCTTTTACGAAAGGCGAGTAATTAGAGAAACCGTACAAGCGCTGAAAATTTGTTTCGTTTTCGGTGAAAAGAAATTCGTCAGTCGCCTCGTAGAACAGGTACATCGGGTCGAGTGTCTCGTGCTCCGTTTGGATCCAGCCCTCTTTGTTGCGCCAGATCCGCGGTTTCAGCGAACACCCCTCATGTGAACAACCCCAAACCCAGGTATTGCGAAACCAGAGGGTCGGCAGAAGAACGATCTCGGCCGATTCGTTGGCGCGATTCGCGACAGTGATCCGGATGTGAATATCGTTTGCAGATTGCTTCGCATACTCGGCGAAGACGTCGAAATAGCGCCCACCATCAAAAACACCCGTGTCGATGAGTTCATATTCGGGGAGATTCAGCGCCCGCCCACGATTCTCGCGGACCAGTTGATCGTACGGAAAGGCTGCTTGCGGATACTTGTACAGCGCTTTCAGGTAAGAATGAGTGGGCGACGAATCGAGATAGAAGTAACATTCCTTGACGTCCTCTCCGTGGTTTCCTTCCGGCCCCGTTAGCCCAAAAAGGCGTTCCTTCAGGATATGATCGCGACCGTTCCAGAGGGCGAGCGCGAAGCAGAGACGGCATTCGCGATCTGTGATCCCCATTAATCCATCTTCTCCCCAACGGTATGCTCGGCTGCGCGCATGCTCGTGTGGAAAGTAGGCCCACGGATCGCCTTCCGGAGAATAATCCTCGCGAACGGTCGCCCATTGACGTTCGGAGAGGTAGGGACCCCACCGTTTCCAGTTTTTTTTCCTGGCTCGATCTTCCTGCAGCCGTTGAAGCTCTTCGTTCATATGTGGTCACGGAATCAATGCCCTGTTGTCGTTGGCAACGCCGCCGAAGTCGCTACTATATGTATTGGCCCGGTAATTACTAAGCGTTGCATTTTTTAAAACTCCCAGTTAGTTTCCTGCCCCTTAAATATGCCGAACAGCATTATTTCAGAAGACCGGCTTCAGAGCATTGACTTTAGTAACGATGAGATCGCGCGTTATTCCCGCCACCTCATCATGCCGGAGGTGACGCTCGATGGTCAGAAACGGATCAAGGCAGCCAGCGTCCTCTGTATAGGGACAGGGGGACTCGGTTCTCCGATCGCGCTCTATCTGGCCGCCGCCGGCATCGGTCGACTAGGCCTGGTGGATTTTGATGTGGTGGATTTTTCCAATCTCCAGCGTCAGATTCTGCACGGTACAGATGACGTCGGCCGCAAGAAGCTCAACTCGGCCCGAGATCGGATCAAAGCCATCAATCCAAATGTCCGGGTCGACTTGCACGACATGATGTTCCGAAGTGAGAACGCGATGCAGGTCGTTCAGGACTATGACATCGTCATTGATGGAACGGATAATTTTCCGACGCGCTACCTTTCGAATGACGTCTGTGTTCTGACGAAGAAACCGAATATCTACGGCTCGATCTTTCGATTTGACGGCCAGTGTACGGTTTTCGCGCCGCACCTGGGCGGTCCCTGTTACCGTTGCATGTTTCCTGAGCCGCCTCCGCCTGGGATGGTGCCCAGTTGCGCTGAGGGCGGGGTGCTCGGGGTGTTGCCCGGAATCATCGGTGTGATGCAGGCGATTGAGGCAATCAAATTGATCATTGGTATTGGCGATTCGCTGATTGGCCGGCTAGTCAGCTTTGACGCCCTCAAGCTCCGGTTTAAGGAGTTCAAGATTCGCAAGGACCCCAGTTGCCCAATCTGCGGAGATCATCCAACGATTCATGAGCTGATAGACTACGACCAATTCTGCGGAATTCCGCAGGCTGATGCCGAAGCGGCAAAGGAACTGGAGGTTCCGACAATCACGGCGACGGAGTTGAAGACGAAGATCGATCGCAAAGATAAGTTCGTCCTGGTGGATGTACGCGAGCCATTCGAGTATGACATAAGTCGAATTCCTGGATCGAAATTGATTCCGCTGGGTGAGTTGCCAGCGCGATTGAGTGAGCTGGATAGCGCCGATGATATTGTTTTGCACTGCAAGGTTGGCGGCAGGAGCGCAAAAGCCTTGAGAATTCTTCAAGAAGCCGGTTTCCGGAAGCTCAATAACCTACAGGGCGGGATCACGGCCTGGTCGGACGAAGTCGATCCGAGTATTCCAAAATACTAATCGGCGAACGATACGGGTACCACGGGCCAAATCACGGCTGGCCGTCCACCGTTTGGCCCATTCCGCGTACCACCCCGGCAATGGAAGAGACTCTCCTTGAACTCTTGTGTGCACCCGTGAGCCACGCAGCGCTTCGCGTGGCCAGCGCAGTCGAACTTGGCCAGATCAACAGTCAGATTCGACAGCGCCTTGTTCGGAACCGCGACGGTGCCACTCTCGATCTTGAACTCGACGGCTCTCTCGTATGTGAATCGGAGAGCACCTGCTATCCCATTCGCGATGGCTTGCCGGTTCTGATCTCCGGAGAAGCATTCGATTGGCCCCAAAAATCGTAGCGTTCGATGGGCAAAGACGAAAAGCTCACCAAAAGACGCGTTGTTCTGGACGCACTGGACCAGAACAAATCCGTCGATCAGGAAGAATACAGGGTCAAAGTTAAAGAATACCAGTTGCGCCTTTTGATCCTGCAGCGGGCTTTGATCGAGAGCAGGCACAACGTTGTCATTGTGGTCGAAGGGCCGGACGCAGCTGGCAAAGGGGGAGCGATCAAACGTCTAGTCGAGAAACTCGACCCGAGAACTCTCCGAGTTTACTCGATCGTCAAACCGACGCAGGAAGAGAATCGTCATCACTACCTTTGGCGATTCTGGAGCAAATTGCCGCCTTACGGTCAGATAGCGATCTTCGATCGGTCCTGGTACGGCCGGGTGCTTGTCGAACGCGTGGAAGGATTTGCTACTCCCACCGAGTGGAAACGGGCCTATCGAGAAATCAATGAGTTCGAACGGTTCTTGGTGGAGGACGGCACCGCGATTATCAAAGTCTATTTTCATATCACCAAAGACGAGCAACTGAATCGCTTCAGGCGTCGCGAAGCCGATCCGCTCAAGCACTGGAAAATTACGGAAGAGGACTGGCGCAATCGGCGAAAATGGGTTGAGCACAACGAGGCCGCAGAGGAGATGTTTGAACAGACTGGAACGCAGTTCGCCTCCTGGACTATTGTCGAGGCGAATTTCAAGTGGTTTGCCCGCCTGAAGTTCTTGAAGACCGCCATTCGCTCGCTGAACTCGCTTGGCCTCAAGGAGTAACACGAGGTACTCCGGGACACACCGCCACCGCGTTAAACGCTGAAATGTCCAAACTCCAAGGCCCGAAGGGAAGCTAGCTCTGCGACTGGCGGCGGAAACTCCCGACAGCGGTTTTCCAGACGCTCGACGGCATGGTGTAAACGATCTGCCGCACGTCCGGCACGCCCAGCGCAAGATTGATGACCTCGGCGGCCTGATCGAGAGATTCCCCTTTTGAGTGAATCGTGACGACGCCGTCATCGGTTTGAATCTCAAAATATCCCGGCGTCAATTGGGATTGCCCGGCAATCTTTGATTTCACAGAGGAGGTGATGATGGCATCGGTCGTGAGAGCTGTCGGTTGCAGCGATTCCGGCGGTGCCGTTGGATTGACCACGATCAGTCCAAACTCAAACCGAAGCACAATTCCGCCCTGGAGCCGCTGAGAGAATTCGGACTGCGCCGAGTATTCCACGTCAGGGCGGCCGGGGGCTAATTCGTTCCCAAATTGGTAGCCCTTTTCATCGAGCGAAATGAGCTGGAAAGCGGATATTTGCGTAACTATCTGGTCGACATATGGCTGTTGCACTGTCGCTCGAGCCATCGAGTATCTAAAGTCGTTGTGTTGGAGTGTATACCCGCAGAAACAAATGACGGCTGGCGTCAAGAGAACGAGATTGAGAGCACCTGATTTACGCATGTTCGAGTCCGAAAATCACCTTTGAATCACATCTGGAGATAACGCTTTGGACGTAAGACGGACGACTTTGTTTACCATTATTTGCTGTTTCGCCGGTTTTTTCTCCGGTTGCCATCCCGAAAACGCGGAGCAAAAAGGAGACAATGAGGCAAAGTCGGGGCGATTCGATTCCGCAATTTACTGGTATGAAGCCGCTCTTGGGACGGAGGATCGTTCAAGTGTTCACTGGAAGATGGCGGAGATTTTTGCCAACAAGCTGCGCGATTCTGCCAGCGCCGCCTATCACTATCGGAGAATCCTGGCCTTGCATTCCAGCGGCGCGCGTGCTGATGCATCGAGAGCGGCTCTGCGCCGTCTGGAGGCGGGTTCGGCTTTGTCGGAGGGAGGTCAGAATCACGCAAAAGGCGGCCCGGTGCCCAAGACGGTTTCACCGGAACAAGCTGCCGCGGAAGGCGAAAAGGCCGCTAAGGGCAAGGTGCGCACCTATGTCGTTCAAAGTGGCGACACATTGGTATCGATCTCGAAGAAGTTCTATCAGACGTCTTCTCGCTGGAAAGACATCTTGGACGCGAACCAGAACCAATTGTCGAATCCTGACGAACTGAAGGTGGGTCAGACAATCTTACTCCCTTGATTCCTGAAGCAGCTTTAACGATTGGAAGCGATTATGAACAAGATCATCGGTCTAGCTTTTGCCTCGGCGCTTGCCTGGCTATCTGCTCCCGATGCGGTTCACGCGGAGGAGATGAGCGCCGAACAGTACGCGGCGCGCGCGGTGCGATCCGTCAAGGACGGGAACCGGGCTGAGGCCCTCGCCGATTTCAACAAGGCCGTGGAATTGGCGTCCGATAAGCCGATTCATTATCGGAATCGTGCGGCGTTTTTCGCTTTAACAAAGGAATGGGAAAAAGCGATCGCCGATTACGACACGGTGTTGAAGCTGGAAAAAAATGATCCAGCAACGCGGTTCAATCGGGGGTATGCGTACATTCAACTGGGCAAACTGGATCAGGCGCTGGCTGATTTGGACGAAGTTCTTCAAACGCAGCCTGACAACGACCGAGCGCTGCGGTTCCGAGCTTACATTTATGCCGCGCAAAAACAGGATGCGAAAGCCGTTGAGGATCTAACCAAGCTCATCAAAAAAAATCCCAACGATCCGCAAAACTACAAGCCTCGCGCCGATGCCAATGCGGCTCAGGCGAAATGGAGCGAGGCAATCGTGGACTATAGCAAGGCGCTGGAGTTGAATCCCAAAGACCTCCCATCGATGTCGGCTCGCGCTATTGCCTATCTGCATGCCGGTGACAAAGACAGGGAGTTGGCCGATCTGAATGCGGTGCTCAACGTCAAGCCGGACAACCTGGACTGTCTGAAACTGCGCGCCCAGGCCAATTACGAAAAGAACCAGTTCGACGCGGCGATTGCCGATTACTCGAAGATAATCGAATTGAAGCCAGACGAAGCTTCACTGTACGCGGCGCGTGGATTCGCACGGCTGAAGAAAGGGGACAAGAGCGGGGCTTTGGAAGACTTTACCAAAGCGATCGAGGTGATGCCGGATGACAGCTCCTACTACGAGGCCAGGCTGTATATCTACAACAGCGAAAACGACTCGGAGAAGGCTCTTGGCGATTTGATGCGTCTGATCGCACTTAAACCGGATCGGACCGAGCTCTACCTGCAACGCGCCAATCTTTACTTCAAACTGAACTGGTACGACGACTCCCTTGCAGACTACGAGAAGGTTCTGGCAAAGGAACCGAAGAATGTTTCGGCACTGGCCGGCAAAGGAGAAATCATCGCGAAAAAAGGTGACCGGAAAGCCGGCGCGGAACAACTACAAGAGGCGCTCCGGCTGGCAACCGATCCCAAGGAAAAGGAAAATATTCAGGCCAGGCTCCGGTCAATCGGTGTCGGCCCGCTCTAGTTCTAGTGTCCTGTCGCCGAAATAACCTGCCTTCCCACGCGTCGTGCTGACGAGCATGCCACTACGCAGATCTTCAAGTTCAGGTTAGACGTAGGAGCTATCGTCGCCGCCGGCGCTGTCGTCTCCGCCGAAGTCCGTGTTATCGGCATAGTCGCCGCTCGTTGCCGGATCGGGATCTGGATCTGGATCCGGATCCGGATCCGAGTAGGCGGTTTGATCGGCGGTACCTTGGTCAGCCTGCCCACGGTTTTCATCCCCCTCGTTGTAATAATTGTTGACGACCTCCGTGTTTTCCACGGGTGTTTGTCCGCCCATGAGTCCGCCCGACGGTGTGAGGGCTCCGGAAAACGGGCCGGGGTTATGGCCAATCAGACCTTCTATTCCCTGAAACAGCAAGGCTCCGCCAGCGACTCCAGCGGCAGTCGTCAAAGCGCCTTGCAAAAATCCTCCTCCGCCCCTGCCTGCGGGTTGCGGCACTGGCGGAGGGTTACCGTAAGATTGAGGTTGTGCGGGTTGTGTGGGTACCGGAGGGGGAGGGGGTGGCGGTGTCGCGCGCTGTGGCTGTGGCTGTGGCTGTGCATGCCCGCCTCCGAAAAGGCTGGCGACGCCTGCAAGAAAACTTCCACCTGCTTGCTGAGTGCCAGGTGCAGGATTTGTCTCGGCGAGTTGTTTCTCGAGTGCGGCGATTCGATTTTGTGCGTTCGAGACGGCTTGTTGCATCACGAGAATACTCTGGGTCAGCAAGTAGGGAGACGCAGGAATCTCAGCGAGCTTACTCCGAATCAGTTGATCGGCCTCGGGATCCTTGGGCTGACCACTCGCCTGGCCCAGCCGATCGAACAGACCGGATATGAGATTACGTTCTTCGGGTGTCATAGGTAAAGGAAGACGCTGTTCTCTATTTTGACAAGTCTCGACTGGCCAAGTTCAAAAGGAACTTTTCTGCTATTTCGGGGACAGGACACTATGCTCCCTCGAAACTGTACTTGCCGGGGCCAACGAATACGAAAACGATCATAATGCAGAACATTTCGATGGAGCGCGAGTATTGCACGAAGTTGTGGGGATGCTCTCGAAAGGTTGAAACAAAGGCGACGAGCATGGTGAGCGCGATCAAGGTTGCTGCCGGCCGGAAAAGAAACCCGACGATCACGAGAATTCCGCCGGCGAACTCGGATAAGGCAGCGAGAAGTCCCCAGATGTTAGGCATGAAATTGATTCCAAGGCTGGCCATCGCATGGCCATAGTGTGTCCAGCTTGCCTGACCGCCCGAGAGCTTATGCCAGCCAAAAACGATGAAAATAACCCCCACACCGAGACGGCCGATCAGAAGTCCGAGATCGGCGTGTTTGGCCAAAGACTTGAACATGTCATTCGTTTAACTCACCGCGCCGTCACCCGTCAACGGGAAGACCGCTCGTCCGGTTCCGGTAACGGATGAACGCCCGCAGAGCGCAGGAGCGGCCGAACGAGTTCCATCGGCAAGCCGACGACATTGGTGAAAGAGCCGCTAATCCGTTCGATAATAACATTTGCCGATTCTTGCGCTGCGTAGGCGCCCGCCTTGTCGAGTGGGTTCACCATTTTCAGGTAAGCGTCAATTTCGGTCGTCGAGAGCGAACGAAAGGTGACTGTGCTGGCCACCGCTCGCAGGGTCATGCGCCCGCCGTTCGCCTCGATCAAGGCGATGCCGGTGATCACTTCGTGTGTCTTCCCGACGAGTTTGCTCAGCATGCGGACGGCATCCTCGAGGTCCCGCGGCTTTCCAAAGACCTCTGATCCAAGCGCAACGACGGTGTCGGCGCCGAGTACCACTGCATCTGGATACGCGACGGTCACCGCTGCGGCTTTCAACCGCGCGTTGAAGCGCGCCAGTTCGCTAGGAGTGAGGTAGTCGCAAGATAGCTCTGCCACTTCGGGAGGGACCACTTCAGGATCGAACTTCGCTTCGCGGAGCAATTGGATGCGTCGGGGTGAACTAGATGCCAGGATCAAGCGACTCATGCGGAATCGGGGCGTCACTGCGGCGACTTTTCTTTTGAATTATCCGTTTTGCCGGTTCCGGGCGGGTTGAGTTCTTTGTAATCAGCGGGAATGGCGAATTCTGTATCCGGTACGTCCATTTCCTGCGCGGAGTCGATGGTCATGACGATTTTTTGTCCCATGATTGTCTGCGTCGTGCGTACGGGCAATCCTGGATACTTATCCGGAGGGATCGACATGCTACGGAAAGCATCCATTGCGGGTCCATTTTGTACCTGGTAGAGCGCCGCCACAATCTTTTGATAATTCGGATACTGTTTCGCGATAAAGACGCTCATTTGAATCCCATTGAAGTTCGTCGTGTATTCCTCGGTATCGAACCCGTTGATTTTCTCCTGTAAGCCAGTCGGCTTCAGCTGGACGTCTTGGGGATTTTCCAACTTTTGTCCGAGCATCGCCTTCAGCGCTTTTGTCTGTTCCTGGATCTGTTCAGGGCTGATTTTGAGGTAGGCCTTGTCGGGATGGATCAAGATCGTAGTGAATCCGGTTTCCGAATCGGTGAGCGCGCTGGTCTGATCTCCGTCGTCTAATCTGACCCTTGTATCTTTGATTTTGAGCGTAACTTGCTGAACCTGACCGGAATGCTCGAGACGTTCCTTGATGATGTAGTCAGCTCTCGCAGCGAGAGCGAAGCACGCGATGCTGGCAACGACGGCAATCGTTCTATTCATGTGACCGGGACACTCTAGCCAAGGCATCCCGCTTTGCATCTGAAAGAGAGAGACGTTCCTCATCTACGCCCCAAAAGAATTCGAAGACGAATCGACGACTTATGGTAGGCAGGCCGTCCCGGCTTGCTCCCGGGGGAACGCCGCGGCTGAAGAGGTAAGGCGGGACGCCTTACTCTTTGAGGATCGTCACGAGATTGAGCGGTTGAGGAAGAGGCAGAGCCATTAGGAGGCCGAACAACAGGACCGGTTTCACTTTCCAACGGGCAAAGTTATGTCCGGATACCTCGAAGGTCTTCCATTCGGAATTCAGCTGAACTTGGCCGATCGATTCCTTGTTCACCACACAGAGCGCCGGTCCCGGTTGATTCATGAAATCCGAGAAGCCTGAGGAATCCAGGCGCCGGTGAAAAGGGCGCGTTTTTTCTCGCAGATACCATATAAGACTTTGCTCGTCGTAATTGAGCGATGCCGTTCGCGTTTCTGGGGAGATGAGAGGAAGCGCTGTTTTGGCGATGCTCTTTGACAGAAATTCTGACTCGATAACTCGAAATCCGACGAGAGCAACCAGAAGATAAAGGACCAGGGCAATCCCCAGAAGGATCCGCCTCCATTTGCTTTCCGCAACTCGCCGGGCCACGAGGATTGCGAGCATCGGGTAAGCCGGAAGGACGTAGTGCGGTAACTTGGTCTGAATCAGAGTGAACACGAAAAGCACGATTAGAATCGGCCCCAAAAGATAATTTTCGTCCGGTTCTCTGTGGGCGAGGAGCCGCTTTACACAGCCGGGCAGAAAGAAGCACCACGGAAAAAAGCTGAAGAAGCTGACGACCAGATAAAATGGCAGGAACAGCAGGTATCCCGCGAGACCCGCCCCTCCGTGACTTTCCATCGGCTGGAGGGAGCGTTGGAGAACTTGCTTTCCAAGACCAATCTGCAGATACGCACCGTTCGTTGCGATCAGCGCAGGAATACCCCAAAGCCCGATCACGATCAGGACTACGAGCCCTCCCAGCAGACCCGATCGGAGTTTGCCATGGCAAGGGGTACGATTGAGAAGCGAATGGATGGGGGCAATAAAAGCAGGGAGCAATGCAGCGGGACCTTTGGCGAGGAAGCCGAGACCGAGAGAAAGATAGAATGTCCACCACCACGATGTGGCTCTCGGATTCCTTAACCGTTCCCAATCGGCCCACGTTGCAGTAAGAAAAAAGAAAACCAGCGGCATATCGGCTACGGCTGCCCGCGCATGGATAAAAACCTGAAGACTGGTGGCGAAGATGATTCCTGACCAGAGACCGACACGTGGGCCGAAGATCCGGCTCGAAAAGATCCAGGTTGCCACGGCGGTGAGTGCAGCAAAAACCGCCGAAGGAAATCGTGCGGCAAAATCGTTCTCCTGCAAAACATCGAATGCCAGCACCTGGCACCAATAGATCAACGGCGGTTTATCGAATCGATAGTCACCGTTGAGCCTCGGTATCAGGAAATCCCCGCTCTGCCGCATTTCCCGGGAAGCTTCAGCGAATCGCGGTTCGTCGCGATCGATCAGCGGCAATGACCAGTTCCCGATCGAATACAGCAGAAGTGCGCCCAAAAAAAAGAGAGCCGGATAGAGCGCCTTAACCATTTGCGGCAGCAGTTCGACAAAAGGTACGGCTCGTGTACGTAATTTCCGGCATGGGAAACCACCAAAGCAATCAACCCGGACTTAAATCAAGCGAAGTTTCGCTCCCTCGGCTCTTCAGTCCGCTGATGGCCGGAATTATCGTATGCTGGCTGAGCTTTCTTTGTGACCAGCCCGTCATTCAATGGGTGAAAGCCCACCAGTTGAAGTCGGTTAAAGATGTTGCAGGGTTTCTCAGCAACTGGGGAGACTGGCCGGAATTGATGCTTTTCGGGTGCATAGGATTCGGTCTTGCCTGCCTCACGCGAAGCAGGTTTGTTTGCAAGGTCCTGCTTTGTATGATGATCGCGGCAACCATTTCCGGGGCCGTGGTGACCTCCTTCCGGCTTCTTACTGGTCGAGCGCGGCCCAACAACACAGAAGCAACACAGGAATGGAATGGCTTATGGCAAGGCCGCGAACTCCTGTTCGACAAAAGCAAATACCATTCGTTTCCCTCCGGGCACACCGGCGTGGCCTTTGCATTCTTTGGCGTCGCGTTTTTCGCCAATCGGCGGTACGGCTGGTGGGCATTGCTTGCCGCCTCAGCAAACGCCTGGTCGCGCATCTATCTCAACGTTCACCATCTTTCCGACATAACGGTCGGGGCATTGATTGGGCTCGTCACGGCTTCTCTTGTCTGGGAGCGGCTCGAGCCTCGGGTCGGCCGATTTTTGGGGCATTTTTTTCCTGCTCGTGTCCTGTCCCCGAAATAGCAGGTTTGCCTCCCACTGATGAGACCGCTCAGATGTCGTCCGCCGCGCTGCCCTTCCTATTCGTCAATCCTCGAAGTTTTCCTTCTATAAAGGGATCAATCTCTCCGTCCATGACCGATTGGATGTTGCTGCTTTCAACCCCCGTACGATGATCCTTTACCATTTGATAGGGTTGGAAGACGTAAGAACGGATCTGATTTCCCCAGGCGATATCCCCCTTTTCCCCGTATTGACGATCCAGTTCAGCCCGTTTTCGATCTTGGTCAATCTGGTAAAGCTTGGCCTTCAGCATGTTCAACGCCATCTGACGATTTCTTCCTTGGCTCCGTTCGGCCTGGCAAGCCACCACAATACCTGTTGGAAGATGGGTGATTCGCACCGCGGTCTCAACTTTGTTAACGTTCTGGCCGCCTTTACCGCCGCTCCGGAAAGTATCGATGGCAAGATCTTTGTCGCTGATTTCGACTTGCACATCTTCTTTCAGTTCCGGGACTGCATCCACGCTGGCAAAAGACGTATGGCGCCGTTTGTTCGCGTCAAAGGGGGAGATTCGCACAAGCCGATGCACGCCCCGTTCAGTCTGTACATAGCCGTATGCATACTCGCCGCTGACCAGCGCTGTCACCGATTTGATCCCGGCTTCGTCACCTTCTTGAATATCGATAATCTGGCTCTTAAATCCGTTGCGTTCGATCCAGCGTTGATACATGCGAAAGAGCATATCCGCCCAATCGCAAGATTCCGTGCCTCCTGCGCCGGCGTGAATGGTCAAGAACGCATTGTTCTTATCAAATTCGCCGGAAAGAAGCATCTTCAGCTCGAAATCTTCCAGCTCTTTCAAGACGGTGGAATACTCTTTTTCGACCTCATGGAAGGCATTGAACTGGGCGTCGGGAGTTTTTTCTTCCTGTGCGAGCGTTCGCAAAATTTCGAGATCGTCTGTCTTCTGGATAAGAGCTTCTAACGGATGGACCTTCGCACGAACGGTGGAAGCCTCATCGATCGATGCCTGGGCGCGATCTTTGCTATTCCAAAAATCTGCGTCGGTCATCTGCTGCTCGAGCTCGTGAAGCCGCGCTTTTAATTTTGGGTAGTCAAAGGTACCTCCGTAGTTCCCCGATCCGAGATTTTAATCCGTCCGTCTGAATGGCCTGAAAATCGATCTCCATAAAACTTCGGAATGTACGGTCCTCAAGGTGAAAAGTACAGGAGGCAGGATACAGGAGTCAGGAGTCAGGAGTCAGCGGGGCAGGAGCACGGGGAGAGTAATGGGGTACTGCGGAATGGGGGTATTGAGGAAATGGAGTGCTGGGGTTGCAGGAGGCAATGCTTTCCGGCGGCAAGAAAGATTTACTCCTTGAATCGGGTGGAAATGCTATGTGGACCGGATAGTTGTGTGCAGTGCTACGACACGGGCTATCGTCGCAAATGAGAGTTTTCGCCTCAAGCAAGCGTCTAAGAGGTGACTGTAGTCTCGGCCATGGCAGCTTGGCAGCGTTCTTGGAGTGCCTGGTATCCTTGGAGCATTCGTGACCAAGAAACACCCGACGTCAAACCACCGTCGACGACGAGGGCATGTCCGGTGACAAAGCTGGACTCGCTGCTCGCGAGCCAGAGTGCGGCGCTTGCTATATCCGGCGGAAATCCGGCCTTGCCGAGCGGTATCCCTGCAGCCAACCACGGAGCCACAATCTCCTCCGGCGCGCGTTCGATCAAGTCTGCTGGCATTTCCGCCGGAAATAGGCCTGAGAAGATCGCGGTGGCAATTCCGCCGGGGCAGATGGCGTTGACCCTGATTCCACGCTCTGCTAGCTCCAAAGCCACCGATTTCGTTAACCCGACGACTCCGAACTTCGCGGCGCTATAAACGTGTGAAGAATAACCCCCGGCTAAACCGGCCACGCTCGCGATGTTTATGATGGTGCCGCTTTTCATGTGCGGGACTGCATACTTTATTCCCAGGAACGGGCCGCGGAGTAAAAGGGCAATGGCTCTGTCAAATCCTTCGACAGAAATGCCGGCGATAGGTCCGCCCTCAGCACCCGCTCCCGCGTTGTTTACGACGCAATCGAGCCCTCCGAATCGTTCCACGGCGAAATTCATCAGCGCTTCGCAGTCTGACGGACTTGCGGCGTCTGCCCGGTAAAACGCCGTGTGTTGGCCAAGTTCTCCTTCGAGCGCTTGGCCTTTATCAGCCAAGAGATCGCTAAAAACAACTCGGGCACCTTCCTCAACGAAACGTCTGACGATGCCTGCTCCTATTCCTCTGGCGCCGCCGGTAACGACAGCGACCTTGATTTTCCAGTCTGAGTCTCGTAGAAGGGCCCAATTGATTCATAAGCTTGTTCTGATTAGGATTAGGACATGGTGAAATGGGTTACTAGTGCATCGTCTCATAAGTAGTAGGAGACAGCCTCCTACTTATGAGACGATGCACTAGCCTCCACGCTACCAAGATTCCCATCCGAAAAGTACTGCGACAATCCGCAGACTTCATTTTTCCGGCAACTGCTGAAGTTCTGAGCCCGAATACTCCTGAATCCTGATTCCTGTTTCCTGACTCCTGATCAATCAATTTCGTTGCGGATTGCCTCGAGATCCGGATCAGTTTTCGCCATGACTGCAAAACCCTTGTCGAGCTGAATCGCCCGGCCTAGACGCTGACGAGCTTCGTCCAGTTGGCCGAGTTGCGCAGCGTAACATGCGAGGTTGAATTGAATGGTTCCGCAGTGCGGAAATTTCTCGCTGGCTTGCTGCAGAAGTTCGTTGGCGAAAACCAAGCCGCGGCTGCGCCGGGTCGCATACGCCAGAGCGATCGGCCAACTCGGCTCCTCGGGATCCATTTCCAATAACCGAGCAGCGACGGATTCAGCTTCGGACCATTTCTGCCAGCGTTGGTAGACTTCTAGCCAAACCATCAGCACAGTTGGCTGTTCTCTCGAGGATTCTGGCAGCTCCTCAAGCTCTTGCACGGCTTCCTGGAAAAGAGAGAGTTCGGCGAACCCGGACGCGGCCAGAAGTCGGCGTTGAACCTGCGGATCAATCGTCATGGCGGGTCTCAGATCCAGGTGCCGTCCGGAATCACCGCGTTCTTCGGGATCACGACTACGCCGTCTCGGATAAAATAATTCGTGCTATCTACATTGGGCGCTTTTCCGTCCGGGGTAATCACCACGCTCTCACCGATCCGGGCATTCTTATCGATAATTGCGCGATCGATCACGGAGTTCCTGCCAATCCCGATTGGGGGGCGCGGGCCTGTATCTTGAAAAACCTCAGTGGCTTCGTCTTCGTAAAAGTCCGCGCCCATGATCACAGAATTCCTGATCGTCGCGCCAGTCTCGATGATGCTGCGGATGCCGATCACGGTCCTTTCAATATGCGCATCGGAAATGATGCAACCGTCACCCACAATGGCACGCCGGAACGTGGCGGCGTTGACTTTGCTGGCCGGAAGAAATCGGGGCCGTGTGTAAATTGGAGATAACCGGTCAAAAAAATTATAGGGAGGCACCGTGTCGGTCAGCGCCAGGTTCGCTTCGAAGAAGGCGCGAACCGTGCCGATGTCCTCCCAGTATCCCTGGAAAATGTAGGCCATCACCTTATGTGATTGCAGGGCCGAAGGAATAATGTGCTTGCCGAAGTCGTCGTCGTCATTCTGGAGGCAGTCAATCAGGACTTTTCGATTGAACACATAGATGCCCATCGAGCCTTGAAAAAGCTCAGCGTTTCCCTGCAGTCCAAGTTCTTTCAGCAGGGTTGGGGTAATTCGTAACTCGTCCAGGAGAGCTGGGTCCTTGGGTTTTTCTTCAAATCTGAAAATCCGCCGGTTCGAATCGCTGTGCATGATCCCGAACGAAGAAGCAGCAACGCGGTCGACCGGCGTTGTCGCGAGGGTAATGTCGGCCCCCGAGTCAACATGCTGCCGCAAAAGCAACCTGTAATCCATCCGGTAAAGCTGGTCGCCGCTCAGAATCAGATAGAAGTCGTATGGACCTTCAAGAAAATAGCGGAGATTTTGCCGCACGGCGTCCGCCGTGCCTTGGTACCAGCGCGCCGCTTCCGGTGTCTGCTGGGCAGCGAGAATTTCGACGAAATTCCTGGAAAAATTGTCGAACTTATAGCTCGCATTTATATGGCGATGCAGCGAGGTACTGTTGAATTGCGTCAGAACATAGACCCGCCGAAGTCCGGAATTCAGACAGTTACTGATCGGTATATCGACCAATCGATATTTACCCGCCAAAGGCACCGCCGGTTTCGCACGATCCTTGGTCAGCGGAAACAGACGTGTTCCCGCTCCACCGCCCATAACGACGGCGAGTGTTGCGTTCTGAAGGGCCGTGGTGTCCATTGTTCACAGAGTGGTCTAGTCGACGCAGTTTGCAGCTTGACCCATCTTGCAAGCGCGCAATTTCTTTGTCACGATGGTTTTTAATTATGTGCGGGATAATCGGATATATCGGCAGTTCGGAAGCGACACCTATTCTTCTTGATGGCTTGCGGCGTTTGGAATATCGCGGGTACGATTCCGCGGGCGTCGCGACGCTGGAGAATGGTCAAATGGAGCTCCGCAAGTGCGCGGGACGAATCGCCAGCTTAACGCAGCTGATTCAAAACTTTCCGACGCACGGCACGACGGGCATTGGACATACCCGGTGGGCGACGCATGGGCTGGTGACGGACGAAAATGCACATCCTCACCTCGATCGGAGCGGGAAATTAGCGCTGATCCACAATGGGGTGATCGAGAATTTTCAACAGTTGCGGGATCAACTGATTAGCCAGGGTCATACCTTCCGTTCGGAGACCGACACGGAGGTGCTGGCGCATTTCATCGGTCATCTCTTCGATAGCTCGCCCGGTCCGCGCAATAAAAAGACGCTGCTGCACGCCTTTCGGCTTGCCCTCAAGCAGGTCATCGGCACCTATGGGCTCGCGCTTTTCCATGTTGACGTTCCGGATGTGCTGCTGGGGGCGCGGCGCGGCAGCCCGTTAATTCTGGGCGTGGGGAAAGGTCAGAACTTTATCGTAAGCGACGTCAGCGCGATCGTAGCCCACACCAGAGACGTCGTTTATCTGGATGACTACGATGTTGTCGCGCTGGAGCGAGATCACTTCGATATCATCTCTCTTGCCGGGGCCGACGCTTCGTTCCAGGTGAGCAGGGTTGAGTTCTCGACCGAAGACGTCGATCGGGGGACGTATCCCCATTTCATGCTCAAGGAGATTTTTGAGCAGCCGAACGCCATTCGAGATGCGATGCGCGGCCGCCTCTCCATCGAAGAGTGCACGGCCAAGTTGGGCGGACTTAATATGTCGTCTCGAGAGTTGCGGGATGTCGACCGAATCGTTCTGACCGCCTGCGGAACCGCTCTCCACGCCGCGAGAGTTGGGGAATGTCTGATTGAAAGCCTTGCTCATATCCCGACGGAGGTCGAGTTCGCCAGCGAATTTCGCTACCGCAACATGCCGATGAACAAAGACACGCTGGTCTTTGCGATCAGCCAGAGCGGGGAAACAATCGATACCTTGGCGGCCCTGCGCGAAAGCAAACGGAAGGGACATCGGACACTGGGCATTTGTAACAGCGTCGGCAGCACGATCGCCCGGGAAAGCGATGGTGGAGTTTATATGCACGCCGGTCCGGAGATCGGAGTCGCCGCGACTAAAAGCTTCACCTCACAGGTCATCATTTTGACCTTGCTCGCCCTTTTGTTGGGACGGATCCGGAATTTGTCGAGTGTCCAGGGGATCGAAGTGATCTCCGCGCTCGAAAGTCTACCGGATTTAGCCCGGGAGATTCTTGATCAGAATGAAATAATCGAAAAGCTGGCGGAGAAATATGTGGGTGCGGCGGGCTTTTTATTTTTTGGCCGCCAGTATAACTATCCGATCGCATTGGAAGGGGCTCTCAAGCTAAAGGAGATCAGTTATAAATTCGCTGAGGGTCATCCTAGCGCCGAGCTCAAGCATGGCGTCATTGCGTTAATAGGACCGGATGTTCCGTCGATTATGATCGCGCCGGATGACGCGGTCTATGAGAAGAACATCAATAGCATCGAGCAAATCAAAGCTCGCAAAGGGAACGTTATTGCCGTCGCCACGGAAGGCAGAAAACAAATCGCCAACCTCGCCGACGACGTGATCTGTATTCCAAAATGTCCTGATTTCATTTCTCCGATCCTCACGGCGATTCCGCTCCAGCTATTTGCTTATCATTTAGCGGTAAAATTAGGTTGCGACGTGGATAAGCCGCGCAATCTCGCCAAAAGTGTCACGGTCGAATAAGAGGCCGGACAGGTTCGCAGGGGGGGCGTGCGCTGTGGCATCCGTGGGCCTGGTTTCCAGCCCTTGATCGGACGTAGACGACCCAGTATGTCCCTGAACGGAATAGACCTTTAGTTCCATTTACAAACAATGGTTGGCATGTTGAGGTTATCTCATGGACACCGCCACTTACGCAGCCACCGCAATGCTCCCCCGGAGTGTGATTCAAAAAACAGAGCACCCGCTTGGTCCTGAAGTCGACTTCCTGCCTTTCGATTTTTCGGAGATAGCGCGAAGGTGGGTTTGGCGATTTTACGCAACGGGTCCGTGCAACGACATCTGAGCGGACTTTAGGTGTTACCCTCTATTGTCAAGACGCTCCGCTACTCGGGATAAGCGCCAGCCACATGCTGATCATAATCTACCAGAGCCCCGGTCATGACGCCGGACTCCGGGCTCAGCAGGTAGGCAACCAGTCCCGCTAACTGGTCGGGCTTCACCAACTGCCCCATGGGCTGTGCAGCCTCCGCTTTGGCCAACCAATCTTCTCCCACGCCGTGGAACTTCTGCTGGGTCACGCTCTCACCGGGCGTATCCATCCATCCAGTCAGGATCCCGTTGCACCGAATGCGCTTGGCGGCAAACGCGTTGGCCACATTCTTGGTGAGGGTTGCCAACGCCCCTTTAGACGCCGAATACGGCGTCAGGTATGACTGCCCGCAATGGGCCACCATCGAAAGGATGTTGACGATGCTGCCCGGTTGGCCGGTTTGGACCAAGTGTCTGACCACCCCCTGCATCAACAGGAATGGGCCGCGCGCATTGGTGTTGAACTGACGGTCCCAGAGCTCCAGGCTGGTATCCAGCAGAGTGCCGCGGTCTGCGAGGCCGGCAGAGTTCACGAGTCCGTTCACGTTACCAAAGCGCTTCAGAGCTGTGTCAACCAGCCTGTAGCAGTCATTTGGGGTTGAGACGTCTGCCTTCACAAATAAACAATCCGTGCCAATGGAGCGAAGCTTCTCGGCAGCCGCTTCGCCTTTTTCCGCGTTTCGACCGCTGATGACCATGCCAGGCGCACCCTCTCGCGCAAGCCTTTTGGCGATGGCCAGCCCGAGGCCTTGCGTGCCGCCGGTGATGATCGCGATGATGGATCGGTTCCGCAAAAAAATGTCGACTTTCACGTCAGGTGGGACACTCATCGGAAAAGGGGGGTATCGGGTACAAGCCGACCCTGTACTCCAACAAAGAAAAGTAAACGTACTATTTACGTCCGCGGTTCTTGAGTTGGTCGATAATGACTGCACCAACAATAATGCAACCTTTGACAATCTGTTGCCAGAAGGCCGACACATTCATCAGGTCAAGGGTATTGTTCAACACACCGATAATCAGCGCACCCACAATCGTGCCTGCAACTGTCCCGATTCCACCGGCCGAAAGAGAGGTGCCACCGATGACTGCGGCCGCGATCGCATCCAGTTCGTAGCCGACTCCAAGCCCCGGCTGCCCTGAACCAATGCGGGACGAAACCACTAAACCAGCCAGTCCCGCCAGGAAAGAGGCATACACGTAGATGAGCATCTTGTACCGGGCTGCATTGATGCCCGAAACCCGCGCCGCCTGTTCGTTTCCGCCGATAGCGTAGATGTATTTCCCGAATTTGGTATGGGCGTAAAGGATGTGGGTAACGACCGCCATGACCACCAGAATAATGATGGGAACTGGAACGCCAAACACATCCCCCTGGCCAATGAAGTTGTAGTCATCCGTCAAATTGGAAATCGGACGACCACCAGTATAAAGGTTGGCCGCACCGCGAATCGCCGTAAAAGTGCCCAAAGTAGCGATGAACGGCGGAATGTGGGCTTTGGCAACGAGACTGCCATTGATCAAACCTACTAAGGCACCCACCACGCAGGCCGCGACAACCGGCACAATCAAGGGAAGGTGAAGTCCGGGATAGAAGGCGGCTGCATAATCGGGCATCTGAGCCAGGCTGGCCGCAACGACCGCCGTCAAGCCAACCACGGAACCAGATGAAAGGTCGATGCCTGCACTGACGATGATTCCGGTCACCCCGAGCGCGATCAGGCCAACGATGGACATCTGTCGCACAATATTGATGAGGTTGGTACTGCTCACGAATGCCGGTGACAGCATCGAGGCCACCAAAATCATCACGGCGAAAATCAAAAAGATCCCGTATTTGTTAAAGATGCTCGAGATCTGGTGACCCATCTGTGGCCGCTTTTCAGCCTTGTTTGCGGTAACAACTCCAGGATTTGCCATAATATTCCTTTTTATGCAGTCAAACTCATCCCCGTCGCCATTTGGAGGATCTTTTCCTGGGTTGCTTCTCCACGCGAAAGCTCACCTACTTTGTCGCCTTCGTGCATGACCATGATTCGATCGCTCATGCCCAGGACTTCTGGCAGTTCCGACGAGATCATGATGATCGCCTTGCCGGAACGAACAAATTCGGTCATCAGCCGGTAAATTTCCGATTTGGCGCCGACATCAATCCCACGTGTCGGCTCGTCCAGGATCAGAAGATCCGGCTCGGTCAATAACCAACGTGAAATCAATACTTTCTGTTGATTGCCGCCGGACAGGTTCCTGATGATTTCCATCAGGCTAGGTGTCTTGATACGCATCAAGCCCCGCATCCTTTCGCAATCCTTCTCGATTTTCCTGAAGTGGACGAACGGTCCGACCATGTAATTATTGATGTTCGCGATGAACATATTCTCGCGAACGCTGGCATTCAGGTACAAGCCGGTTAGTTTTCGGTCTTCGGTCAGCAAGGCCATGCCACCGCGAATGGCATCAGCCGGTGAGTTGATTTTGACGACCTTCCCATCCACACTGATGCTTCCGCCATGGGACCGGGTCACCCCAAAAACTGCTTCTATCAGTTCGGTGCGCCCCGCTCCCATCAAACCCGCAACTCCTAGAATCTCGCCGCGCTTGACGTTGAAACTGACATTGCGAAATCCTTTTCCGCTTAAGTTTTGCACATCGAGGTAAACCGAACCCATATCGGTGGTTTCCTTGTGAAACATATCGGTCAGTGTCCGGCCAACCATCTTTTCGATGAGGATGGCATCGGTCAAATCGGCGGTGGCATCAGTGCCCATGTATTGCCCATCGCGAAAAACCGTAACCTCATCGGTAATTTTGAAGATTTCGTCCATCTTATGGCTGATGTAGATGACCGCGCACCCCTGGGCCTTTAATGATCGGATGATATCAAAAAGTCCTTCCACCTCCGACTCGGTGATAGCCGAGGTCGGTTCATCCATGATGATCAAGTCTGAGTTATAGGAAACCGCTTTGGCGATTTCCGCGAGCTGAATATTAGCGATACTAAGATCGCACATTTTAGCGGTCGGTTTGATCTTGATGTGAAGCCGATCTAACAGTTCCGTCGCCATGCGATTCATTTTACGCATGTCGACCAATCCGTACCAGGTCATGGGTTCTCGACCCAGGTAAATGTTCTCGGCGACGGTCATCTGGGGAATTGGGCTCAATTCCTGGTGAATCATCGAAATACCCTTGGACAGAGCATAATGGGTATTGGTGATGTGCAGTTTCTCACCTTTGAAGGTAATGGTGCCCGAATCCGGCGCATAGATGCCAATCAAACATTTCATCAGCGTCGATTTACCTGCGCCGTTCTCGCCCATCAGCGCATGCACCGAACCCTTGCGGGCATTAAGCTTGACATCGCTAAGGGCACGAACGCCCGGGAATTGTTTGGAAATCCCTTCCATACTGAGCACGTATTCGTTTTCCATCGCTCCTCCTTGTTCAATGACCACTGTCTTCCAAGCCCAGCTAGACAGTGGTCAAGAATCCGTCAATTCACTTCATGAATGACTTGTAGTTTTCCTTAGTGACTTTCTGATAGGGAATCCAAATAGTATCGTCCACCACTTTCGGATTGGGTTCCTTCTTGACCAACAGATAAGCGGCATTGACGGCTTCATTACCTTGGCCAACGGGATCCTGGAACACGGTGTTGTTTAGTTCACCTTTGTCCATTGACTCCAAAGCGTCATGGCTGCCGTCCGTTCCGCCCACAGGGATCTTGCCGAGTTTTCCGGCAGCCTTGATGGCCTGCAACGCACCCAGCGCCATTTCGTCGTTGTTCGAGGCCACGCCGTCGATCTCCTGGCCGGAAGCAAGCCAGTTCTCCATAATGGTCTTACCCTGGACGCGCTGCCAGTTGCCGGTCTGTTCGCGGGTTATCTTGATATCAGGGAATTTTTCCTTGACAATTTTTTTGATGCCATCCGTCCGGCCCAGGGCGGCTTCATTGCTCAGTTCACCCATCAGGATGACCAAATTACCTTTGCCGCCCATGGCTTTACCAAGTTCTTCCATGTTCATGATCCCGGCTTCAATGGATTTGGAACCAGAATACACCACGCCTTTCGGCAGGTTCGCGGGTTGACGGTTAACGTAGACCAAGGGCTTGCCGGCTTTGGTGACGGCCTTGGTCATCGGGCCGGTGGCAGCGGTATCGACTGGAAGGATGACCACGGCATCCATTCCCTGAGCCAGGAAGTTTTCCACCTGGCCCACCTGCTTGGCGGTGTCATTGGCTGCGTCGACAATGGTCAGTTCGACATCAGGGTGGGTGCTGGCCCACTTGGTCATCGCATCCCGAACATTGGTCAACCACACATCGTCGAACAGGGCCATGGCAACCCCGATCTTGATCTTCTGGGCAGCCTGGACAGGCATACTACCTAGGGCTATGGCCATTATGGTCAAAGCCGGAATTAAGACTTTTGCGAGCTTCATTTCTTTTTCTTTTCTTTCTTTTTCTGGGGGATTTGCGCCACTGCGCAGAGCGGTCAAGCCGACATTTCAAACGGCAACGACCAGCCGAAGGGTACTTCGCGACAAGTCGTTTTTCAATGCTTTCTCCGATCTCGCGGCCTGTTTGGCCATTTTTTCCGGATGGCTGCCTGCAAAAGCATTTTCCTGCGTAACCGCCTTCTTTCCAGCGTCTAACTGGTACAAGGAGAAATGCGGATTGACTATGGAGAAATGCGGATTACGGATCGCGGATCGCGGAAATGGGCAAATGGGGAATGAG
>Ga0210396_10000747_pt1 | contig 38745 bp, 33 predicted proteins | sample IncBWH17OmetaG_FD_155466 | JGI IMG/M metagenome (GOLD analysis project Ga0210396, IMG submission 155466) | Forest soil microbial communities from Barre Woods Harvard Forest LTER site, Petersham, Massachusetts, United States - Inc-BW-H-17-O ... | reverse complement strand
ACTTTCAGCTTGTCCTCGCGCCCACAGAGTTCACTAGCAGTTCTGGCCGAGAAGTCGTCTGACAGAGCCAAGAAAATCTTCGTTCGGAATGTTTGGAGCAGCGTTCGCCAGGTCTCACCTGGGAGTGCAGACTTCAGAGAACTGATGCTTTGGGTGGCGATGATCGGGATGCATTTTGGCTGACGGGAGAGGCTGAAGAACTTTTCGTCGCCTGTGGGCTCACTTTCGCCTACGGTCGCGAAATGCTGGTATTCGTCACAGATGAACATGACCTGCCGGAAATGCTGGCCTGGATGAGCCTCCATCTCGGGCACACGGTTTAGGACCGCTCGCTCGAAGTCGAGCTTCATCATTACACCGAGGGCCTTTGCCAACCCTGCGTTCATGGCTATTGGAAAATTGAGCGCACAAACCTTCCCGTTCTCGATGAGCCATTTGAAGGACGGTAGAGGCTTGCCAAATTTGAAATCGGCATTGGCCTTGGGGTCGTAGCACTCCGGCGGAGGGCAGAAGGTTCGTTTTACCGAGGGGTTGTCATCGAAGAGAGATAGAAAGACGGAAATTCCCTCGACGATAGAGGTGCGCAGTTTTGGTTCAATCCGGCGCCAGTCGTGATTGAACCAGCGCTTGACTGCTTCGAGCTGGTCCTTTTTATCTTGTGGAACGGGCTTCTTTCCCTTTTCATTCTCCGCTTCCCATTGAATTGCCTTGTCCTTTAGTACCGCAGCGAGGCCTGGGGTAAGAGGGGCTCTGTAGCGTTTCGATTCTTCATCGAGTCGAAACTTGAACGGCTCTAGATCGCGCGGGTGCTTGAGGTACTCGTCCTCCCAAAGTAGGACGGAATCGGTCTCGATGAGCCTGCGTTCCGCTTCGTTGATTTTTCTTTCGAGTGTGGCATTGTCGATCGCGCACTCGTAGACATCGAACAGCGTCACATAATCAAACGCGACCTTGTGAAGAAGGATGATGAACTTCACTAGATTTGTGTACGCCTGCTGCCAAAACGGTTCCTTGCCACGCCCGAAGAGGTTGTTTAAGAGCGAAGCGATGTTGTAGGCCAGAGCGTATGCGTCCAGGTCGCTTTGAAGGGGGTTGTACCGGTACTTGGAATCGAGGCTGATTTCGACATAGTCTTCAGCCCTACCCTGGCGTGCGAGGATTTCTTTGACTCTGTGGCAGAAGTCCCCTTTTACCTCAAGGACAAGGCCACCAATCCGCCTTTCCGTGTCGCCCGCGCGGTAAGCCAGAATCTGCTCCGCAAATGGATACATGCAGCAGCTCGTTTTTCCCGACCCGATTGCGCCGAGGATGGCAACACCAGTGAGCAGGCCCCTCTCCGGGATGACGAGCCACTGCGGGTTTTCGGCTGGCAGTTGCTTGCGGGGATTGTGAACTTCGCCTACGACGAGGAAAAGATCGTCTCTTTTCCGAGGATCGGGAAAGAGGGGCAATTTGCCAGCTCGGATTCGTTGGTTCGCCTTGAGCGCAAAAATGTACAACCCGGAGAACACAACGGAGTAGCCAATGTACGGCGTCGAGAACAGAAATAACGTGTACGAGTATTTCAGGACCTCGAAGGCGGTCGGCGACCGCAGAGCCATGACCCGCAGAAAGATATTGTCCTCGGGGAATGGCACCCGAAAATAGAGGGTCATCCCAGTGGCCGCCGCCAAGACGAACGCGACGAGGTTCTTCGAGTTGAGGATTCTCTGCATCATGCTCTTGCTTGTGATTTTTGCGGGCTGGTGATGGGGACTTCTTTCCTCGCAGTCTGCTGTTGCTGCTTTCTCCAATTCATGAAGTGCTTGTCCTTCCACAACAGCATCTTCAGGGCGGAATTGACGACGTGATCGGGGGTACTGTCGATAAACGTGGCGTACTTCTCGACAACGAGAGCGACTGGTTCTTCCAACTCGTACTCTCGCTTCACGTGTTGCGGGGGCTTGTTGATGATCGACATGTGTTTCCTCCTTTTCTCTTCTTTCTGTTACCTGGACACGGGCAAAACACTTCGCAAACAGAGCACTTCCCTGTTTGCGGGGCTGGAGCGACCCCACGATTCTTTTGGGCAGCCAAAGGCTCCCAAAAACGGGGTCGCTCCAGCCCATTCCGGTGTTTTGCCCGTGTCCAAATTGAATGTCGCGCCATGCGCAACCTCTACGCTCCCAATAACTTCGCGTCACCCCCGGGGTGACGCGAACCGTGACGCCAAAGGTGATCTGTGTCTTTCATGCACCCGTCACCGTTTCCACAAGCCACAGCCAGCGGAGAACCATGCGGATTTACCAGGAACGTCTCGAAGAACACAGCACGATCAGGCCTGAGTTGAGAAAAATCTGCTCGCAACTCCCGCTCGCCAACTTCCCCGAAGCGCCAGGCCCGGTATAGGGTCTCGAATCTCTCCCCATGAAAACGCCGGCGCGCGTCATTCAGGAATTCGAGATCGGCCGTCACAGGAATCACATACTCGTGGTTCTCCCACTTCTTCCGGATCTGGAAGTAACGCAGGATTTCGCTCGACACATCGGATTCCAAGGGCCGTTTCACCATGGAGCGGAAAACCTCTTCTGCCTTTTGAAAATAGACCTGCTTCGCCGCGATGTATAGAAAGCGGAAAGACTTGAGTTGTTCGAAGAGTCCCCGATAGGCCGCAAGGTGCGAAACGAAATGTGATGGTGTTTCAAACCCCGAATCGACGTAACTCAAAGTGACCACAGGCGGAGCACCTGAGACAGGAGAAGCAAGAAAAAGCGGAAACTTGTCGACAAAATAGCGAATGGTTGGCTGGGTGCGTGAGGAGCCCTCGTAAACCTTGGCGGGAAGAAAGTCCTTGGAGACACCCAGTTGTTCGGAGAAGAAACTAACCTTGTCCTGCTCGGTCTCGAAGTAGGCCAGTTCCTGGTTGGCCAAAATGAAGTCTAGGAGTACCAGTCGGGTGCGCATGTAATCAAACGAGTGCTTTTTTCGGTTGCGGAGGTTGTCTTTCTCGATCTGTCCATAAACAGTCCGGGAAAAGAGATGATAAATAGAGCCTCTCCGCATGTAGTCGCGGACGGTGGCATGACCTTGCTTAAGAAGTTTCTGACCAAAGGAGGTGGGGCGTTTTCCGTACGCGCTGCCCGTGAAAGCCCGGAAGTGCCCCAGAGTGAAGTAGCCCGAGAACACCGCCACCATATAAAGAAAGCGAGCTTCGGAGTCGGTGTATCCGAGGTCCTTGATCCGTTCGATGTGAGCTGAGGGAAGATTCATAAGGACAAAATCTCCGCGGTTAATTCGTTCTGGTCCATGACGCGGCGGAGGCCAGTAGCATCCTGCGCGTGAGCATAGATAGAGAATCCGGCGCGCACTTTCTCAGCCAGGGTGCGTCCGCGGTAGTGCTCGGTCGCAAGCTCCAGATCGATGCGAGCCATTTCACCTTCCTGGGTTTCGTACTCAATGCGGAGGTCGGGCAGCGGAATCTTTCCGCGAACCAGCTGTAGTCCGTGTCTTTCAGCGACCTCTTTTTTCTTTGCAGCGGATTCCCGCTGCGGTCCGAGCTTCACGAGGTCGCGGTAAACGCGCTTCTTCAGTTCGTAGTCGAGAATCACGCGAAGATTCCGCCCACCCTGCTGTTCTATCTTTGAGGCTGCGGAGTAATACATCCTGTATATGTCTGCATCGTGGTGGGCTTCGCGTGGCTTGGTAAAGCCGTAATGGATAGCTTGATTTGTCCGAACATCCTTCGTGGAGGTGAGAACTAGATGCCCCTGCCTCGTCAGGGTCAAGAGCCGGCGCGGGCTTATGTCGGAATGTGGAATCCGCTTCTCGGCGACCAGGCCCTGGCGGACGAGGTTCTGCACATCCGCTTTTGCGCGGTCTTTGTCCCCGTCGTAAGCGAATTCCTGCAAGTCCTTAGAAGCAACGGCGCGAAACTTGCCGAGCTCGGTGAGAGTGCGAATTTCTGAAGGGCGAAGTCGGTAAGTCTTGCCGCGCACTAGGAATGTCTCTCGTGGCTCGGCAGATCGAGGCTGTGTTGGCTCAGACGCGCGGCTCGGCGTTAGTCGACCATCCTCTTGCGGCTCGCTCCCTTGACCCTGCTCCCGAGAAGGCTCGGGATGGTCACTCTGCCGAGGCTCTCGAATGACTTCGGCGGAGGTATCACGCGGATCAAGGAATGCGTCAGGACCGTGACTGCGAGACACGTTAATCCACCTCCTCTTCGAGAGCTGGGGCGCGCACTTCGGTCTGCCCCACGTGCAACTGCTTGTCGAGATGGGAGAGTTTTCGCCCTGTGTCTTTAAGGAAGAACTTGCGATTAAGAACGAACGCGGCGGCAAAGAGATTGAGGAACAGCGTGGTGACATAAACCAGGATCGCGGTCCCATACTCATGGAAAAGAACTGCTTTATAGGGAATGAAGAACCTCAGTTCGCCAAGGAGCCAAAATCCAACTGCCAGAAGGATGGCGATGGTTAGGAAGAGTGAATTTGCGACCATTGGCGTCCTTCCTTTGGCGGCGTTTGCATCTGGTCTCCCAACAAACAGCTTCCTTTTCTGCCAGCGCGGAGCGGAAAGCCGGTGAAGCCCGAAGGCTCTCCCGAACCGTGCAGTTTGTCGTTAGTGGCAAAGACGGGTGGGTGTGGGCTGTGGCGTAACTGAGAGGCACAGTCGAAAGGGAAAGGAAGGCGTGGCGCGGTGAGGTTGGGCCGAGGGCGAGGCGTCGCTACCGCGCTGGCTCTTTCTTGGGTCCTCATGGAAATCACTCACCTCAGTCGAAAAACAGCCTGACGTACCACGGTCTTGCGGCTAGCTGTTCTAATCGCTCTCTTCTTGAGACTGGGGGAAAGAGCTCGATCACATTGGCGTGCAGCGCTTCAGAAATGTCGTAGGCCAAAAAGAGGCTTGGGTCATAGTTCCCGTTTTCGATTGCCGTGATGCAGGCCCTGGAAACACCGACTGAATCTGCCAATTCAGTGGGAGTCCAGCCCGCTTTCTCGCGGAGTGTTGTCAGGCGGTTTTTCATTTGAATGCCTGGTCCTCTCGGAAATAGGTGATCGCAATTCCCAAGGGGTTGATGGGGATAAGCTCGTTTGGAACTTTGCTCTTAAAGACAAACACGAAATTCGCCGTGTAAAGATCGCGTTTTATCTCGCTATGGTCAGCGGAGGAGTAATAAACAAGGTAGAAATCGACTCGGGCCTTGAATGGCGGAGTCTGCATGTCCTCGAGCGCGACTTTCTTCACCTCTACGTCGATCTCTGAAGCTGAGGTGTTCATGAGAAATTTCTTGATGATGTCGTCTTTGCGGTAGGCGTCGAGAATGCCGTCGGCTAACTTTCCATCAAGGAAATAGAGAGCCTTCGAGAAATCGTTCTGAATCGTGTAGCGGTTGCGGCGGTAGTAGAGAGCACAAAACTGGCTCAGAAAGTACTTCGCTTCGGCGTCCTGGGGCTTGTATTCAAGGTTGTGGTAGTTGATGGCCTCGGCGCGACCGAGGTCGTCAATGCGGATCACCAACGGGCGGAAATTCTCAAAGGTTCTGATTGTCTTCAAATCCATGATCAAAAGGCCCACAGCAATTACGGAAACAAGCGTGAGAGCAATTTTGAGATATGTGTTCGTGACCATGGGGTCCCCGTATTGTTCGAGGTAGAGCCGCTTGGCATCTTGGAAGGTGCGATCGTCGCTCATGGCAGGATGCCTCCAGCAATGCTGCCGACGAGCCCTGCAGAAGAACCCCCTGCGGTGCCACTGAAGATGTGATTGGTGAGGGCGGGTATTTTCAGAAGCGAATAGATGGAGGCCAGGAAGGTGATAAAGAGGACGGGGAAGGCTTCCAAGAGTTGGACGGTCGAAATAGTGCCTTTCGGCTGAAGGTCCATGATTCCAAGAATGAGGTTTGCGATGACATACACCACGGCCGCCGCGATGACCTGATAGAAAGCGTATTGAATGAAACAGCGCAGCCAACCCCAGAACAACCACTCCAATTTAGGGACGATAAAAAATGGAATGAAAACAGGCCCGACCAGAACGCAAACGGCGGTAGCAATAAATCCGAAGGCGATTACAACGATAGCGATGGCCTGGGCTGCAGCGAGCAGAATGATGATGACCACATAAATGACAGTTCCAAGGACATCCGCAATACCGGGCGAATCCATTCGAATCTCGAAATCCGCGATCCGTTCCTCCACAGTCTGGAGCTCGGTTTGATTGATTTTATTGGCCAGGAATTGCGACTCGTCGGTAATGAGATTGTGGAAACTGGTGCCCACTCCCGGGATGGGTGCGCTGTAGTAATTCACCATTCCAAAGCCAAAGCTGATGGTCAGGAGAAGGCTCGCGAAATTGTCGAAGTGGAGGAAGTGTCTGCCGCTAGCTGAGGAGAGAGCCGATTTGACTCCGTACCAAACCACAAGGATTGTGGCGAAGGAACGAAAAAGGTTTTGTCCCATTGCGTCGAAGAAGCCGAGATTCTGAGTGAGCAGGTTGTTGATGGCCTGAAAAATGAATTGCAGGTAGTCCATTGTGATGGCTCCTTCGACGCGACGGTTGATTTGCGGCGTGCGTGCTACGGCATCCGAAAGCTTTGAAGTGAATCGGTTAAGGTGCTTGTAACTTGCGACATGTTTCCAGAGAGATTTGCTCGTCTAGAAATGTCGGCGTTGATCGCGTTGGTGGTCGCTTCACGCTGCTGCTTAGCAAGGATGGTCTGTTGTTCAAGGAGTGAGGCAAGGAGCTTGTTGGAATCCTGCACTGTTCGAAGCGTCAGAACATTGGCGGCGTTGATCTTGTTGAGTACCGACACTTCCGTGTTCAGATTCGGATCGGCAGAGAACGAATCCTGCTCGAGGTTTGCAATTTGCGTCTGGACACTCTCGGCGTTGCCACGGATTGAGCCGATGGTGGCCATCGCGTTTATGTTCGCGCCGTCCGTGAGTTGAATGGACGCGTATCGAGACTGGACGCGCTCCAGCTCTGAAGCATCCATGCCCGAGAGGTGGTCCGTGCTGTACGGGAGCAGTTGGGTTGTGGACTTCAGGTAACCGGTGTTGATGTTGGGAAGCAGACCGGAGTTGATGCCGCTAATCCAAGAGCCCGTATTCCCGAACGTGTTCAGCGAAGTTACATTTCTCCATTGGGAAAAAACTGCGCGGTAGCGCGCCGGCATGTTTCGGACGAAAGTGGCCATCTGCATGGCGAGATTGAGCTGAGATGTGATCTTCGCGTAACTCTTCTGCAGCTGAAGAAGGTGTTGCTGGAGCTGGTAGTATCGAAGCAACGCATTGTGGTAGTTAGTCGGGTCGTAGACAATCCCACTTCCAAGCTGGGCCGACGCGGTGCCAACCGCGAGACCCATTACGAGCATAAAGACGAGAACCTTTCTTTTCATTTTTCTCCTCCTAAATGCCTCAGAGGTCTGAGGGCAATTTGTGGTTATTGTAGTCGGGCAACGCGAGGTCGCCCGAGAGATAGACTTTGACTCGGTGGCCTTCTCGGATGGTCACCGTGGGCATGATGTTGAGGAACTTGTCGAGGATCTGCGCCGAAGACTGCGCAGTGCTCTGAGCGAATCCTTGGCGCATCACGTCGGTACCCGACGCGGTCAGGGGGCCAGACGTTCCGCCCTGCGCGACAGCTCCTAGCGCGCCGATTGCCAGAGAGACTCCGAAAATACGGAGATAGTGATTGTTCACCTGATCGCGAAGGCCAGCATCGCCGGCCTGGTTAAGTCCTTTGAATTGGTCGAGGCTGAAGGAATAACCATCCGGCATGATGAGGCGGTGGAAGAGAACGGCCAGACGCGTCTGGCCAAAGGCGTCCACTTTCTTTGTTTCGCCTAGAACCTTCGACCCTGCCGGAATGAGAAGGTGTTGACGGTCGTGTGAGTAGATGTCGTTCGTCAAGAGGCATTCGATTGGGCCGGAAAATTGGCCATCGAGCCGATTTATGAGAACGGATTCGAGAACGGTTCCTTCGAAGAGGATGTAGTTCTTCCCTGTCGCCGCGGGGGACGTGTTGATCTTCGCGGCGACAGGGTTGTTTACCTCCTTTGGTTGCTGGTTGGCTTCGGCAACGTTCGCCGAAGGGTTGTGAGTTTGGGTCGAGGTTACGAGGTTGGGTTGAGTGGCCGAGATCGATTGCGCAGCAGTGCCGAGCTGTGCGTCCTTGAGCATTTGTGACAGTAACGCGGCCTCTGTGGGGGTGTTCGCAGGCGGTTCCGGTGTCGGAGACGGCGTTTCCGATGTTCCGGACTGGTTGGCAGCTGAGGCCTTGCGATAGGTCAAAGCGATGTTTGAAGCAAATAGTGAGAGGTATTCGCGCCTCCTGCGTTCAGCCTTGATCGGATCTTCAGTGTGTTCGCCCGGCGGATTGTTGGGCGCGTAATTCGATTGCGCCTGCTGCTGTTCGGGAATCGCTCCGGCAAGCAGGCGATTCTGTTGTGCAAGAGCGCCCTGCGCGGCGAGCTGCTCGCGCTGGAGTTCCTGGATTCGATTTTGGAGATCGGCAATCTTTGTTTCGTTGACTTCGACTGGCAGCGGCGTTTGCTGGACGGGAGCATTCGCCTTGGCAGAAGTCTGCTGCTTTTTGCCACCGGTCAGCCACATAATCACGATCATCAGTACCGCGAGCCCCAGGATTAGCCAGGACTGAACGTGCTTGGGAAGAAGGCCCGGCGGTTTTGGAGATTTTTCTTGAATTGGCTCGTTCATCTCTTTCCTCTCACCCGATTGGTTTCGTTGCTGATTCTCAGTCGTGCCGCTTGAAGGTCACTTTCTTGTTGCCGATGATGAGATAGCCGTCATCAATCACCTTGGGAGCGATGTAAACGCCGTTTTCAACCTGGAAGTTGATGAGGTTGGGCTTTCCGTCTTTGATTTCGTAGAGCGCTGGCTTTTCTGGGGCGGAACACTTGATGTATGTAAACGCCTCGTCGTGATAGATCATCGCGACAAGGAACGGCTCGCGACCGGCCTTCTTATCCAGCTCATAGTCGAACAGGAGTTTCTTCTGATAGTCGGCTTTGTACTTGTTTACCTGTTCGGCCACGCGCGCCTCGGCGGCATGAATCTGGCCGTCCGTTTGAGCGTGAAGAGCCTCCAATTCCTTCTTGTAAGCTTCAGCCTCGCTTGCTCGAACATAGCCCTGCAAAGCGGTCGTGCCGCCGATGCTCGACTCATCCTTTGGTTCAACGAAGAGCTTCAGATCCGGCTCAACGGACGGCTCGTTGCTGATCTCCGTTAGCAGAAAGGAGTAGACGCGTCCGGTGGAAGTGATCAGATGAAGGTCGCTGCGAATCCCTGCCTGCGCGGGATGGACGTAGCAGAGATTGTGCGCCCCGTTGATGATCCAGAATTCTTTGTCGCCGGTGGCAAAATCCAGAATGTCTTCGTTCTGAGGCAAGACGATTAGGGTGGAAAAGCGCAGTTTCGCGCGGACAGGAATGATGTCTTGCTGGGAATACTTGACCGTCCTTGCGCCTCCTGGGTCCGCGAGGGTTGGTGTCGCCTCTACTGAAATCCAGCAGAGGGCCACAAGAACCAGAGTGAACTTAAGAACGAATACGACCTTCGAGAGACTTTTCATGCTTTATCTCCTGGATTGAATTTGTGTGTTGCTGACTTTTTGGAAATAACCGAATGCTGGCCGTGAAGAACGGTTCGAGCCAAGAAGGTCCGCTTACCATCGCCAGGATGGAAAGGGCCAGAGCGACCGCGATAACGGTGAAATATACGTCTGGGGTGCGCACCGCGACGGTCGTATAGATGAGGAACGCAGCAACGGCGGCAGGGACGACAAAAATCCAAATCGCGAAAGAAACAATGAGTGTTTTCATCGTGGCGTCTCCGCCAGCACATCAAGCCCCTTCTCGAACCCGTGGGCATCGAATGCTTCCTTTCGCTTGCGGTTGTCGAATGGGTCGTTTGTGTAAAGCCAGTAGCTCTTGGGATCGACCGTGAGGTTCGCTATTTTGGCGAGCTCGGGCGTCTTGATTAAGAATTGCTGCTTTGGGATCAGCGTGGAGATCAGGTCCACTTCGGTTTCGTTGAGATGAAATTGGTGGCCGTATAGCTCTCGATCCATGTCCGGGTTGGCAAGGAAGAGCTTCGTTGGACAGCTTTCGATAATTACGTCGAGCACGTCCGAGCGGCGCAACTCGTCTAGCGACTGGGTGGACAGAATCATGGCGGCATTTGCTTTGCGCCACGTTTTGAGCGCCTCGACAACGTATCTCTGAATGCTTGGATTCTTGAGGAAGACCCAAGCCTCGTCGATGAAAAAGGCCTTGAAAGTCGTGCTGATCCGCCGGTCGCCGATGACGGAGTTTGCGCGATGTAAAATGTAGAAGAGCAGGGGTTCGAGAAGCTCGGGGTACTGACTCATCCGTTGGAAATCGAAACACTGGAACTGGGAAAAGGAAATCGTGTCTTCGGGGTTGTCGAAGAGGAAGCCGAATTGCCCTCCTTGCGTCCACTTCGCGAGCCGGTCGGCGAGCCGATGCCCGAGCGTGTTGGCGAGGACTCCGAGAGTTCGCAGAGCCGGGTCAACGGAGTAAAGATTCTCAATCTGTTGGTAGAGGTCTCGCTCATCGGTGGCGTCCAGCTCGATTGGCGCTGCGCCTTGAACGAGAACCTTTACAAACAAAGCCAGGAAATCCAGGTTCTCCTTCGTGGGCGGAAGCGAGAAAGGGTTGATTCTGAAGTCCGCCGAATTGATGCCAACCCTCACGTACGACCCACCGAAGAGCTGCGTAAGGCTCTCGAAGCTCCCGCCCAAGTCAAAGATGAACGTCCAAGGTTCGTATTTTTGGAGATTGGTGATGAGAAAATTCAGAAGGAACGATTTGCCAGCACCTGTGCGCCCGAGAATCATGGTGTGAGCCACGTCGTGATGATGGAGGTTCAGGAAGTAAGGTGTGTGGTGGTTCGTTTCGAGAACTGCCAGATATTCCTGGCGGAGATGCCGGTTCTGAGGCTCACCACAGTGGAGGGTAAAGAGAAACGAATAATCGGCGTAGTTGGAATTGAGAAGATATTGCGACCGGAGGTTGAACAGGTAGTTGCCTGGGACGGTGGCGAGAAAAGCGTTCAGGAGATTGTATTTCTCTTCGTAAAGCTGGGCGTCGTGAACACTGAAGACCTTATAGAATTCGGCGCATGCCCGGTCCACTTTCGTCGGGTCCAGGTCATAAATGACGACGGTGAGGGAAAACTGGCCAAAATAGCTTCCCTTGAGCTCGATCTCCTTGATGCTCTCTCCGAGTTCGCGAACCTGGGACTCTTTCGAATCGTCGGTTAGAACGTCATGCGAAGGCGCATCGTTGAGATTCACCTGACTGATGAACGAATGCTTCGTATTATGAAAGTGCCGGCGCTTGGCCTGAATCACTCTTCTGGTTTTGCCAGAATCTTCTTTCTTCCATTCGGTCACAACGTGGTAGTTGGTCTGGACTTCGAGTAGGCGCTTGAAGATCAGAGGAAAGCTCTGGGCAGACGGCTCTTTAAGGGTCAATACCCTCACGAAATAGTCGTCGAGGCGGAGGTGCCCTCTATGGCATTCGAGATGGGATTCGCAGAGGTAGTAATCGAGAAAGGTGTCGTGCTTGAGTCGGCCAGATTCGATCTTCTCAGGGGCAAAGTTGAGAGTCTTCTTGAGAATGCGGAAGGCTTCATGCTTATCGAGCAGACGGACTGGTAGGAAATCGCTGACCTGGAGAATGAAGCTCTCGACCTTCTGAAGAAGGCTGGCTTGGCCCTTGGTAATTTCGCGGTCGAGGATAAAAACCTGTTTTCGACTTGAAAAATGCGCCGCGAGTTCACCCAGCGCTTTGGCGGGCCGTTTCGGAATTTCGAGCAGCGTACTTCCGAGTGTGCGAGTGTACCGAAAGCCCTCGAACAAAATTACGTAGTAGGTCGAGAGCGAGAAAAGCGTGCCCGCTTTGGCCGCAAAGAATCCGATGCGATTTTTGATGGCGGTATCTACGACTGGATTGCCATAGAGCTTGTACGGGATCGTCTGGTTGTTCCGTTTGAAGAGGTACTGATAGATCCGGTAGTTGTCATCGAAAAGTTTGAGTGCCGATTCGAGGCGCTTTGTGAGGCCATCGAGCGTGTTCCCGTCCAGGCACTCATAATCAACGCCTCGAACCTCAAGAACAACGCCGAGGTCACCTGTCTTGGTCAGGAAGACGTGGGAATCAACGAACCCGTGGAGGTTTATCTGTTCGTTGAATGAACCCGTCTCTTCGTAGTTCTTGAAAATCCGTTGAAGCCTAAGCATTGGTGATCCTGCGGATAGAAATTGGGCTGAACTTTGAAGGATCGTATTGAGTGCGTAATTTGGGCGAGGTAAGCAGGAAGCGGAGTATCTGAGGATCTGTCTCGGTTGCCCATCGCGCTGCGAAGTAGAGCAACAAAAACATCAGAATTCCCCCAAGCAAACTGCCCAGCAGATTGAACGTGCCAGCGCCAACGCACATCGCGAAGAAAAACAGCTTCCTTTCCGCTCCGAGAATCGTCAGAGGCCGCGAAATCGACCTGTAAACTGGGTTCACTCGTCTGCCGCTTGCCATGCCGCGCTCCTATCAAATGGCTTTGCCTGCCACTCGCCTCACGGAAAGAGCCAGGCCATGAAGTTGACGGCGGCGATGGCCATGCCAACCCCGAAGAGGACACCTGCGAGCACTCGCTTCGAGCCACCTTCTCCAAAAGCGAAGGTCAGGCCGGACACCACGATTGCAACCAAAGAGAGGCCGCGCGCGATAGTGCTGGTGAACGCCTGCTGCAGCACGCCGACCGCGTTCTCCCAAGGGGAGGCACCCTGGGCGAAGGCAGGTGCCGCCAAGAGCAGCCCGAGAGCGGCGGCGGTCAATTGCCGGAATATCTTTCTGAATCGCAGAGCCTTGCTCCAAAGTGTTCTCATTTTTGGGTATCTCCTTTGTGCGTCTCTTCGCAGATCGATCACCCTTGGAGAGTTCTCGCCGGAATTGTTGTCGCCAGGAGACACCTCGACGCAACAGGCAGAACCGAGTCCCTGCTTTAACCTGCTTGGCCAGTGCCAAGGCACACTTGGAGCATAAGCTCCATGCAGTGGGTTTCTACCTTCGCGTCCGGCGCGTCGTCCCTCGGCCGTCCACGACACCTGGCGGATCACCCGGCTGAATCGGGTCCACCAAGCTCCTAGGGGAACATTCGGCGAGAACTCCCCTCATATATATAAGGAACATCCAGAAAGGAAAAACGGAGAAAAAATCTTTTGGGGTAGCCGCGGTGGCTTAGTTTCCGAAAGGGCGGCAGATGGCCGTCTTATTGCCGGGCGGATAAAGATCGAGTCGGCGACTATCTGGCAGATTTGGGTATCGCCTGCCACAATCTCCATTTGGCGAGTGACGGACACTTGTCGGATTACGCAGAGGACGGCCAAGTTCAAGTAGACCGTATCTGCTTGGATCACGCCCACGGTCCACATTTTGCAAAGAAATCGGAGATTCTCGGTAAACCCAGCCTGGTGCCGATGCGAACTTGGCCGACCCTTGCTGAAAGAAGTTTGTTGTCATGGAGAGCGACGCAGTAACTCGAATCGCCCACCTCTTAGTTTGTGGCAATGGAGACTGTACCCATTAGTGACAATACATGCGGGATGGTTTGATTTTTCCATGTAGTGCCACCGTCATCCGTATAAAGGACAATTCCTTTGTCGCCCACAGCCCAGCCTAGCTTTGGAGTGGCAAAGGTAACCGAGCGCAACACAGTCACGACCGGGATTTTTTGCCGTATCCAATCCGTGCCTCCGTTCTCGGTATGCAAGATGAAACTGTCATCACCCACAACCCAACCCTCTAGGGATGTTGCAAAGAAAATGGATGAGAAACTGCGCGGTAGGTCTGCGATCCTTACGTCTCCCCGTGCCCGCTTGGTAGCGCGGAGCTCCCATTGTCGCTTCCATGTTAATCCGCCGTCCTCCGTCTTTAGGATGATCCGTGCACCATCGGCATCACGCCCGGCGGCCCAACCCAATCGTGGTGTTTTAAAGAAAATTGACGCCGGAAAGGTCATCTTTTCAAGCGTCGCCTTCTTCCAGCTATTTCCGCCATCACCTGTCTGCAGAACACCGTAATCAGTTATTACCCATCCAGATTCGGGGCTCGCAAATGTCACTGACTCAAGCCCGTTAGACCAGGATTGTGGGCCTAGCCGACTGAGATCTAAAGCCGTCCAACTGTTTCCACCGTCGTCTGTGTGCAACATAACTCCAGCGGTACCGACCGCCCAACCGGTTTGCTTCGAAAGAAAATAAACGGATGAAAGGTTTTCATTTGTGCCGCTGTTCTGCGGCTGCCAGGTCTCGCCACCGTCTACCGTATGCACGATCAGACCCTTCGAGCCGACCGCCCAACCCAATTGGGGCGTGGCAAATGCGATTGAGTTTAGATTTTTAACATTCTGGATTTCTTGCTTTGTCCAACTAGCACCGCAATCTTTCGTGCGGAGAATCGTACCATCGTAGCCGACCGCCCAACCCAAAGCTCTGGTCGAAACAGGAGCCAATTCCAATTCACGATTCACCGAGATTTCGGGATTCGTAGCTACATCGATGCTTCTCGTGACGTCCTTAAAGCCTTGAACCCTCACAAGTACTGAATATGTTCCCACCGGAACCGAAGTGAAGCGGTATGTCCCAGAACTGTCAGTTACGTCTTTCCGCGACCATCCCGTCGCCAGATTCGAGAGAGTAACCTCTGCGCCTGGAACGACACTTCCGTTTGGATCCGTGATGGTTCCGGTGACATTTCCCGAACCCTTGATGCTCGTAGATGTGTTTTCGATCCGATCGGGCGTCTTTTTTTCTTCTTTGTTCCCCGGAATCTCGGCAGAATTGGCTGGTAACTTATCAATTTGAGTGCTTTCTTTCAATGATGACTGCTTGGGCGGTAAAGCTGGGACGATTGGTCTTGGTGGGGCTGAAGATGCCGCAGCACGCCCAAAGATAAAGTCTCCCGCATTGTTAATCGGTATTACTCCCGAATCCGGTTCTTGTCCTGTCGTGGCCTGAGGTACTCTTCGCTTAACAAATGAAATGACTTCCGATCCCGTTACATATCCGTCTCCCTGCTCTAGAGCAGCCGCGAGCAAAGGTGTAAATGGACTTTGGGCCAAGACGTACTCGTTGGCACTCCCCGCGGTGAGAAACTGACGGACGTTGCGTTTTACACCATCACTTAATACGTATCCATCAGGGTGAGGCAATTGGGGAGGATCGCCCAGCGTTATAAGAGCGACGATCTCTCCAGCTTGACAGGCCTCCAATGCAAAGAAGGCATGCTTAACCGTTATATTCTCTGCAAAATTCACGAGGTCTCGAATTGGGTAGGCTGTCTGATAAAATTGGGCTTCATCAAGTGGATCAGGCGCATCCACGGGGATGAGAAATGTTCTCTTTTGATTCGGATCAGGTTGTAGACTTATCGTGTATCCGTGACCGTAGAAATAAAAGAACAGTCGCGAATTTAGTTTGTATCCTAACTTAATACGCACTTCCTCCATCGTCGTGCGAAGCTGGTCTCCGGTTAGATCTTTCCAAACCATAACGTGAAAGCCTCGAGATTCCAGACGGCTGCGAAGAAGAATCTCATTTCGGTTTCCAGGAGCTGATACCTTGTCCCACCTTCCGTTAAGATAGTTGCCTTCGACGATCAACACCGCGTAGCTCTCGCTATAGAGAATCTGTTTGACGCCCTTGTCATCCGGTATGGCGAAAACTGTTTCAGTTGGGCTTTTGCTAGTCTCATAAACTGGTTTTATCGTCCACCTTAATCCAGTTTGCCCCTTGGCTACGCCTGGGCGAAAGCAAAGTAAGACAAGTAGACAAACTCGAAGTCGTCTTTTAGACCGCCTGTCGCATCCTACTTGAACCATTTCGAAAACCTTTCTGAGTGCCAATTCATCGGTCGTTAATTACAAGTTCTGGAAAGCTAAACACGACGAAGTCCTTTCCTGGTTCGGATTGATCGAAGCTGCAAATTGCCGTCAGTCCGTAGCGCCGTGACGTCAATCAAATGAATTTTATCTTTACCTAGTTTTATTATCTGATTGCCACCGAGAACCTCGATGGATTTCGGCTGCTTGTTACTTATTTTGCTAAAGAAACAGACGTGCCCTTGCGTCGGCTTGGACAAATCTTGAAATATGGCAATATCTCCAGTTACTGCCGACGTTGGCATTTCCGAGGCTGCAGTTCTCGACCAAACCTCTTCTCCCCAATTCTTTTCGACAAAACTCTGTGAATTCGCATTTGCTGTCCCAACTACGCCAACCCTTGTCAAACACCAATTTACAAAGGCAGAGCACCAAGCCGTTACGTCGCCACATGGTGTAGTTTTGGTGGCGAGGAAAAGCAAAACGATTAGCGGATTGGCGAAAGTCGGATGTTGAGGATCAGGTTCTGGCCACGCTTGCTGGTACTTCGTGGGAACAGACGTTACGAAGTACCGAGCGACTTCGAAAGGCGTAGCTTTGGAGGGGGCGGCCGATAGAATCGCGTGAGCCTCTTTCCAACTCTTGTCATCCGGGGGAGGAAGAATGTGCCCGAGTGTCACCGGGTTTTTGTTGTCTATGGCGTCTTTGAGAGCTCTCTGCCAGTCGTCATCTTGAGCTCGCGACGTTGAAGCAGTCAACAAGGTTGCGAGGGCTCCAAATATTGCTCTACGTCTCGGGATCATTTTGCCCCCTAGAGAACTCTGAAGACTTTGCTTTTCGCTCTCGCAAAAAGGATCGCGCAGGTTGCTGCTGGACGCGTCGGATTTAACACGGAACAGCACAAATGGTGGGTATCTTGACAAATAAGATTGTTGCTTTCAAGTCACGACCCTCATCCTAAACCTCTGCTTGGCAAGCCTGGTTCGTCAAACAAGAGAAGTACGACGCTTCCCAGCACGTAGGCGTCCCTGACCCACGCTGAGAATCATGGCTTGACGAAGCGTCGGACCTTGCAATGGAGAATGTTTCCGATGCTAAGGAGGCGTGTGATAACCTCCAAGCAAAAGGAGTATCCTCCAATGAAATCGCGAATCGCGACAAAATCGGGAGCGAGCCGCTTCGCCCTCTTTGCAATCGCGTCATGTGTGCTGCTCCATCCACGCGCGGCTCGCGGAGCTGGTTGCGAACAGAATGTGCCTATTGCCCCCGAAGCGGTTCAAGCGGGAAGCGGGTTAGTCAGCTCAAATTCTTTCGCGTTACGTTTTACGGCGGATCAGGGAGTTTGGGTAAAAATCACCAACACCACAGTACATCTTACTCAAGCGAACATTAATATCTCGGACGGTCCAGGATCCGTCACATACTGTGCAACCTCGATGGGAATTGTGCCTCTGGGCTCTGTGGTTCTTCACACGGCGGTCTTTGGTGAGCGCACTGAATTTAAGGTTGTCGTGACCACGGGTGCTCAGGATGTTGCTCATTTGACTGTAAACGTGTACGCGCTTCCGGTCGCGTGCCGAAGCGGGCAGTACCATGAGATAAATCCAAGATTAAGCTGGAATCTGACGTTCAGTGGAAGTTCTCTTACGGGCCAGCGTGTGCCTGGAGGGTGCTCGCTTAGTCTATCGCGCCAGGGCCAGACTTGGAACGGAACTCTTTCGTGCGGACATCCACAAAACCTGATCATGCGACCTAATATTGCTTGTACTCAGTTCACCTCGAATATCCCATCTTTTCGCCTCACTCGATAGTGAGACTTTGGGTTTGGCCAATCGAACCCTTAATTCGTGTGGACTCGGCGCCGTTCTGACGGCGTAGTCGGAATGATTTCGTCTATTGTGGGAAGTTGGAAACCTAATTAGTTTGTGGCGCCGATTTCGGCCGGGTCACCACACGCACTGGAAAATACTCCACACTGTGCCTACCGCTCTTCGGAATAGGTACAGACGCATGAGTCTCGAAGCTCGTCAGGGTATATCTCAGTACTATTGACGCGCATCGCAACGGAGTGACACGCTCAAATTGCGCTGTCTACCAGGGTACCCTGGGCAATGAGCAAACCGGACCCATACGGCGATTGGGTTCTATTCCCGGCCGACGAGGGACAGAACCCGAGCCCAACTGTTATCGATGATGAATTGATCCTTGCTGCTCGGGAAGTGTGGCCACGGGTTCTGGTGCACGCCAAAAGAGCGCTGAACGCTGATGGCCTTGGCTCTGATGGCTCTTCGATGGCCGCTCAGGTTTGGGAGCAGATGCTCCGCTCGGTTTCAAAAACGCGTCGGCGAAATACAGATCCCCGCCAACCCATAGCCGATCTGCAATCCTACCTTTTCCTGGCTTTCGTTCACCGCTTCAACAGAGCGATACAGCAAGAACAGAAACATGCGGAGAGGATTGAGCTTGTTTCGTCCAGCGTCGATCTTGAGCGTATCGAGAGTGCTCAAGACACAGGATGGGTCGAAGAGCTGGAACGAACGATCGCGATCAGAGAGATTACAGCCCGAATGGACCCCCGGACAAAAAAGATCTGGCAGGCACGCCAATTGGGGTATTCGTGGAAAGAAATTTCATTGTGGTTGGGCACCACGGAAGATCAAGCGAGAAAGAAGTTCGACTACGGCGTGGAGAAGACTCGGCAAAGCATCGTTCGACTGCTGAAGGCTGGAAAGCCGAAGAGGATTGGATGAGACCAGACGGATGTATCTTCTCGGTGAAAGGAGATAAAGTTTGCAAAGGGAGGCGGGTCTGAACGCAAAGCGATACTCGGAGAGGGAGGAAAAGCGCATCATGGATGTGCTGGGCCGTGGTCTGCTCAAGGAGTTCCCGAATCCTGACCGGGCCGGGTGCCCCGGCTCTGATGCCCTCAGGAGAATCGCCTCCCATGCGATGCCGCTGGCCGAGGCGGAGAAGTGGCTCGATCACTTGACTTCCTGCAGCCCTTGCTACGGTGATTTTTCTCGATTCCAGGCTGCCCACCAGCGCCGACGCACGCAAAGAATCTTAGCCATTGCCGCGAGCATCTTGATTGCTATTGGAATCGCCGGTTGGGTCTTATTTCAAAAGCACAACGAACCCCTGGTTGCTCAAACAGCAGTCGTGGATTTGAGGAATCGTTCTATTCCCCGCGGCACGGAACCGAATCCGGCGGAACCACCATTAGAGATAAATCACGCTGCCACGCACTGGAACATTTACCTCCCTTTGGGAAGTAGCGAGGGGCAGTACGACGTCCGAATTGTGACACCCTCAGGAGAAATACTATTCGCAGCAAGTGGTACAGCTAGACTGACGGACCAAATTACTTCGCTTCAAATTCCGGCGAGCTTCTTATCATCACGGCCCGGCCGGTATGTTTTGCAAATCCGAAAAACTGCTTCAGAGTGGAGTTCTTATCCCCTACTACTACGATGAACCCTAGTGCGGACTCGAATCACATACCCCTCAGCAACTCCACAGCCTTTTCCATCTGGGGGTCCTCCCCGGCCATGAGTTGATCAGCGGGCAGCTCGACCGGAACGCTCGGCGTAATCCCTTTGCCTTCGATCAGGCTCCCCTGCCATGTGAGATATGCAGCCACAGGTAAGCCGAGGATATAACCCGGCTTCACACGGAAGGTCGTCCCGCTCAACAGTCGGCCCGGTGTTTTCTTGCCTACGATAGTTGCAAGCCCATTCTCTTCTGCGAACGCCGCGACCATTTCTCCGGCGCTGGCTGTGTGCTCGTTCACGAGAATGACCACTCGCCCGTGGAATTTCTGCGGTCCCAGGCCCTCCGTTACGACAAGAATGGACTTGTCAATAAAACCGTAGCGCAATGCGAGCCAAAAGAGAGTCGCCTTGTGTGATGGTATTCGGCCAAATCGTGGCAACTTCTCCCTCGCATACCCCTTCTCTTTTCTTGCCCGGGTGAGGCTGTATCCAACCTCTTTCTTGCCGGGGGTCAAATAGCTCATAAGGCGCAACCCACCAATGCCCCCGCCAGTGTTGCCGCGTAAATCCACAATGAGCCGTGTCGAATCCTTCATGTGTGCGACGGCCGTGTCGAACATTTTGGCAAGATCGATCCCAACGGCGCCGGGAAACATTGTTACCTTCAGCCAACCAATCCCATCTGGAAGTTGTGAACACAGGACTGCTTTGGGGACGATTACGGGGTGACTCTTCGACCTTGGCGAAGGAACATTCAACGTTCCCACTATGCGTTTGCCATCTGGTTTTTGGACTGCGTACTGGGAGTCGTCTCCAACTGGGAAAATCGGCGGCTCGGGCGGCTTCAGCTCTCGATTGCGGACCTGAAGCAAAATGTCGCCTGGGCGCAAGCCCGCTGTATGGGCTGGACCGCCTTCATGAACGTCTTGGAACATCCACCGCTGCTCACCATCGAAGTCACACCTCATAAATGTGGCGGCGATGGCATGGCGTCCAGGAATATTCGGACTCTTGGAGTGGCGAAACCCCGTGTGACTGGTCTTCAGTTCGCCCAACAAATCCTGTATCTGCTTTTCAAACTCTTCGTCACTGCTACTTCGCAGGATTTGATCCTTCCTGGTTTTGGACAATTGTTCCCAATTCGCCCCGTTCATGCCGGGATCGAAGTGCTTCCGCGTCACAAGTTCACAGACGCGGGAATAAATCTTCTCTTTCGTTTGCGAGTCGAGACTCATTGGGCCCCCAGAGGTATCGGAGAGCCGCCGTCTCCGACCAAGATAAAAGCTCCCCAATAGTAAGGTGGGACCTGACGACCGTATTTTGCCAGCAAATCAATCTTTGCGTGGCGCAACGCAGCGGCCTTGTCCTGGCCTTCCGCAATGTGGGTGTAAAACCGCTCCATCAGAGCACTCGTATAGATGTCGTCCGCACTCCACAAGCTCGCGACGACTGCCTTAGCGCCGCTGACAAGGAATGCTTCCACTAAGTTCGTAATGCCTTCCTCCCCTTGCAGCTTTCCCACACCTGTGTTGCAGGCGGAGAGCGTCACGAGGTCAGCATTAAAATGAAGTCGGATGATCTCGCGAACCTGCAATAGGCCATCGTCACGTGAGTTCGGGTCAACCCCCAGCACCAAACCGGATCGTTCGGGAAATTGAGTATCCGAGAATCCATGCGCTGCAATATGGACGATCTTGAAGTCCGACAAAGGCTCAGATTTGAAAGCGGTCTCGGTTGCGTTCGATCCGAGCAGGAGGACCTCATCCTTACCAACGATCGTGCTCACCTCGATGATTTCCTCGCGGGTCTGGGGCAGGTCATGAAGAGGCGTCCCGAGGGTGTCTGAGAATCCTCGCAGAAGCCTTTGCTTGACTGCTGTGGGCTTATCGATTTTGTTCGAGACCCCACCCTGGTCTCTATAGGGCACATCTCCGACGCCCAAGAACCCACGTGGCGGGTCTTGCGCGTTTTTCGTATTCCTCAAAGCAGTCAGAACTGTTGATGCCGGCGCGTAGCTGATAGTGTGCGTCTCCACCAACAAACCGTCTTGCGAATCGTGCAGAACGTCAAAGGGCAGCAGATTCAAGATTCCATCTGGCACAACGATCAGACGTTCGTTTCTTGCTTGCTCAGATAGAGGCTCTAAGAGTACGACGTAAAGTTGCTTTGCGAGGGCGGCGTCATCACTCTTAGTCCGGATCGTGTCTAAGTATTTGCGTGTCAGCGCTTCAATTCGCTCCCGGCCAGCAGGCAAAACGTCCAGCCCCGCGCCTTTCTTCGAAATCCAGACGCAATACGACTTCGGTTCACTTAGGACGTATTCCAGCACAACCTCGTCGGAGCGCAGGCTGCTCTGGATTTCTTTCAAGGAAGATGGCTTCTCAAACCATCCGGGCTTTGAATCTCTACGCTCGGTCCGTGTCCACTCGAGCCGCCGCTCGTACTCGACCAACTGGTCGAGGAGCCCCGCCCGTTCCTCAGGGCTTTCCGAGCGCATCAATCGAAGTTGCAGATCGGAGACAGAATCTTCGAGGGCGCGCACCTCAGCGGATTCGTTTTTGCTAAACGACACCTTGTTTTCGAGTACTGCCGCTGCCGTTCGTCCTCTAACTCGCTCTAACACGTTGAGTGCCAGTTCCACACGGCCCGCTTTTGCCTCTAGCTCGAAGTGATGAAGATACGTCGCGCTCATCGCGCCGGCGAGTGAACTGGACCAATACGCCTCATGGAGGTTGACGAGCATTCCGTCAATGACATCCTCAGCGTTCTGATAAAGCGCCTCAGCTTCTGCCGTAGATCGACGCTGGGCCTTAAAGTCCGCCAGTATCGTAAGATCTCTCGGCAGATAGTATCTGTCGCCGACTCGCTTGCTGGCTTGGACACCCAAAGTCGCGTGCTCTTCCGCGGACTTAAGGTCCCCGGCATCTCGAAAGAGGCCCGCCAGATCAATCATGGCCTGGCTTTCAGTTCGATAGAAGCTGTACCTCTGCGCGATTTGACCCGCCTCCTCAAGAGAATTCATTGCACCTTGGCGATCTCCCGATTGGAGCGCGAGTTCTCCGAGGCTTAGTAAGATCATGGCTTCATGCCCGCGCTTCTGATTTGCTCTCGCGATAATCAAAGCCCGATTTAGCTTGTTCACGGCCTCCGACATTTTGCCTTGTGCGGCTAGGGCCTGAGACTCCCCTTCATACGCCATGAACGGAAACCCTGCGTCAGGGTTGGAGATGCTTGTTTTTATCGCCCTTTCAAAGAACGCAAGAGCCTCTCCATAACGCTTCGCTTCATTAAACCCATTTCCCATCATTTCAAGGAGCCGGACCTGGTTACCCGTGTCGCCACTCGCCTTGGCAGATAGGAATGCGTCGCCCACCATTATCGCGGCGTGTCGGCTATCGCCTTCCAGAAATGCGACGAACCCGAGTTCCCCTTCTGCTCGCGATCCCCACTGCGGTTCTCCCAAGGCATGGGCGATGCCTTGAGCTTCCGTCCACACACGCTTAGCCGATACCGGATTGATCTCTAGGTCCGTGTATCCCTTTGCCGCTAGACACCACAGTCTGAGTTTTTGGTCACTCTTCGCAATCGGAAGATCTAACTCTTTTCCAAGAATCTCAGAGACATCAACCCAAGACATGGTTTCCGATTGCGCCCGAATTCTGCCCACTCGTGAGTAGACTTCGTTGCGCGTGTCGCCTTTGTCCTTGAAGAGTTGCTCTGCGCGGATATAGAGAGGCTCAGCCTTTGGCCAATTGAAAAGCCATGCAAGGCGGTTTGCCTCGGTAAGCAAAATCTCTGGATTGCTCGACGCCGCGGGGTCGCGCAGTAAGTCAGCGACATGTGGCCTCGGATCGGGCGTCCGCGTTATATAGAGCCAAATATATTTACGCGAAGCGACAACAATGGTTAGTGCAAAAAAGAGGGAGAGACAAGCGGCCAGCCGCCGTTTTGAGACGCGCATCCGCACGGACCAATACCTCTGTGTTCATCGCCGCTGGGCTGTGTCGATGTCGATGCACTATATTGTGCAGAGGTTTTATCACTGATTAGGCAAGAAAGGCCATAGTACCGGCTAGAGCAAACGGCACTTCGGGATGAATTCCGGTGCCGGCGTCGTTTCTACACAAACCGAAAAGGGCCTCAATCTGAGGCCCTTTTCAAAACAGACCGGCTAGAACGGAGCCGGGTCGGACGCGTCGAAGGCTTCACTCGAACCTGCGGAACCGGACGTAGCGGTTTCCGGTTCGGGTTCGCCGCGGTCGAGCTTGCGGACTACATCGGCGCGAATGCACCAGAACGTCTGCTTGTTGGTCTTGGCTTTCTTGCCTTTGCCGTTGGCGCGTTCGTAGGTCGTGCTGACAAGGCTGCCCTCGACGAGCACGTGCGCGCCTTTCTTGATCGTCGTCGCGACGTATTCGGCGAGCCGTGGGCGGAACACGCAGACGCGATGCCACTCGGTCTTCGACGCCCATTCGTCGTCGGTGTTCTTCCACGACCGCTGCGTCGCGACGGACAGAACGGTGAACTTCGAGCCGTTGTTGTTCCGCGCTTGACGCTGCTCCGGGTCTGCGCCGACGAAGCCGATAATTGTTACTGAGTTGAGGTAAGACATGAATTTTTCTCCTTTTTCGTGCCCCATTTTCCTGGGGCACCCGAAGCGAGAGGCCGCTGCTCCCAAGGCGAGGGGCTGCTTTATGGGAGGGACCTGTGACGTTCGGGAGGAACCGGGAAAGCAGAAGCCGCGAAGCTGCCGGGCGCAGGAATTGGCCCGAGCAGTGCCTAGGAAAATGCGCGCAAGAAAAAGATGATCTACCGGACTTATTGAGAATCGGGATGAGGAGATGACTTTGCCAAGCACCGTTCGAGGAACAGGCCTCGAATCTTAGTGTGCCGAGCGGAAATAAGGCTTGACACAAGGACAGACAAGGACTAGAAAGGACATGTCCTTGTCCTTCTGATAGGCCTTCGGACATTCGGGACAACAGCGCCGGACCCTGAAAGGAGCTTTCAATGCAAACCAATCTCGAACAATGCCCGCTCTGCGGTACTGAGCTCTCACAGACGAAATTCCGCGAGATTCGAGCAAAGCTGCGGGAAGAGGAACAGCGGAAGGTGACGGAGGTTGCGGAAGCCAAACTGTCGATCACTCGGGAGGTCGAGCAGGAATTCAGGAAGAAATTGGAGCAGGAAACCAGGGCAGCTGAGAAAAGAGTAAGAGCCGAAGCCGACAAACAAGTTCAGAAGGTGCTCGCGGACCGGAATACGCTGAGTGACAAACTCAAAGCAGCAGAAGCGCGTGTGGCAAAGGTCCAGGAACAGGCGCAGTTGGAGATTGAGAAACAGAAAGAGGTGGCTGAAAAGAAGGCTAGGGCTGACGTCGACGCGAAGGTAGCTAAGCTGACTACAGAAAGGGATCAGGCCTCGAAAAAGCTAAAAGAAGCGGAGGCGCGTTCTGCCGAGATTCGAAAGGAAACGCAGGAACAAGCTCAAAAGGAATGGCAGAAGCATTTGATGGAACAGCGACAAGCTCTTGAGAAAGACAAGAGCACTGCTCTTCTGAAGCAGCAAGCGGAAAACAATCGTGATCGGGAGTCACTACAGAAGAAAGTCAAGACACTGGAGCACCAGCTTCAAAAGAAAACCGCCAATGAACTGGGCGACGGCGGAGAGGTGGACGTCTTCGAAGCGCTCCGCGACGCGTTTCAGGGGGACAAAATCATTCGGATTCAAAAAGGACAACCAGGCGCAGACATTCTGCATGAGGTTCTGTACAAGGGCGAGCTTTGCGGACGGATTATCGTCGATTCTAAGAATCGCCAAGCATGGCAAAACGGATTCGTAGACAAGCTCCGGAAGGATAAAGTCGACCACAAAGCGGAGCACGCGATACTGGCTACGACCGTATTTCCAGCAGGAAAAAAGGAATTATCGAACGAATCGGGAGTGATTGTCGCGTCGCCGGGGCGGGTTGTGTGCATCACGGAGCTTCTGCGGCAAGCGATGGTCACAATGCACATTAAAGGTCTCAGCATGAAGGAGCGTTCGAACAAGATGAGCCAACTCTATAACCTGATTACGTCCGAGTCGTATTCCAAGAAATTTACAGAGACAGAGAGGCTCGCTCAAGACATCTTGGATCTGGATGTTCAGGAGCAGAGGGATCACAGCACCGTCTGGCGGAAACGCGGCACATTCGCGACTCGCATGAAAAGAGTTCTGCGGGAAATAGAAACGGATGTCGCCGCTGTGATCGAAGGCACGGATGCTGCTCAGGAGCAGCCCCTGGCCAAAGTACAAAAGGGTGCATCGTTACTGGCTACGGACATTACAGGTGTGGCCCAGGAAGAGTTGGGTCGTTGAATCAATGCGAGTCCCTTTATGAGCAGCGCATCGGACTTCGGAATAGAGAGGATTTCATGGATCAGACCATAACGCTTCATTGGCAGGAGCGCCGGCTCGGCCGAACACTACTACGCACTTACAGAGATACCATCGATCTTTATGACGTGTTTCCAAATGACAGGCAACCTCGAAGGGGCCCGAAGCAAGACCCTGAGTTACAAAGGCAAATCGAGGCCAATGAGGGCATCTTCGAACCCCTGTTGCTTGAGCCTCATCCGGAAAACAGAGACAAATTTCGCATCATAGATGGCGACCGGCGGTGGGAAAACTCGAAGACCCTGGTTGAGGTTCAGAAAAAGGAGCAGTACAGACGCCTTCCCGCTGAAATTACCGACAAAACCCTTACTGATGAAGAGCGCCTCCGCGTTTGGATTTACATTCATCGGCAAAGACGAGAATGGGACACCAAAGAAAAGGAAATGGTGGCTTACAGCCTGGTTAATATGGTCGGGCGAGCTAGCGCAGCGAATATCTTGGGGATCACCGTCAGAGAATTGGACAAGCTGGTTGAGATTTATGATCTGTCGGAGAAGTTAACCAACCTCGCAGAACCAGGCGCATCCATTACCTGGGCGAGAGAAATCAAGAATCTTAATAGAAAGCTCGTTACTCCCACAGCATTGGACGCCATCATAAAAAAAGTCAACGAACAGGAAATCACCAACTCAAAAGAAATCCGCAAACTACGCCTCGTGCTCAAAGACCCGGTGGCAAAGGACCATTTTTTGTCGTCAGGCGGCACCGTCGAGGCAGCGTTACGCACGCTGGGACCTGTTCCGTCGAAAAAGAACCAAGGCCTGCTCGGGGATATCGAACAGGTTTCGGAGTCCCTTCGGCGGTATCCATGGACGACTCTCGCCGCACTAAAAGGAGACCCGCAGGTCCTACGCAAGCTCGAAGAGACCGAGAAGCTTCTTAAGGATCTCAGAAAAGCCCTATCAAGATAGAAATCCGTTGAATTGAGGATTCATCGTGCGTGAGGAACGGATGTGAGTCAAAAACGATGAGCGTTCACACTGACTGGGTTTCACCGGCACAGGAGATTACTGGCCGCGATCATTTGGGTGTTCAGGCGGTGAGTGAGCACCTGTATGCCACACTCTTACCGGGGATCACGAACGTGACGGATCGTGCCCGCTGCTACGCCTTCTATCCTTGGTTTGTGTGGAAGTTTGATCGGGAAGCGAAAAACAAGAGCGTAGACGAGCTCATTCGTATGTTTCGGCGTGCAGAATGCCTTCATACTCTCATTGGCATCAATCATGAACTCGAAACGGACAACGAGTGGACACACGGAGGGGGCTTAGTCGGGCGAGAAAGGCTCGTCGCGGCCGGCCGCCGAATTAGCGAGGGAAAAACCATTCGCCTTTCTCAGTTTTCGGAGCTCGATGCTACGACTGAAAACAGGTACTTCAAGAACAAGCTGGGTGGATTAGGGCAGTACTATCTTGGACCTCTTAAAGAGCTTTTGATATTGGACGGAGACACACGGCGGGGCGTCAAATATACCGACCAATGGGGCGCCACGTTGGCTGAACTCTTTGACAGCGGTGTAGCTGGATCAGAGTTTTTCAAGGCTGTCTGCGAGGACCAGATCACTCTACCCGTAGTTCGTTCGCTCAAGTCTTTTTGTCCGTGCAATCTCCGTAGAAACAAAAAAGAGCGCGATGCGATCATTGACTTGCTCTTTTGCCGTGGTCAGGGCGAATTGAACCACGAAATTGAATTGGAGCGAAGAAACACTCTTTTGCTGGTGCTTGATTACGCGCGACGCGTCCGGAACTTTAAAGGACAACCCGTCGAACCGGACGGATTCCTCTCCAGCACCTACGCACGATGTCTTCCGGACGGTTCTCCTTGGGTGGTTCGTCCGATACTGGAGAACGTAATTAAAGGATGGGGCATCTACCAGCGGCATGAACTTTTGGCCGTGGCTGTTCAGGGCCTTTTTTGGGCTGGTCTTGCGGCGTTAGCTGATGATGGTGGGTATGTACGAGATGTGAGTTCTTACGCGAAGTGGTTTGGGAGCCGGTTCAAATCGGGCCTCGGTGTGCTTTTTACGAAGAAATCCTTTACCAATATCGTCGAGGAGCGGCGCGCCGGTCAGCCATCACAAGAGAACTGGAAGTCAAAAGATCACGAGCTCAGCATTGCAGATACGCTTCTCGGTGCGCAACGCGAAGATGATTTCAATCAAGTAGTTGCTCTTTCCCTTCAAATCATGGCTTCTTTGCTCGCTAGGGAATCTTCGGGCGTTCCCTATGGCCGATTTCAAATCGCGGATCGATTCCTTGATGCATACGACATTAACCTCACTTCACTTCAACGTCTTGGCAACGGCGACTGGACAGAGATAAACGGTCTTGACTGGATTGAGTGGCTGGCTGCCAATTGGGGGGTCCAGTCTCATTTCCGAGTGGCATTACGCAAATTGCGCCATCAAACTCAAGATACATTTCGCATCGTTCCACTCGATGACGGTCTTCATGTCAGAGAGGCACCGACTGCAAGGTGGAGCTCACCTCGTCTCACGCAAGCTTTCCGATTTCTCTATGATCTCGGTGCGCTGGACGACTGCAAGGATGTGCAGGCGGGTTCGTACATCTTAAGTGACTTTGGTGAGCGGCTTTTGGAGAACGAACTTGGCCCTGCCTGAACGATTGTCCTTATACGATGAGGTTCGTTCCAGAGGGTATGAAGCTTCGATTATCGGCACCTACAATCTCAATTTTCACTTCTACGAACAGGTCGTACTTCGACGGCTTCAATCGTCCGGGTGCCGTCACAATATTGTTCTCGCTGACGGTGCGCAGTGCGCTGAAGCATTGGCTTCGGGCGATTTCCATCCGAAGTTGTGCGGTTCAGCATACACAATTCTGCCCATTCAATGTGCATCCGCCTTTCATCCAAAATTCATCATGTTGTTGGGTCGCAAGAAAGCACGTTTGATTGTCGGCAGCCACAATCTGACCATTTCGGGATTTGGACTCAATCGAGAGATTGCTACAGCTTTCGATGCGAAACCGGAGGAAGCGAGCGCCTTAACTGCAAGGAAGGTGTGGGGATTTGTGAATGCTTGGACCCAAGGATTCCCGCACGAAATTCAACAAGTGATCAGTTCCACAGAACGCATTAGTCCCTGGCTAACCGCGTTTGACGAAGATGACACTCAATCGCCGGTCCTATGTTCTCGGCCTTCAGGACCGTCTCTATGGAATCAGCTCAGGCCATTGCTACCCCAGAAAATAAGGCGCATTTACATCATCAGCCCGTTCTTCGATTCTAAGTTGGCATTCGTGCGGACGTTGATGAATGAACTGAATCCAAAGGAATGTCTGATAGCTGTGCATCATCAATCAACGAACATGCCGCCTGACGCCAAATCCCTCGTGAAAGGATGTCGGTTTATCGACGTCACACACTTAGGCGAAAGATGGAACAATTCTCTCCATGCCAAAGTTTATGGCTTCGAACTTGGAAACGGCAAAACCATTGTTGTTTCGGGAAGCGCAAACGCCAGCGATCCGGCGTGGATTGCGCCGCCCTCTAAGCGGAACGCTGAGATGGTCGTGGTCCATAATGACGGGGACCGGATTTGGAATCAGCTTGGGCTTGCGCAGCTATCTGAATTGCCAGATCTAGACGAGGAAGGATGGAACGCAATCCGGCTTCGGACCACCCGTGCTGAACCTGTCAGAGTGAGTTGTGAGACGCCGTTTTTGGCAACGCGAGCAGCGGAAGGATTTCTCGTCAACAGAGGGTTCGCTCAGGGAGTTCGCGCTGATCGCATCCTTGTATTTGCAAAAACCGATGAAGCGACACCCTCCGTGGAGAAAATCGAAATCAGGGGCGAGCAAGCGTTGTGTGTCTGTCGCGATGCGGCAATTCTTGACTCCGCTACACGCCTTGAGGTGGTCCATGTCAATGGATTGCGACGTATTGCTCTTGTTCATCGCATCGATGAATTGTTGGACAAAGCTGCGGGGAGCCGACGTCAGGAATTCCGGAGAGCATTTGCGGGGCTCGAAGGCGATCCTGAGCAGCTGACCGAACTGCTGAAGGTTGTCGAGAAGGCGATATTCGATGAACCTGTTTCCCTGAGTGAGTCGAGTGAACCAAGCAAAGCGAATCAGGGCAAAAAACTGAGCAAGCCAGAGACAATTGCTGAGCCGACCAGTCTGATGATATCGGCGAAGGATACAGTCCACGCGCGCCGCCGCCAGCGACGGGTCTTTGCGTCGAGTGACCTCGCTCTCATCATCGATGCTCTGATCTATAGGCTTGGCAGAGGGCTTTATGAGGAAAGTGAAGGACCTGCCGTGGTCCAGCCATCAGATGTCGATCTGCGGGACGAAGCCACAGAGCCGCCGCCGCCGCAGATAGATGGACATGTGCTGGCAAAGTTGTGCCGGAGCAAAATAAATCGACTGTTCGGGCGAATGGTGCGCCAACTCGAGTTGGCGGTGGAGCATGGCAAAGACGCTACTACACCGGTGATCCAATTGGCTGCCGTGCTAGGCGTTGTGAAACATCTGCGATTAGGGCAATCCAATTTCGAGTGGTTGCCACGAAGGGAAAAGCTTGTCGACCCCGAACACCAATGTGAGTTTTTTAAGGAAGCTTCCCGACTGCTATACGCACCCGACTGCCAAGTCGCAGCGAAGGCGCTTGCCGAGCACGATCAGTGCGAGTTCGACGAATTGACCGCAGTCCGCGGTTTACTGACCTGGTTGGCGCTGGATTGTGGTGTGGATCGCCGCATTCCGTTCAAACCTCTGCTGGATGACCCGGATATCATCCGTGAGAACCTGACGCAGTTTGGCTATTTTCTACCTGTGATCAGCGAGTGCGCTCTTGACAGTTTCGCTACGACAATGCTGACAAGCGTTTCCGGCGAACAGAAGAATGAGAATCGCGACAGTGCCGCTTATCACCTGCGCTGGGCACATGACTTATTGAGAGTCGCTGAGAATAAGCAATCAAATCCGTCGCCCATCGAACTAGGGGACATCGCGGTGCCTCTCAATATGAAAGAAGTACCGCTGTCGATTGTAGTGGACGTTCAATCTAACAAGTTGGGGCTCCTGGATTTGAACACTGGCGAGCCACGGTATTTCGCGATGGGATACCTGAGGAGAATTCAGCCCCTGCGACCACAATGAGCGGGCCACAATAGTGTATATGCGAGGCTGAGCGTGCAGCCCAGCCTCGCGTTATGGTTTGTTGGGCGCTACTTGCTCCGTTCCTGCTCCAGCTCTTTACGGGACCTTTTGCGAGCGTTTGACTTCCTGGCCACGCTTGATTGGATTTGGCAACTCTTCGCATTGCTCGCAAGCTGGGCCTTAACACTGGTATGCAGCCTTGCCATGTCGACTTTATACCGCAGTGCGGCGCGTGCGAGGTTGGAGTCTTTCGCCAGCCTTGGGTTGTAGCCGGAGCAATACAGGTCGGAAACGAGAGCGCAAACAACGAGGAAACGGTTAACATCAGCGGCTTTCATTCCTTGCACGGCAGCCGCCGCAATCTTCTCGTAGTCCGCGGTTTGAGCGCGCCACGACGTTTTGCTCTCCTTCTTTTCCCATGCGTACAGCTTGGAAAGACGGCGGTGATTGTCGTGGCCCAAACGCCGGAAATAGTCGAGCGCTACCATCTCCAAGTCTGGCCGAGAGAGAACGTCCGGCAGCTTCCTGCGGATGGCTTCGAGGATGCGGACACGCGAGAGCTTCTCGACGCGCTCGGCAAGTGCTTCCTTCTTGCGTTGAGCTTGCTCCTGCGGAGTCGGCTGGTAGCGGGTCACGCTGTTATGAACGTCGCAGTTCTCAGCTTGGCAAAGGTAGAAGATGCTGCCAGCACCTTTGCCGTCAATAAGAATGGCGGCTTTCGTGTTGGGGCACTCTCCTTTTGCTTTGGCCTTCCGGTACTGCCCTTCAAATAGCACGTCTTTGGCCTGGCCATTTGCCTGCCATGCTGGGGCCTGTGAAACGCGGAGAGGCTTCTCGCCTTTCTCCTCAAGCGGCTTCACCTGAATTTGCACGAGTGCTTCGACTTTGGCTCGATAGCACTCGCGGTCCGTGCAAATGGATTTCTGCCGGACTTCTGGAAAGAGAAGCGGGTTGCTGCCAGTTCGCTTCGGGCAACGGGCGCACGCTCCCGCCTTCGGAAGAAGCGTTTCGTCCTGCGGGTCAAATGGCGCGTTCGTGAGGTCCAGATGGATTTCCCGCTCAATCCATGCGCGAAGCTCCCGCACCGTGGTCGCCTCCGCCTTCTTGTCTTTCAGGATGGCGGCGGCGTTCCGGTGATGCGGAAAGCATTCCTGCAGAGCGCGGCGCTGGTCATTCGGTTGCAGTCGAGCGATTTCAAACGCATGGGCAACCGTCAACTTGTCGTCATAGAACGCTTGCTTCGCTTCGGGGATGAGGTGAATCAAGCGCAGTCGTCCGCTGACGTAGGCTGGCGATCTGCCAACCCGTGCGGCGATGGCTTCAACCGTGTAGGTGTCGGGTTCGAGTTGAATCAAGGCTGCGTATCCCTGCGCTTCATCGAGCGAATGCACGTCCACGCGTTGTACGTTCTCGATGACTTGTAGCTCTAGGGCTTGAGCGTCGGTCAGTTCGCGCACAGTCGCGGGGATGCTCTCGCGCTTTGCTAGTTTCGACGCACGGTAGCGGCGCGTTCCGGCCACAAGCTCAAACGTTCCCGCTTCCCCTTCGGGAAGCGGACGCACGAGGATGGGTTGGAGGACGCCATGTTGTCTGATGTTGCCCGCAAGTTCTGCCAACTTCGCTTCATCAAAAAAGCGTCGCGGGTTGGTTTTGGATTCGCGGATTTTCGCTAACGGAATGTCCTGAATGGATGAAACCACAGGCGGTACTGCTTTCGTTCCACTTGCTACCATCGTTGCGTTCATTTGCTCTAGTCTCCTTTTTCTCAGAAATTTGTTTGGGCCTAATACTCTTCGGGTAGCAAAAGCGTGGTCACAGAGCGGTCTGACTCGGTGATAATCCACAATTTGTCGCCAGCGTGTGTGCGATAGGCGCTCAAGAGCCGGAACCCGTGCTCTAGGCTGTAGTCGTTTTCTTTCCGGTCCTCGTCTGACAAATCGCCCCACTCGCGGTTGACATGGCGCGTGAGGAACTCGCCAGGCTGTTGTCCTGCCTTCTTAAGCGCGGCCAAAGCGCCCGGTGTTGCGACGATCTGGCCTAGCTCGAAAGCAGGCTGTTTGCTGAGTTGTTGCATTGGAAAAACTCCTTTCGTTGGTTTCGTTTTTTGCTTCTCAGAGGCACCGCAAAGAGCGGCGCATTAAAAGCAAATGCCCTTCCTGGCGGGGCGAAGCGCCTGGCCGCCCGCGCTGTCAAGGCCGCGTGGTTTTCGCGTTCATCGGAGCGAAGCGGGAGAGCCTTGACAGGAGAAGCGGGCGGTCCAGGCGCAGGTTTTCAGCAGGAAGGGCAGACAGGAGAAAGGACGGTTCCGTTGGGAACTTACCGATAAAAGTTGGGGTTTTACAAATCCAGGGAGACTGGTGTGGATGCAGGTCTAAAAGAAGAGATCAGCTTTTCAACGGGCGAAGACCTGTGCATGCGACATTGTTAGAGATGTCGGGTTAGGCAGCGTTCCGAGTAGAGTATATGCATGACAATATGGATTTCTGGCCCCACCGGCGCTGGAAAGAGCACGATGGCTGAGTCCTTCGAAAGGCTAGGGTACAAGAGAGTCGGCGAAGACTTGCCGTCGGACCTCTTTCGCGCCTTTATGTCTGAACCGCAACGTTACTGCGAGGCGTTACAGGAAAAGATTATGCGGTCTCGTTTCGAAAGGTGGCACGAAGTCTCAGGCGGGACCCGGGTGATTTTTGACCGGAGCCTGGAGGAGGACGCTCAGGTCTTCTGCCGGATGCATCGGCAGCTCGGTTTTCTCGATAGTGCACAATTCGAAAGGCTGGATGCCATCGCGCGTGACCTGCTGGGGCAGATGCCAAGGCCGACATTGATCCTCTTACTCTGGCCAGAGCAGAGTGTCCTAGCAGAACGGGTAACTGAAGCGACCCACCCGCGGCTGATTGTACAAAATTTGGGTCTACAGTTGGCTCTATACTCGGACTGGGTCAGCACGCAGCAGCATCAAAACATACTAAAAGTGGATAATTCGGCCTGCAGCGTGGAGGCAGTAGAGCAACTGTTCTCCGGAGTGGGTTAATGCTTAACACTACAGAACGACGAGTTGTCTTCGTGCTTTTCTGTCTTTTCACCGTCGGTTGCGCTGTGTTCGAGGGTTATCTAGTGCGCGCGGTTGTTGAGAACGGTTTCACCGGTGCCAAGTCTCTTGGTGTCGTTCTGGCTGGAGGCGTGCTTGTGGGATGCGGCAGCCTCTTCCTGCGCTTAGTTTCCAAGACCTTTCTTAGAGGGAGCATAACGTCGGATCGCCTTCATCGGTCTAGCTCGGAGCGTTTCAGAATTATTGAGGACGCGCGGCGGTCCGGCCAAGATGAGTATCAGACCCGGATGCAGTTGGTCACGAATACACTGAAATTCGCAGAGGAGTGTTTGAGAGGCTGGGTACCGGGCTCGCATTTTGAATTCTGCGTCTTCGTTGATCAGCAACAGCCCTACTTGTTCGCGTATTTTGACTCCAATCATGATGTCAATGCCCGTAGTATGAAAGACCGCGAACAAAATCCTTACTGGTACGTCGAGAAGGGATACGAGGTGACGAAACTCCTAAAGGCTCCGACCTCGCATCCGCGAGTTCTACAAGATACTTCTGACGCGAAGTTGAAATATGTTTTCACTTCCGGTCAGCAGCGCAAGCAACTTAGGTCCAGTATCCTTCTTTGCTTAGATGTCGCAACGCCTTGCGCGCTTGTAATATCGAGTAACGAAAAGAAGGCATTTCCTGAGAGCGACCCGGAAGTGCTTTCCTTCGTCAAGTACATTGGCTCGTTGGTGCGTTACGATCTCTTCGAAGGGGATTTTATTCGCGAGGTCCGTGCCTGCAAACCTGCATTGTTCGACGAGACAAACGCCAGCGACTTGCAAGCCGTGAGGCCCTCACGACAGCGCAGCGAAGTCAAAGCCCCGGAGCCCAAGCGCAGACGGACGTAGGCTTGCGCCTGGCTGGCAGGTCCTTAACTTAGCGCGGTTCGGTGGTGAATCCGACGTTCAGGACTGTGATAGCGCCAAGCCGACGAATAGAGGAAAACGCTTCAAGTCAGCTTCGGAAATGGAATCGCTGAGAAGAATGGTTTCCGGACGCTTTGGAACACAGAGCACAAACGATTCGAAAGCTTCGCGCAACATTGCGGCGTACGTCTTGCGGTCGTATCCGAACCACCCTTCCCACAAGGCGTACGCCCGAACACGATCATTGGGGACGTGGGCTTCGGCATTGGTGATAACGTATTCGATGTTCTGTCCAGGTCGCAACTTCACCCCACTTCCGAAGAGTTGCTGCGCGGCTATCGCCGTGAAGCCTGCTTTTTGGTAGTCGCGGGGTTCGCGCGTGATGCGCTTGGTGACGACAAGTTCCCGGATGTCCACGTCCCCACTTACCAAGCGGTCTTCGTAGTTCGCGAACACCGCACGCGCGATGTCAAGCTTTTGCAAGTACGCCTCGTAATCATGTGCTTCTGCGAGGATGGCGAGCACTTCGTGCTGCATTCGAGCGAGTAGCGGAGGAGTGTCGTGGCGCCGGCATTCAAGCCCTCGGACTTTTAGCTCGCCATCTTCCCCGACCGCAAAGAAGCGATTCGGCACGGGCACATCCGCGTATTGCTTAGAAGGGAGAAAAACGACATAGCGGTAGATCGACTCAATCGCGAGGGGGAGGCGTGTTCTAGCCTCGATCTCTTGGGAGAGCCGCTCGTAGTCCTCGCGCGTCGCTCCCTCCTTCCACACGTATAAAGAATCCACCAAGGCGTGAATCAGTTCGAAGCCATCGGCCTCGGCAATTTCTTTGGCCACGAGAAGCGTTTCGCGCGCGACGGCGTTGATGGCTTCATGGGCTTCGATTTTGCCGAAACGCGCGTTCTTGTAGCCGGTATATCCAAAGCAACAGACAAGAAGCCACTTCATCGAATCACGCTGCAATTTGAACCTGAGCGCAGTATCGGGCGCCGTTGTCTTTAGGAGCTTCTTGAGTTCACATCGCTTGGCGATAAGCCGTTCGACCACGCGGCTCGTGATCCCTCTTCGCTTCTGGCAAATGCGGTAGCCGAGTTCGGGAATGCGCGGAGCGTCGGGGCAGCAGGGGCAATTCACGGTTTCGGGGGAGATATTGAATCGTGCCATGATGCTCGGGAATTGGCTCACGAAATCCAGTTCCGCGACATTGGGTGTGAAGCCGAGTTTCGGAACGAAGACGAGGCCGCCGCGGTCCGCTACCAATAGCTCGTCGGGCCGCTTGGGATCTTCCGGTTCTGCTTTCTGCTCAGGAATCAGTACACCATCGCGATGGGCGAGTTCCATCTGCATGTAGGAAATGCCAGTGCCGGTCGTCGTCCGTGCTGCGTATTGAATGGGAAGCTTGGTGAGCCGCGCCAGTTCCCAGAGGCCGGCGAAGTCGCACTTCTCCGAAATGAACGAGTTCTGCTTGTCCACGTGGATGCGGCCAAAGAGCGTGATGGAGCTGGCTTTGAAAAGAATCCTTCCGTAACTCGTGTAGCTGCGTCCGCGGGATTGTTGGATGACCGCGGATTCGTCACGATTGAGCGGCAGAGAAGATCGCAAGCGTTCGGCCTGCTGGCGAAGCAATGGAAGAATAGTCGAGTCGCCCCACTCGGAAAGAATCACATCGGGGTCGTGGCGTTTGAGCAATCCCGCAAATTGAATCGCCGGAGGCTCTCCCGTTTCGTCGAGCTCCCAGCAAGTACCGTCCATTTCGATTTCGAGCGCCGCGCGGCGACCGTGCGTGGGATCGATCCGCGCAAGGCCGGATAACCGAATCTGCATAATCTTGAGTGGCGGCATTTCATAGTTGAGCGCCCATTCATCATCGCGGCACTGGATGGAGAGAACTTTTCCTTCGTCGTCCGCTTCGACTTCCACAAAGGAAAGCGGAAACAGCCGCTTCTCCCAGCAATACAGCGACGCCACCATGAGGTCGCTGTTGTAGAGCTGCAATTTCGAGTCGAGCTTGTGCACCCATCGGCCCCAGCCAATGAAATTGGAGGGACTGAGAACGGAAACTTCGAGGACTTGGCGGGCCGCATTCAGCCAGAGGTCGGTGCGCTCGGTAAATCGCGTGCGAAGCTCTGTGGTTTTGTGTTGTGCGGCGTCCCGCAACTGAATGAGACACTCCTCCGGTCCCGAAACATAAAAGGCCGGCGCGAAGCTATCGGTCAAACGGTAGTGCGACTGGTTCCGGTCGATCAGCCACAGCGTCATCCCGTGCTGGTTGGGGTAGAGGTCGAGAATCCATCCTTGAAGCGATTTCACAAAGCACCCCAGCGTTCTGAAGAACCTTCTCGACGGCATCGAGACGTTTTTCCTGGTCGAGAGCGATGGAAAGAAGGATGGCTTCCATCGGGTTGTCGTGGGCCTGATAGGTAGCCGCTTGTGTGTAGCAACGCACTCGCGTAAAGAGCCGGTCGAAATGAGGCTGGTCTTCGCGCCGCAACGCGCGACGGAACTTTTTCCAGTGCTCTGCGGCCTCTTGAATCAATTGAACGAAAGTTGGGACGGTCCTGCCCATAATGCACCTCAATCTTTTCCGTTCAGGCCGGAAGCAGCGGAGTATTTTTCTCGCGGGTAAAGGAAAGCTTGTTGTCGGGAGAGGATTCCACCTTCACGACGTGGTCCGCCTGGTTGCGAAGTCGCTGAAAGAAATCGCGCCGCTTGGTCTTGAACGATGTGGCGTCGGAAAAAACGGCAATGGAAAGGGAGAGCGGCGCGATGTTACGTAGACCTTCGAGCGCATGTTCAAACGAAGCGCGCGCTTCTCTATCCCGAACATCCTCATCGAAATACAGGTCCGGCAAGGCCGTGACGATGAGCACGTCGGCAGAAAAGTTCTCCAGAGTCTTGGGGACACGTCGGACAAGTTCGGTCAGTTGAAAACAGGTAAAGGCGCGCGCGACGCGAATGAGGCTATTCAAGCTCGATGGGTCAACACCGCGTTCTCTCGCGAAACGTGCTAGAAGGAGCGGACTGATCTGGTTTGCGCCGTCCAGGTAAAGAATCTGCTTCTTAGCGAAGAGTAGTCGTGGCAAGAAGTAGTGCGAGAGCCTGGGCATTTCGGGACAGCCATAAAAGACTGTCAAAGTCCGGTCGGATAAGACCCAAGGGTTCGGAGTCGCGGGCCGTTCCGTTTTCGTGAATGCAATGGGTAAAGTCATGGCGAAGCGGTACCGGCCCTCCAACGCCATACTAGGCGAAGAAAAAGCGAACGTCAAGCGCGGTAATGGGTCAGTTAGCTGAGTCGGATTGCTTTGTAGGAGGGCCCTCTCCCTGATGTCGCCTTTCATCCTGCGGCGATTCGATGAAAGGCCCCCGCGACGCAGAGATATTCGTTTGGATTCGATGGGTTATAAAAAACAAGAACAGCCATTCCCGATTTCTCCTTGTCCGCAATAGCTCTAGAAATTTAACGGATTCGCGTCATCTCAATGAGGTATTCTTCGATACCCTTTAGGTTTGTCGATTTTGCGTTCATGATTCTTTCAAGCCATACGCCATCCGCCGCAAGTCTTACGGCACGAAGCTCGATTCTCGAATCAGTTTTCGAATGTCTCTTTAGGCGTTCGCTCAGCCAGTTATTCCAAACCCATCCGACCTGATCTTTAGAGGCCATCAGACTCAAGAGCGCGCCCCAACATTTACGTTCAGCTGCACCTTCGGAGAATGCGGCTCTAATGTATGCACGAGTAAAGCATCCGTCGGAATTCTCTTCCTCCGCCATCAGTCGGTCAAACTGCTTGTCCAATCGGGTCAACAGCATCCGCATCAGCTCCGTCACCAGCG
>Ga0210396_10000746_pt1 | contig 38803 bp, 50 predicted proteins | sample IncBWH17OmetaG_FD_155466 | JGI IMG/M metagenome (GOLD analysis project Ga0210396, IMG submission 155466) | Forest soil microbial communities from Barre Woods Harvard Forest LTER site, Petersham, Massachusetts, United States - Inc-BW-H-17-O ... | reverse complement strand
GAATTCCCGTCAAAGGAAATGGAGAGCGGCGATGAACCGAACGTAATGCCGTAATCGCTCGTTGCGGTGAAGATCGCATTGGAATCAGACAGGTGATACTGCAGCTGGAATTTGACGCTCGCCTCCTGTCCGGCGACGCCGGAAAAGACGGCGGGAATTTCCCCCTGTACGCTCGCGCCCGGCGCTATCGTGCCGAGATCCTGTTCGAGCGTCGGTTCGTCCGTCGAGAGGTCCGCCGCCGAACGCGTCCCCGAGGGGAACGTCACCACGAGGCTCGATAATTCGAGCGGCACCGTGTTGCGGTTGGTCACGACCACTTGCAGCTCGGTGATGCCGCCGCTTTGCACTTCGGGCGGTCCCGACACGGCGATATCGATGTTGGAAGGCGATGCGGAAAGCGCGCCGCCGCCGAACGAAAAGTAGTATGCAAAAAATGCTATCGCACAGATGAAAAAGATCGCGGCAGCAGCGAGAACCCACCAGAGCGCGGTGCGGGCGATACCCATCCCCCGCGGCGCGACCGTCGAGGACGCGAGCGCTGTCTCCGGATGCACGAAATCGTCTCCGACGATCTGTCGCGACGGTTCGAGATTGCGGCGCTCGCGTGATCTCAGTTGTTCAGAAAGCGTGCGCGAATACATTGCCTCGCGTAATCGTTCTATCCGTTCTTTTTCTTCGGGCGAATCCTGTCCGGGCATCTAAAAATGATACCACGCTTCACTTCTTTGCGGCCTCGGAGGCAAGTCGGTCGATGAGGTTCTCGTAGAAGATCTGACCGTTCGCGCCCCAGCTTTTTATAGCCGTCTTCGTATCGTCGTTGTCCGGAAAATAGTTCTTCGGAGGATTGATCGCGATGCCTTTCTGCTTGTCGCGGAAATATTCTCCCGCGATGTCGTCGCGATCGTACTCAGGGTGTCCTTGCACGTAGATCTCGCGTCCTCCCTTTCCGACGATGAGGTGCGAGCCGACTTCCGCGTTGTCGATCAGGATCTCGAGCTCCTTATGTGCCTGAATGTCTTTCGTCTCGACGCCGCGCCAGCGTGAATGCGGAATGAACACCTTGTCGTCCATGCCGATCAAAAGCGGCGAGCTGCTCTCGTGGTGCACGACGTGTTCGAAGATACCGAACTGTTTCTTCTCGTGTTTCGTGGGGATGATGCCGTAAAAATGATAGAGCGCGGCGTGCATCGCCCAGCAGCTGAAGATGACAACAGGAATGTGTTCGCGGGCCCAATCGATGAACTCGACGAATTCCTTCCAGTACAACACGTCCTCGAACGCGACTTCCTCAAGATTCGCGCCGGTGATGATGAGCGCATCGAGACCGCTCTCTTTGATATCGGCGATCTTTTTGTAGTACTCGTCGAAATGCGCCTGATTCGAGTTGGACTTGTGCCGGTCGAAATACATGAATACCGGTCGTACGGGATGACGCGCGTTCGCGAAAAGCCGCATGAATTGCATTTCCGTGCGTTCGCATACTGCTGTCGGCATCAGATTGAGAACGCCTATGTTCAGCGCCCGTTCGTTCCCTTCCGCCGCGACAAAGCGGTCCGCGGGAAGCGTCTCCTGCAATTTCTGCAAACTGGGCAATTTCTGATCGGTGACAAGGGTCATACGGAGTGGATCATAACAAGGCGGCCGTTGCGTACGCTATTCCCCGCGTCCGCAAAGCCGAGCTTATGGAATAAATGCTTGCCCGCTTCGTTGTCGAGATTGGTCTCAAGCCACAACGTCCTGTCGGGTGCGGCCTTCGCATGCATATCGACGACGAATCGGCTCATGGGGCTCATGATACCCGCGCCACGATATGGTGCGTATGAACGGAACGCGATGGTATCCCAATGCTTCTTCGGGAATTCATATCCGTTCGTGAGCGCAGGCGGTTCGTCCGCGCCGAACCAGATAATAGCTGCAAGCTGTTTATTCGCATCGAGTGCAGCGAACGGCGTTCGTATCTTCGCGAACCAATCTTCGTACTTCCCTGTCCCGAAGCGTTTGTAGTCCGCGGTATTGTTCTGGAGATCAACATCGCTGGTGTCGAGGGACTTTTGTTTGAGTTCAGATACCGCCGCCTCATCCAAGCCTGCGACGATCGAAAAATTCGTACCGTCTTTTCCCTCGAGCGTCCCGAGCTCGATCGATGTGAACAGCGGAAGCGGAAGTCTCAGCTCCTCTGCCGCGGGAAGTCGTTGAACCTCTGCCATCGGGGCATTATAACTGCGTTTCCGATATTGCCTTATTGATAGAGAGCAGCAACTTGTCCTTTAATGTTTCCGCTTCGACCAACGACTCGCCGGTGTAGGCGGTATGGGTGAACAGTGCCGTCGAGAGCGCTTCGCTCGAAATATAGCCGAGTGCGTAGAGAGCGCGCGCAACGCACACGATCTCGATGATGCCGAATGAATCGCATGTCGGGATCATCAATGCATCGTGCGCCTCCGCGAGCGCCGCAAAAAGATATTCGTTCTTTTCCTCTCCATGCACCAACCGCAATACGAGTTCGCTTATGCGTGCGAACGTCGCGATCCCCCGCAAGTCTCCGACCGCGACTTTCGTTGCGGTCGCGCCCGCGACGCGCCAACCGCGCTTCCCTTTTATAAGCGACACGTTCGCGCGAGCGTATTTTTGCATCGCGTATCGCATCTTCGAACGTTCGTTGCGAACGGCGACGGCGCGTGCGCGGACCAAGCCGAAATCCTTCGTGAACAAGGCGAACGCTCTATCCGCCTCGCCGTGTTCGCGGCTTCCGAGCACCAACGCGTCTGTGTGGTATTTCTGATACATATCAGGTCAGTATAGAGGACAAGTCCCGGTCGAGCAGGGCGAGCAAGGTCGGCTGATCGTCCGTGCATGTGTTGTCAGGTAGCGTCGAAAAGTACAATTCATCCAGAACGTACCGCATAAAATAGTACCGAGAGCGCAGCACCAGAGAACGATCGTCTTTGGACTCGTACCGTTCGTATAGTTGAGAGACCGCCTCCTCTCCGTATCGCCAAAAGAATCCGAAATCATAGGCCGGGTCAGAAACTGCCGCATCGCCGAAGTCGATCACGCCCGTCACCGTCCCTTTTCCATCGATCAACATATGTCTATCCAAAAGATCGCCGTGGACGAAAGTTCTCTTTGCGACGGCGAGTTCGATGAATTTCTCATAGAACCGGTCCGCATCTGCAATGCGTGCATTAAGTAACGTTCCGAGGGTGTCTCGGCGTTCCGCGAGATATCTGCGGCGGAACCAGGCAGGTGTCCGGTCTTCGTCCCCGGATGCCGAAACCACCAACGACGTAGGAAGCCTGTGGATCGCTGTGAGAAATTGCGCCATGGATCCGAGAAAGCGGCTTTGTCTGTCACGACTCAATCGCTCGAACGCGAGTCCCGTTGCCGGATCGCCTTGCAACATCGGATATCCGCCGAAGCGTAACTGCTCGGAAACATACACATACTCGGGGACCGGTACGGTTGTATGAATACGGAGTGTCTTCAGAAGCTTCACCTCTCGCAAGAATCTGCGCGCGTATTCTTCCGAGCGCGGAAAGCGGAATACCCAAGCATCGTCAACGATCAGCACAATGTGATCGTCTCCGCTCATGGCCAACGTCGCTTTTGAGAAATGAAAATCGGGGAACGTTGTACGGATGGTTTCAGAGAGCGCTTGAACATCGGATGTGAAGGTGGCCTGTTCGGTCATACGCTCAAAATTCGATGACCGTGCGTGTCGTCTTTTGGATGCTATCCAGATTTTTCTCAACGACAGCGCGTTGTTCCGGAGCGAAGTCTGCCTTATAGACCGCAGATTCTTCAGGTTTTAAGCCATTTTCTTTGCGGTACGCCTGGATCTCGCGTATCGTCTCACGCACAAGGCCTTCCTCACGCAGCTCATCCGTCAGCGTTGTGTCCAAGGCAACTTCTCCACTGTTGATGCCTGCCGATGAAACGACTTTTTTTACATTAACCTCGTCCGCGATTATCGCGAGTAATTCTTCTTGCATGGGGAGTGTCTCAAAATCCGTTGCGGCTACCTCAAGTTTGGCGAGCGGTTGACGCACGCGGATGCCGGTCTTGTCGCGGGCTTCGAGCGCTCGCGATACGGTCGAGCGGACGAGTTTCATCGCGTGCAATATGCGAGGCTCATCGGGTTGTTTGCGGAAGATGCGTTCGACGAATCCGACCTTCTCATGTTCGGGCCAGCGTTCGAGATGCACGCTCTCTTCCCCGCCGCCGGTACTCTTGTACAAACTTTCGGCAACGAACGGCATGATAGGAGCTATCACGCGCGCGAGTCGGTTCAATACTTCCTGTTGCGTCGCCAGCGTGAACTGTTTGTCCTTCCCGTCGCTTTTCGTACGCTCACGCGAGCGGCGTACATACCACGTGGAATAGTCGTCGATGAATTCCTTGATCATGCGGCAGCCGTCGGGCATATCGTATGAATCGAACGACTTTGTAACGTCCGCTTCGAGCTTCGCAAGACTTGCAAGGACCCAGAGGTCGAGCGGGTGCGTGCTTTCCATCGCCTTCGTAGTTTCCTCGTACTCACTCTTATACAACGCGAAAAAATTGTAGCAGTTCCACATCATCTGCACGACGCGATTATGCGCGTCTCGTACATCCTCATCGCGGAAACGCATGTCCTCCGCGCGCATGACCGGAGAGGCCATGAGGTTGAATCGCATCGCGTCGGCACCATACTGTTCGATGAGGTGCAGCGGGTCAGTGTAATTCCCCTTCGACTTAGAAATTTTCTGTCCGTCAGCAGCAAGCACCGTACCGGTCGTTACGACGTTCTTGAATGCGAGACGATCGAAGAGCAGAACGCCCATCGCGTGCATGTAGTAGAACCACGTGCGCGTTTGCGCGATATATTCCGCGATGAAGTCCCCCGGCGCACGCTTTTCGAACTCGTGTTTGTTCTCGAACGGATAGTGATATTCGGCGAACGGCATCGAACCTGATTCAACCCAACAATCCACCACTTCCGGAATTCGTTTCATCTCGCCGCCGCACTCGCATTTCCACGAATATCCGTCGATATAAGGACGATGGAGGTCGTCCGGTGCCCCACCGGCTTTCTCTTTGAGCTCCGAAATAGAGCCTAAAACCTCGATCTTCTGGCACTTTTGGCACTTCCAGATAGGCAACGGTGAGGCCCAAAAGCGGTTACGCGAAATGGTCCAGTCCGGCGCGCTTTCGACGATATTGCCGAAACGGCCGTGCTTGAGGTGCTCCGGTATCCAATTCACATTCTCATTTTCCTCGAGCATACGTTCCTTCACGGTCCTCCGCTTCCCTTTCGGCGCACGATTGATGCCGATGAACCACGACGGAACCGCGTTATAGATGAGCGGCGTGCCGCAACGATAACAATGCGGATACGAGTGCGTATGATTTTTTCTATCGAACAAAAGTCCGCGCGCTTCGAGATCGTGCTTGATATCCTTCTCCGCACTCTTGATATATTTTCCGCGCAAAAATTCCGGAGCGAGCTCGTTGTAATTCGCGCCCGCATCGAGCAACTGCACCATCGGCAACTTTTCTTTTTCCCCGAGCACGAAGTCATCTTCACCGTACATAACTGCCGTATGTACGACTCCAGTTCCTTCTTCCGTCGTCACGAAATCAGCATCCCAAACTTTATAAGAATTGGGTGAATTCAGTGCGGGAACATCAAATAGTGGTTCGTATTCGAGACCGATGAGCTGGCTTGCGGTAATCGGAACAGCACCAGATTCAATTCCATACGCGTTGAAACGCTTAGCAGCCATAATATAACTCTCGGTACCAACGTTTTCTTTCGCAGTAGTCCACATCACATAATCAATCTCTCTCCCAACAGCCAACCCAACGTTCCCCGGTAGCGTCCACGGGGTGGTGGTCCAAGCAAGAATAAATATTTTTGAATCTTCAGGATATCCGAGTTTTTCGGGGTCCTTTACTTTGAACTTCACCGTCACCGCTTCTTCCGTGATGTCTTTGTACGTGTTATCCATCGCGATCTCCGCTTTCGCGAGCGGTGTTTCGTCGTGCGGACAATACATGAGCACTTTGCGGCCTTCGTATAAAAGTTCTTTTTCCCACAATTGCTTCAACGCCCACCACACCGATTCGATGTAGGTGTTGTCCATCGTCTTGTACGAATTCTTGAAATCCACCCAACGGCCGATGCGTTCGACATATTTTTCCCAATCGTGTACGAACTGCAGTACCATCGAACGCGCCTTTTCGTTGAATGCTTTGACACCTATGGTTTCGATATCTTTTCGTGTCTTAAGTCCGAGTTCTTTTTCGACCAGCGTTTCGATCGGAAGGCCGTGACAATCCCACCCCCAGCGCCTGCGTACGCGATACCCGCGCATCGTTTTGTAGCGCGGAACGACGTCCTTGATGATCGAGGAAAGCAGCGAACCGTGGTGAGGCAAACCGGTCGCAAATGGCGGTCCGTCATAAAATACGAACTCACCGTTAGGCGCATGTTTTTCAACCGATTTCGCGAAAATATCACGCTCTTTCCAGAACGCGAGGATCCCCTCCTCGCGCTTCGCGACCTCTGATTTTTGCTGGTTTTCAGCCATTCCAGACATGGTACCAAACGAAAAGCCCGGCAGCGAGGCCGGGCTGAACGAGCGGGTCAGTAGAGGTCGGACCTCACTTACTGAACGTAAATTTGGCCTCGTTGTTTTGGAACACTACGCAATCGATGAGTGCGACCAGGTCGTCTTCGCTTTCGACGAGATGGGTCCCTCCGCTCGGAGCGCATGTCGGGCAGACGAGCCAAACATTGAGCGGAAAGCCCAGCTCCACACCTTGCTTGACCCAAGGTTCGACGATGTGCCGCACGCTCGAATTCCTCCTTTGCTGTTTCGCTGTTTGCTTGGCTGAGCTTAGAAAATGTGCAGGCATGGTCCGTTCCTTTCACTACGCGGCCATCAACCTACCACTTCAATTTCAAAATCACAAGCGCTACTTCTTTTTGCGCTCGCGTTTCTGGAACCACGTCGCTTCGATAAGACCCAGATGACCGAGCCTTGCCTCGATAGCTGATGACTTTCGCCCGAAGTGTTTTCCGATCTCGGCGTACGGTTTCTTTGCGGTGAACATCTCGGTCAACGTAGCGTCGTCCTCTTTGCTCCACGACCTGCCCGCGTTCGGAAATTTCTCACGCAAGACGTCGAGCTTGCTCTTTTCGAGTTTAGGCGGCTCCACCTCATGCGGCGCGGTCGCACCGATCGCGCGCAGAAAGTTCGACTCCAATTTTTCTTTTTCACTCTGCGCGAGCGCGGCGAATTTTGTGCGTGCTGCATCGGAATAACCGCGGAAGTGTCTGTCAGCGGCCGCAACTTTGGGGTGCAGTTCGAGCGCACGCTCATTGAAGCCTTCGAGGAACAGTCCTTGCAACGAGCGGACGCGAGAGATCGCGACGTATCCTTGTCCGAATTCGAACGCCTGCGAAAGATCGATGACGGCCGCGTCGAGCGACATTCCCTGCGATTTGTGTACGGTAATAGCCCATGCGAGCCGGAGTGGTATCTGCGAAATGCGCGCCAGTATCTTGTTGCCGTCCTGTATCATCCACTCGATCGGCTCGACGCTGATGGTATCGTCCTTGGTGCGGACGATCGGCATGCCGAGACTGGTGAATCCGGTGATCTCGCCGAGCGTGCCGTTCACATATCCTCCATCGAAGTTATTTCGCGTGAACAATACCCGCGCGCCGACTTTGAGCTCAAGCGTTTCCGGCGAAAGGCATTGCGCTTTCAGCGATTCGACCAGCGCGGCGGGGCCGCGGGACGTCATTCGGAACACGTGTGTATTCCCGCTTATCTCCGCAAGCGATTCCTGATTGATACGGTCGACGTTCTCGTTGTGCGTATACAACTTCGTGGCGACCTTGTTCGCGGTTCCGGCGCGCGACTTCAGTCGGGTGCGATGCGAGGTATTCAGCGTGCCGCGACGGAATGCGCCGAGTAGTTCAAGAAATTCCCGATCCTCCTGCCGATGCTGTTCATTCAGATAGCAAATGACCGGATTCGCCTCCTTCCACGCGCCCGATTCGAATGCGAATTTCACTTCTTCTTTTCTGGAAATCGGCGGTAGCTGGAAAAAATCGCCGACGAAGATCACTTGCAGACCGCCGAACGGTTCTTCCGGTTGCATCGGTTTGCGACGAAGCGTTCTAAGTACCCGATCGACGCTATCGAGCGTTCGCGCGTCGAGCATCGATATCTCGTCAATGATGAGCACTTTCGCGTCCACGAGACGTCTTGCCGTTTTCTCGCGGCTTTGGATCATCTCGATATCGTAATCACTCACGTCCGACTTGATGCCGATACCGCTCCACGAATGGATGGTCATGCCGTTGATGTGCGTCGCCGCGATCCCCGTCGACGCGGTCACCGCCGGATCGATCCCGCGCTCTCGGAGCCACTGCACGTACCGGTTGATGGTGTGCGTTTTACCGCTGCCCGGTTCGCCGGTCAGGAATACGTTCAATCCCGTTTTTAGAATGGCAAAAGCTTCGTCCTGCGTCATAGATGCAGTCTACTTGAAAAACAGAGAGGAGTAATCCGCTCGCGCGGCGAGGTCACCGATAGTATCTCACAGCCTGTGCAAAAGGCCACGCTCGAGCCTTCGCAATTCCCTGCGACAGGCGGGATGATCGGGGATCGTTTCCGAAACAAGAGCCCAAAACCGTTTCGAATGGTTCATTTCCTTCAAGTGGCACAATTCGTGAACGACGATGTAATCGGCAAGATGCTCCGGCAAAAATACGATGCGGTAATTGAATGACAGAGTGCCTCTGCGCGAACAGCTCCCCCAACGGCTCCTTTGGTTGCGGATCGTTATGTTGGAAAAGCGAACACGATACAAGGAATTAAAATGTGAAATACGACCCGCGATATATCGGCGCGCGATCTTCTTGTACTTTTCGTACTCTTTCCTCGACGGTTCGATCCGTGAAGTCTTCGGCAGCCTCGAGAACTTCTCCTGCGTCCGTACGATCCACTCTCCGCACTTCTCAACGAACCCTTCCACTTCGCGCATCGAGACGCGTTTCGGTTTTGTTACCCACACCGTCCCGTCTCGTCGTACGGTGATGTTGATACGCCGCGCACGCGGGTGTTCACGAAGAGTATAGATCATGATTGAATCGTACCAAACAAAAAGCCCGACTGATCTGCCGGACTTTTGTTACGTGATGAACAATGGGAGATCTAGAGCGGTTTGAAAACAACGCGGTTGCCTTCTTGCAGTAGGGAACAAACCCGGTCGAGGTCGTAGTCGCTCTTGCAAACCTCATAGCGTTGCCCCGGCAGCTGGTATAAAAAGCCGCCGCGTGAGAGCGTTTGTCGTGCTACATGCGCACTTTTGAGGATCTCGCCCATGAGCTGCAGCGGTTGGTCGGCACGGGGCTGCTGCTTAACGTCGAGTTGACTGTCCTCGTTGCGTCGTGCCGAAACGGCAAATCCCGGCATGTCGCGATATCCTCCGCCCTGCCGGTTGTACGTACTTTTAGCTATTCTGGCCATGACGAGGCCCTCCTTTCTGAAGACGACGATACACGTCGCGATGCGTTCGCGCAATCTACATTTTTTCCGGCGCGGGAATTCCAAGGATCCAAAGGCCGTTCTTGAGCGTACGGGCGACGGCTGCTGTGAGCGCGACCTTCTGCGCGGCGGCCGGAGTGCCATCCAAGATCTGCTCATTGGCGTACCAACTGTTGAATGCGCTCGCGATCTCAAGGAGATAGGTTGTGAGGATATGCGGCTCATATAATTCAGCTGCGCGTTCAACGATCTCGGGAAAGCGATGCAACAGCCGCGCAAGTTCACTTATCAGCAAGGGGCCTCCTTGATATTCCAAGGCAACGCCTTGCTGAGTTGCACGATCGACGACCTGATGCGCCCGTGCATGTGCGTATTGTAGATACGGGCCCGAATCGCCTTCAAGCGAGAGTGACTGTTCCTTGTCGAAGATCATATTCTTGCCCGATCCCTGTTTAAGCAGTTGATATTTAATAGCGGCGACCGCCACCCGTTGCGCCAACTCGGTTTTGTTCGTTGCACGACTCTCGACAGCGCGTTTGTTGGCGCTCTCCTCGAGATCCGTGAGTAAGGACTCCCCTGTGAGCACATTGCCTTTACGCGATGACATTTTTCCGGTCGTCAGCGTCAAAAATCCGGTTGGAATGTGCGCTATGGTCTTGGCTTTGGCATCTGGAAATAATTTCCTGATCGAAGCGATGACGACCTTGAAATACTCTTGCTGTTCCACGCCGGTCACGACGAAGGAGCGCGACCAGGTGGGGAATTTTTCTGTTTTTAACTTGAAATTGCCGAGGTCTTTCGCTTCGTAAGTCGGTAGGCCAGCAGAAGTTATGAAGACGCGTGTATGCAGCTCTTCTTGCTCTCCTTTGTAAACGATCGCTCCGTCGCTTTTTTCGAACACATCACCGACGTGAGCGAGTACGATATCGCGCCCGATCGGACCTGCTTCGCTTTCGAATATCTCTGCATCGAACTTCGTTCCGAGTCGCTCACAGATCGCATCCAAATGCTTACGTGAGGTTTCGATTCCTGCTTTGCGCAGAGCGCTCAACTCCGGATCCGAATCTTCGTACAGTTTTTTATTGATCTCATCAATTTCGTCCTTTTGTGTAGGGTCGTTCTCATATGCGTCATTTCCGACGCGATATGCTTCACCGAGTGCTTTTATGTCGGTCGCATCTCCGGAGGTCTTTTTCAAGCCCCATACGCCTTTCGCAACGGTGAGACCGATGTCCGAAGGATAGTTGATACGCTTTACTTGTGCACCCGAAAATTGCCAGAGGCGCGAGAGCGATTCTCCCAAAATATTTCCGACTAAATTCCCGATGTGCAGCGGCTTGAAAAGATTCGGACTCGTGTACTCGATGAGAATTTGTTCGCCTTTCAATGTTGAGTTCGAGCCCCACATGTCCGTTTCGACCGCCGTCTTGAGCGAGTTGCCAAGCGCTGAAGGTGCGAGGTGAAAGTTGATGAATCCGGGGCCCGCGATCTCGGTCCTTGAAACGCCCTCGAGAGTGCCCATGGTCTTGACGAGCTTTTGCGCGAGGTCTCGAGGACTTATTCCAGCCTGCTTTGCTACTTTCAGTGCGACGCCGGAAGCATAATCGCCATGCGAAGCGTCCGCAGGAAATTCGAGCGGAACATCTTGCGACGGTATAGAAACACGGTTCTTTTCGAGCGCGTCGGAAAGCGCCTGCTGTATGGTTTTTTTTACCTCCACGAAGCTATTGTACCGCCTTCCAAACCATTTCGTGAATCTCTTCGGGTGAGCGCATTTTTCCGTTCTTGGTGCACGGTATGAGCTTCCACCCCTTCTGTTTGGCCAATTGCCTGTAGACCTCTGCGACCCGCTTTTGGTAGGCCACGCTTTTTTCGTGCTGATCTTTCCGTTTGCCGCGCATATTCTTTTGCGCCTGCGTCACGGGGACGTCGAAGTACAATATGAGGTCCGGTTTCGGCAAGCGGAACACGCGGTACATGATCTCGTCGACGAGCGATAGGAACGCTTTGCGTTCTTTGGCAGGCAACTTCGCTGCGTGATAGGCGGACGTCGAAAAAACATAGCGGTCGGAAACGACCATTCCTTTTTTCAACGCCGCGACGGTCGCGTCGCGTCCTGCGGCAAAGTCGAGCAGGTACGGTACGGCCGACAAGTATCCGTTCAATCCGACGAAATCGCCGAATTCCCCGAGCAATGCACGTCGCACCAACTTGCCGGTCGGCGTTTTGTATCGCGGCGACGATATAAAAGAAAAACGTCTGCCGGCTTTCCGCAAGTGCTTTTCGAGCAACCTGATCTGCGTGCCCTTTCCCGCACCGTCTATACCTTCAAATACGATGAATGTACGCATGACGGCATTATGCACTATGTGTAACGCGCGGACGATCCCGGTTTTTTTGCACATGAAAGGTTGCGGGTTCCCAGCAGTCGCTGGGAACCCGGGATACTTACCCTGAGATGAGCGGGACGAAATACAGATCCAATGCCGCATAGCGATGACAATTGAAAGTTGAAGTCCGTACGTTCCAGTACCGTTGCGGCTCATGCTGGCTAAGTGTTCTCGATATCTGCCATGTCATCCAAACGACACGAGAAAAGCCGGGCATGTAGAATCTATTCGACTGGTATTCGTTCGCATTAAACCCTGGCCGGCTTCCGAGGAGGCCCTTTTCCCCGTGCGCCTGCGCTCGTCCTGTTTGCAGTACGATCCGACACATTTGAGTCGCATCTTTCACGCAGAGGTCACCGCATAAGGGCTGAAACCGAGCAAAAAATTCCATGTCGGTCACCTCCCCCGCGTAAAACTTCGCGAGAGCGAGAGGTTCGCCGAAGTCGATAGGTTTTGCTACTGAAAGAACGTTGATACCGAAGTCGAGCGGATCGATCCGAAATGTCGGGTCCGTTGCGAGGCTGGCCGGCTCGAACGTGCCGAACTCATCCAGCGATACCACCCCCACGAAACCCTTTACCTTTTCCAAGGCATCCAAGTCGTATGTAAGCATGGCCATTACTCCAAGCATGCAGGCTCGACCGGGACGGTCTCGCTACAGTTCAAGGATACCCCTCCAAGAGAATGCCTGAACTGCAGCGGAACCGCTTTCAAACAACAGCGGCAACGATTATGTCCTCCGCTTTATGCGACGTCAATACCCATGCTGCGGGCGGTGCCCGCAATGATCTTCTTGGCTTGTTCGAGGGCGTTCGCGTTGAGGTCTTCCATTTTTTCGTTCGCGATCTCTTCGAGTTGCTGCTTCGAAAGCTTCGCGATCTTGTTCTGCGGTTTCTGCGAACCCTTCTCGATACCAAGCTTCTTCAGAATGAGGCGCGAGGCCGGTGGCTTCTTGACGATGAACGTGAACGAGCGGTCCTTGTATACTGTGAGGAGGACCGGCACAACATTGCCCATCATCGGACGCGTCTGCGTGTTGAACTGATTCACGAACTCGCCGATGTTGACGCCCGCAGGACCGAGCGCGGTACCGACCGGCGGCGCAGGCGTGGCCTTGCCGGCTTCTATCTGCAATTTGATTATTTTGGTGATTTCTTTTGCCATACGTTCGTTATTTTTAGAGACGTTGTACCTGATCGGCCTCGAGCTCCACCGGAGTCTCGCGACCGAACATCGGAACAAGTACTTTAACTTTTCCGCGCTCTTCGTCAATCTCGCCGACTTTGCCTTCGAGGTCCTTAAAGGGCCCGTCGATGATAGTGACCGCGTCTCCGGGTGAAAGGTCTATCGAGTGGCGCACCTGTTCGCCGCTCGAACGTTTCAGGATCTTCTCAACTTCGTCGGGTTCGAGCGGAACAGCCTGATTGGCGGTGCCGACGAAACCGGTGACCTGCGGGGTGTTGCGGACGACCGACCACGCTTCGTCGGTCGCGATCATGTCGACTAATACGTAGCCGGGGAAGATCTTCTCCTTCGCTTCTGTCTTGCGACCGTTCTTGATCTTGATCTTCTTTTCGATCGGGACGACGACGTTGAAGATCTTGTCGCTCATGCCGAACGATTCAATGCGCTGCTTCAGGTTGCGCGCGACCGCATCCTCGTAACCGGAATACGTGTGTACCGCGTACCACTGCCTCTCTGTTCCGTGTGTTTGTTTTGCCATAGATTATTTGGTGGTGTTGGTCGTAGGCGTCGTGTTCGGCGTGACGGAGAACGTGGGGCCGGTCGACGTTTGCGAAGTTGTGGTCGCCTGCGGTTGCGTTACCTGAAGAGCGCTCGAATTCCCCGCTGCACCGACAAGATCGGTGAGAAGTGTCGTAAAAAGATAATCGAACGCGCCTAAATAGGCAGCGACGCCGAGGGAAAGCGCGGCGACGAGGATCGTATAGACGATCGTCTGTTTTTGCGTGGGCCAAGCGACGTGATTGAGTTCGCCTCGCGTGTCCTTGAAATATTGGGTGATGGGGTTCGCCATATGCGTTATCTAGGCATTTTAAAACCCCCGGCGGGGGTTATGCGAGCATCATAATCCTTTAACACAGGGAGTCAAGTTGGAGACCCCTGAGTGAAAGCTCAGGGGTCGAAAAGGTCTCGGTCGAGTGCGGCCGACAGCGAAAAGGTCGCCCGTGACGTGGCACGGGAACCGAAAAGCTGTCTTAAGGATAGCGCCGCGCCGGGGAATGTCAACGCGCCTATTGGATCTCGTATGTGACCGTCACATCGTCAGTGATCGTATTCTGGCCGGTCTGGATCTCGGGTGTGGGAGCTTTCGCCGCAAGACTATTGCCGGAAGCCGCATACGCCATCGGGTAAACGGGCCCTCCGTTATTCTCATTGAATCCGACAACGCCGACGATGTGCACGCCGAGCGATTTGGCGAGCGCGTCGGCCTTGCTCTGTGCTTCGGCGATCGCTTTTTGCTGCGCCTGCTCCGTCAACTGATCCTGATTGGAAACGGTGAACGTAAGTCCGCTCACACTCGACGCGCCTTTGCCGCCGACCCCCGCGAGAAGCGTCCCCGCCTTTGATGTGTCGGTGACTTTAACGGTCAGCGTCTCGGAGACCTGATAGCCGGTGAGTGTTTGTCTGCCGGGCGGACAATAGATCGCAGGCGCGCCGACGGCGCCCGAGCCCGAACTGTATATCGCCGGCTGCGGACAAACGGCCTGACTATAGGAATATTGCGGGCTGATCTCGTAGTCAGTGGTTTGGATGTCGCTGCTGTCGACACCCTGCGATTTCAAATAATCGACGATGGCGTTCCCGTCATTGGTCGCTTTCGTTTGCGCGGTCTGAACGTCGGATGCGGAATCTTGCACGCTTACGGTGAATGTCGCCGTATCCGGTACCGCCGTGACCTTTCCTTCACCACTCACCTGAATGGTGTCGGTAGGCGAAATACCGGTACCGATATAGCGGTAGCTTTTGAGTGCGCTTACCGTGAGTACGAGCAAGAAGAGCGCAAGCATGCCGAGCGCGCATGCGGCCATTAAACGCGGCCAATGCGTCGCTTTGATGATCTCCTGTACATTGCGATCGTCCATAATGCTATTGTATCACTATTGGATGTTCCCGATAGTGGAGTAGGTGTTAATGAGACTTGGCATTTCGAACGCGAGCCCGATCAGCGGTACCACGAAAAGCACGAAAGACACGACGACGGTCCATACAATGATCCTGTACAATCGGCGCGCCATTGCGTACACCTCGGTCATCTGTTTCTCCATCGTCTCCAGTTTCTGACGCATTTCTTCATCCATGCTCAAAGTGTATCACCACACCAATGCATTGGTGTGGTGACATATCATCAGCGTCGCTAAACGTGATGAGGCCATTTCTTGTATTCGTGGGAGACAAGCCAAAGCATCACGACGTCGAAAAGCGACAGGAGAAAGAACGGGATCGAGTACGTTTGGATCACATATATCGCCTCGTAGAGAATGAACAACGCTAGGATCGCCATCGCGGCCGGATACGCCCACGAATAGTTGCGCCAGAGCGTGCCCGCGATAAAAACTTTCACCGAGCCGTGCGCGACGAGATATAATCCGCCGATAAAGAACGCCTCGTGTGACTGCGACGCGAACGCCCGAAGGTGTGTGGCGAAATAATTATCGGGGTCGTCGATGATTGCGTCGCGCGTGAGAAAGAATACGACGTTGCTGAACGTGTCGGTGAACATGAGGAGAAGTCCGAGCCCGATCTCGAGCAATCCGTTCAACCCCTTCAGTACGATCGCGAGGAGGAACAGGAAATGGATGCGCTTTTCCTCTGTGTCGATTGGTCTCATATCACGATGCTGACTCGAATAATCGCAAGGACTCCGGGAAGAATTTCTCAGACAGGATGTAAATAGTGTACGTGATGAAATACGCGGACGCGACGTCGATCGAATAGTGGTAGTGGCCGGCCAGGACTACGATCGCCATGTATGCCGACCACGCGAGGAATACCCACCGCAATGATCTCTCGCGCCAGAACACGAGCGCCAGCAAAAAACATACGCCGACATGCGCGGAGAAAAAGTAATCGTCGCCGAACAGAAAGTGCGAAAGCAGCACGCCCCAATCGCCGTTCGCGACCGTACCCGGGAAAGGCCCGAGATGCGTGAGCGTGGTGAACGCGGAGCGGATGATGTAGAACACGGCCATCGCATTCAACGAGAACGGAATGCGTTTCGGATATGCGAGCAGGAGGAGGGTGACGAACGCGATCAGCAAAATGGTGCCGTAGCCGAAGAGACCGTCCACGTCGAGCGCGGGTGTATTTGAAAGCACGATGTCCGTGACGTACGAGCCTGCGGCATAATTCGCGTAACTGATCGCGTAAAAGGAGACCACCGTGCTGGCGGCAAAAAAGAGGATCGAGTAGAGAGCTGCGGTACGGAAACCCCTTGTTGAGAACGCGTCGCGGTATCGCCGGAGCACACGGGACGGGAACGTATTCAGCCTATCCATGCAGGGTATACTACAGTAATTATGTCGGGTTTGCCCTTCCTCGCGCCTTTCATCGCATTCCTGCAGGCGACGAAATATCCCCTCTTTTTCGCGGGGGCATACATTGAAGGAACGGTCGTGATGTTGACGGGCGGCGTTCTGTTGCGTCTCGGACAGGTCGAGTTCTGGCCCCTGTATGCATCGCTCATCCTAGGCGACGTGCTGTCGGACATTATGTGGTACTGGATCGGTTATTTCGGCGCGCGCAGATTCGTATTGCGGTGGGGCTACCTTGTCGGCGCGACTCCGGAGATCGTGCAAAAAATGGAACGCCGCTTTCACAAATATCACTTGCGTATTCTCGTCATTTCAAAACTCACCATGGGCTTCGGGCTCGCCGTTCCGATCCTCACGACCGCCGGAATGTTGCGTGTGTCGTTCAAACGCTACTGCGCGATCAATATCATCGGGAGTGTCGTCTGGGTCGGTTTCGTGATCTTCGTCGGTTATAAATTCGGCGACGTGCTCGCCTATTTCCCCGAAAAATTCCAGGTCGCGTCGTTCTTCGTGCTTATCGCGCTCTTTTTTGTCGGACTCCGCTTCCTGACCAAACGCCTCGAGACGGTCAATTGGTGATATGGAAAAACTTTTCTTTTCATTCGTCACCCCCGCTCATGACGAGGAAAAATATCTCGCTAACACGCTCGGACACCTGAAACGGCTCGACTACCCTGCCGACCGGTTCGAGGTGATCGTCGTCGAGAACGGTTCCTCGGACGGAACTTTCGCTCTTGCGAAAACGTTCGAAGGTCCCAACCTTGCCGTGCTGCAAAGCGGCAAAGGGGTTTCCCGCGCAAAGAACGCCGGTACCGATCGGCTCTCCGCGCAAAGCGATTGGGTGATCTTCCTTGACGCCGATACGATCGTTGAGCCCCCGTTCCTGAACGAACTCTGCAAGTATCTCTCCGGCAAAAAGGATATTTCCGTCGGCACGATCTCGTTGCGACCGCTACCGGATACCCTTTACGCGCGCGCGTGGTTCTTCGTGCACAACGTCGGCCACATGCTTTCCAAAACATCTTTTGCCATAAAGATCGTCAGGCGATCTCTCTTTCCGTCGCTTCGCTTCGATGAGGCTCTCGTTACCGCCGAAGATATCCATATGATCAGACAGGCGCAGGCACACGGGAAATTCTTCTATATGTGGACGAAGAGTGTTGCGACGTCCACGAGGCGCTTTGAAAAGCTCGGTTGGTGGTACGTCTTGTTTTACTGGGTCTTCGTCGCGGTGCTGCCTGAACCATGGCAAAAACATTTTACGTACGAGGAGGCGCGTTAGCGATCGGCGTTGCGCATCATGCGCGACCATGCGAACTTTCCGAATCCGAACACGAGCGCAAGAAAGAGGAGCGCAATGCCTATCGTACTTACTTTGTCTTCGACGTTGCTGACATTGAGGTAGAGATCGCTGAAAAAGAACCCGACCGCGATCAAACTGCCCGACCATATGAACTGCCCGCTTAAATTGGCCCGCATATAGCGCCAGAACGACATATGCGTCATGCCTGCGGTAAAGAGAATGGGGATCGCGAATCCGAATCCGGTCGTCAACTTCGATGAAAGGAGTATCCGTTGGTCGTAGTGCGCGAACAAACGTTTTGCCTCATCTATATGCGCGGACGATAGCCCGACGAACCTGCCGTAGCGTTTGGAGAATGATTCACCCCAACGATAGCCTACCCAATACCAAGTGACGTCGCCGATGAGCTCTCCGAGCATGATGCAGGCGTATGAGAGGAAGAATTCGAGGTAGCCGAGCTTAAGCGCGACGCCGACCGCAAGACCGGTCGGAAATCCCGCAACGAGCGCGATCGGGACCAATATCGCATATCGATACTGGAGGATGAGGGCGAGGACCGTTGCCGGACTCATCGCCGAAGTATATCGCGTGCTAGCATTAAAGTATGAATCTGGAGAACGGGCCCGCGGATCCTTCGCGCAGGCGATTCCTGAAGATCGCCGGTGCGGCTGCCGTAGTCGGAGCGCTTGGGGTCGGTGAATATTTTGTCGGAAAGGACACGATGGATAATTACAACAAACAAACCGCGGAGCTTGAAGAGAAAGAACGGCCATTCACGCACACCGGAACAGCGGTCATACTCGAAAAGATCCCGACAGTATCGAGCGGTCACCCGACAGACGCCGAGATACTGGGAATGGGTGCTGCCGGAGGAATGATCAGCGGAGCGCCGGGCGCGATATCCGGCGTGATCGTAGGAGAAAGCATGCGCACCATGAACGGTCCGCACGACTGGCAGCTTCGTATCAAAATAGACGACCGCGAACCTATGCTCGTTCACGTCTTCCCTTCGGACTATCAATTTGCGAAGGTCGGTGAGGAAGTACCGATCGTGTACGTCACGACCGAGGACGGCAAGGACATTAAACGGATCAAGAATTTCATGTCTCTCCAGCAAAAGTGAATGCCGGCTACGGGAGCCGGCATTAGGGTTGTGGCAACGCGTCGTGACCGACGGATCAGTACGGACCGATGGCATGCATTGCTTCGTGGAACTTGAAGCAGTAGAAGCCGAAGACCAAGCCCCAGAAAATGATCCACGTCACCGGCGCTCCGTGCAGCATCGCGAAGTAGGTTTGCTTGAACGTAGCGTCATAGAAGGCCGAGGCAAGACCGGCCAGGCATACGATCGCCACGAGTGCAAACCCCTGCGCCTCATCAGCCGCGCCGTTGCCCGGCACGACATACTCGATGACTGCACATACGGCAAACAGAAACGCTAACCAGAGCGTCGCTGCGGCGTTCTGTTCCGCGCTGAATGCACGATGCGCTCTCTCAAGACAGTTGGTCATGGTTGTCACCTCATGTTTGTCCAAAACGCTGGTGCGTTCTTCCTGCGAAAATCCTATCACAAATCCTTGACCCGTCAAATATGCGTGGTATAATCCCCTTAGCTTATAACGCCTGAATTCAATTGACTACAACCGAATGGAGGCCGCGCATGCTCGCGTGTCTGAAAGATCCGAACGTATTCGCGGCATCGCTCATCTCGATGGTCGTCCTCAGCGCATGGTTCGCGCTGCAATTCCCCTTCGCGAACGCGGACGGGATGATGACGCCGAAACAGATGATGTCACCGCACCCGAAACACAAAGACGGGAAAGCGATCCCGAAAGGCATCCCGCTCACGGGGCACGGCAGCACGTTCATCTGTATGATCGCGCTGAATCCGATCCTGTCATGCTTCATCGCCAACTATTGGCATGAGTGGATGAACTTCCCGTCGTTGACGATCCTCGGCTTTGGCGTGAACGCGCTCTTGCTTGCGCATCTGTTCGGCCACGGCTTCAGCATCCTCATGCACATGAGCTACGTCAAGGGCCCATATCCCGAGGCGCATATGCACGACGGTAGGCTGACCCTTGCCGGCATCGTGCACATGATCTACTTCGGCGAGGCCGTCACGGTGTTGATCATGGTCTATGCGCTGACGCCGGACGTTCCGGCCGACGCGCTGTTCCTCCTCACCGCGTACATGTCGGGTCACATCTGGATCGGCAACCATTTCATCAACAGGATCAATCGGCCCGAGTGGTTCCCCGACGACTATCGCTTCGGCGACATCAACGCGTGGATCCCGGTCTTGGTCATCTTCGGAACGCTTTGCGCCGGAACATGGTTCAACATGAATCGCCGGACCGTGAAGGGATGGTTGCACGAACTGGGAGCGATATCGCCGCCTTACGCCATAGTGCGCGTGATGGCGCCGATAGCGGTTCCAAGCGGCTGAAGCACGCATACACATTCAGGCAAAACGGCGGGACGCATGTTCCGCCGTTTTTGTTTTTCCAAAGAACGGCTACACTTACTGACGTTGTGAAGATCAGCTTCTCGATCCCCGCATATAACGAAGAACATCGTATCGCGCGGTGTCTGGAATCGGTGCAAAAAGAGATCATCCGCGCGGGCATGGAGGACGACGCGGAGATCATCGTCGTGAACAACGCGTCCACCGATCATACGAAGGAGATCGCTTCGGGATTTCCCGGGGTGAAGGTAGTCGATGAGACGCGTAAGGGCCTCACGTTCGCAAGACAGGCGGGGTTCAGTCATTCATCGGGTGAGCTGGTCGCAAACGTCGATTCCGACACGATGGTACCGCCGGGCTGGCTCGACACCGCCGTGCGGGAGTTCGGGCGGGACCCCGGACTCGTCGCGCTTTCCGGACCGTTCACGTATTTCGATATTTCCCCTATCTCGCGCTTCTGGGTGACGTGCTTCTACGGCATCGGCTACGCTACATACGCGTTCAACAAACATGTCCTGCGCGCCGGCGCGATGCTGCAGGGGGGTAATTTCATCGTGCGCAGGGACGCAATGCAAAAGATCGGCGGATTTGATACATCGATACACTTTTACGGGGAAGACACCGATGTCGCCCGCCGTTTGAACGAGATCGGCGACGTTAAATGGACATTCCGACTCCCGATCTACGCGTCCGGACGCCGCTTGAGCCATGAGGGGATCCTCAAAATGGGCATGCGCTACGCGCTCAATTACCTCTGGACGACCTTCGCAAAAAAACCGTGGAGTGAAGAGTACCTCGACATCCGCACCGACTGGCGCGAGTAGTTGTCCACAACTTCATTGACGATTCACGCGGGTCGGTATAATATTCAACCATATGGTTGAACGTCAAACACGCCTCGATTCGATCTTCGCATCACTCGCCGACCCTACGCGCCGCGACATCCTCAAGCGCGTGTCGTACAAAGAGCTTTCCGTCGGCGATATCGCGAAGCCCTATGACCTTTCGCTGCAAGCGATCTCAAAACACCTGCATGTGCTAGAAAAAGCGAAGCTCGTCCGCAAACGGCGGAGGGGTCGCGAACAGTTCGTCTCACTCTCCCCTCCCGCCCTCAAAGAAGCTTCCGAGTTCCTCGAGAGATATCGGGAGCTGTGGGAGGGTCGATTGGACAGATTAGAAGCGTTCTTACAAAAGAAATAATAACTATGGCAAAGAAAGAAATAACGATAGTCCGGGAATACGACGTGCCGCGCGAAGTCGTGTGGCGGGCATGGACCGATCCCGCGCAATTGCGGGAATGGTGGGCGCCGCGCAGATTTACGAATCCGACGGTCGAGATCGACGCGAAGGTCGGCGGTGAGCTCTACATCGTCATGCAAGCGGGCGAGAACATGGGCGCGATGAGCGGTATGAAAGCGCCGATGAAGGGGGTGTTCAGTGAAGTCGTGCCGAACGAGAGGCTCGCGTTCACTAACAGCGCACTCGACGGGGCCGGCAACGTGCTTATGTCCGGAGAAACGAGCGTAACGTTCGAGGATATCGGCGGCAGGACAAAAATGACCGTACGCACGGGCGCCGAGGGCGACGGACCGAACGTCGAGATGATGCTCGGCGGCATGGAACAGGGCTGGAATGAGCAGAGCGACAAGCTCGGCGAATTTTTGGCGAAGTAATTAGCGCATAAAAACATTCACTATGGCAAAATTCTTTGTGGTATATCGGGTTCCGGTGGAAACAATGCAAGAGTGGAAAAAGAATACAAGCCCCGAGGAAATGAAAGCTCAGGGCGAAAAGCTCGGTAAAGATATGATGGCGTGGACTGAGAAAAATAAAACGGCGCTCGTCGACCGCGGCCAGCCGCTCGGGAAGACCAAGCGCCTAACGGCCGAAGGCGTGCAGGATATTTCGAACGACCTGAACTATTACTGCATCGTCGAGGCGGACTCGCACGACGCTGCGGTGAATATGTTCAAAGATAATCCGCATTTGCAGATCGCGACGTCGTTCCTCGATATCATGGAGATCCCGCACATGGGGATGTAACGGCTCTTATTGTTTTTGAGTCCGCACTCCGACGATAAGCAGGTATAGGACCATTGATACTTCCGCGATCGCCGACGGAATGACGATATAGCTGTGTATGATCTGGCTGAATCCGGGGGCCAAGAACGCCGTGAGCAGGTCAATGATGTAGCACACGCTCCCCGCGATGAGCAGAACACCGAGCCATTTTGGGAACATCTGCGATCTATAGGCAAGATATCCGAGAGGCGCCAACCAAAGGCCAAAAAATATCTGTGCAACAAGCAAGCCATAGTGCTGCATGTCGAGAAGGAGTAGCACGAGGGCGTTCGAGCCCGCTGTACCGAGCGCGAGCGCATAGGACGGATCCGTCGCGACCCGCAAACCCTCGAATTCGAAGATCGTGTTGAGACACGCGATGCCGACCGCGAGAGCAACGAGGATCACCATGACCCTCGCCACGTTCCTGTTCACATCCCTGAGCAGCGTATAAAGGACCAGCGCGAGGAACACGAAGAACGTCTGGTCCAGCAGGTCGGAGACGACGCCGAGGCGCACGAGTCCGGCATTCGAGACCACGTTCGCAACCGTCGCTACAGCGTTGCCGACGACATACATCTTCGGTTCCACGAATCCTTCGGCAAATCCGCCGAAGATACCGACAAGAAGATAGAGGAGTCCCGCGATCCGCGCGGTCTTTTTATTCGGATTCACTTACGGCAAGTGTAGCACGAACGTTGCTTGTCGCGACACGTTCCGGCACCGGCATTTTTTGGGCGATCGCCGGGAATTGAACCCGGATTGAGAGCTCCACAAGCTCCAGTGTTAACCATTACACCACGATCGCCATCAAACAATGAAGTTATAACAAATTGCGGACACATATGCGACAGCGGCGCCCGAATGGGCGCCGCATCGCTCAAGTTCCGAAAGAATTACATCGCCATGCTGCCCATCGGCTCTTTCATGCCGAACCCGGCCCAGAGCGCAACGACCGCAATAACGAGATGGAGGACGTTGTCCGCAGTGTTGATCATCATGAGTCCGAGGATCGTGTCTCCTTGAACGAATCCGATGATCGTGACCAGCGCATAGACGACGCCGAAGACCTTGAAGTAGAGGCGCGAGTAGCTCGCGCTGCTCCATGCCGCGCCGATCGCGAGAATGCCGGAGATGAGGTGGACGACGTTGTGCATCGCATCTACGGAAAAGATGCCGAGCAGAAGTCCGCCCGGAACGAGCGACGGGATGAACCCGAGGATCCCGATGATGATGAAGACAATACCGAACACCCAAGCCAATTTTTGAACCATAGTTTTTTGATAGGTGGTTTCCTAATCGACCCTTTCATGAACCATTGTGCCGTGTGCACGGTTCGAGTCAAGGTCACAGACTGTATTTGCTGTGCCACCCTGCCCATGCGCATTTTGCCGACTCTCGGAGCCTGACGAGGCGAGAGGGATGGCGATTTTTCAGCAGAAAAATACGCCGATCGGCAAAATGCGCATGGGCAGGGTGGCACACTCTATTTCGTTTCGGTGATCAATGTCGGCGATGACGTCGAATCAACTACCGTGAACGACACGCGTCCGATGAGCGCTCCGTACTGCGTGAGAACGTTCACGCGCCACTTCCCTGCCGCCGGATCGAGCGATTCCGAATATCCTTCGTAGCCTCCGTCGCGACCGCCCGTGATCGGATACCCTATGGTCGCCACCGTTCTCCACGCGCCGGTCGAAGGATCCTGATATTGCCACTCGTCGAGCACCTGAACGGAGAGATCGGTGGGAGCGAAGATCGACGTGTATACGAAAACGCTGCCGCCCGGCGTCTCATGGAAGGTCGTGTTGAACGGGAAGATGCTGTCATACCACGGTTGCGGTTCTGCTGTTACGACGTACTGTCCTGCCGTAACATCGTGCACGACGCTGTGATATACCCCCGCATCTTTGAGCGCGAGCGGCAGCGGCGGGATGGCTCCGGTGAAGTAAAAGACGTTAAAAAAAATATAAATGACCGCGACAACGCGCGCATTGGTCGTCAGATTTTTTTTCGTTGCGGGAACGACGTTCATGAGCAACATAAGGAAGACCGTTACCGCGAGCAGCGCACAGACGCCGCTCAATACGAACATCTGCGGCCCGATCCGGTGGAATACGACGGGCAAAAAGAAAATGAGGAACGAGAACAGCGTCGTAAAAAGGATCCCAACCTGCACCGGCACGCGAACATAGAAACGCGCGAAGCGTTCGTTGCCGAGAAGGAGCCCCGCGACGATCATGACGAATATCCAGCTCGCCGCATACGCCGCACTGCGCGAATACAACGATAAAAATCCGCTAAAGAGGCCTCCGAATGCGAACTGCATGATGATCGGGATCGCGGGAGCCGCTTCGAGAAAGAACCGCTGCTTCAGTTTTCCCGTTTCGACAAGATTGATGAGTATGATGCCGGCGCCGGAGAGCACGAGATAGAAAAGGAAGAGCGCGTCGGTGGTCCAGAGGTCGACACGTTTGAGCAAAATCAGGTTATCGGAGATGAATCCCGCGACAAGTGAGATCGGCGAGACATAGCGCTCATACCAATGCACGAGCTCTTTCACGTTTTTCGGGAGAAACCGTCTCGTCATCGATGCATCATAACAAACTCATTGACACTTCATAGTGTGTGAGGTAAAGTGCCCGCTCTATGAAGTATGCGAGATCGTCTATAGTCATCGCATTCGCCGTCGCGGCGTTGCCGCTGTCCGCATTCGCGCAAGTCTACTACTACGCACCCGGCGCAGTGAGCGGCGCATATAACTACAACTCATACATTCCCGCAGCCGCTATGCCGTACGTGAACATGGGTTACCAGATGCAGCAGCAACAGCAGTATCAGGGTTATTCGTACCCGTCTTATCAAACATACGGCTATCCGAACTACTCATACGGTTCGCAGTATCAATCCCAATCGCAATATCAGTCCCAAAGTTCGTACCCGATGTACGGATATTCCTATGGCTACAACTCAATGCCCGGGTACTACTCGTCTCAGCCCCGATCGTATTCATACCCCTCCGGTACCTACGGCCCCTTCGGTACACAGCTTTGTTACTGGTCGGATTACCCGACCTATGCGCCGTGCAGCAGAGACCCGCAACAGTGGGTTCAGGACCCGTACACGGGTCAGTGGTACTAAACATTAGCTTCCCGGGCGCCCGAGTAGTCGCCGCCGCGTGCGGTTTTGGCGACTCTCGGAGGCTGACGAGCCGAGAGGGAGGGGATTTTTCAGCAGAAAAATACCCCGATCGCCAAAACAGCACCTATCGGGACTTCCGGGGGTTATCAACATTGTGAGCTTCATCTTGACGCGACGTGCGATAATGGTCGCATGAGAAAAATCCTCGCGGTTTCTTCTATTAGCATTGGTTTATTCGTTGCCGGTTTCTCGCTCGCGTCGGCTCAAAGCTTCCCGGCGATCTGTTCGGTGCTCCCGCTGCTTCAGCAGGGCTCGAACGGCAGCACTGTTACCATTTTGCAGCAGTTCCTCGATGGGCAAGGCTACCTGAGTGCGGCGCCGACGGGCTTCTTTGGTCCTCTGACCAGAACGGGCCTCATAAAATTCCAAGATACAACGGGCATCTCTGCGCAAGCAGGCGGGAACGGTCTCTTCGGTCAATTCACCCGTGCTTACATTCTTTCGCACTTCTGCCAATCTGGCGGGGCTGGTTCGCCGCCTGCAAACCAAGGTGGACTTCTGACGGCTAACGTAACGTCCGGTCAGGCTCCTCTCACTGTGACCTTCAACGGCATCGGCTCGAGTATCAACTTCGGAGACGGCACCAACCAATCATCTCAGAACGGCGGCGCGCTCGGTATTGTCAATCACACGTATACGACCGCCGGCAATTACGTCGCGACGAGCGGCAATTTGCAGGTCACGATCAGTGTTTCAGGGAACGCGACGACTCCCGCAGGTTCGATCTCATCGTTCACGAATTCCGGCGCAGCACCGCTCACCGTCACCTTCTACGTATCGTGCACCAACGCGAGCACCTATGACGTAACGTACGGTGACGGTTCTGACCTCGGTTCATCAAATGCCTCACAGGCACAATGCAACGGCTCTCTGCAATCGTTCACGCACACGTACACCACCGCCGGCTCATATACTGCTACACTCGACCTGCTCCAGCAACAATCGAACGGTACGTTCGTGACGAAAACGGGCGGCTCGGTCGGCATTACCGCGACCGGTGCGAGCAACACGTCATCGATCTCCTTCACGGCCTCGCCTACTTCCGGCGCTTCCCCGCTCGCAGTGACATTCAAGGCTATTTCGTCGACGAACTTGAGCGGCTACACGGTCATCTTCGGTGACGGTGCGAACGGAACGATGACACAAAGTACCTGCAACAACGTTACCAATGTGAATGGTGGTGGTGCCGCATGTTCCTACACGGTTTCCCACACCTACACTTCCTCCGGTACGTATACCGCGAATCTTCTGTACCATTTCCCGCAAAACATTGACTGCACGACTACCAACCCGAACTGTAATATCGCAGGGACCGCTACCGTAACCGTTTCCGGTAACGGCTTCACCGCAACACCGTCTTCGGGTGCGCCGCCGCTTGCGGTGCAATTCGTTTACACGATCTCTCCCAGCCAGATCAGCAATACGTACTTGATCAATTTCGGTGACGGATCGACGAGCACTGCGCAAGCAGCATGTGCGAATGACGGCGGAGGTGGCTGTTCCGCGCAGGCGTCACACACATACACCGCAACGGGAACATACCCCGCCATTATCTCGAGTGGCGGAAGCAATCTCGCGACGACGACGGTCACCGTCGGTTCCTGTGTCATCCCGACTCAGAACCTTTCCCTCGGCAATTCCGATGCGGACAGTAACGGTCAGGTCAGTGTGCTCCAGAACTTCCTCGTCTTCGAGGGCACGACGATCTACCCTGCGCAGCTTGTGACCGGCTTCTTCGGCAACGGAACGCTCACGGGCGTGCGCAACTTCCAAGGGAAGTACGGCATCCAACAAACAGGATTCGTGGGTCCTCTGACACTCACCGCGATCTCGCAAGCATGCGCAGGAATCCTCCCACCGACATCTTCGGGATTCAGCTTCACCGCATCACCTTCTTCCGGAAACGCGCCTCTCGCCGTGACGTTCACAGCAAAGAATGTAGAAACGCCAAACTCAGGTTCGTACGTCGTCGCCTTCGGAGATGGGACGCAAGCATCGCTCGCTATTAATTTGTCGGGTTGCGGGGGAACTCCGACCTGCACAGCTCCTCCGCCCACTGGTACGGTCTCGCACACGTATTCGCAGAACGGGACCTACACGGCGCAGCTTCTCATCCAGCAAAACCTCTGCGGCGGAAGTATTACGCTCTCCGGATGCGTCAGCGATCTGCAAGTGGGTACGACCTCCGTCACGGTCGGCAACGGCGTTACGCCGCCCACGACCGGCGCTAACGGAAAGATATATGTCTATTCCAACGGCTCGTTCGGCTGCAACACACAGGGTCAGAGCGGCTGCAATATAGCGTTCATGCCCGGCAATTCCCCTTCGCTCCAAAGCACCTTGCTTGAAACGATAAGCGTCTTCACTTCGCAGCAAACCGGAACGATCCCGCTCTACATGTGCTCCGGACTCATCGGCACACAAACATACGGCGCCGTTGCGGTGGGCGACGGGACCTCATTCAACATTGCCGCCACTAATGCATTGATGAGCGGAGGCGCTGTTGGTAGCGGATCGAATGTTTGTTCGCCGGGCTCCGGAACAGCCAACGGCGTATGGGGCTACATCTACCAAGGTCCTCAGTCGGGCAGCGTGCCGCTCTACCTTCTCTCGTTCCCGTATATACAAGACGACAGTCTTTCGCTCTACATGATGACAACGCGACCGTTCAATTTCACGGGCGGTAATGTGGGGCTGCTTGGCTACGTTCCGTCGGTGGTCTATCCGTAGGCATAACCGAAAAGTAGCGATTCGTTCCGGATCGCACTGCGTGCATTCAAATTGCCCATCGCGTATACTCGATTGAGGACCACCCACACGGAGGAAGGCCATGCTGTTGGCAAAATTGCTGATCGCGGGCTCGCTCGCTATGCCTGTCGTCGGCTATCCTGACCTCGGTCAGACGCCGCACCTGACGCCACGCGGCGTGAACGCGGCACTCGAGGTCGCGAAAGATTCGCTCGCGAGGTGTGTCGCCGGTAACGTCTTGGAAAACGAAACGATGAGCTATACCGACGCCATCGTCGAGGCCATCGCGCATAGCTGCAATCTGCAGTACGGCGTCGTAGCCCGCTTTATCGAAAACCATTTCGATAATGTGAAAGGCAACAGGGCGTACGAAACGATGCTCGACGAGCTACCCAATAAAGTTAATACGTACCTGAGCAGCAGCTCAAAGGAACTCCCCGGCCTCTAGGCCGGGTTTCTTTTTGGTGCCGAGGCGTTCACGATGCTATGCTCTAAGTAGGAATATGGGAGGCACCCATGAACGCACTGCAACTTTTCTGCGTCAGCCTGTTCTTCACCGTCTATTGTCCGTTCCAGAATGTACGGGAACCCGCTCCGAAAATGGATCCGATCCCTTACATTTCGATAACGAACGATCTGCACTTTTCGGTAGCACCGAACGTTGCCGCGGTCACGAAAGTGCTCGGCACGTGCGGCACTTACTGTCTGCTGCATGGAAATCCCGGCGGGACGATCGGTGACTTCGAGAAGGCTGCCGGAGCGATACTTGCGGGGGCGAAACGGCTGATCGTCATCGACGGACCCTGCTACTCCGCGTGCGTCATCCTCGCCGACATCGCACGTGAACGGGTCTGCGTTACCCGATGGGCTACGTTCGGCTTTCACAAGGCGTTCTTCTCGAAGCCCGTCTTCATCTCGGGAACGATGGTGCGGCTCAAAGAAGACCTTTCCGATCCGCCGCAATCGCCGGACATCCTGAAATGGGTCGCGAAGCATAAGGGATTTCCGTCGTACGACATGCTGGTGATGCCTTACTCCGAAGCGCTGCACTTCTGGAGAAAATGCACGCCAAACGAGGTCCTGCATGCATCGTTCTACCGAAGGTCGCCCGTGCCGTGACCGACCACCTGCGTCCCATCCTCGCGATGGGACGACCTTTTTTATTTTGAGCCTGATGACTGAGGCGAGATCTCTTTAGTGCAGAAATCTCAATACTTTATTGTGTCAAAAAAGAACTCCGTCCAGCCGTGACAGTGGCTTAGACGGAGTCTGAACTTTCTACGACGGTTGCGGAAGCCACCCTTTGCCTTTGAGTGCTTCGCATTCCGCGCAAAGATGACTGACGGGGTCGGTGCGCGGGTTGTAGCTTTCCGACTTCGTGTCGGATAGATCGCCGCAAGAATGACAATAGAAGTACATCGGACTTCCTGCGGGGAATCGATGGTTGTCCGGACGGACGATCTTGCGGCTCTCGGTCTTGCGCACTTCGAGTTGCGCCAGAGCGTATTCCCTGCCCATCTCGACCGCTAACGGCCCGGTCCGCTTGCGATACACAGGCGGATCGGGAACGGACCATGCGGAACTGAATGTAAGCGGCATCGTGGAACTCCTTGGATAGTGACCTGTTCGAAATCTGGCGAAGCCGTCGCTATATGACCGCTTCAGGAAAGGTTCGGGGCTGCTTACAAGCCGAACCCCGTTTTTGTCGCCATGCCCACGCAAACCAGTGCAAGCACCGCACATAGCACTCCGATCGGGGTCGACATCAACGCGCGGCCATCGGTGAAAGCGAATTTCAACGTGCTCTTCATCGCAACCTCCAATTACGCCAGCCAACAGAATATGTTTTTATGAACGACCGGTCAAATTTATGCGGGATCTGGTACGAGATCGGAGCGATTTTATCGAAAATGGAGTGCGCTCACGTCGGTCTCGCGTATTGACAGGTATGGGTATAAGACTTACAACTGCGCCAGAGTAACACATCGTTGCTCCCGAACGAAAGGGCACGAAAATGGTGAGCAATCTAGTCTTGAGGTCGCTACGGTTCAATATCTCAACATTGGCAGCCGCGATGCTTTCTCTCGCGGTACCATTCGTAACCTATCTGCTTCTGTGGCGCGAGCTTGCGAGTCGAACAACATCTCTGCTTGTGTTGGCGATCCTCGCGGTCGCCACGGGAATTGCGTGGGGGTTTGTGATGGATCAACGACGGACTGCAGGTCTCGGCTACAATCTTCAACAGTTGCTGGGGATCGCATGGTTTCTACTCGGGCTTTTCTTCGTGATTGGAATTGTGATGCCGAAACTCGCTGGTCCGCTCTGAAACCAACGGTAATGTGCACTGCCAGAGCTGGGGAAACGACCCGTCGCTACCGAGCGGCTGGGTCGTTTTTTTCTTTAACAGAAATTCATTGTGCGCAGGGGGAGACTCGAACTCCCATGCCCTTGCGGGCGCTACCACCTCAAGGTAGTACGTCTACCAATTTCGCCACCTGCGCAGCGAGACTATTCTACCGTTATTCTGCTTTCTCGCCAGCCGCTTCCCCCTTTTCGTCGGTCGGCGCGGTCATCTCTTCGACGATCTCCTCTTTTTGCGCTTCGGTCTCGTTCGCGAAATCGGCGGGAACTGTTTCCTGTTCCGTCACATCGGACGTGCCGATCACGCGGGAGCGACGCAGCTGGCGGCGCGCCTCGCGCGCGACCTTTTCACGGATGTAATAGAGCTTGGCGCGGCGGACGCGTGAGCGTTTCACGATCTCGATCTTATCGATCATCGGCGAGTAAAGCGGAAACACTTTTTCGACGCCGACGCCCGAGAGGACGCGGCGTACAGTGAAGGTGCCGCCGGCTTCGGTGCCGTGCTTGCGCGCAAGCACGAGGCCCTCGAAGAGCTGAATGCGGTACTTGCCCTTTTCCTCGATCTTCTGGTGCACGCGCACGGTGTCCCCCGCCCGAAGGTCGAGGTTCTTACGCGCGTTTACGTCTACCGGTGAAATTTGCATCGCCATATCGGCGGCACTGTAGCATGAGAGGGCTCGTGCGGCAACTTATATAGCAACTCCGCGGTCAGGGGTGGAAGAAGAACGCGGCCGCCATGATCGCGTATGCGGCCATAAGCTGTACGCCTTCGAGCCAATTGCTCTCCCCGTCGGCGACGATGAGGTTGACGATGGCGACGGAAAGCACAATGGCGATCAGCTCAAAGGTACTAAAAATGAAGTTCATCGGCTCGCCGATCAGGAACCCGACGAGCACGAGAACGGGAGCAACGAACATGGCGATCTGGCTCGCCGAGCCGATAGCGATCTGCAACGACAGGTCCATGCGGTTCTTGCGCGCGACCAACACCGATGAGAAATTCTCTGCCGCATTGCCGATGATGGCGAGGAACACGACACCGAGGAAGAGCTGCGACCAGCCGAGGACCGCGACGACGGGCTGGATCGAGTTGACCAGAATATCGCTCACCCACGCGACTGCAAGAGTCGCGACGATCAGTTTTATCAGGGCGTTACGCCAGCTCGCCTTCGGTTCGAACTCACCGGCCTCTTCGAGATACAGGTGCTTGTGCGTATGCAGAACGAAATACAGGCCCGCCGCGTACACGACGAGAAGAATGTATGAGACCCAGATGCTCATCGTTTCGACAACACCGGACGGTGCGTTCGGCGTCGATATCAGGAAAATCGCCGGCATTACGAGTGCGATCGCCGCGACGAAAAGATTCGATCCGCTCGCGAGCGCGCCAGTACGGCTGAACGTTTGCTTCGGATGTTTTATCCCGCCCGCGAACATAGCGAGACCGAGCACCAAGAGCAGGTTGCTCATGATGGAACCCGTGATAGAGGCTTTTACGATCTCGATGTATCCGGCGCGCAGCGCGAGAAATCCGATGATGAGCTCTGTCGCATTGCCGAACGTGACGCTCAAAAGCCCGCCGAGCGCAGGGCCGGCGTGCGTCGAAAGTTCCTCAGTCGCCTCCCCGATGAATTTCGCGAGCGGCACGACTGCGAGTGCCGCGAGGAAAAATACAACGACCGGAGCGACGCCGAGATAGGAAGCACCGATCGCGATCGGTACGAACACGAGCAATCCCGAGAAGACCCGTTCCACAGATAAATTTTAACACGGTCTTTTGTGGTCACGGATAATTCTTTCGCCGTCGCTCAAGAATTTCCGCTACCCCCTAAAGGGACTTCCGCCAGCTCCAAAGTAATTTGGAGCTGAGTCGCCCGCCCGCCTCGCTAGTCGCGCGTGCTCACGCGACACCGCTCCGGCCCGCACAAAAGCAGAAAGGCCTGCCGCAGGGCAGATCTTTCTGTCTTTTGTGCGCGCTGAGGGATTTGAACCCCCGACCTTCGCTGTGTAAAAGCGCTGCTCTACCACTGAGCTAAGCGCGCGCCTGTCGATAGAGTTCTATCATACCCTGCGATTGCCCCCAATCATGGAAGAGACCGGCGTGAACCGGTCTCTCAGCGTTATCGGAGCGGGATCCAGCCGTCGCTGCCGCCGCAACCGGGGTACGAACGATCGAAGTTGCGAATGCCGTTCTTGCTCGCCTTCACTTCGTCGAACACTTCGTTGTCGACGGTCGCTTCGTACGGGGTACCGTCGGGACGCGAGTACTCATCGGGCACTCCACGCGGCATACGGGCCCAGTAGTCGGCGATGAACGCTTCGCGGTCGGCGTCGTTCAGGTGGAGCGAGTAGCCGTCGGGTCTCGTACCCCAACCGCGCTCGGACTCCTCCCACTTTTGGACGATGATCTTGCGGTTCGCAGTCTGTGTCATGACGATCTCCTTTCTGCGTCCACCATACCGACGGCAATGCATCCCCGTACGCGAACCGATGCATTTGTGTACCGCGAAATACCGCAGGACGGGAATATGAGCGTGCGCTTGACGAACTCGCACGCAAAAGTGTACTATTTTAGTACATTTTATGGATGCGCACGCGCTCTTGGAACGTTTGGGACTCGACGGCACCGAATCCGCCGCGTACCTCGCTCTCCTCGACGGTCCCCTGACGGTCGCGGAGATCGCGCGCAAGGCAAAATTGCATCGTCCCGCGGTCTATCGCGCGTTGCCCAGACTCGAGGAAAAGCGCCTCGCGTCGCGGGTGCTGCGCGGGAAACGCCTGCTCTATAGCGCGGAGTCCCCTGAACATCTTGGCCACGTCGTCACCGAATTGCGCGACACGTTCGACGAGATCCTGCCCGATCTGCTACGCTCCTACGAGACCGGCGGACACAATACGGTCGTCAAATTTTTCAAGGGACGGGACGGTATCGCCTTTATCTACGACGATATTCTAAAGACACTGAAACGTGGCGACACGTTCTACCGCTATAGTTCTGCAAAAGGCGAACGCCGCCGGAACGCGTACGTTCCCAAAGACTACGAAAAGCGACGTGACGCGAAGCAACTCGAGCGATTCGTTATTACCAATGCACGAACTGCAGCGCGAAAGAGGAAAAAACTCGACCGCTATCTCAAGACGATTCCTGCGAAATTCGACCTGTTCGAGTACGGGATCACGCAATTGGTCTATGCGGATAAGATCGCGTTGATAGACTACAACAGCGACTCCGCAACGCTCATCCAAAGCGCGCCGATCGCGCGGTTCCACAAAAAGTTATTCCAGTTGCTGTTCTCGAAACTCTAACGCAAGCGTTGGCTTCTTGCTCGGGTGTGCTCTCGGTACTTCGTGTCGAGAGTTCCACCCTCGAAAAAGCAAACGCAAGCGTTAGCTTTTTTGCTCGGGTGTGCTCTCGGTAGGAATCGAACCTACATAGCCGGCTTAGAAGTCCGGAGTTCTATCCATTGAACTACGAGAGCGGTTCCACTATCCTATCCTCCCCTGTTCCAACTTCCAACCTACTTCGACGGATCGGCGACCTGCGGCAGAGGCGAACTCGAGACCGACTGGTACGACTGCTGCCGCGCGGAGAATAGTGTCAGTTGCGCCTGCAACTTGTTCGGATCGAGCGCGGCGGGCGGCGCTGAGTGCGTCTGCGTGACGTTCTCCGCTTGCGTGACCGCGTTCAACTCCTGTATGCCGAACCACCCTGCAGCGATGAGCGCGAAGAGTACGAACACGAGAAGGACATGCCAAAGATACACGCCAAGCACCCGCATGTTATCCGGTTCTTCGCGGAAGTCCCACGCATCTTTTATATTCGAGAACGGTAAAAATCGGAGGTTCATGACGATACTTGTGAACTGGTCAATACTTCAATGTGCGCGGTCAGTTGCCATATGCTGCTTTTCCCCGCATCCGAGGGCGACTGCGAGAAATCGAGCTCCTGTACGCTCGAAGGGAGCGGCAACGTTTCGAAGAGTTGCGCCGCGCGCCAGACCTGCGCGAACGTTCCCGCGGACTGCACGACGAACACCAGCTCTGTCGTACTGGAGGTCATATTCGTCGCGCCGTTCGTCGACGCCGAGCCGATGTCGGTGGTGACTCCGGCGGCTTTGCCGGCGTTCTGTATCTGGTTGGCAATGCCGACCACGTCCGTAGCGACTTCCCCGTCGAGCGATGCGCGCTCAGCTGCGGTATCGGCGGCGAGCGCGGTGGTCTCGACCGCATTTTGCTGCTGGGCGTTCTTCACGGCAGCCCTCGAGAGCAACTGCGTCTGGGAATTCAGACGGCCTGAAATATCCGAGAACATGAACCAGACGCCGACCCACGCGGCGACGGCGAGTACGAGTACCAGGAGCGAAACGGAAGTGAGAGATGATCCGCGCATATGGGTATTCATTGGGCTATCTTCATCGTGATGGTAAAGCTGCCGTTCTCGGAACCGAGAAGCGCCGAAACGGGGACGGACACACCGGTGAACCGCGGATCGCTCTGCAGCGCCTCGTTGAACGTGTTCACTTCGTCGGGCGTCTGTGCATGCCCCGCGAGCGAGATCGACCGACCTGAGACCGAATACTGAATGTCGTCGACAGTGATCCCTGTTCCCGCCCGGGAGAGCGCCGCCGCGAGTGCGTCGAGCGAAGAGGTGGCATCCATCGGCGCCAGTTGCGTGAGAAGCGCCTTGGCACGCGTGAGCGCTGCGCTGTCGGCCGCGAGGGTCGCATTGGTCTGCGTGTTCTGCTGCACCGTAGGGGAAGTGAAGGAAAGCAGGGATGCTTCGGCCGGTGCGAGCGCGAGCGCGAAAAAGAGCGCGCCCGCGAGCAGTACGAGCGAAAAAACGAGGAGGAGCCGCGCGCGATACTGCGCTCTCATCCTTTTCTGGGCCTGCGGAGGAAGAAGATTTGACATACTCAATCTCGCAACGCGAGTCCGATCGCGGTCGCGTATTGCAACGACGTTCTCCGTTCGATCGGCGGAATATATTCGTCGAACGAGCAGACGTTCCGCCAGAGGTTCGGACGTTCGACCGGCGCCTGCACGCGTCCCGCAATGTAATCTCCGAGACCTTTCATGTTGGCGCTCCCGCCAAGCAACAGCACCTTTGATACGGGCGTCACGCGTTCACCGCTGTCGTTACGGCGGGTATCCCAGTAGTTGAAGTGCCGCGCGACCTCGCTTCCCAAGCTGCTCGCCGCGCCTGAGAGCGCCTCCAGTCCGGGCGATTTCGTTCCCTCCGACGGGAGCAATCCCTGCTCGTTCTTCCACACCTCGATCTGTTTCGGCGAAAGATGCATCTGCTCGGAAAGTGCGCGATCGAGCGCTTCACCGCCGATCTCGACGGTCGAGGTGAATATCGGTATTCCGTGTTTGAGTACCGCAAAACCGGTTCGCCGGAGACCGAAATCCACGAGAAGGACGATGCCTTCGCCGGGAGAATGGTCCGTCGCAGCCCTCGCGATAGACCGCGCCTCAAGTTCGAGAGAAAGGAGCGAAAATCCCGCCTCGTCGAACGCCGTCGCGTAACTTTCCGCGACTTCCCGCGGAAACACCACTACGCCGATCTCCTGCATCTGCGCATCCGTGCCCGGTATCAGATCGAAGTCGTATACGGCCGCGGCGGGCGGGATCGGCACTCGGGTCTCGAACTCGAATTCGATCATGTTGAGGATCTGTTGCCGTCCCGAACCGGCGGGTACCGTCATACTGAAGACGAACGCGGCCTCTTCCGGGAGAGCAGCGTGGACCGCGCGGATGTGCGGGACCTTTTGTTTCAAGGCGCGCAGCGCCTCGGCAAGGCGCAAAACGTCTTTGACGACCCCCGCACTGACAATTCCTTCCGCAAGCTCCTCCTGCCCCCACACTTCCACGCGTCGACTGCCGCGCGTCGGACGGCTCAGCTGTACCCATTTGATCGACGCGTCGGAAATATCGACCCCCATCGAACGCGGAGAAAGGAATTTCGGAGCGGGGAACATGCGCGAGAGTGCGCGCTCCGTTTTTTCCGCGCGTGCCGAAAGACCAACGCGTTGCATGTATAAATTATATCACCGTACCGCGGCCGCTATTTGAGTTTGGTACCCGAAGGAACGTTTCGTTCCGGTTGTAAGAGCGCTACGCCGTTCTCATCGGACGCCGCAAGAAGCATTCCCTGACTTTCAACCCCCCTCAATACGCGCGGCGCAAGGTTCACGATGTACGGCAGCTGCTTTCCGACCAACTCCTCGGGCTTTTTTCCGCCAGAGGCGGACCCGCCTTGGGCGGGCCATGGCGCGATTCCGGAAACAATTGTTCGTGTTCCCAACTCACCGAAGTCGACGGTGCATTTTATGAGCTTATCGGTATCCGGAACCATTTCCGCTGCTAGTACTGTCCCGACGCGGATGTCGAGTTTCGCAAAATCGTCGTATGGGATCTCATCTGCCATAGCGAGATTCTATCGCGAAGCGTTCATATCCAGAAATCGTTGCAGGATGATCGCCGCGGCCGCGGCATCGTCCTTGAGGGCTCCCTCAGGTGCATATCGCGATGCCTCTATTGAAGAAAAAACCTCGAAGGCGCGGGAAACTGACAGGCCCGTCTCGCGGGCGAGCTCTTCCGTGAATTTCTCGGCTTCGGCCGTAATCGGATTACTGCCCCCGCCATGGGAACGGGTGTCGCCCACGACGATGCGCTCGATTTTTTCATTTTTGACCGTATCGGACAACTTTGCCATCAATGTTCCGTCATTGACCAATGTCGCGCGGGGAAACGCGATCGTTGCGTTCGCATCCGAAACGGCTATACCCACACGCTTGCTGCCGTAATCAATACCGAGATACTTCACGCGTCTATTCTAACCCAACAACCTAAAGGTTGTTGTAGCGTTTCGCGTTCAGGCTTCGCCTGAACGCGAAACGCCCGCCTCGGGGTCAAGAGGCAGGCGTCCGCTTCAGAAGGCAATTTCTTGACCCTCTAAATTCGCTGGGTCCTTCTGCGCTAGAGGCGCGAAGGGATGCCAGCTACAAGATTATACCGACGCGGTCCGAAGATTATTTCAGTCCGATATTTGACGGATACCGATCGCGTGTACGGTACCGGACGCGTCATCTCCGAAGACCACGACTTCATCTCCCGGGTTGAACCCGGCGCCGAGCGGCAAACGGGTCGAGGGGTCGATGAGGACGGTCGTGGTTCCCGCCCCGTTATCATCCGCAAGCAAGAAGCCGCCGGGGATCATTGAGACGATCATTCCGTGATAAATATCGGGAACGCGATCGCTGTCCGGCCGGTACATCATCGACAGGAATGGCGGGAGTCCGCCCGGTGCTCTGTTCTGACGCAGTAACTCCTCATGAATCCGGGTCCTTTCCAATACCCATCCGCCAATGACCACGACCAAAAGTACTGCCGCGACCGATACGAGGAGCGGCGTACGGTAGCCGACACGATATCGCCGTACGAGGATCTCAAGAACGACGATGAAAAGCAGTATAAGGATGATGAGCAGTACCGGCAGCGCTGCGAAGAACGCGAACACGCCGCGCATCCCGAAGACCGGCACGAAAAGCGCGCCGCTTTGCCGCAACTCAAAGAACGCGAAGCTCGTTATATAGAGAAGCGTCAGGAGCAAAATGACCCCGCCGAGCGCGGCGAGAACGCCCGAGAGCACGAACTTCCAACGGGGGCGCATGTGCACCTTGCCGGAACGGATCGCGTCCATCACGTTCCTCTCCACCGAGGGTTTTTGGTCTGTGTTATTCATACAAATTTTTCTGCGCCGCTATTTTCTGGAGCTGGGATTTGCCGCGGGCGAGGCGTACTCCCACCGTCGACATCGGAATATGCAAAATGTCCGCCATGTCTTTATAGCTTAACCCCTCAAAGTAATACAAAACGAGAGGCTCCCGATATTTCGGATCGAGCTCGTCGAGACACTGTTCGAGGATCTCCTTGGTGTCGCGTTCAAGTGCGGTGTCGTCGGCGGTCTCCGCCGCCGCGAGATGCGGAAAGACGACGTCGAGATCGATCCCCAGCACCGGTCCCCGCGCGCGTTTCTTGATAGCGTTCACGAATTCGTTGTGCGCGATGCGGTAGATCCACGGTGAAAAGCGTCGCGTCGCGTCGAAACTCTGGATATTCTCGTACGCCTTGATAAATACCTCCTGCACGATGTCCTTCGCGTCGTCCGGATC
>Ga0210396_10000745_pt1 | contig 38837 bp, 26 predicted proteins | sample IncBWH17OmetaG_FD_155466 | JGI IMG/M metagenome (GOLD analysis project Ga0210396, IMG submission 155466) | Forest soil microbial communities from Barre Woods Harvard Forest LTER site, Petersham, Massachusetts, United States - Inc-BW-H-17-O ... | reverse complement strand
GCCGATGCGCCTACCGCCAGCGCCGCTGCCAGCAATGCCGCGAACGTCACCAACCACAGCAGCGTCCGCACACGCGTCAAAACGTTTCCTTCGCCCTCCGCCACTCGCCGGATCACCCGCACATCCGTCCCCTTCAACTCCTGGCTGATCTGCAGCGCAATCGCGCTGATGTACGGCGTGCAATACCACGTATCAAATTCCGCCGGCGTCATCGTCTTCGGATCTTTCCTCGCAAACGCATCTTCCGGCTTCGTCAACGCGCTCACATACAGTCGCCGGTACACTCCAGGCTTCCCCGCCAGCTTTTGCGCCAAATCCAACGGCACGATAATCGCGTCGTCTTCCGGCCCGCCCGTATCCACTACGCCAACCACATGCAACGCCGGTCCAGGTGCTCGATTAGCGTTCCCCGTGTATGTGTAAAGTTCACTTCCCGGCCCAAGATCACTGCGTTGCGCGGACGCCGGCGCGCTTGCGCCAGACGGTCCCATTGGCCCTGCTAATCCGTGCCTCTCCGCGAAATTCTTTCCCACTACGCACTCGTTGTTGCCTTCCTCGAACCAGCGCCCTTCTTTCAACTGCCACCACGGATTCGTTTTCTCAATCCCCGTCGTGTACGTAGTCCCATCTGGAATTTTCACCTGATGATTCACCCATGTCCCGATCACCGGAATCTCCGGCCATCCCCGCGTATCCGGAACATTGTCCACTGCCAGTGGCGAGGCCTTAACCTGCGTCTCCAAAATCGGCGCAAACGCCATAATGTTGAACCGCCAGAAAATCGTCTTCAGCTTCCCCAAATCTTCCACCGGCAAATACGCTCCAGCATTCGCCGGACGGTAATCCACTCCTCCAATTTCCAGCGGCAACGAGTCCGCCTCCGGTGTCACCAGCAAATTCGCACCCAGGCTCCTGAATTCCTGCGCCAACCGGTCCCCCACGTCCAGCGACACACTCAGCGCCGCGGTGGCCACAGCCATTCCCAATGCCAGGGCCGCCATCGTCAGCATTTTTCTTTTAGGACGCCGTGTGAAGGAATCAGCTACTAATCGCAGGAACATTTCCGATGTTCAGAAATTCGCAGAAACTCTGAAGCTCTCCTATCGCGGAATTTCCTCCGCCGCTTTCGTCACCGCAGATACATCAATCACCACATCGCTCCCGTCTACCTGCGACGTAAATCCAATCGGGTTGCATCCACCCTTCTGCCCAATCGATGGAATGTAAATCGCCGAAGCGCAGTGCCGGCAAATCACGTTTTGTCCATCCTGCCGGTACCCGTCCGCCCCGCAAATCAGGCACGCATCCAGCGCTGTGCCATAGCCGTTCGGCTTCTTGATCACCATGAATCGAACCGCATGCCCGTTCGCATTCAGCGTGAACAAATGCAGATTCCCATCCTGCACTTGTGCCACCGGTACCCGCACTATTCCCTTCACCGCTTCCACCGGTTGCGCTTGCACTGGCGCGGCACTTACCTTCGCGTAAATAAAATCCGCCGTCAGCACCAAGATCACCGACAAACTCATCACCGCCGCCGCAATCATCCACAGCCGCTGCTTCCGATTCTGCGATTCCAGCAGCCGCCGCTCCGCGGGATTCGTCACCGCGCCCACGGCCTTCGAATGCGTTGCCGATTGCCATTCCTTCAAAATCATCAACGCCGCCGCGCCAAACACAAGAATGAAGAAAAATAAATCGTCGCGCACCACGAGACCCAGCAGCGCCATCTCCGCTTTACTCGAAGGAATCCACTGTGCTTCGCTCAGCTCGTGCAACCCCGTCACTGCTAGCTGAATCGCAACCAGGATGAGAATACCGCTCGTAACTTTAAAAAATTGCTGTAATGGAATCTTCAGCGTTCCTTTGAAGAAGAACACTCCCACCGCCACCGCCGCCGCTATCCCAATTCCGGTGCCGATCCACGTCTGCAAGCCCTCCGTGGAAACTTCTACCGCGCGTAAAATCAGCGCCAGCTCCGCCCCTTCCCGCACCACCATCAGAAAAACGAATAGCCCCAGTCCCCAACCCGCGGCCGAACCCGCTCGCTCAGCAAACTTATCCACCTTCGACTCAATTTCCTTCTTCAAATGCCGCGCGATCCGGTTCATCCAGATGATCATCGTCACTACGAAAAACGCCGCAATCAGCAACAGCAATCCTTCAAATCCGTCTTCGCTGATCTGGAATCGCTCCAAAGCTATGGCAGCCGCAAGACTTAGCCCCACCGCCGCGGCCACGCCTCCCCACACGAATTTCGCCAAATGGCTGCGGCCGGTCCGCGACAAATACACCAAAATGATGCCGACAACCAGCGAGGCTTCGACACCCTCACGCAGCGCGATAAGGAAGGCAGAAAACACGTTAACTCCAGTTGATAATCATTTGCAACAACAGTACCAGTCTAGTCCCCGCCCTTTTCCTCGTCAAGTTCACTCATCACACTGTTTCCTCACGGTAGAATAGTCTCTTGCGTCTATCCACCTACATGCTGCCTATCTTCCGCCCAGCCCTTGCCCTCGCTCTTTGCGCCCTGCTGGCCTGCCCTCCTATGCCCGCTCAGGATCCCAAAAATCCCCAACATGCTCCCACCGACAAACAAGACCTGATCAAGCCCGATCCCAAGCAAGCTAAGCACCTCGTTGAAGCTGGCGAAAAAATGGAACAAGCCGGCGATCTTGAGCATGCCCTGAAAGCCTACGAACAAGCCGCCGAGCTCGCGCCCTTTGACGTAACCATCGTCAGCAAAGCCACCACACTTCGCTCCAAACTCCTCCAGGACTACGTGAAAGCCGCGGAAGCTTTCGCCGCCGAAGGCAATTTCATGGACGCTACCGTCCAGCTCGCCAATGCCCTGCGGATCGATCCAGACAACGCGATGATTTTGCAACGCATGCAGCAGCTCGCCAACTTCAATCAGCGCAAAAGCGAATCGCTTCCCGATCTTCCGCCGGAAGGCCTGGTAACCGCCGAACCACAGAAAATCGCCAAGGACTTCAATCTCCACACCGATGTACGCGGCGCCTACGAACAAGTCGCGGCCTCCTACGGACTAAAAGCCTCCTTCGATCCCGATCTGCCCACCCGCAACGTTCGCTTGCGCCTCGACAGCGCCGACTTCTCCACCGCCATGAAGGTCCTATCTGAGGCAACTGGCACCTTCTGGCGCGCTCTCTCTCCCACGCTGATCTTTGTCGCTTCCGACACCACCGAGAAACGCAAAGCCTACGATCCCCAGATGGAACAAACCTTCGTCCTCTCCTCCTCCGTAGATTCCGCCGAAATTACCGAGCTCGTCCGCGTCATTCGCGAACTAACCGGCGCGCAACACATTCAGCAATCCATCGCCAATCACACTCTCACCATTCGCGATTCCGTCGAACACGTTCGTCTCGCCGGCGCCATCCTCAATGAATTGGAACAAGCCCGCGGCGAAGTCCTGCTCGAAATCGATTTGCTTGAAGTCGACCGCACCACCGCGCGCAATCTCGGCATCACCCCTCCTGCCCGCCTCCAGCTTTACACCTTGACGTCGAGCCTCGTGAACCAAATAAGGTCCGCCAACGACATCGCTTCCCTGCTTACTCTTCTCGCATCGGTATTCGGCACCTCCGCGCTCACCGGTCTTCCCGCCGTCGCTCTGATCGGTGGCGGAAAGAGTACCTTCTTACTAGGTCTTCCCTCTTTCACCGCCAATTTTGCCGATGCTCTCACCCTCGTGCATAGCGGCCGCCAGGTTCTTCTGCGCGCGCAAGACAACAAACCCGCCACCTTCTTCGTCGGCGAACGCTACCCCATCACACTCTCCCTCTTGTCTGCCAGCCTCGGTACTTCCAGCCAGACCGCCGCGATTGGCGGCACTTCCACCACCATATTGACTCAACAGTTCAACGTCGGCGCCGGCCCCGTCGCCCTCGCCACTGCCGATTTTCGCGGCATCGGTTCGCAAGATCTTGCCGTACTCAACGAACTCGATAACACCCTCACCATTTTCTTGAACCAAGGTAACGGCGCCGTTTCGCAATTCGCCCAGGCTACCCTCTCCCCCATTTCGCTCGGCCCTGCCCGCACCGCCGCTCCCCCCATTCCGGCATCGCTCGCCACCGCCAGTCTCAATCCGCTCTCCACAATTAACAATCCCATCGCTGGCGGCGACAATCTCCCCGATCTGCTCGTGGTCGATCCGGAAGCAGACACCGTCACCGTCTATCTGCAAACTAACGCCGCCAATGGCACCTTCATCATCCCGCCCAAAACTCCTATCACCGTTGGTAAGCAGCCCAGCGCCATCGCCACCGGCACTTTCAACACCAACAACAATTCCAACATCGGATTCGTCGTCACCAATTTTGCCGACAACACCTACTCCGTCTACAACGGCAATGGCGACGGCACCTTTACCCCGGTCTTCGGCTCGCCTTTTGCCCTTCCCTCCACCGCTGCTGGCCCTTATGGAGTCACCGTTGCCGACTTCAACGGCGACGGAAAATCAGACCTAGCCATCCTCAATCAGACCACCAGCAACGTCACCATCCTCGCAGGCAATGGCGACGGTACCTTCCAACAATTTCCGAATTCGCCGATTCCCGTCGGCAAATTTCCCGTGGCTATCACTTCCGGCTCAGTCATCGGCAGCACCGGCCCCGCAATCGTCGTCGTCAATCAGAACGACAATACCCTTTCTCTTTACTTCGGCAACGGTGATGGCACCTTCGTCGCTTCCCCGCAGTCCCCACTCGCCACCAACACCAAGCCTTCCGGCGTAATCATCGGGAGTTTCGGCACTCTCAGCGGCATTGCCGTCACCAATACCGGCGCCGGTACTGTCACGATTTTTGCTGATCTGGGCACTGGCAACGGCTTCGGCGTCGCGCTCGAAACAGCCGCAGGCTCCAATCCAGGCGCCATCCTCTCCGGAAGTTTCACCTTCGCTTCCAGCCTGGATATCGTCGTCGCCAACAATAACAATACCGTTAATGTCCCCGGACAAGTCACTCTGATCGAAAATCCCGCCACCTTCATCGCTGGCTCTGGCGCCGTTTCCCAGCAACCCTATCCCGGCTCGCAATACGAAGACATTGGCATCAAGGTGAAAGCCACTCCCAATCTTCACGCCAACAATGAAGTCACTCTGCAACTCGAATTTGAAATCAAAGCGCTCGCCGGCACTAACGTGAATGGCATTCCGGTCATCACCAATCGCACTGTCACTCAATCCGTGCGCTTGAGAGAAAATGAAACCTCACTCATCGGCGGACTTCTCGATCAGCAGGAAACCAAAACTATCACCGGCATTCCCGGCTTAGCGGAACTCCCCGGTGCCGGCTATGCTTTTGGCTCTCGCAGTAGTTCCACCAGCGACTCCGAATTCCTCATCCTGGTCACACCGCGTAAAGTTCGCCTGCCTCTCCACGAACCGCACAACATTTACGCTGGGCGCGGCGACGCCACCGGTCGCAGTTCCGTTGGCACCGGCAGTCCGTTGGCGCCTCCACCCACGGTCGAACCCAATCAACCTGAAAATCAGCAACCCGCTCCTACCCAAACGCCCGAACAGCCGCCACAGCAACCCGCACCGGCACCTTCACCTGCTCCAGCGCCCGAGCCAAATGCTCCCCAGCAGCCGGCCCCAGAGCCTCCCAATCCGCAGAATCAACCCGGGGCTCCGCCTCAACCGCCGCCACAAACACAACCGCAGCCCCAGCCCTGATCACTTCGGCCTTCGTTTCTATATCCTTATATCGTGCTAGGCTCTCCGCATCTCATCCCCGGGAGCAAATCATGCGCACCCCGTCCCCTCTCTTCCTCGCCCTCTCCCTCGGTGTTATTTCCTTCGCGTACAGCTCTCCAGCTCCAAATGCTCAACTCTCCCTCGTCTCTCGCTCCGATCTCTGCATCACCGAAGGCTCCATCGAAGAATTTCCCGGCAGTCGTTTGTCAGTTCGCGTTCCGAAAATGCGTGCCTATCTCAACCAATCGACTCCTCAAGATGTGGAAGCTCGCTTCACCTATCTCGGCTCCACCGGAAATGAAGCGCGTCTCGGCTCCGGCGAACTTCGCCGTCAGTTCGGACTGAAGCTCCGTGCCGAAGACGCTTGCAATCTCGTTTACGCCATGTGGCGCATCGAACCGGAATCCAAACTAGTCGTCTCCATCAAATCGAATCCGGGCCAGCATACCAGCGCCGAATGCGCCAATCGCGGTTACAAAAATATCAAGCCTGCGCACAGCTCTCCCCTTACTTCGCTTTCGGAAGGTCAGGCTCACTCGCTACATGCCGTAATGCAAGGTCAGGATTTAAAGGTCTACGTCGACAATCGTCTCGTCTGGCAAGGTCTGCTCACTACCGAAGCAGTCAATTTACAGGGTCCGGTTGGCATCCGCTCGGATAATGCTCGCCTCGAATTACAACTCTTCACGCCAATTGCCACAAATTCGCAGCAGCACGGCGGCACACCTGCCTGTCGTTCTGGCCCACAGGAGTCTGAATAAGAATTTCCTACGGCAGGGGATCGAATACCACAATCGGTTGATACGTCCGCGGCACCACTGCTTCCGCAATCGCGATCAATTTATTCTGCTGGCTGAACACCCGCAACCTTGGCGGATGCCCGCTTTCCGGCTCCAACTCGGTCGTTGCGCCCGGTGGCAATTCCACATGGCCCGCCTGAAGCTGCGACACCAAAATATTAAATTTCCCCCCGTGCCGCACTCGCTTTTCCAACACCGGCAGCACATTCGTCCGCGGCAAATTCGATAGCAATCCTTCGAGCGGGATCATCCGGCTCTGAAATTTTCCTTCGCGTGCCGCCGCTGCCAACTCCTCAATCGTGATCGCCTGCTCGAGAGAAAATTCTCCCACCGCCGTTCGCGTAATCTCCGCCAGATGCGCTCCGCATCCAATCTTCTGCCCCATATCGTGCGCCAGCGATCGCACATACGTTCCCGATGAACACTCAATCGTAAAACGCGCAATCGCCCCTTCAATTTCCGCCAGCCGGTACTCAAATATCTCGATCGCCGCGGGCTTCAGTTCCACCACCTTATTTTCTCGCGCCAATTCGTACGCCGGCCGTCCTTGCACCTTCTTCGCGGAAAATATCGGCGGCATCTGTTCGAACGGTCCAACCGATTCCGCCGCCAGCTTCAATATCTGTTCACGATCCAGCGTCGGTGCCGTGTCCGCTCCCTGCGCTACGCCTTCCGAGTCATACGTATTCGTCCCAAATCCAAATCGAAATCCCGCCGTGTACCGCTTCCGCCGGCCCGTATAAAATCGCACCAGCCGCGTCGCTTTTCCCAGCAGCAGCACCAGCACACCCGTAGCTAGCGGATCCAGGGTTCCCAGATGCCCGATCTGCCGGAATCCCGCAAGATGCCGCACTGCGTCCACGATGTCGTGTGATGTTTTTCCTTGCGGCTTGTTGATGACCAAAGCGCCGTCAAACGGCGCGGGCTGTGGCTGGCGTGGCATGTCTCTCGTTGTTGCGGCCACCGTGCGGCGACCATCTCTAATTACTCTAGCGTCCAGCCATCTCTACAAATTCGTTTCAGGCTTAGGAGTCTTTTCCTTCATTTCCTTCAGCAACTGTTCAATCCGCTCCACGTGCTCTTGCGACAAATCCAGCGTGAAATGCAATTCCGGCAGCCGTCGCAACTGCAATCGCTCGATCAACTCGTGCCGTATATATCCCGCCGCATGTTCCAGCGCCTTCACCGCGTCACTCTGCTCCTTGTTGGTCGCGTTGCGCACGCTCACAAACACTCGCGCATGCTTCATGTCCGGCTGCACGCGTACTTCGCTGACACTCACGCTGCCTTCCAGCCGCGGATCCTTCAATTCCCCGGCGAGCATCGCGTTAATCTCGTGCGCGATTTCTTCGCCAACCCGTTCGTGACGATGATGGTCAGGACTCATGCCAATACTTTCTATTTGCCGATTAACTCAGTCCAACCCTTACAGCAAGTCCATTGCGTGCGACACCAGCAACGGTCCCAGAATCTTGTACGCTTCTTCCAGCACCGTTTCCAGTGACTGCTCCACGTGGCTTCCCTTATTCGACAGCGTCACCACCCCAATGATCGACCGCTGCCACGTCTCTTCGTATTCCAGTTCCGCTACCGCCACATTGAAATGCGCTCGCAGCCGCTCTTTCAAGCTGCGCAAAACCTGCCGCTTGTCCTTTAATGAGTGCGCTTCGGCGATGTGCAACTCTAGCGTGAGCAAGCCGACTGGCATAGTCATCAACCCTCAGGCCAACACGCCTGAGCCACCATCAACTCTTACCTGCGGCTGGAGACAGTTCCCTGTGCGGCGGCTTCCGCGGCCGATAGCTTGACGACCTGGAAGCATTCCAGAATGTCGCCTTCCTTCACGTCGTTGAAGTTGGCGATGCCCAATCCGCACTCAAATCCGGCGCGCACTTCGCTGGCATCGTCCTTGAAGCGCTTCAGCGAACTCAGCTTCGATGTATAAATCATCGCGCCGTCGCGAACCACCCGGATCTGCGAATCGCGTTTGATTACGCCGTCCAACACGTAGCAGCCCGCCACCGTGCCGGATCCCTTGATGCGGAATGTATTGCGCACTTCCGCGCGGCCCAGGTAGTTCTCCTGTACCACTGGTTCCAGGAGCCCTTCCATGGCCTTTTTCAATTCGTCCGATACTTCGTAAATGATGTTGTGCGTGCGGATGTCGACTTTTTCCTGTTGCGCCAGGTCCGTCGCTTTGCGGTCGGGACGCACTCCAAACGCGATGATGATCGCGCCTGAAGCCGATGCGAACAGCACATCGTTTTCCGTCACTCCGCCTACGCCCGTGCTGATGATCTTCAGCTTTACCTGGTCTGTCGAAAGCTTCGGCAACATTTCGCCCAGCACTTCCGCGGAACCTTGCACGTCGGCCTTGATCACGATCGGCAGTTCCTTCACTTCTCCGGCCTTCAGTTGCTCGTGCAACTGATCCAACGTGATTCTTCCGCCCGCGCTCGCCCGCATCGCTGCGTCGCGCTGCTTTGTCTGCCGGTATTCCACCACGTGCCGCGCCTTCGCTTCGTCGGTCACCTGGAAGTGGTCGCCCGCTTCCGGTACACCCTGCAAGCCCAGTACTTCCACGGGTGTCGATGGCGGAGCAACCTTGATCGGCCGCCCGCGATCGTCAAACATCGCGCGCACTTTACCGAACACCGATCCCACGATGAAGAAGTCGCTGTTATTCAGCGTCCCGTTCTGCACCAAAATCGTTGCCACTGGCCCGCGTCCCTTGTCGATTCGCGATTCCAGCACCGTTCCCGCCGCCGGCGCGTCCGGATTCGCTTTCAACTCCCGCAAATCCGCCACCAGCAGAATAATCTCCAGCAACTTGTCGAGATTCTTTTTCTGTTTCGCCGACACTTCTACAAATTCTGTGTCGCCGCCCCATTCCGCGGGCATCAGTCCAACTTCCGATAGTTGCCGCTTCACGCGTTCCGGTTGCGCTTCCGGCTTATCGACCTTGTTGATCGCCACGATAATCGGCACGTTGGCCGCTTTCGCGTGATCCACTGCTTCGCGCGTCTGCGGCATCACGCCATCGTCGGCCGCAACCACCAGCACCACAATGTCCGTAACCTTCGCGCCTCGCGCGCGCATCCGCGTGAACGCTTCGTGACCCGGCGTATCTACGAACACCACGCTGCGGTCATCATTCACCTGCACCTTGTAAGCGCCGATGTGCTGCGTGATTCCGCCCGCTTCGCCGCCCGCTACGTCTGCCGCGCGAATCGCGTCCAGCAAACTCGTTTTGCCGTGGTCGACGTGGCCCATCACCGTAACCACTGGCGGCCGCGGTTTCAGATTCTCCCTGGTCTCTTCCTTTGCAACTTCCAAAACCATTTCTTCTTCAAACGACACTACACTGACCACGCCGTTAAACGACTGCGCCAGGTCCGTCGCCGTCTGCACATCCAGTGCCTGGTTGATGCTCGCGAACACGCCACGATCCAGAAGATTCTTCAGCAAATCCTTGGCGCGAATATCCAGCTTTTCCGCCAACTCACGGATCGTAATGCCTTCGGTCAACGTCACTTCCCGTGGCGCCCGCGGTTCTGGCGGTGCCACCGCAACCGCAACTCCCCGGCCACCGGCACCTTGCCGTTGCCGCGTCGGATGCAGCTTGCGCTCACCTTCCATCTCCCGCTTGTCGGCCATCGGCCGCTGACGCTGCTGCGGTTTACGCGTGTAAAGTGGCTTGCCCGGCTCCGCCTTTGGCGGCATCTTGTCCGGCAATGGCGGCAGCATTCCAGGACGTCCCGGCATGCGTGGACCCGGACGCGTGCCCGATGGCACCGCTGCTCCCGGTCTCTGTCCAAATGCTGGTCGATTCGGTGCGCCTGATCCTCCCGGCCCGCCGGGACCTCCGGATCCAGATCGCTGTGTAAACGGACGTCCGCCTTGCCCGCCAGAATGTTGCGGGCGCATCGGCTGTCCTGGCCGCGGTCCGCTGGGACGCTGCTGGCCGCCGCTTCCCGGCACCGTTCCCGGCACAGGTCCGCGATTGCCACCCGTTGGCATCGGACGCAAAGGTGTTTGTGGACGCGGTGCACCCGGTGCTGCCGCTGCAGGCCGTGCTCCGCCTGGCTGTCCCGGTTGAGTTGGCCGCTGTGGTGGACGTGCTCCCGGTTGTCCCGGTGTAGCTGGTCTTGCCCCAGGTTGTTGCCCGCCAGGCATACCCGGTCGCATTGGTTGGGTTGGAGCGGGTCGTTGCGCCGGTGCCGTTGTCGGCGTGCCCGGAGCAGAAGTCGTTGGAGCCGTTGGCCGTGCAGGCGCCGCAGGTGCTGCCGCCGGTGTTGATGCCGGAGCAGGTGCCGCGGGTCGAACTGCTGGTGCAGACGTCGGAGCAGCAGGTGCCGGCGTTGCGCTCGGTGCTGGTGCAGCAGCGGGAGCCGCTGGTCTCGCTACAGGTGGTGCCGCCGGAGCTGGCGTTACCGCAGGCGCCGCTACAACAGGCGCAGGTGCAGCTGGTTTTGGTGCAGCAGCAGGCGGAGCAGCCGGAGCCACTGCGGGTGCGGCAGCAACTGGTGCGGGCGCAGGTGTTGCAGGTATTGGTGCGGGTGCTGGAGCTGGCACGGGCGCCGCCCTTCGCGCAGCTCTAGCCGCTGCGTCTCGTGCATCGCGTTCTGCCTGCGCCGCCGCTTCCGCAGCCGTTTCAGCATCCGCAACGCCCTTCAGATGATGTCGAACTTTCTCTGCCACGTCGGCAGGGATCGAGCTCGAATGTGTTTTCTTTTCGGTTACGCCATAACCCGGCAGCAGGTCAATAATAGCCTTGGCTTTGACCTCTAGCTCTCGCGCGAGTTCATTAATGCGGACTTGGGACGTGTCACTCATGCTTCGTTAAGAACTTTTCTCTTCCTGCTGCTCCGCCGGTTTATCCGGTGATTCAGCTGCCGCAGAGTGATCCTCCGCAGCGCGGTCGTGGTTAGATGCCTCTGATTCCGTTTCCGGCGCAGCTTCCGCCGTCTCTTCTGCCGCGGCATCCTTCTTTTCGCTAGCTTCGCCACCCTCGCCAGCTTCCGGCTCCGCACCTTCCGTCGCCGCTTCCTCGCCAGCAGTTGCCGTTTCTTCGCCAGCGGTCGCCGCGTCTTTCGCTTCGCCGGTCTCGCCGCCTTCGCCTTCGGTGCCCTCGGTTGCTTCCTGCTCCGTAGCACCTTCCGCCGTCGCCGCTTCTCCACCTTCATAGAAGCGATTCACCGCCTGATAAATCTTGTCCACCATCTTTTCGCCAATGCCCGGAATCTCCATCAACTGTTCCGGCGTCATCGCGGCAAGCTGCTCCAAATTCGTGATCCCCGCAGCTTCCATTTTCTCAATCATCTTCGGTCCCACGCCTGCCAACGCACTCAGCGGCGTAGTCGGCGCGGTCAATCGCGTCATTTCCGCTTCGATTTCGCGGCGCTTCTCTTCTTCGCTCTTGATATCAATGTCCCAGGTAATCAGCTTGCTCGCCAAGCGAACGTTCTGGCCCTTTTTGCCAATCGCCAGCGACAGCTGCGAATCTTCCACAATCACTTCCAGCTTCTTGTTCTCTGGATCGGTGATTTGTACCCGCGTCACTTTCGCCGGGCTTAGCGCCTTCTGCGCAAACGCCACCGTCTCTTCGCTAAACGGAATAATGTCGATCTTCTCTCCGCGCAATTCGCGAATGATCGACTGCACACGCATACCCTTCATGCCCACGCATGCGCCCACCGGATCAACATCCTTGTCGCGGCTGGCCACCGCCACCTTGGTGCGTTCTCCCGCTTCACGCGCCGCCGCTCGAATCTGTACTGTGCCGTCGTAAATTTCTGGCACTTCCATCTCAAACAGCCGCTGCACCAGCGACGCATCCGCACGCGACACAATCACCTGCGGACCCTTTGCCGCGCGATCCACTGCCTTGATCACTACGCGCAGCCGTTCCCCGATGTTATATGTCTCCAGCTTTGACTGTTCCCGCTTCGGCAAACGCGCTTCCGTTCGCCCCATATCCACAATCAGGTCCGGACCCTCGGCGCGCTTCACGATCACCGTCACCAGTTCCCCGGCGCGGTTGTGATACTCATTGAAAATCGTGTCTCGTTCCGCTTCGCGCACCTTCTGCAGAATCACTTGCTTTGCCGTTTGCGCGGCAATGCGCCCCAACACATCCGTGGGCTTGTTCGTCGTGATTTCTGTGCCCAGTTCCGCAGTCGGATTCTTCTTCCGCGCGTCCGCCAGGCTGATTTCGCGTTTCGGGTCAGCAACTTCTTCCACCACCGTCAGCACCGAAAACACATCTACTTGCCCGGTATCCGAGTTGAACTTCCCTCGCAGGTCCTCGTCCGTCTTGTAATATTTCCGCGCCGCGACGACCATGGCGTCTTCGATGGCAGAAATCACCACCTCCGGTTCAATATGCTTCTCCCGGCTCAACATTTCGATTTGTTGATAGAGCAGATTCGCCATTTTCTCTTCCTAAAACTCCACCACCAGGTTCGCTTTGCGGATCATCCCCAACGGAATCTCCACGATCCTGGCATCCTTGCTTTTTAACTCCACGCGAACTTTCCCGTCCGCGAAGCCTTTCAACCGTCCTTCAAAATACTTCAAATCCTCTACGGGCTCTTCGGTCCAAACTTTTGCCGACCGCCCCGTAAACCGCTCAAAATCAAATTGCGTCTTCAGCGCTCGATCCATTCCGGGCGAACTGATTTCCAAAACGTATCCCGGACCAGGTATGAGCTCCTCCACATCGAGGATTACACTCAACTGCTGGCTCACCCGCTCGCAATCCGCGTGGCTGATCTTCGGATATGGGTCAAAGACCTCGGTCCCGTCCGACGACTTTATCTTGGCGGGGATCCGGTCGATGTACACCCGGAGAAACCGCTGTTTGCCGATCTTCCACTCGACATCCACGACTTCCAAACCTTCCGAACGCGCAACCCGTTCGGCCGCGTCGCGGATCTTTTCCAAATTCACGCGAAGACTCCCCGGCCTAAGCCGGTTTTGTGCTCCTTGCTACCGGCGGCAACAAAAAAGTGGGCTTGCGCCCACTTCAAAGTGCGACCCGTTTCAGAGCGAAAATAGAGTATATTCCCGCAGCACGGTAAAAGCAAGGCACCGGGTCACGCCCCTCAGAGCCTCCGCTTTCCCTTCAATTTATGGGCTTTAGTCCACTTATTTAGATGCTGCATCCCCGTTTAACACCACCTTCTCCCGCTCCTCCGATAAAGACCTGACTTTTCTGTTATTTGTCGCCCTGCTATCTTGACCTCTTCCGCCCTCCTGAGTAGTCTGCCTGTAGCGTCCTTGAAACGAGTTGTGTATGTCGGCGTCCAGGCTTCTCCGATCGCTTCCGTCCCGCCTTTCGTGCGCCATCGTCGCGTCCTTTCTCGTCGCCATCGTTTCCTCGTCTCAAACCGCCAAGCCCACCGCCATCTCCGCGCATAACTCCGTCAAGCTCCAAGCCGAACCGGTCCTCGTCAAAGTTCGCGTCCTCGACGCCAGTGGCTTGCCTCTCGACAATCCCGCCGAAGCTCGCCTCTTCTCCGACGCCAATCCCCGCGTTCTCACCGCCACCACCCAGGAAGCTTCCATAGCCGATCTCCAAAATGTCATTCCCGGCGATTACGAACTCGAAGTAAGTTCCATCGGCTACAAGAAAACCACCCAGCATCTCCACGTCTTCAATGCCGGACAGGATTTCTCTGTCTTCGTCTACTTGCTGCCCGATTCCGAACATTTACAAATACAGATCAATGACACCTCCGCCAAATCGGCCGTCTACCTCAAACCCGAGTTGCAGCGAGACATCAACAAGGGCCTCGAATTCTCGCAAAAGAAGCAATTCGAAAAAGCTCTTCGCGAATTTTCCAAGGCCAGCCATCACGCGCCCTCCAATCCCAGTCTTTGGTATTTGCAGGGCACCGCGGAAGTTGGCCTGCGCCGTCCGGACGATGCTCGCAAAGATTTTCTCCTTGCTCTATCCTTCGATCCCGCCCACGAAAAATCTCTGCTCGCCTTAGCCGAACTCCAATTGCAAGATGACGAAGTCCCCGCCGCCATTGCCTCGCTCGAGCGCGCCTACCACGCCAATGGTGGTGGCTGGCGCACTCAATACCTCATGGCAACCGCATACACTCGCGCTAATCGCTTGCCCGAAGCCGAACTTCATGCCCTACACGCCGTTGATTTTGCTGCTCGCAACGCCGCTCCCGCCATGTTGCTCCTGGCCGAGATCCAACTTCGTGAAGGCAAAAAAATCGAAACGCAGCAGACCTTCGATCGCATCTCCGCCCGGTTTCCCGGCTCGCCCTCGGCAGAAGAAGCAAAATTCCGCGGCGCCAGGTTGCAATCCGAATCTCCCAATCTCGTTGCCAGCCTCGGCGATCTGCCCCTTCCCTCTCTCTCAGACGTCACCGCGCCCGCCGATTCCGACTCGCCATGGGCTCCCCCCGACGTCGACGACATGGAATATCCCATCGCCAGTGACGTTACCTGCAAGTCCGACGAAGTCCTCGACCTCGCCCAAGACCGTCTCAATTCTCAACTGCTCAACTTCGAAAAATTCACCGCCACCGAACACGTCGTCCACCAGGAAATCGAGCGCTCCGGCCTGCCCGAACCTCCCAAGGAAAAACAGTTTTCCTACATCGTCTTCGTCTATCCCTACGCTGGCAATTCTCTGTACCTCGAAGAAAGCCGCGATGGCGGCTCCAGCTATTCCGCTTTCCCAACTCCCATGATCACCACCGGCATCAACAGTCTTGGCGTCGCTCTGCTCCAACCCGCCAATCGCGAGGGTTTCAACTACCAATGCGAAGGCCTCACCAATCTCCGCGGCCAAGCTGCCTGGCAAATCCGTTTTGAAGAGAAAAAGGATTCCACCGCCAGCATTCGCCGCTGGCGCAACAGCAAAGCCACTTACAACATCCGAGTCAAGGGTCGCGTCTGGATTACCTCTACCAGCTACGACATGCTGCGCATCGAAACCGATCTCCTCGAGCCGGTGCGCCCTCTCTCTCTCACTCGCGATCATTTGCAGGTCAACTACGGGCCGGTCAGCTTTCAAGACGGAAAGCAGTCCCTCTGGTTGCCTTGGAGCGCCGATATGTACATGGAGTATCGCCACAAGCGCTTCCATCACAGCCACACCCTGACCGACTATCTCCTTTTCGGTGTCGACGAAACTCAGAAAGTCAGCGCTCCTAAAATTCCTCCGCCCGACCCTGCTGATCATCTTCAGTAAAGTCCACCCATGCGCGGGACAACATCCTTCTTGACCTGTGACCCCACCCTCAGTACCCTTCCATCTCAAGCGAGTGGCACAGAAGGCCTCTCATGTTTCTTCTGATTCCCAGGTCTACAGGTCCTCGTACCCTGCTTGGTAGCGCCGGCAGCCTGCCGGCACACGATAGCTTCAGCATCTCCCGCAATATTCCGGCCCCGCGTACCCTCGCCATTTTCCTTCTCACCACGCTCTGCGCTTTTTCCACCCTCGCCCAAAGAAATCCGCCCCGCGGCCAAGGTCCCGCCAGTTCCTTACCAAACTCCGCCACCTTGCGCGTCACGGTTCGCGATCACATGGGCGGTCCTCTCGATGTTCCCGCCATCGTCAACTTATCCAGTTCAAGTGGCAGACACGATTCGCAGCCCACCCGCGACGGTTCCGTCGCCAGTTTCCAGTCGATTGCTCCGGGTGAATACGACCTCGAAGTTCATTGTCTTGGTTATAAGACGGCCACCGACCGCATCAGCGTCGCCACCATGGGCACAGACTTCACTGTTTATGTTTACCTCGAGCCCGAATCAGGTGCGCCCTCGGCTCGCCCCGCTTCTGGCGTCGCCATGACCCCCAAATTGCGTGCCGAAATTGATAAGGGCCTCGATGCCCTACGCAAGAAACAGTATGACGCTGCCAAAACTCATTTCACCAAAGCTTCCCAGTTGGCTCCAGCACTTCCCGAGCTCTTTTATCTGCTTGGAGTTTCGGAATTAGGTCTGGAACATCGCGATCTCGCGCGCCGGAATTATGAAAAAGCGCTTTCCATCGATCCTTCTCACGAAAAGACCCTGCTCGCTCTCGGCGAACTGCAACTTCGCGCGGGTGAGACCCAATCCGCCATCGTCACTCTTGAGAAGGCTTACGCCGCCAACGGCGCTGACTGGCGCACTCATCTCTTACTCGCCGCCGCATATTTCAAAGCCAATCAGTTTCCTCAAGCTGAGTCTCACGCCACTCGCGCCGTTGCTCTGGCTCAAGACAAAGGTGCGTCAGCCACTCTCTTACTCGGTGAAACGCAATTTGCCCAGGGCAAATTCACCGATGCAACCAGCACTTGGGAGCAACTCATCGCGCGTTTTCCCAACGATCCGCTCGCTCCCGCCGCTCGCCAGAGACTCGCGCAAGCCTCAACGAAAACTATTTCCCCCACAGAAGCTTCCTTCGCTCTTCCTACCACCTCTCAACCCACTCTTTCTCTTTTGCCGGCCACCGAACATCCCTGGGCCCCTCTCGATATCGACGAAAAGGAATATCCAGTCGCTCCAGATGTCTCCTGCAATCTAGATGACGTTCTTTCCCACGCCACCCGCCGTGTGCATTCCCAATTGCAGAATTTCGAAAGATTTACCGCCACCGAGCACATCGAACATCAAGACGTAGACCGCTATGGCCGCCCCGGCCCAGTCCGTGCCCGCGATTTTTCCTACGTTGTCTTCATCCATTCCTTTGCCGGTGATTCCCTTTATCTGGAAGAGAGCCGCAACGGTAGCACCACCGCCGACTCATTTCCCACCTCGCTCGCTACCACTGGCCTCAACAGCCTCGGCGTCTCTGTCCTCCAACCCGCCTATCGCAACTCCTTCAACTACCAATGTCAGGGCCTCGCCAATATCCGCGGACAAGATGCCTGGCAAGTTCGTTTCCAGGAAAAAGATAATGCCACCAACAGCGTTCGCATCTGGCAGCGTAATGGCACTTACTACAATGTTCATCTCAAGGGCCGCGTCTGGCTCTCTGCCGCCACCTTCGACGTCTTGCGTATCGAGACCGACCTCACCTCTCCCCAACGCAAACTCGAACTTACTCGCGACCATCTCCTCGTCGACTACGGCCCCGTCACCTTCTCCTCCACCAATTCCCGCCTCTGGCTTCCCTGGAGTGCCGAAATGTTTATGGAGCTGCATGGCAAGCGCTACCATCACAAACATTTTCTGACCGACTACATGCTCTTCGCCGTCGATACCTCCAATAAAATCGCTAAGCCCGCCGACACTCACCCCGTAACCACCCAAGATTCGCCCTGATCTGAACTCGCCTCGGCCATCCCAAAAATAAAAAGGGCCCGAGCTTTCGCCCAGGCCCTTCTTCACTTCCTTGATCTCTATTTTACTGCTGTGGTTTCGCCGCTGGCGGAGTTGTCGGCTTCGGCGTGGTCGCTGGTTTCGCTGGCGCGGTCGCTCCAGCCTTCACCGGATACGCCTGATCGTACAGCTTGATCAGTTCCTGCGTCAGGTCAATATTGTTCGAAGCATACAAAATCGGTGAATTCTGCGCCGATGAATCGAACACCGCCACGTATCCATTCTCCCGCGCATAACGGTCCAGCACATCCATCATCTTCCGCCCGATGCGGTCCACCACGTCGGCTTGCGCTGCGTTCACGTCTTCCTGCAACTCGTTGTTCTTCCGATCCAACTGCGCTGCCAACCGTTGTCCCTGCACTTGCAAACGCTGCTTCTCTTCATCACTCAGCGTCGTCTGCCCCGCGCTCAACCGCTGCCGCACATCATTCACCTGCTTGTTCAACGTCTCCAGCTCGTTCTGCCGCGACTGGAATTGCGACTGCAATTCTCCCGAAGCTTGCTTTCCTTCTCCCGTCGCCACAATCGCTTGTCGCACATTGATCACGCCCACCTTCCCGGTGCTCGCGGATCCCGGCGCTGTACCTTGGGCCTGAACAGCCACCGTCCCGAGCAGGCATGCCATGCTCAGCGTAGCCGTGCGAATCATGTTTCTCGAATTCACAGTTTTCTCCTTGTAGTTCTCCGGGCTTGCCCTTTTCGGCGCACACGCCCCTCGAAGGACTACCCATATCTGAACATCACCGCATTGCGGTCAAATTTTTTGCTGATCCCGGTTGAACGAGGACAACCACGTTGTCGACTATTCCTTCAGGACGCCCTTGCTTCGCTCAGCAGGTAAGGCTCCAGGCGCCTTTTTACCTGCCGCACAAAGCGTTTAGTATAGCTGACTTCCAGAGCACGCTGCAATCACGCTTTACGCGCTCCGCCCTTCCTTTCCCAGCTTAGCATTCGCTTCACTGCCAACAACAACTCCGCCTCAACACTCCGCCACTGCTCCAAATTTACTTCGGCATCGGCACCAGCAGCACTCGGTTGTTGTTCTGATCCACCACCACCGCCGTGTTACTCACGTTGTCCATTGCCGCCGCAAACTGCGATTGGCTGCTCAGTCCCAGCGTTTCCTGCGTCGAGAATGTCTGAATGTCCACCACTGACATCGTGTTCGACGTCGAGTTGATCGTCAGCATCGTTCCCGTCTGGAAGTTATATGCGATGGAAAATGGATTAATTCCCACCCGAATCAATTGCGTCTGTGACGTGTCCGGGTTGAATGTATACACCGCATTCTCTTGCGTCGACGTCGCATAAAACAACGCCGGCGATACCGCTGGGTCGTACACTATTCCCGTTGGATTTGCGGTCAGCGTACTGATCGACGCCGACGTGCTCCGCACCGGCGGCGTACTCGCCAGACTGATCACATCCAGCGCTCCAGTCGAGTTCGTCAAACCGGCGTTCTGCAGGTTCGTCACCACCGCCACCGCGCGGTTCGGATCCACCGCTATCGCATTCGGTGGTCCTCCCACTGCCACTGTCGTTGCCACCGGCGTTTTCGTAGTCACCGCTCCCGGCAGCAACACCGTCAAATCAATCGCCGATACCGTGTTTGATCCGGAGTTCGCCACCAGCGCCAGCGCCCGATCCTGATCCATTCCCACTCCCGTCGGCGCAATCCCCACTGAAACGTCCGTTGCTGCCGATGCCGGAGCCAGTGGATTGCTGATGTTGATAATCGACGCCGTTCCCGTCGTACCATTCCCGCCGTTGTTCGCCGTCACCGCATAGCCCAGTCGCGGGATCACCGCCACGCCCAGCGGCTGCTTTCCCACCGCAAACGTGCTCATTACTCCGCCGTACGGCACGCCATAATTGTGCGCGTTCGTCGCGTCCATATTAATGATCGAAACGCTGCTGCAACTGTAGTTCGTCACCACCGCCACGTTCCGGATCTCGTCATACGCCACACCTTCCGGTCCTTGTCCTTGCAGCAACGAACTCGTGTTGATCAGTGGCACCGGATTGCACGCCGCTGTTAGATTTTTCACCCCGACCGCAAACAAGTCCGCGGTGTTCGAATTCACTCCATTCGCCACCACGTCCAGCGCGAAGTCATGCGGCAGTGTCAGTCGCGATTGCGCGATGGTCACATCCACTTCTCCGTCGTTTGGCACCGTGCAGGTGATCCCGGTCGCATCTTGATCCAACCGCACTTGCACCGCTCCTCCGGTTCCGTTGCACGACGGGCTATTCGCTCCGAATCCTTGCCCGAATACCCGCAGCGTCGCCGACACCGGATTGCCATTTGCGTCCGCGCAGCCCAGCATTACCGCGTTCGCCATCACTGGTCCGGTGTATCCCGCTGGATTGCAGCCACCCGGAATCGGCGAGCCCAACGCCGGCTGCGCGCTTGGCACTCCTCCCGACGTGACAGCCACGTTCTTGATCTCCACTGGCTTAAACAAATTGCTCGGGTCCACGCTCATATACGTCAGCGTGTTGCTCCCCGCGTTCGCCACCAGTACCAGTTTCGTTTTTGGATCGTAAACCATTGGCCCGAATACCTGGCCCGCCGTTCCGCCGGACGGTGTAAACGTACCGGTCCCTACTTGTCCCGTCGGAATTGCCTGTATGATTCGATATGGCGATTGCGTGCTTCCGTTAATCCCCGGTCCTCCCGGATTGATCAGCGAAATCTTGTTTCCGTTCAGATTTGGATCCGTGTTCTCGCTCGGTGCATACGCCACCATTACGTTCGTGTATGGATCAAATGACACCGACCGGAAATTACTTTCCGGCGCTCCTGCCGGCACCGGCGTACATCCGTTGCAACTTCCTGCAGTCAGCGTTAACGACGTCACGCTCTGATCCAGCGTCCGAATGAAACTTACCTGCGCGGTAGTCGCATTGGGATCCACCAGCCCCAGCGTGCGCGTCACCTGATTGATCGCCGCTCCCGTCACCGTGTTGGTCACGTTGAACGTGTAGTACGGACTTCCGTACGTTACTGTTCCTCCGCCCCCCGACTCGTTCCCCAGCGTCGTTCCCGCCGGCGTCGTCTGCGCATATTGAAAGGTATATGGATCAGTCACGCTTCCGGGCGTTACTTGGTACGTCCCATTCAGGTCCGCCGGTGTCACGCCTGCAATCAACACCGTGCCTCCCACCGCCGGATTTATTCCGTGCGGTGTCGTCGTCGTAATCGTCACCACGCTGTTCGTTCGCACCGCTCCTGCTGGCGTCGCATTCGCCGCCGCAATCGTCACCGCCGTATTCGTCTGCAGCAAATTCACCACCGATAATACTCCGCCGCCTCCGGGCGTCACGTACGCCAGCGGCACATTCGGCTCCATCACCACTTGCGGCGTCGTTCCAGTATTCAATGACACCGACGCAATCACGCACGGGGGCGTCTGACCTGCCACAAAGCATGTCCGCCCCGACCCGTTCGGATTCACATCGGCTATAAACCCGATGTTCGTGTTCGTGAATGCCACCGCCGCCAGATGCGTACTCGGATCCACGCCCACCGAGAACGGCTGCGATGTCGTTGTCGTTCCCAGTGCCTGCGTAAATAGTCCGCTCAAATTGACCGATCCAACCTTCTGGAGTGGCGCTCCATTCGCCAGACCAATCAACGACAATGTGTTGTCGCCGCTGTTCACCACCACACCGAGGTCGTATCCCGGCAAATTCGGTATCGACACTTGGTCATCGATCGCCACGCCGGTCGGCGCAACTCCCACTCCCAACGATGCTCCCAGCACCGGCTTGCCGCTTCGCAAATCCACGATCTGAATCGCATTCGTAGCTTGCTCGGTAATTACCGCATATCCCTTCGTCGAATTCAGCGCCATGCTGCTCGGCGTTCCGCCTGCCGGCAAAGCGATCGTCGGAGGAATTACCGGAGTCGGCGGCGGCGGCGTTGTCGGTTGATAAATCGCGTTTATGTCGCTGAATACTGGCTGTACTGCCACATTCCCCGTTGCGGTCGGAAACAGCGGCGGCGCCGTTTGCGCATTGCTCTGCACGGAAAGCGGATACAGTCCCGGACCGGGTACCTGCCCATTCAGCAGCGACGCCGTAAATTGCCGTGGATTAAAACTCGATACCGTCGTCAATTGTCCGTTGAACAACAATTTCACCACCGGATTGCTTCCTCCGCCGTAATATCCGCCATCGATCGAGAATGTTGTTGCGCTTGATGCCGTCGTCTGCGGAAAGCTGTCGGGCACTGTCGCCACTAATCCTGGGCGTGCGCTCACCAGTTGCAGCGGAAATGATATCGACGTTGTGTTTCCCGGGTTGCTCGGATCCGGAATGTTATTCACCGTGATCGTCGCCGTTCCCGGTGTTGCCAGTTGCTGCTGGTTCAATCGAATTCGCGTCATGATCGACGCATCGCAAGTCACAACCGGCGTCACTCCCGCCGTGCTCGGCGTGCAATATTCCGTGCTCACCGGAATGTTGAATATCGATGTCGACGCGATCGCTTGCGGCGAGCCACCCGGCGGCGTAAACGTGATCGTCGTCGTATTCAGCAGGTTCTTTGCGCTCAGAAAAATGTCTTGGACCACGCCTCCCGTCGCCACCGTTGTCGGTGAAATACCCGTGAACGTCACTGGATTTGTCGAGGTGCTGATCAGCGTGATGGTTGCCACCGAAAACTGACTCGGGTCCGACTTCGAATTCACCACCAGATACACCGTCGTCGGGCTCGTAGACTTGCTGCCACTCGGCGTGGTATCCGTCGGCAATGCGGCCGGTGCGGTGAATACCCCGTTCGCATCAATTGAGCCACAAGACGGCGAGCACGTCGCCGACAGCGGATTTGCGGTCTGATTCGCCGTGGTTGCCGACGATGTATTCGGCTGCGTCACCAGGTACTGCAAATTCGTGGGCGTCGAGTTCTGCAGCGACGCCGTAAACTGTACCGTCTGCGCTGGTGTTACTCCCACCGGCACGGTCGCGCTTCCCGGATTCACTGACACGCGAATGCCGGAATCCAGCGATATCGTCGCCGTTCCTGTCTTGCTATGATTCGCGTCCGCCGTTGCTGTGTACGTCAGTGTCGGAATTGGATTCGGGAATTTCGATAGTGGTGGCGCTGTGTACGTCAGTACCGTCGTCGTTGAGTCGACTGTTGATGACCCGTAACTTCCGTCCGTCGGGCACGTTCCGGTCACTGCTTTAGGTGCTGGCACTGCCACCGTCGGCGCCGGCGTATACGAATAGGTGCACGCCCACTTCACTGTCAGGACTGTCGAGCCTCCGACCGTCGCTGTGAACGAATAAACTTGGCTGGCCACCACCGTCGCCGCCGTCGGGCTAATCGTCACCGTCACCACGTTCGCACTGGAGCTTCCGCAGCCTGCCACCCACGCCGTGGCGTACAACGCTGCTGCTACCGCCGCCAGCTTCATCATTCGCAACTTCATACTGACATCTCCCCCGTACACTTTTCCTGGCATCCCGACGACATTTCCCTGCTCAATCTCGATGCCATCTTCCCGCTCGCCGTTGTCCCACTTCCTGCTGCAATCTCCAACGGCTTTGCTTCCCTGGTGTTTTTTCGTCCTGAGTGGCGCAAAAAATCCGCCCACTCTGCCAACTAGAAAGTCTTTCCAACCGTGAACCGGAACGTGCTCTGCGGCTCAAAGTAATTCAACCGCCCCGGATTCTGAATCGCCGGCTCAAGTTGATTCAAAATTGTTGGGTCGCATTGATTTGGATGTAGTGCCCACAATTGCCCCAGTGCCTTACACGTCTGGAACAAGCTAGTCGCATTGAATTGATCGTACGGTGCAATGATCGTTTGGTGCAGCCGCAACGGGTTATACGCCCAATAAATTCGGAACGGCGCCTGCACGATCGGCAAGTTCACATCCAGCTGGATACCTGTCGACGCGCGGATTTTGAAGTTCGTTCCCGGCGCAATCTGCAACTGTTGCTGCTGGTTCGCCAGCGGGAACATGGTGTTGATGTTCGCCACTCCGGTTGGATCCAGCTTCAATGCGCCCTTGTTCGCGATTCCGTCTGTGCCTGCGTCCAGAAACAGCGTCATACCCACTGGTCCGGCGATCGGAATGCGATACTCGAAGTTCCCCACGCCCTGCACGTCGCCGCCCGGAAACGTAATCGTGTACGCCACCACCGGCACCGTGAAAGCCCGCTGCGTTGGGAATCCCGCTGCAGACAAGCACGTATTGCACGTGTACGTGATCCCTTGATTGAACACGCTCGGGATATACGTCACCGGCGATATCGCGCGGATGTCGAATCCGCGTATGTCGTTTTCTCCGCCCATATAGAACCGGCTGTACGGTGGCACTTCTTTGCCTCCATACCCCGCCGTATACGCTCCCAGAAAACGCACACCAATGGCGTTCCGCCTCTTGTTAATCGGATGGAAGTACTTGAATTCTCCAGTGTTCGTGATCGTGTTGACGTTTCCGCCGATCGGGCCGCCCGTAAATGCCAGCGAATAGAAGAAGCTTTTACCGCTGGTCGCATTGATCGGATTGTTAATTGTGTTCTTGCTCAGTGTCGCCGTAATCGTGCTGGCGATAATCCCGTTCAGTGCGCTCGGCCCCGCGATGCTCCGATATTGCAATTGCGTGAACAACAAATCCGACGCCTGGTTATACGTCGTGATGTTCGTCCGCGTCAGTCCGTAGGTCAGCCCGAATCGCGTGAACGCATACTTCTTCAGCGCCGTGCTCGCAAACGCCGTGAATCCCGTGCTGTTCTGGTTGTAGTTCTGAATGTATTGCGGGTTAATGCTGACCGCTTGTCCCGTCAGCACCGCGGCCTGCTGCGCCTGATCGAACTTATACAAACTCGAAAATATCGTGAAGCCGCTCTGGATCGGCCGGTCAAACAGGTACGGCTCCGTGAATCCAAACATCAAATTCCGCTGATACTGTCCCACCTGCGCTGAAAGCGTCAGCGTCTCGCCTAATCCCAAAAAGTTGTTCGTCTGGTACGTCAGCCCGATGAATCCGCCGGCCAGTCCGCTGACGCCGCCCTGCAATCCAATCGACTGCTTGCCTTTTTCTTTCAGCTTCAGCAGCAGGTCAACCGTGCCTTCTTTCGTATTGCGCTTGATTTCCGCGGACTTATCCGGATCAAGCTTGTCGAAATAATCCAACTGGTTCAGCCGCAAAATGCTCAATTCCCAATAATGCTTGTTAAACAGTTGCCCTTCGTCGATCAGCAATTCGCGCCGGATAACTTTATCGCGCGTCGTGGTATTTCCGCTGAAATCAATTCGCCGCACATAATACTGCTTGCCCTCTTCAAACTTCATTGTGATATCAATGCGCTTTGCCGCCTCGTCTATTTCCGTATCCGGCTGCGGTACGAAATCAATGAATCCGTAGTTGCCATAAATCTTCGTGTAATCTTCCATGGCTTTGCGGATTTTCGACGCATTGAAAACGTCTCCTGTATGCAGCGGGAACACCGTTTTCAGCGCCTCTACTTTCAACGACAGCGCCTTGTCTGGGTCCGCGCTCACGATCTTCAGCGTCCCCATGTTGTAACGCTCGCCTTCTTCAATCGGGATCGTGATATTCACCGCTTTGCCTTGCGATCTTCCCGCGAACGGAATCCCGTACTTCCATCCTTCCGTATCCACGTTCTCCAACACCGGGTCGCCCACCAACACCCGGAAATAGCCGTTGTCTTGATACAGTCCACGAATCCCGACTTCCATATCCTCAATCAATTTGTCGTGGTCGTACGTCTTCGACATCACGTTGATCTCCGTGATGTACAGCGGTATCTGGTATGGCCGGTCATGCTTCATCGCCCGAATCAGTTTCCGGTTGCTGAACGCGTGATTCCCGGTAAACATGATCTTCCCGACCTTAACCTTCGGGCCTTCATCAATCTTGAACACCAGGATTACCGCATTGCTCGACGCAATACGCTCGTACTGCGGAGTCACCGTCGCGAATTGCCGCCCATGCTCTCCCAGCAATTCCTTCAGTACCACTTCCGCTTTTTTAATGCGCGTCGGGTCAAACTGGCTTTCCACCGTCAATCCCACTTTCTTCTCTTTGAACCGGTCCAAAATGTCTGATTCCGAAATCGAGTGAATTCCCTCATAACGGATACGCCGGATCACCGGGCGCTCCTTCACTTCAAACACAATGATTTTTCCGTTGGGTTTATCCGGAGAGTCTTCCACGTGCAACTTCACATCTTCGAAAAACTGCGTGTTCCACAATGCCTGGAAATCTCGGCGCAGCGTATCTTCGTTATATGGATCGCCCGGCCGGCTGAAAATCCGTGCCTGCAGAGTATCTCGCCGGATGCGCCGGTTCCCTTCAAAATCAATCCGCTCAATGAACCCCTGCGACGCCTCGCCGTTGCCGTTTCCCTGACCCTGCGGCTGAATCGCTGCGAAGTCTTCAATGTTCTCGTCCAGCGTCTTCTCGTTCAGCGTCGCGTGAAACAAATACGCGCCCTTTGCCCCTTCATTTGCATCTTCTATATGTGCGGGATTTGCGACTACCAAGGTAGGACTGAATTGCAGCAGAAGCATCAACCACAGGCACGGGCTCACCAAATGGACACACGCACGTCGCATGGCGCCCATCTCTGCGAAAACACAGACTGGCCTTCTAGCGGCCTTTGATCGTCTCAAGGCCGCGCCCCCAAACCCAAGATGTTATTCTCCCGCCAGTCCCGGCATGGGCTGGCCGTGCGTTGATCGCAGGCGGTTTCCTTCCATGGCAAACCGCTTCGCGTTCACACGTGTTGCGTCAGATTCGCTAGTGGACGACCGGGGTTGCCTCAACGACTGGCCGGAATGCGAGACCTTCCCCCGCAACATAAATCTGCAATGTCGCAGGTCTCTGAATTCCTCCCTGGATTAATGCCTCAGAGAGCGGGTCCTCTACATATTTTTGCAGAGCCCGCCGCAGCGGCCGCGCTCCATAGTTGCGGTCCGCACACGTTTTCTCCAGTATCCACTGGCGTGCTTCGGGTGACAGTACAACCTGCACTTGGCGGTGGATCAGCGTGTCGTTCAACTGCCCGACCAGCAGATCAATAATCCGCAGCAAGTCTTCATCACCCAACGGATTGAAGAGAATCACTTCGTCCAACCGGTTCAAAAACTCCGGATTGAACGACCGCTTCACTTCCCCCAACACCAGATCTTCCATGCTCTTCAAACTGGCTTCGTCTACTCCAGACGCGAACCCGATTGACGTGCGCTTCTGCAGATGCCGCGCACCGATATTGGAAGTCATGATGATGATGGTATTCCGGAAATCAACCGTATTGCCTAGACCATCCGTCAACTGCCCGTCCTCAAACACTTGTAACAATATATTGAAGAGGTCCGGATGCGCCTTCTCGATTTCGTCCAATAATATAACCGAATATGGAGTGCGACGCACTCTTTCGGTCATCTGCCCGCCTTCTTCGTAGCCCACGTACCCTGGAGGCGCTCCGATCAACTTCGAGACGGAGTGCTTTTCCATGAATTCCGACATGTCGAAACGGATTAGCGACTTTTCCGAGCCAAACAAAAATTCCGCCAACCGTCTTGCTACTTCCGTCTTCCCAACTCCCGTGGGCCCAAGGAAGAAGAAACATCCCACCGGACGCAGCGGAGACTTCAATCCCGCGCGACTCCGGCGAATCGCCCTTGCCAGCGCGGTAATCGCCTTGTCCTGGCTGATCACCCGCTTGTGCAGTTCTGGTTCGATCCGCAGCAATTTCTGCTGCTCGTCTTCCTTGATCGAGGTTACCGCCACGCCAGTCCAGCGCGACACTACCTCCTCGATGTCTTCACGCGTCACGATTCCCGTAGACGCATCGTCCAGTTTGTAGCGGTCCCGCAATACCCGCAGATTTTCTTTTTCCTTGCGCTCTTCTTCCGAGTAGAACCGCGCCTTTTCAAACTCATGCGCGGCTATCGCCGACTCCATCCGGTGGGTGATGAACTTCACGCGTTTCTGTACTTCGCCAACTTCATCCGGTACCGAAGCCTGGCGCAACTTCACCCGCGCTCCCGCTTCGTCAATCAAGTCGATGGCCTTGTCGGGAAGAAAACGGTCGGGGATGTACCGGTTCGAAAGATATACCGCTTGCCGCAGCGATTCGTCCGTGTAGCTCACCGCGTGGAACTTCTCGTACCGCTCGCGCACGCCCTGAATCACCTGCACCGCTTCCTCTTCATTCGGTGCTGGCACCTTCACTGCCTGGAAGCGACGCTCCAGCGAGCGATCCTTCTCCACCGACTTCCGGTATTCGCCCGGTGTTGTCGCGCCAATACACTGAATTTCCCCGCGCGACAATGCTGGCTTCAATATGTTTGCCGCGTCCAGCGATCCTTCCGCCGAACCCGCTCCCACCAGGGTATGCAATTCGTCGATGAACACGATGGAGTTTTGGCTCTCCATCAGTTCCTTCATGATCGTCTTCAACCGCTCTTCAAATTGTCCGCGATATTTTGTCCCGGCCACGATCAGCGACAGGTCCAGCGACAATATTCGCTTGTCCGCAAGGAATGGTGGCACGTCGCCATCCGAAATCCGCTGCGCCAGTCCTTCCACAATCGCTGTCTTGCCCACGCCCGGCTCGCCGATCAGCACTGGATTGTTCTTCGTGCGTCGGCACAAAATCTGAATCACCCGGTCTACTTCGTTTTCGCGTCCCACCAGAGGATCAAGCGATCCTTCCGACGCGGCTTGGGTCAGGTCTCGGCTGAATTCTGCCAGCAGTGATGTTTCTTTTGGACGTGCGGCCGTAGTTTTTTCTCCTGTCGTGCGCGCGAGTTCTTCCCGCAACGCTGAAAGTCGCAACCCTCGCTCCATCAGGATTTCCGCGCCGAAGCACTTCTCTTCCCGCAGAATTCCCAGCAACAAGTGCTCGGTCCCCACGTGCTTGTGGCCCAGTCGTTCCGCTTCTTCCGCCGCCATGTTCAAAATACGTTTGCATTCCGCGCTCAGCGGGACTTCGACCGAAGTCGAAATCCGCTCCCGGATCGTGATTCGGGCTTCAATCTCTTTGCGTATCGATTCGATTGAGCCCTGTTGGCGCAGAAAACGATTCGCCAATGCTTTGTCCTCGCGCATCAACCCCAGCAGCAAATGCTCGGTCTCGATGTACGGGCTTCCGTATTGGCTCGCTTCGTATCTGGCAAAAAATATTACGCGTCGCGCTTTTTCTGTGTATCGTTCGAACACGTTAGCTCGCTTCTCCCCCTGGGGTCCCTCTCGCACCGGTCTTCACCAGCCGAGTCTGCAGAACGCCATGTTCCAGCCCTAGCACTCGATCGCATCGTTCTGCCAGCGCCAGATTGTGCGTCGCAATCAGCGACGTTAGGCGATGCTCACGATGGAGTCGTTGCAACAGCTCAAACACAGCCCAAGCATTCTGCTCGTCCAGATCTCCGGTCGGTTCATCTGCCAGCAGCACTTTTGGCCCAGTGACGAGCGCCCGGCCAATTGCTACGCGCTGCTGCTCTCCGCCCGAAAGTTCTCCTGCGCGGTGGTCGGCCCGCTCCTGCAGCCCCACTTCTGCCAGCCATTTCCGCGCTTCTTTCAACGCCGCGTCCAATGGCTCTCCGCGCACCAGCAATGGCATCGCTACATTCTCTGCCGCCGTAAAATCCGGCAACAGTTGATGCCTCTGCCAGAGAAACCCCACGGCGCGATTCCGAAATCTCGCTAGCGCCGCGTCATCATTCGTTTCAATCGCGTTATTTTCAAAGTATACTGTACCGCTTGTTGGAGTGTCTAGCGCGGCCAGCAAATGCAGTAACGTGCTTTTCCCCGCGCCAGACGGCGCTACTATGGCTACCATCTCTCCCGCGCGCAAAATTACATTTGCATCCGCCAAAACTTCCAAATTCTTCTCGCGCATCCCGTAGCTTTTCTTCAGCCCGCGGCCTTCCAGCACCATCGTGCTGTTTTCTCCCCTCGCGTTGGCCTCTACGGTATTCATCTCGCCGTCGTCAGCTCCCTATTTTCCAACCCGGCTGCCTAACTTCACCGCGTCACCGATTTTTTTGGCCCTGTCGTTTCGCCTGCTTACTGCTCTCTACCTTATTAGATGCGCTTCCTTCTCGCTTGCGACCACCTGCGCCAAATCCCGGCACTTTGCGTCTTCCTTAACCAACTCTTTTCCCTTTTAGTCCCGCTCTGTGCCTACCAGGTTTCCAGCGCTTTTCCACATCTCTTATCGCGCTCCAAAACCCTTATTCCTCAGCGGCTTACCGCCCTAAATTCCGACAACCCTCCGCGTCTCTGGTTGGCGCCGCCAATCCTGCTCTCCGGTAGCCCTGCTAGGAGCAAATCAGCGGCCAAACGTTACCCCGTCTTTTTCAGCGGCTTCTACCCGTTTTCTTGCATCGACTCGCCCTACTCAAACCGCAATATCTCTACCGGCAGCAGCCTCGCCGCCTCCCGCGCCGGCAAAATCGTCGCCACCAACGCAATCCCCATCGCCGCAGTGGCGATCCACAATCCATCCAGCAAACTCGGATGAAACGGCACATACGGCACCGCGTACACCTGCGGATCCAGTGGAATCAATCGATACGTTCCCGCCAGCCAGGCGAACGCATATCCGAACAACAGCCCAATCAGTGTTCCCGTCCCGCCAATCGCCAATCCCACCAACAAAAATATTCGCCGCACCTGTTCTCGTCGCGTTCCCATCGATAGCAACACCGCAATATCCCGCGCCTTGTCCGTCACCGTCATCGATAGCACCACCAGAATATTCAATCCCGCAACAAATGTTATCAGCCCAATGAAAATGGCCGTCACCAGCTTTTCCAGCCGCAACGCATGAAACAGTGCCCGGTTCGATTCCATCCACGTCGTCGCCGAAAATCCTTCTTCCGATTCCTGCTCGATCCTCTTCGCCACCTGCAGCGCATCGTCCGGCTTTGCCAAACGAAACTCCAGCACATTCACAATGTCGCCCGCCCCCGCCAACGCTTGCGCCGCTGGCAGAGAAATGAAGCACCAGTTTTCGTCGTAGTCGTAAAATCCCGAATCGAAAATTCCCGCTACTCGAAATCTTCTCGTCCGCGGCATCAATCCAAATGGCGTCAATCTCCCTTGCGGACTGGTCAGCGTCACATAATCCCCAGCTTTCAGTTTCCATTCATGCGCCAACTGCTTCCCCACCAGCAAGCCATCAATCCCATCGGCATCCGGCGCGAAGTCCAAATTCCCCGCCGTCAATCTCTGCAACGCCTCGTCATTCTGCTTTTCCTTCTCCACATCAATTCCCTTGGTCACCACTCCCTGCGCCTCGCCTCCAAACGACAGCAGCACCGTCTCGTAAATTGCCGGCGTCACCGAACGCACTTCCGGTATCTTCGCCAGTCGTTCCGCCAATCCCTGATAGTTTTGGATTCCGCCCGGACCCGGGCGCGTCAACGAAATATGTGCCTGCACACCCAACAAACGTTCTTGCAGCGCTTCTCGAAACCCGCTGTTCATCGCCAGCGCCACGACCAGCGTCCCTACTCCCGCCGCCACTCCCAGCACTGAAAACAATGTCACCAATCGCAGCACCGCTGGACGGTTCGGCGATCGCAAATATCTTCGCGCCACGAACCATTCAAAGCTCATGACGCATTTTTCCTACGCTTTCTCGTTGCTCGCAGCTTCTGCCTCTCCCTGCTTCCCTTCCGGTCTCAGCAGCGGAAACAAAATCACGTCGCGAATCGAATGCGAATCCGTCAGCAGCATGGTCAGCCGGTCGATTCCAATTCCCTCTCCAGCCGTTGGTGGCATTCCATGTGCCAGCGCCCGGATGTAATCAATATCCAGTTGCTTTGGCACCTCATCACCGCCCTGCGCAATCTGTGCCTGGAATCGCCGCTCTTGCTCTCCGGGATCGTTCAACTCCGAAAATCCGTTCGCGATTTCCATCCCCGCCACGTAAATCTCAAATCGCTCCGTCAACGTCGGGTCTTCCGGCTTTTGCTTCGACAGCGGCGAAATGTCCGTAGGAAAATCGTACAAAATCGTCGGCTGCACCAGCTTGCTCTCCGCGATCGTCTCAAACAGCAGTCCTGTCCACTCGCCATCCTTCAGCTTGCCCTTTGCCGCCGCATACTCCGCATGATTCGCCTTGGCCCACACGTTATATCGTTCCGTCGCCCGTGCCGGCCCGCCTTCCGCCGCAAGTTCTTCCAACGTCGGCGCCGCTCCCGCGCCCTCCGGCCAATACTTCACAATCGCTTCGCGCATCGTCAGCCGCTGCATCTTCCCGAAATCCAACTCATCTTCGCCATACTTCACAACCGTCGATCCCGTGATGCTCTTTGCCAGCTGCGCGAACAACTGCTCATTCATCTCCATCAAGTCCAGGTAATTGCTATACGCCTCATAAAATTCCAGCATCGTGAATTCCGGATTGTGTTGCGTCGAAATTCCCTCGTTCCGGAAATTTCGGTTGATCTCGTACACCCGGTCAAATCCGCCCACCGTCAATCGCTTCAAATATAGTTCCGGCGCGATCCGCAAATACAAGTCTATGTCCATCGTGTTGTGGTGGGTGATAAACGGCCGTGCCGCCGCGCCTCCCGGTATCGGGTGCATCATTGGCGTTTCCACTTCGATATATCCGCGGCCGTCGAAAAATTGTCGCAGCTCCCGCACGATCTTCGCCCGCGTCTGAAAATTCTCTCGCGACTTTTCCGTTGCAATCAGATCCAGATATCGTTGCCGGTATCGCAACTCGATATTTTCCAGCCCGTGCCACTTTTCCGGCAGCGGCAGCAACGCCTTCGACAAAAAGTAGAGTTCATCCACCCAAACCGACAATTCGCCCGTCTTCGTCCGAAACAAATGTCCGCGCGCTCCAACGTGGTCGCCTAGGTCCAGCAACTGAAACAACTGGAATCCCTTCTCCCCTACCACATCTTTTCTGACGTAAATCTGTATCCGCCCTCCAGCTCCCTGCAAATGCGCGAATCCCGCCTTGCCCATCAGTCTGTACGATACGATCCGCCCCGCCACCTTCGTCTCGCGCTTCGTCGCTTCCAAATCCGCCGCCGTGGCGTTGGCGTACCCTTCCGTCAACGCACCTGGTCGGTCCGTCCACCGGAATTCCCGCGGAAATGCCTCGTAACCAAGGGCTTGTATCTGTTCTAGCTTCTTTTGTCGCTGTTCAAACTGATCGCGCGGTTCGAATTGCAAGTGGAATTCTTTCCTTTCCTTACTTCTGTCACTGGAGTATAAAGGCGCGTGCTTACTAACAGCAAGGAACCCACCTCTTTTTCGCTGACAAGCTCCCCTTCACCTTGCATAACGAATGCACCGGACAGTGCCATTCTCTCGGACTCAGTTAGCATTAATAAATGTTAATAAAAAGTTAGTTTCTTGCTATACTCGGAATTGGCTCCCCCGGAGGTCCCTGAAGTGCCTACCCGCCCAGCACCAGTCCGTACTGGTTCCGTTTCTCTTGACTGGCGAACTCCTCTTTCCCCTGCGAAATCGCGCGCCTACTTCGATCTTGTTCAACGCCTCGAAACTGCTTACTCCATGTTCAGCGTCAATCTCGACGAAGCTGTCGGCTTGCATCGCAGCGGTCGCCTGCAAAACGCCTTTCACATCCTGATCATCTCCCCTGCTCTTTGCGAAAGACTCGCGCGGCCCCTCGTTGCCGCTCTTCGCGCCATGCTGGACCACTCCCGCCATTTCGGCGTCACTCCTCACCTTGCTCCTCTTGACCCTCAGAATTTTCAGAGTCCCAAATGCCAGCGCACCGCTCGTTACAGTGCTCTCCTGGGTCGAGTCCTCTTCACCCGCAAATCTCAATTCCTCGGCAAAATCGAAGCTCTCGCCGAGTTATCCGAAGAGTTGGCTATCGCTTTCCAAAATGCTGCTGATGAACTTTTCCAAGACAATTCCTCACGCCCCGATTTTGACTGGGAATTCCTTGATGCCACTCACTACGATCTCAACACCTGTCTACGGGAAACTGTAGTTATTCTCAAATCCTTCCTTCATGCGCTTCCTGAGAGACAACTCTCCCATTTTCAGGATATTTTTCGTCAGCAATTTGCCGCTTCTCCCTCTTCTGTCCCCATTCCTGCACGCGCTCTTGCCCATAGACGGATGGCCTTTATCAAGGGACAATGAACTGTTCCTGGGCGCTCGCGGCCCATGCAACCCATTAGAGGCTTCTGCCTTCTATAGCTGCATAATGTGCGCCTCGACCGTCATTCCAGGGACAACTCTCAAAGGACTTCGGCGCATCGCATCTGGTAGCGCCGCCACAGGACAGTTGGCCCGACAACGACCAGCCGAACCGGTAGTAGCGTGGACTGAAGCGGAAGCTATTCGTCGCGCTCAATCAGGCGACTCCGCCGCCTTCGAACATCTCTATCAACTGCATGGTCGAAGGGTCTACGCTCTTTGCCTTCGCATGGTCGGGAATCCCGCCGATGCGGAAGATCTGATGCAGGAAGCTTTTCTTCAGCTCTTTCGTAAAATTGGGACCTTCCGGGGCGAATCTGCTTTCTCCACCTGGCTGCACCGCATGACCGTCAACGTCGTTCTCATGCGTCTGCGAAAAAAGTCTCTGCCCACCGATTCGTTGGAAGAGACTTTAGAGCCCGATGCCGAAAGCAGTGGCCCCAAGCGAGACGTCGGTGCCCCTGATTTGCGACTGTCTGGTGCCGTCGATCGAGTTAACCTCGAACGCTCTATCGAGAAGCTTCCCCCAGGGTATAGGACCGTGTTTGTTCTCCACGATATCCAGGGTTACGAACACAACGAAATTGCCGACATCATGGGTTGCTCCGTCGGCAACTCGAAGTCCCAGCTTCACAAGGCGCGCACGCGTCTCCGCGAACTCCTCCAAGAGGAAATTCGCGAACAGGCTCGGCAGGAACGGCACGCTGCAAAAACGCAGACGGGTGGCTTGGATTGAGCTACCATGAATGCACGTTCTGAACTGCTGCCTTGGATTTTTGTCGAGGATTTTTTTAGTCGTGATTTGCGGAGAGGGCCGCTCAGCATCTCCCTCCGGAGTCTGATGTATGCAGTGTAAGGAACTGGAAGAAGTACTGGAACAAGACGGGTTCAGTTCGCTCCCTCTTGCTGCTCGTGAGCATCTCGCTTCTTGCTCCGCGTGCCAAGGGCTTGTCGCCGACCTCACCACCATCGTTGCTTCCGCTCGACAAATTCCCGCGGAACTCGATCCGCCCGATCGCATTTGGATTTCCCTTCGCGCCCAATTGCAAGCCGAAGGCATCATCATTGATCAGCCAGCCGCCGTCGCCGAACAACACGCGCCCTGGTGGCAAAATATTTCTGCGCTGTTCCGTCCCCGCGTCTTGGTTTCCGCCGGTGTCGCTGCCGCGTTAACTCTCGCTGTCTATTTCCAGACTCACAAGACCACCGACGTTCCAGTGGCCATCACCGTCGTCGCACCGACGCCTAAGACGGAAGTCCCCGCTACCGAACTGGCCAACCAGGTAACTCCTGCGTCTACACCTGCACCTTTGCAACATGCCAGCGTCACAAATCATTCTTCCGCCCACGACTCCGTTACTCCGCTCCGTCCCTCGCCGTCTGAACTCGCCGGCACCACTCTCATGAATGTCGAGCAAGACGTTCCCAGCATGCAACTCGCTGGCAATTCCGCCGTCGACACTTCCCTCCGGCAGAATCTCCGCACTCTCAATGAATTCATTGCCGAGTGTCAGCAACGTCTCAAGCAGAATCCCCAGGATGAAGTGGCACGCGAATATCTGTACAGCGCGTACCAGCAAAAAGCGGAGTTACTTTCCGCCATGATGGAGAGCGGAAGGAGCGAGCACTAATCATGTATCGCACTATTGATCGTCGTGTTCTCGGTCTTCTCGGTCCAAGTCTGTTGTTTATTGCCGCTTCTCCGTTGCTCGCCAGTCCGCCCGAGCACAAAGACAGTCATTTCACCGTCAAGAATCGCCCTGTCGTTGTTCTTCAGAACATCGTCGACGGCCGCATCGAAGTAAAGTCCTGGAAGAACCACGAAATTCTGGTCACCAGCACCGCCGCATCCGATAAAGTCGCTATCGACATCGAGCAGGTCGGTGATCGCATCGATATCAACGCCAGCGCGCTGGCCGCCTCCTCTCAACCTCACGACATCGAAGCCAATTTTCAGCTCACCGTTCCCGAAGAGACCGAACTCCAGCTCAAAACGCAAACCGGTTTGATCTACGTCGAGCAGGTTAATGGTGACATGAAGCTGCAAAGCGTTGCCGGCGATGTGCACCTCAAGGAAGTTTCTGGCTACATCATCGTCAAGACCGCGGGCGGCTCGCTGGTTTGCAATATGTGCGGTGGCAAACTCGAGTTCACTTCCATCAGTGGCAGTGCTCAGGTGCTGGCGCCCGCGCTTACCAGCGTCAACCTGATGACCACCACCGGCAACATTCTCTACGACGGCGATTTCGTTCGCACCGGCCTGTACACCATGAACAGCGGCCGCGGCCTCGTCGAGGTTCGTTTTTCTGGCAGCAATTCTTTCGACTTGAACGCCCATACCAATCTCGGCAGCGTCGATAATCAGGCCGCCGCATTCCTTAAGCCTGATACTCACACCAGCCGCCATAGCACCCAGAAATTCGCGCACAGCCTTTTCGGTACTGTCGGCCAGGGCTTGGCTAAAGTCGAACTCTCCTCCTACAGTGGTACAATTCGAATTCTGAAGCGCAATTAGTTCGCGCTCTCCGGAATTGTGAATTCACCGAACCTTCGCATCGCGCCGCCTCGCATTCCTCTTGTCTGTCTCGCTGGTTTTATGGGCTCTGGCAAGAGCACCGTGGGCGCTCGTTTAGCTCGGCAGCTTGGCTGGCACTTCGTCGATCTCGACGAACGCATCGAAGCCTCTGCCGGCATCACCATTCCGCAATTTTTCGAACGTCACGGCGAGCCCGCATTCCGCCAACTCGAAGCCGATCAACTTCGCGCCGCTCTTGGCCGCGCCGTCGAACTCAAAGAGCCCACCGTCATCGCTCTCGGTGGTGGCACCTACGCTCAGCCCGGCGCTCCCGAATTTCTCCGCAACTCCGGTGTTCCCGTTATCTGGCTCGATGCTCCCATCGACATCCTTCTTTCCCGCTGCATGACCATGACCGGGCGGCCGCTCTTTCGCGATGAAGCCAGCTTTCGTGCGCTTCATGCCCAGCGCATCGTTTCCTATCAACTCGCCGATTTTCGCGTTGAAAGTGGTGGCGACTCTGCAGCCGTCGTTGCCGAAATTCTTCGTCGCGGCATTGCCGGCCCGCGCACCACCGATCCTGAAGCTCATTTAGCCGTAGAAAATCCGCAGCCCTGAGGGGGAACCTTGATCCAATCCAAATTCTCCACCCGCTCCTGCTACACCTTCGCCATCCTGCTCCTCACCATCGCCACAATTGCGTCACAAATCCCCACTTCCAATTACCAACCCAACATTCTGCCGACCCGTCATTCCGAACGACGTGAGGAATCCCTCTTTCCGTATGCCACGCCTTCAGCCGTGCCGCTCCTCTCCGTGCTCCGTCAGGGCACGGCTTCAGCCGTGCCATTCAACCCACGCCTACTCGGGGCTTTAGCCCCTGAGGGACTCCTCACCTTCACCACCCACGCCGCCGATAAATCCAACTCCGTCTTCTCCCCCGACAAAGGCAAACTCAACATCCTCCTCGACGGCAAATCCGTAGGTCGCGAAGAATTCTCCATCGAACCCACCGGCGCCACCTGGACCGCCAAAGGCAAAAGCTCTCTGCAAACTCCTGACGGAAAATCCGCGGTTGTAACCGGCACGCTAATCCTTAATCCCGACGGCTCGCCCGTTTCTTACGACTGGGTCGCTCAAGCCGATAAGACCAACAGCGCCCACGTCACCTTCGTCAACGGCACCGCCAAAACTACACTCCAAATGCAAGGCGCTCATCCCTTCGATCAGGAAAATTCTTTCGGTACGCCGCGGATCACCGTTCTCGACAATAATCTCTACCATCAGTACATCGTCCTCGCCCGCGTCTACGACTGGACCCGCCGCGGCACGCAATCCTTCCCCGTCCTCATTCCCCAGGAACTCACTCCCGGCACCATTTCCGTCGATTGGGCCGGCGCCGTCACCGCCGAAGGCAAATCCTACGAAGGCCTGAAAGTCACCACGTCCGACATCGAAGTCATCCTCTACCTCGACTCCAACCACAAACTAATCCGCCTGGAAGTCCCCTCAGCCAAAGTCTCCGTCATCCGCGAATAATCCTCCCGAAATTTCGGATTTAGAAATTGGAAGACGCTTTGCTGGCCGTCGCGGGCATTTCCCCCGCGAACCACGCAAAGAAGTCTGGCCACAAAAATCCGGAACTAACAAAAAGAGCGCCGCAAAACAAAAAGGGCCACTGATTTCTCAGTGGCCCTTGGCCGTTTGATCTCTTTGATCGCCGATTACGATTTGCCAGAATCTGCCCGCCTCTTGGGTTGGAGCCCAAAAGGATTTGAATTACTTGAGTCTAGCGAACGAGCAAGCCCGTGAGAGCTGCCCTTCGCGTGGAGACCATCCTCCGCACACCATAGCGGAGTAGATCTCTCTATATTTAGAAAGGAGGTGATCCAGCCGCAGGTTCTCCTACGGCTACCTTGTTACGACTTCACCCCAATCATGAGTCATACCTTGGGCGCCTGCCTCCTTGCGGTTAGCGTGGCGACTTCTAGTACAACTCACTTTCGTGATGTGACGGGCGGTGTGTACAAGGCCCGGGAACGTATTCACGGCGTCGATCTGATACGCCATTACTAGCGATTCCGGCTTCATACAGTCGAGTTGCAGACTGTAATCCGAACTGAGCAGAGTTTTTTCCGATTAGCTCCCCCTCGCGGGTTGGCAACGGTTTGTGCCCTGCATTGTAACACGTGTGTAGCCCTGGACATAAAGGCCATGCGGACTTGACGTCATCCCCACCTTCCTCTCCGTTATCCGGAGCAGTCCAC
>Ga0210396_10000743_pt1 | contig 38940 bp, 37 predicted proteins | sample IncBWH17OmetaG_FD_155466 | JGI IMG/M metagenome (GOLD analysis project Ga0210396, IMG submission 155466) | Forest soil microbial communities from Barre Woods Harvard Forest LTER site, Petersham, Massachusetts, United States - Inc-BW-H-17-O ... | reverse complement strand
GGACGCTGATGTTGTCAAGGGGTTCGTGGCCCGCGGTGCCAGAAACGCGGGCCGCCCGTCGGCGACAGGACGGTCGAGCCACAGCCGGTGCACCACAAACGGTGGTGCGGTGCGCAATCGCGCTATCCGTGCCCGCCACAGATCGCCACCGAGATCCGGTGACGCCGCGATAATCTGTTGCAGCCCGGCCATGTCGGTGGCCAGCACGACGGCGTCGGCGTCGAGATGGTCATTTGCATCGGTGCGGACGCGAAATCCGCGGGCATAGCCGCCGTCGATGCTCGCCACGGCGGTGCCTTGGTGGAATCGCACCCCAAGCTCGATTAGATATCGCTGCAGCGGTTGCCAGAGCGCGGCGTCGTAGTTGGCGTTCGCGACGTCGAAAATGAGGCCTTCGCTGGAGCCGAGGAAGTAGATGTGGAACATGGTGGCCAACTCCGCGGCCGACAGTTGCCTCGGGCTGGCGAAGAAGCTGCGGGAGAACACCTCGAAAGCGAGGTGGCGGGCCTCCTCGGGGAAGTTGAGGCTTTTCAGGAAGGTTTCGGCGTCGATGTGATCGAGGCGGTGATAGATGTCGGGCAGCGACACCGCGGCCAACGGCGCGGCGGCGCGGGCGTCGATCCTGGCCAGGTCGCGAAGTCGAAAGGTGGGGCTGCGCAATGCGAATGCCACCGCGTTCCACGGCGGTGTGCGGGGTAGACCTCGGAAGCTGTCCCGCCGACCGGCGCCGTCGATCAGCGGGTAGTCGTCGACCGGTGTCAGCATGGACAGCCCCGGGTCGACGCGGCGCAGCAGCTCCCGCAGGTTGTAATACTGCCGGAAGAAGGCGTGGAAGCCCCGGTTCATTCCGACCTCGATACCGCGGTATTGCTCGGTCCAGGCGCCGACCCGTCCGCCCAGATACTCCTCGCGTTCGATGATGTCGACGCTGATCCCGCGTTCGGCCAGCCCCGTCGCGGCGGCCAGGCCCGCGATACCGGCGCCGACGACGACTGCGTGCGGCCGCGACGACAACGCCTCCGCGCCGGGCAGGCCATCGGGTGCCGGATGCGTCCGACGCCGACGATCGGTCATCGCGGTGCATCTCCGAGGAAGGTGTGGGCGATGTTGGCCTCCCAGCCAGGCATGGTTTCGCTGTACACCGCGGCAAATCCCGCGTCGCGCAACCGATGTCGGAATTGCCGCACGCCGTCAAATGTCAGCACGCTGCGCCACAGATGCCGGTACAGCGTCGCGTCGCCGGTTTGCCGCCAGCCGGACGGAATGATGATGCCCCAACACACCGCGTGCCAAACCCACCTGGCGGCCCGGGAGTCGCGCACCGAGTAGTCGTGGACCGCCAGCGTGGCACCGGGGCGCAGCATGCTGCGGAACGCGCGCAATTGGTTGTCGGGATCTGCCAGGTTGCGGATCAAATAGGCGGCCATGATCCCGTCAAACGATCCGGTGACGCCGTTTTCGGCGAGCGCCTCGATCGGGGAGTGCACGAACCGGACCGACGGGGGCCATTGCTTGGCCTGTGCTTCGTCGAGCATGCCCCGCGATGCGTCGACGGCGATGATCTCGGCCTGCGGGGCGACTCTGAGCAGAGCAGCTGTTGATGCGCCGGTGCCGCAGCCGGCGTCGAGCAACCGCAGGCCCTGCCCGCGGTCGGGCAGACGCATGCGGCGTGCCGAAAGTCGCAGGTGGGCATGATATCCGGGGCTGGCGCCGACCAGCCGGTCGTAGGCGGGCGCGGCGACGTCGAAGGCGGCCGGCACGTCGCTCCGCGGCAGACCCGTGCTACCGACGCTCATGTTGCCGTTCCCATAGCAGCAGGACCGCGGTGACCAGTGCGAAGCCGAACAGGAAATCTTCGACCGGGATGTCGAACGGGAACCGGATGCCGATGATCTGCCGATTGTCATACACGACGATCGGGGCGCTGAGTTTTGTCAGCCAACCGTCTACCAAGATTTGAAATCCCACCACAATCAGCATCGACAACCAGTAAGCCGGGCGTCGAAAAAGCCCGGTGCGCAACACCAATTCGAGCGCGCACACGGCGAGCACAGCCAGCACCGCCGGCGCGGTGTACCCGAGGCCGGTCATCGGCGGTTGAACCGTTCCAGAATGGCGCTTACCGCGTTGTAGGTCAGCAGCGCACACAGCGGGATCACGACGAAGAACAAGACCTCCTCGATCGGCATCTGAAACGGGATATCGGCGCCCGTGGTGTAGGCACGGTTATACGTCCACGCGTGTGCGCCGATCGCCACTTCATCCCAGAGCAGGAATACCGCCGCGACGGGCAAGATGGCGCGCACAGCCCGCCACGCCTGACGGTAGACGCCGTCGCCGAAGATCTCCAGCGGCAACGTGATCGCCAGGCACGCCGCAAGAACGATGAGGTATTGCCAGTGATCCATCACGCCACACCGGATCGGCGTTCAGCTGATGGGGCCGGGTGCATCAGCCGCGCCCGCCATGACCGCAGCAGGCCGGCGCCGGCGACGCCCAGTCGTCGCGCGGTGCCCACGGTGGCGCGCCGACTGAACACGGCAAAGTCGCAGTCTTCGATGCGGTCGAGAATTTCCGAGTACAGGGTCACCGCTGTGGCCACGCAGGCTCGTGAACGCGGTGCCAACAGCGGGATTCCGCTTTCGGCGTACCGGTAGATCTGCCTGGCGATGTCATGCTGTTCGGCCAGCGCGTTGCGCACCCGGCGATCGGCCCGGTGGTTGTGGTGGCACCACATCAGCAGGTCGCGATCGACGTCGTATGCGGCCAGTTCGTCGGCGGGCAGGTAGACCCGTTGTCGGGTCAAGTCCTCGTCGATGTCCCGCAGAAAATTGGTGAGCTGGAATGCCCTGCCCAGCGCTGCGGCATATGGCGCGGCTTCATCGGTCGGGCCGACCGTGCCCAGAATCGGAAGCATTTGCAGGCCAATCGCTTCCGCGGACCCCTTCATATACAGGTTGAGTGCGGCACGATCGGGATAGTCGGTGATGGTCAGATCCATCCGCATCGACACGAGAAAGTGGTCGAACAGTTCGTCGCCGATGCCGTAGCGGCGCGCGGTGTGGCTGACCGCTGCGAGCACCGGATCGGTTGAGTGCTCGCCGCGCGCGAAGAACTTGTCGGACAGCTCTTGCAGGCGCGCCGCACGCATCGCGGTATCCAGGCTCGGGTTGAGATCGTCGAGTATGTCGTCGGCGTAGCGGGCGAAGCCGTACAGCGCGTGGACCGGCGGACGTTGTTCGGGCGCAAGCAATCTGGTAGCCAAAAAGAAGGTGCGGCCGTGGGTGGCGTTGATTTCGCGGCAGCGTCGATACGCGCTGCGCAGGTCCGGGTCGTCGATGCGGGCGGCGTCCAACTCGCTGCGGATCATGACAGGCCGGCTTTCGTGATACTGCTTTGCTTTGACTTCTTGACGATGCCTGTGATGCGGTCGGCGGCCAACCGTCCGGAGATCAGTGCAGTCGGCACGCCGACGCCGGGCACGGTCGACGATCCGGCCAGCACCGCGTTGTCGATGCCGCGCACGGTGTTAGCCGGACGGAAAGGCCCGGTCTGGGCGAAGGTGTGGGCGAGTGCGAACGGAGTGCCGGCGACCATGCCCTGGCGGGCCCAGTCAACGGGATTGACGACGTGGAGCACCTTGGCGTCTTCGCGCAGGCCGGGAACCAGTCGCGCTGCGACGACGTCGAGCAGCTGGTCGGCGTAGGCGTCGCCGATCCGAGACCAGTCGACGACACCCCGGGTGAGGTTCGGTGCCGGCGCAAGAATGTAGAACAGGTCGTGGCCGGCTGGGGCCAGGCTTGGGTCGCTGGCCGTCGGCCTGGTGACGAGCAACGACGGGTCCCGCATCAGGCGGCCGTCGCGGATGATATCGGTGAATGTCTCTTCCCACGCGGCGCCGAACACGATGTTGTGATGTGCCAGTGGGCGATTCGCCGACTGTTGGCCGGGACTGCCGATGTGGATGACAACCGCTGACGGCGCCGGCCGCAGGCTGCCGACGCGGCGCGGTTCGCGGCCCAGCAGCGTGTAGGTTTGCGGCAGTTCGCTGGTCAGCACTACGGCGTCGCAGGCGAGGCGCTGATCCTGGTCGGTGTGGACCGCCGCGGCACGGCCGCCGGTGCATTCCAGCCCCGTGACCGTGGCCCCGTAGTGAAACTGCACCCCGGCGTCTGTCGCGGCGGCGGCCAGCGCATCGGGCAGCGCTCGCATCCCGCCGCGCGGGAAGAGAACTCCCGAGACGGTGTCCATGTAGGCGATCACCGCGTAGACCGCCAGCGCTTGCCGGGGCGCCACACCGGCATACAGCGACTGGAACGTGAATACTCGTCGCAGCCTCGGGTCGGTGATGTGGCGCTTGACCATGGCATCCCAGTTGCGGAATCCACCGATCGCCGCCAGTTTCGCAAGTTGGGGATTCAGCAGCGACAGTGGGGAATCGAAGTTCCTGGCGATGAACCCGTCGAATTCGATCTGGTACAACCGGGTCAGCCAGTCGCGCAGTTCCCGGTAGCCCGCGGCCTGCTTGGCCCCGGCGAACTCCTCGATGGCGGCGGCCATCCGATCCGCACCGCTGTGCACATCGATGCTGCTGCCGTCGGCGAACTGCGCGTGGTAGGCCGGATCGACATCGAGCAACTCCATTCGCGCCGAGCTGGTTTCGCCGACAGCGGCGAACGTCTCGTCGATGATGTCGGGCATGGTCAGCACCGTCGGCCCGGTGTCGAGACGGTAGCCGTCGACATCGAGCCGCCCGGCCCGCCCACCGGGCCAGTTTTCCCGTTCGACCACCGTGACTTCGCGGCCGCGGCCGGCCAGATGCAGGGCCGCGGCCAGACCCGCGAAACCCGCGCCGACCACGACGACCCGGTCGCTTGGGCCCGGCACGGTTTTCATTCGCTGCGCTCCGTGCACAGGGCGGCCATGGTCGCCAGCGCGGCCCGTACCGATTCATCGAGCGGGAGTTCGTCGAGTGCATCGCGCGCCGACGTGACGCGGTCGCTGATCAAGTCTTCGATCCACTGCACGGCTCCGGTCGTGACGATCAGCGTGCGCCAACGGTCGATTGCGGTGCCGTCGAGTTCACCGTCGTTCATCAGGTCGGTGAGCTGTCTGCGAGTGGGCGCGTCGGCCAGTTGGTGTGCGGCGATCACCACGCTGGTCGCCTTGCGCTCGACAAGATCTCGGCCGCTTGGTTTGCCGGTCGTTGCCTCGGAGCCAAAGACGCCCAGCAAGTCGTCGCGCAGCTGGAACGCTTCTCCGATGGCGGTGCCGAAGCGGCCCAGCCCGGACAGTGTGCGGTCGCTGCAGCCGCTCATCGCCGCCCCGATCTCCAGCGGCCGTCGTACCGTGTAATTACCCGACTTGCGCCGCGCGACTTCCAGCACTACCGCCATCGACGGCAGATCGCGGACATCGCTTGCGAGATCGGCGAACTGGCCCAACGCCAGCTCGGTGCGCATGGCGTCATAGCGCGGCAGCGCGTGTTGCAGACGACGATGCTCGACGCCGCTCTCCCGGAGCATCTGCTCCGCCCAGATCAGGCACAGGTCGCCCAGCAGGATCGCGGCTGAGTCGCCGAAGCGCCGCGGCGCTCCGGACAGCCCGCGCTTTCGATGCCAGTCGCTGAACTGAATATGGGCCGCAGGGCGCCCCCGCCGCGACGACGAATCGTCCATCACATCGTCTTGCAGCAACGCGAAGGCGTGCAGCAGCTCCAGGCTGGCCGAGGCGTACAGGGCCGCGTCACTATCGGATGCACCGCACAGCCACCCGAGATACATGAACGTCGAGCGCAGGCACTTACCGCCGGCCAGGAAGTTCAGCAGGATGTCGCCGGCCACCTCGACGCCGGCCTCATCCAACTCGGCAGCGCATCGGTTCGCGACGAATTCGGCGACGTGGGTCAGTACCGTGCGTCGCACCCCGATCCGCCATACATCGAATTGCCCGGGATTCGACCAGGATTCCTGACGCAGCGCCGCCGGCTCCGCGGAAGGCACCAACGACAATGCGCCCGGCTTGGCCACCGAAGCCCCTCTCGAAAGATCGGGCCGCCAGTTCGAACGGCTCAGACTCACGCGGTCATACCCCCTGACAACGAAGACAAACACGCGCTTACTCGGCGGACCCAGGTTCGCTTCACAAGCTTAAACATTAACTTACTGAACTTCTAGCGCGCTCGCCAGAGCAAGGTCGCCCTCGCTTATGGTGTGGCCATGACCGCAGCTCAGCGTGAACGAAGCGCCCTCGTCGACACCCTGCGCAAAGTCGGGCCCGACGCGCCCACCCTCTGCGCGGGCTGGACGACCCGCGACCTGGCAGCCCACCTCGTCGTGCGGGAGCGGCGCCTGGACGCGACGCCGGGCATTTCGATTCCCTTTCTTGCCGGTTACACCGCCAAGGTCCAGAACCAGACGGCGCGGTCAAGCAGCTGGGACGACCTTGTCGAGATGGTGGCCTCGGGGCCGCCGGTGTACTCACCGTTCAGACTGCTCGACTCGGTGGCCAACCTCGGCGAGATGTTCATCCATCACGAGGACGTGCGCCGCGCCGTCGACGGTTGGCAGCCCCGAGTGCTCGACGAACCGACCGTCGCTGCGCTGGGTCGACAGCTCGGTCTGCTGAGCCGCTTGACGCTGACGAAGCAACCTGCTCCGGTCATCCTGCGGACAACCGCAGGCCGGCAGATTGCCAGGGTCGGCCGGGGCGATGCCGTCACAGTTACCGGCGAACCGCAGGAATTGGTGTTGTTCGTCGCGGGCCGCGATGCTGCGCTCGTCGAATTCGCCGGCGACCCGCAGGCCGTCGCAGCCGTGCGAGCGGCGCGCCGCGGCCTGTGATCAGGTTGTCTCCGAGCTCCGCTCCTTAGCTGACCGAAGCGGCGTTAGCGGTTTCGGTGGCCGCGTAGGAATCGGCGGCGGCTTGCAACATGGTGACGAGTAACTCACGAACCGCTGCTGCCTGCGCGCTGACTGCTTGGTACTGTATGGCGTGCGCACTGAATTGCATTGCGGTCAAGGCTGATACCTCGTCCGCGGCGGCAGGGGTTAGTTCTGCCGTGCTCCCTGTCACGATGGCGTTCTGCTCGTTCATGATCGAACCGATGCTTTGCAAGTTATCCGCTGCTGCGCTCACCATCTCTGGGTTGGTTGCTACAAAAGACATGTGTTTTCCCTTCTCTCGTAAGTGAAGTGGTCACCTGGGTGTTGGCAAAACCCCGGACCTGACTACCCGGCCGCTATAACGCTGCCAAGAGCATTGGCCATTGCGCCGAGCGCGCGCGGATTGCTTCAAAATGTTCGGTTAGGCGAATCTCCCGGCGTATCGCGTAGGCGCTGAAAACGAGGGTGACGCTGGCGAGTGCTAGTTGAAACACGGTGGTTCATTTCCTCTCTCTCAGGGGGTGTTGGGGTTTGTTAGCGGCTGAATAGTCTGCGCAGGCCACGCGGCTTCGCTTGCTTCGCGTGATATGCGGCGATCTGCGCTTTACGCGTTTCGGCGCTCACATAGTGACTAGCACCACTCTTGTGTGACTTGGCCGCGCGGGAGGCGCGTAGCGTGGCGTTGCCGGACATGACTTTTGGCGGTGATCCAATTGCGCAGTGGGCGGTTGCTAAATCTCTGCCCCCGCGGCCTGCACACTAAGCAGGCGACTACCGCGCCGGCGAAGGCTAGGCTCGAGCTGATCGAATGGCTCGGCCCGCTTTGGTCGAAGAATTTCGTCGACCACGGCAGCACAACGTTGGCCAACACGCTCAGCGAAGTACGCCTCCAGGCCAGTGCCGTAAGTTCGAGCTGTACCCCGCTGGAATGCATCGAGGCGACGACGCGGTCGTTCATCCGGTCACCGCCTTGACGATCGCCAAAACTGAAACGACAAGGCCGAGCCCGGCGAGGCCGCTCGCCAGCAATGCTGGTGTGCGATTGTGTGGTAATCGCTCGGTGCGCCGGATGGCTCGATCAACCTGCCGCCACCGCAACAGGCCAGCGCCAGTGCTCACAATGGCCAGCATTCCCAGCACCATTGACAAGATGTATTGCATCCCTTGGACTGCCGGTCCGGGAACGAATTGCAGCAGGGCAACCGTTGCTGCCAGCAGTCCGAGCGCTGTGCGCTGCCAAGCGAGAAAGGTCCGCTCGTTGGCGAGGGTAAAGCGGTAATCGGGCTCGTCCTTGACTTCGCGGATCATATTTCTGATGCTGCGCCTCGCAATGCCATGTCGGTAGCAGGCTTGTTCTTGGGGGATCACAAATCCGCTTTGTGAGTGGGTGAGCCGTGGCGGTGAGCTTTAGAGTGCCCGTACTTGCCCGGAGGTGACTTGTCACCGCCACCGACAATGAGCGCACGATCACGGCGGTGCGTGGCGCCGCGCGTGCTCGATCAGCCTTCACGGCGATAGTCGGCTGCGGGCCACCCCAAGTCTGGTAACGGTTATCCGGCCGAGGGGTGGTAGACCATCACAGCGGCGGGACGGCGAGCGCGGCGGCCCAAAGCAGTCCTGCCGGCAGTGGGTCGGCGAGATACGGGGGCCATGTTCATGTCGCTGAACACGCCGGTGGGGCTCTGGGACCCAGCGAGCGGAGCGGCGCTGCTGAGGCTGGCGGTGGTCGGGGTCGCCTGCAGTTGGATTACCGGCGCCGAGGTGGCCCAGTTTTGAGGAACGCTCAGACCGCCCGCCGAGGCCGCGCGGCCCAACTGCGCGACGACCTGCGTGCTGGCGGCACCCGTGGTGAAGCCTGATGCAGCGGTTGGCTGTGGCAGGCTGGCCAACCCGAAGGCTTGAGTGCTGGGGACGCTCTCTGCGCTGGCTTTGGTAAACGACGCCGCTTGCAAACCCAGTCTGGCGGTCCCGGTGCTCGCCTCGTAGGGCGTGAGCAATGTTAGGTATTCCAGTGGCGATGTTGCTAGCAGGCTCGACAGCCCACCTCCGGAAGTCGCCGTGCCAGATGCTGTGCCCTGGGCGAGTTGCTGAAGTGCGCCGGGGACTGCGGACAGCAGTCGCGACATGCCGGAGACGACGGCCTGGGTGTTGGCGGTGCCTGCCGGCATGCTGGCGGCGTGAGCTACCGCGGCAGCTTGTCCGGCCAGGCCAGCTGGATTGGTGACCGGCTGTGGCTCGGTGAACGGTGTCAACTTCGACGCGGCTGCCGAAGCGCTGGCATAGCTGTACATCGCGGTGGCGTCTTGTGTCCACATTTCGGCATAGTCAGCCTCGGTGGCCGCGATCGACGGGAGGTTTTGCCCGAAGAAGTTCGTCGCTATCAATGCTTGCAGCAGGCTGCGGTTAGCCGTGATGACCGGCGGGGGCACCGTCAGCGCGAAGGCGGCTTCATAGGCTGCTGCGGCTGCCCTGGCTTGGGTGGCGGCCCGCTGAGCCTGCGCGGCCGTCGCGGCCGCCCATGCCGTAAAGGGCGCCGCCGCGCTGGCCATCGCCGCTGCCGCAGGCCCCGACCACGCTTGGCCCGTCAGCTCCGAGATCACCGCTTGATCGGAGTTCGCGGTGGCGTAGAGGTCCTCGGCCAGGGCGTCCCAGGCCGCTGCGACAGTCATTATCGGCCCCGACCCAGGGCCGGTGTAGATGCGCCCGGAATTGATCTCCGGCGGTAGCATAGCGAAATCCATTGTTGAACAACTCCTTAGCTGAGCTCAGCGACGTTGGCAGCAACGATCTTCGGCAGTGCAACCGCTGCTGCTAGAAGGCTGAGTGCTGTGTGCTCCCGAGCAGGCAAGACGTGCTTTTGGGCGAGGGTAAAGCGGTAGTCGCGCTCAGACTTGGTTCGATGGATCACATTCTGATGCTGCGCCCCGTAGATCAGCGTCGGTAGCAGGCTTGTTCTTGTGGAGCCACAAATCGAGCTTGTGGTTGGATAAACCATTGCACTGAGTTCTCGCATGCCCGAACTGTCCGCGCTCGAAGTCTTCCTGGCGGTGGCCAGAACAGCCGGCCTCGGCGCCGCAGGACGGGAACTTGGACTGACGCAGCAGGCAGTATCTGCCGACTCACTTCGATCGAGGCCCAGACCGGCGTGCGGCTAGCGGTCCGCACCGTGCGGGGTACCCAGCTGACCACGGCGGGCGTCGTTGTAGCGCAGTGGGCCAACAAGTTGCCGGATGTCGCTCAGCAGGTCGATGCCGGGCTGGGTTCGCTTCGCACTGAGAGCCGCAGCAAGTTGAAAGTGGCTGCGAGCCTTACCGTCGCTGAACAGCTGATGCCCCTCTGGCTGGTGTCACTGCAAGCGACGGCGGACCGAAGTGGCCGCAAGGCTCCGGAGGTGATTCTCACCACCACCAATAGCGGGCACGCGATATCGGCGGTTCGCGACGGCGCTGCAGACCTTGGATTCATCGAAAGCCCCGGTGCGCTGTCGGCGTTGCGCAACGCCCTGGGCGACGACTTCGCACAGGCGAGTCCGGCGCTGGAATTGTCGTCCGCGGCAGCGGTGCGCGCTGCGGTCCTGGCCGGTGCGGGCCCTGCGGTGATGAGCAGGCGGGCCGTGGCCGACGATCTGGCCATGGGACGCCTGCGCGCCGTGCAAGTGCCGGATCTGAATCTGCGTCGTGCCCTTCGGGCGATCTAGGTGGGTGGACAAACGCCGCCGGTTGGCGCGATCCGAGACCTGTTGAGTCACATCGGCAGCGCCCGCCCGGTGCCGCCAGCCATAGCGGCAATGCAGTGTCTAGCCGCTGCATGAACTTGTGCAGTCCCACCCGGTACTGGCCAGCTCCCAGCGGATCAATCCAGTACTCAGGGAACGCAATACCCACCCCGAATAGCCCGGGAGCCAGAATACCGTTGGTCGGGTCGTATTCCAGTGACCCCCATTGGGGAGTCAGTGGAAGATGTCTGCGTTCGAATCCGACGGTGTAGACAATGTGGTCACACATTTGAAGGGTCTTCTCGAATTCCGGATCACCGACCGAGCACCTCCCAAGCCGTCGCGGGTACGTTCCGTCGATGTTCTCGCGCGCCCAGTCGGCGGCTTGGCCCTTAAGCCCGGTATCATCGAACAGCGTCCAATCATCAAAGTCGACAGCGTACTTCAGCGGGCTGCGATAGAAGTTGATCACGTTTTTCACCGGGGTGTTCAACAGATTCGGCAGCGCGATCATCGCCGAGTGTGAAGAGCCAAACACGCCGACCGTGGCGCCATCCAGCGGCAGCTGTGCCAGCTTCGCAGGATCAAGTGCGGTCTCGATCGGAATCTCGTCAAGCTCCACGTAGGAAAGCTTCTTGGGAACCGAGCCGACTGCAAGGATCACATTCTTCGACGTGATCGTCTCGTGTTGCGTGGTTATGGTCCACTGCCTATTGGCTAGCACCAGTTCTGTTGCGATCGCGCGAAAAGCTCTCACCCGTTGGCAAAGATGCTGCGAGATCCACACCAGCGGTTCGGCTACGACGCCGAGCGGGCACGTCTGCTCGGGATCGAAATTGTTCAGCTCAAAAGCTGGCGCTTGTCCAAAGCGGAACGACGGCGACGCGGTCAAGTAGTCGAGAAATAACTCGACGCGGGTGTTGCTCGGCACGGCTCGCCATTTGGTGCCGAAATCTCCCGCGCCGAATTCTGGGTCGATCCAGGCGATTTGCTCGCCCACGATCCCGTGGTCAAGCAACCGCCCTACGGCTGCGATGCCTGCCGGCCCTGCTCCGATCACGGTCCAGCTGTACTGAGTCATTTTCCTGCCCTTCCAGTGTGGGTGTCTCGGCGTTGTCGCGCTTACGCGGACGAGGAACGCAAGTGTCGAGCTCTGCCCTCGATACTTCGCGCGGGAGGCACCACGCGGTAGGGCTGCTGCCCTTGCCAGTTCACAAACGTGGATTGTGACTGTCGGCGACGTAGGAAAACTGATGCGCGGTTGGTCGATGCGGCGGTGCGGGTGCTGGCCCCGCAATGCCGCCACATTCGCGGCGTGGTTCGAGCGGCGAATGTTTCACCCGACGCGCCGTTGGAGATCTTGGGCCCTAACCAAAAGCTGTGGGCCGCGGGCGGATTCGCCATCGCGCTGTCAGCGCGTGCTGGGCTCACGAACTCGGAGCTACATTTGACCACGCACGCCGCCGGCGGCACAGGCATCTCCGGAAAGCCGGGCCTCGGTGCTGCCTGTGCGATCAGCGGCCGAGCATATGCCGCAGCGTCTGGTCCAGGCTGGGCCGGCGAAACCGGTGAGCGGCTTGTTGTAGCCGGGCCGGCAGCACCCGTTGATTGGCGCAGACGAGTTCGCGTGCACCCTGCTCGCCGAGCAGTAACCGCGGTCCAAACGACGGCACCGGCAACACCGCGGGCCGGCGCAGCACCTTGGCGAGTATTCGGGTGTAGTCGATGTTGCGCACCGGATCTGCGGCCACCGCGTTGACCGGTCCGGACAGCGCGGTGTCCCACAGCGCGCGGTGATATACGTCGACAAGATCGTCGATCCCGATGTAGGAGAACCACTGTTGGCCGTCGCCGACGCGACCGCCGAGCCCGGCGCGGAACAGCGGAAGCAACAGGCGAAGAGTGCCTCCGCTGGGGGATTGCACGATCCCGGTGCGCACCCGGACCACTCGGACCCCGCCGTCCTCGGCCACCGTCGCGGCGTGTTCCCACTCGTCGACCACGTCGGCGAGAAACCCGTCGCCGCGATCGCTGTCCTCGGTGAGTGATTGGTCGCCGCGGTCGTAGCCGTAGTACCCGATCGCGGACGCGCAGATCAGCGCCTTCGGCCCGCCGGCCGATTTCGCGATCAGCTCAGCCAGGCGGCGGGTGGGCCCGATCCGGCTGTCGCGGATCGCGGCGCGATGCGACTCGGTGAAGCGGCCGGCGATCGACGCGCCCGCCAGGTGCATCACCGCATCGACGCCGTTCAGCAGATCCGGATCGGGTTGGTCCGGATTCCATTGGCGCTCATCGGGTTTAGTTGCCGCGCGGCGCACCAGATGAATCACCCGATGGCCGCCGGTCGACAGAAAGGCGCTCAACGCCGATCCGACCAGCCCCGACGATCCGGTGACCGCGACAGTTATCGGGCTCAAACCGTGCTCGGCGCCCCGCCGGTGCGCGGCGATGTCATCGGCCAGCTGGCGATGCCGGTAAGCGAACATCGCCTGCAACGCCTTCGCCGGGACCGGGGTGGCGACGCGGTCGGTCACCCGCGTGCGCTCGGCGCTGACCTCGTCGAATTCGTGGGTATGCCGCCAGCGGACGGCCAGCCGCACCGGCAACGAGGCCAGTCCATCGATGCCGATCGAGTCGACGAAGCGTCGTGGCGGATCGTAGGCATCCGGTTGATGGTCGGCCACCCAACGGAGACCGCCGGGAAGACCGAGTTCAGCACGCCCGTTCTGCAGCGAATCCGCTTCGGCGACGACCCGCATCGGCTGCCATGGCGGCGACAGCCGGGTGATCGCGCCCGGGCGGGTGTGCCAGTCGAAGACTTCGTAGATTGGCGCGTCGATGACGCTGGAATACACAAGTCCCATCTATTCGACGGTACCTGCGAATCCGGCGGGCCCGCGTATAAAGCCGGGCGGTCGACTACCGATCCGGCAGCGCGTGCTCGACGATGGGCAGCCGCGGCAGCGGCTGACGTTCGCGGCGTTTGGCCGCCAGATAAACCTGCGCGGTCTCGTCAGCCACCGTGTGCCAATCGAAATCTGACGTCAGGCGTTCACGAGCGGCCCGGGCCCGGCGCTGAGCCGCGGTCGGGTCGTCGAGCACGGCGTTGACGGCTTTGGCCAGCCGCGTCACATCGCGTGGCGGACAAGACATCCCGGTCTCACCATTGATCACCGCTTCGCCCAGGCCGCCGATGTTCGACGTCACCAAGGGCGTTCCCGCCGCCGCGGCCTCCAGTGCCGCCAGACCGAACGGCTCGTAGTGGCTGGGCAGCACCGCGGCGTCGGCGCGATGCAGCGCAGCCAAGAGCTCGTCGTGATCGAGCCGCCCGACGAATCGGGTTGCCTTGAGCACCCGGTGTTTACGAGCCTGCTCGACGAGCCAGTCCTGCTGGGTGCCCTCACCGGCGATCGTCAGTGTGGTGCCGGGGTGGGCGCGCCTGATCCGCGGCAACGCCGCGATCGCATCGTGCACGCCCTTCTCGTATTCCAGCCGGCCCACGAACAGCAATTCCGCCGGCCCACTGCGGCGCCGGCGACTCGCGAACGGCCAACGGGCCGCCTCGATGCCGTTACGGATCACGGTGGCCTCAGCCAGCCCGGGCCCGAACAGCTCGGTGATCTCGTCGCACATCGACGCCGAACACGTGATCAGCGAATCGGATTCGCGCACCAACCACGACTCCACCGCATGCACCTGTCTGCTCAGCGATCCGGACACCCACCCGGAATGCCGGCCGGCTTCGGTCGCGTGAATCGTGGAAATCATTGGCACGTCGTAAAACTCAGCCAGTGCGACGGCGGGGTGGGCGACCAGCCAGTCATGGGCATGCACGACATCGGGACGCCAGGGGTGGTCGCTCGACGTGTCCTTGAGCGACAATCCGGCGCGAACCATGGCGTGGCCCATAGCCAGTGTCCAGGCCATCATGTCCTTGGCGAAGCTGAACTCGTGCGGGTCCTGGGCGGCCGCGACGACGCGGACGTTTTCGCTGATTTCATCCGACGACGGGTGAGTACTCGGATCGGTTCCCGACGGGCGGCGCGACAGCACGACAACCTCGTGTCCGGCGGCTGCCAGCGCGGTCGACAAGTGATGGACGTGGCGGCCGAGCCCGCCGATCACCACCGGTGGGTACTCCCACGACACCATCAGAACTTTCATCGCGGCAGCCTGCGTGCGTCCAGGGCGCCGAACAGTCCGTCGGCCCGGTTCCAGCCATCGGCCAGGCGCTGCGCGACCTCCCGACGGCCCGACGCCAGTGCGCCGGCGATTTCACGGGTGGCGTGCGCGTGCAGATGAGCCCGGTAGCGGGCATAGTCGGCGGCCGAGTCCTTGCTCACCATGAACGGCCAGTCGCTGGACACGGTCAGCAATGTCTCGCGCAAGATCTGATCGGCGATCTGGTCGCGGGGGATCGGCCCGTCCAACGATGCGGTCTGGGTCAGCGCCTTGTCGACGGTGCTCAGCGCGGTGTCGACGACCTCGTTGTTGAGCTGTACCAGGTCGGCCACCTTGTCACCGGCCCACACCTGCCAGTCCTTACCGGAACCCCAAGAGCTGGGCGGTAATTCGACAGCAGCTCCGACGAAACCCTCCGCGACGGCGTCGCTGAGGGTGCCGACGCGCACACCCGCCTCGGGCAAGGCCCGTAGCACCCGCTCCAGCCACGCCGGTCCCTCGTACCACCAGTGGCCGAACAGCTCAGTGTCGAACGCGGCGACGACGTGTGCGGGCCGCCCGATGCGCTCGGATTCGGCCTGCAGTCGACCGCGGACAACATTGACGAAATCAGCGACGTGGCCGTCGATGGCACGATCGGCACGCTCGGGATCGTAGGGCGCTTTGGCGTCTGACGGCACGTTGCGGCCGGTGACGCGCGCCGGCTTCAGACCGGTGCGGTGGTCGTAGGTGTGGAAATCACGGTAGGAGGCGTGGCCGGGATAGCCGGATTTCGGCGACCACACTCGGTAGCTGACCTGCAGGTCGCGTCCGAACGCGACGACGTCGGAGTCGCCCACCGGCCGGCCCAGCGCGGTATCGCCGTGCAGCGACGGCCCGTCGACCATGAAGTGGCCGACCCCGGCGGCCGCATAGTCGTGTTCCATGCCGGGGGCGTAGGCGCATTCGGGTGCCCAGATTCCGATCGGCGTGTGTGACAAGCGCTGTTGCGCATCGGCCAGACCCTCGCGCAGGGCGAATTCGCGCAGCCGCGGCGTCAGCAACGGCTGGAAGGGATGGGCCAGCGGCCCGCCCAACAACTCGACCGTGCCGGCGTCGATCAGCCCGCGCAGCAGCGGGCTTCCGCCATGGCGCCACTCAGTGGTGAAATCTCCGAGCGCTTGCTCGGTCTCGGCGAACTCACGAATCCCGAACGACCGCAATGCTTCTGGCGTACTGGACGCAGCGGTGTCGTACCGGTCTCCGGGGCGGACACTGGCAGCCTCGGCGGCGCGCAGTTGCCAGTTGGCCAACCAGTGGTACATGCCGTCCAGGCAGTACGGGTCGTCGAGCTGTGCCGTCACCACCGGCGTCATGCCCAGGGTGACCAGACGATGCCGGTCCTCACCTGCCAGCTTGCGCAGCACCCGCATCAGCGGCAGGTAGGCCGCCGACCAGGACTGGTAGAGCCACTCCTCACCTACCGGCCAGCGGCCGTGGTGGGCCAGCCAGGGCAGATGGGTGTGCAGTACCAGGGTGAACAGACCGGGCACCTGGCTGCCGGTCGGCTGACTCATGGGCGCACCGCGATTGCGACCAAATCAAGGCTGTCGTCAATGTCACGGTCGTCGGTGTCCACGACATCGAAGTCAGCCGAGGTGACGGCGGCGACGTCGGCCAGCAGCTCCGCCGGCCACGGCGCGTCGGCGACCGCCCGCGCGATCTGGGCGTCGATGATCGAGCCGCCGTGGCGGGCGTCCATGTCGGCCAGCCGCGGTCCGTGGAAGACGCCGCTCATCGACACCGACGTAAAGTCGGCATCGACCAAGAGCCGGGTCAGCTCGTCGGCGTTCAGCTCGCGGGTGTGGAACGGATTGATCGGGGTGTCGCGACCCGGGGAGAATGTGATCCGGTTGGGTGTGGAGACCATCAGCAGCCCCGATGGCCGCAGCACCCTGGCGCACTCGCGGACGAACTGTGTCTGATCCCACAGGTGTTCGATGACTTGGAAGTTGACCACTACATCGACCGAGGCGTCGGCCAGGGGCAACTCGGCCAGGTTGCCGTGCATGACTTCCACACGTGGGTAGCGGGCCCGCACGTGCGCCACCGTGGTCTTGTCATAGTCCAGCGCGATCACCCGACGCGCGACGCGAGAGATCAGGTCGGCGCCGTAGCCTTCCCCGCAGCCCGCCTCGAGCACCTCGAGGCCCGCGCAGCGCGGCGCCAACTGCTGGTAGACCACCTCGTGGCGGCGAAACCAGTAATTCTCCACATCCAACCCCGGGATGGTGCGCTCGCCCGTCAACGTCAAAACGTCGTCGACAGGGGCTTGTGGAACGTCGGGGACAAATGCGCTCATTGCATAGGGAGGCTAACCCCTGGGACCGGGTTCGCGAATGGTTCACCGCGGGCGTTCCCGCTCGCGGGGCAGATGCGGGGGCAGAACCTGCAGGACGACCCGCTATGGTGTGAGAGCGAACCGCACAAAGTTACCCGTTAGTAACATGCGTGTGCGGGTCGCACAAGCCGTGACCTAAGTCTTGCGGCTGGCGGCTGCAGGGCTCTTCCGAGGAGGACGACCGACACTCATGACGAACATCGTGGTCCTGATCAAGCAGGTCCCAGACACCTGGTCAGAGCGCAAGCTCACCGACGGCGATTGGACGCTCGACCGTGAGGCCGCCGACGCGGTACTGGACGAGATCAACGAGCGGGCCGTCGAGGAAGCGCTGCTCATCCGGGAGAAAGAAGCCGCTGACGGCACCGAGGGATCGGTGACCGTGCTGACCGCGGGCCCGGAGCGCGCTTCCGAGGCCATCCGCAAGGCGTTGTCGATGGGCGCCGACAAGGCCGTCCACCTGCTCGACGACGGCGTGCACGGCTCCGACGTCATCCAGACCGGGTGGGCGCTGGCGCGCGCGCTGGGCACCATCGAGGGCACCGAGCTGGTGATCGCCGGTAACGAAGCCACCGACGGCGTCGGCGGCGCGGTGCCGGCCATCATCGCCGAATACCTGGGCCTGCCGCAGCTGACCCATCTGCGGAAGCTGTCCGTTGACGGCGGCAAGATCACCGGTGAGCGGGAAACCGACGACGGCGTGTTCATCCTCGAGGCTTCGCTGCCCGCGGTGGTGAGCGTGACCGAGAAGATCAACGAGCCGCGCTTCCCGTCCTTCAAGGGCATCATGGCCGCCAAGAAGAAGGAAGTCACCAAGCTGACGCTCGCCGAGATCGGCGTCGAGGCCGACGAGGTCGGGCTGGCGAACGCGGGGTCGACGGTGCTGGGGGCCACCCCCAAGCCGCCCAAGACCGCGGGTGAGAAGGTCACCGACGAGGGTGAGGGCGGCAGCCAGATCGCGCAGTACCTGGTGAGCCAGAAGATCATCTAAGACTGAAATCCTCCAGGACCGAAATCCGTTAAGCGAAAGACACCGAATAACCCATGGCTGAAGTACTGGTGCTCGTCGAGCACGCTGAAGGCGCTTTGAAGAAGGTCACCTCCGAATTGATCACCGCGGCCCGTGTTTTGGGCGAGCCCGCCGCCGTCGTGGTGGGTAAGCCCGGCACCGCCGCGCCGCTGGTCGACGGGTTGAAGTCGGCCGGTGCCGCCAAGATCTACGTCGCGGAATCCGACGCCGCGGAGAACTACCTCATCACCCCGGTCGTCGACGTGCTCGCCTCGCTGGCCGAATCGGCAACTCCGGCAGCCGTTTTGCTGGCGGCCAGTGCTGACGGCAAGGAGATCGCGGGCCGACTTGCCGCCCGGATCGGTTCCGGTCTGCTGGTCGATGTGGTGGAGGTGCAGGCCGGGCCCAAGGCAATTCACTCGATCTTCGGTGGCGCGTTCACCGTCGAGGCGCAGACCAACGGCGACACCCCGGTGATCACCGTGCGCGCCGGCGCGGTCGACGCCGAACCGGCCGACGGGGCGGGCGAGCAGGTCACTGTGGAGGTGCCGGAGCCCGCCGAGAACGCGGCTAAGGTCACCTCGCGGGAGCCGGCGGTCGCCGGCGACCGGCCGGAGCTCACCGAGGCGACCATCGTCGTCTCCGGTGGCCGTGGCGTGGGCAGTGCCGAAAACTTCAGCGTGGTCGAGCAATTGGCCGACTCGCTGGGCGCCGCGGTCGGTGCCTCCCGAGCGGCAGTTGACTCTGGTTACTACCCGGGCCAGTTCCAGGTCGGCCAGACCGGTAAGACGGTCTCGCCGCAGCTCTACATCGCGCTCGGGATCTCCGGGGCGATTCAGCACCGCGCCGGCATGCAGACGTCCAAGACGATCATCGCGGTCAACAAGGACGAAGAGGCGCCGATCTTCGAGATCGCCGATTACGGCGTGGTCGGCGACCTGTTCAAGGTTGCCCCGCAGCTGACCGAGGCGGTCAAGGCCCGCAAGGGCTGAGTTCCCGGCTGGTCGGGATCGTCGAGAAAGTGCGCCCGAGCTGATCGGCGAAACACGAGCGCCGGGCCTTGTCCGCCGATGTTCTAGCCATCGTCGGCCTCTAACACCACCATGCTGCGCGAATCCACCCGCACTGTACTGCCAGCCTGAATCCGATCCTGACCTTCTGAATTCGGCGTTGCGGTGGCGGTGTCGACGACGGGCACCCACACCCGGCCGAACTCGTCTGGGGGCAAGGTGAATTCGATTGGCTCGTGGTGTGCGTTAAAGCACAAGAAGAACGAACTGTCGGTCACCCGCTGTCCGCGGGCGTCGAGGTCGGGGATGCCCAAGCCGTTCAAATAGACCGCTACCGATTTGCCGAAACCGGAATCCCAGTCTTCGTCGCTCATTTCGGAGCCTTCCGGCGCGAACCACGAGATATCAGGCTGTCCCTCCACGCCTCGTCGGCGTACCGGCACCCCTTTGAAAAATCGGCGGCGGCGAAACACCGGATGCGCGGCCCGCAGAGCCGATACCGACCGGGTGAACTCCATCAGTTCGACGTCCGCCTTGTCCCAATGCACCCAGGTGATCTCGTTGTCCTGGCAGAAGCCGTTGTTGTTGCCGCCTTGACTGCGGCCGAGCTCGTCACCGTGCGAGATCATCGGAACTCCCTGCGACAGCAGTGTTGTCGCGAGAAAGTTGCGTTGCTGACGGGCGCGCAGCGAGTTAACGTCCGGGTCGTCGGTTGGACCTTCTATACCGCAATTCCACGACTGGTTGTTGCTCTCGCCGTCGTTGTTGTCTTCTTGGTTGGCCTCGTTGTGCTTCTCGTTGTACGAGACCAAGTCGCGCAGCGTGAAACCGTCGTGCGCGGTGACGAAATTGATCGAAGCGACCGGGCGGCGGGCCGTGTCCTCGTAGAGATCTGCCGAGCCGGTCAACCGGGAGGCGAACTCGCCGAGCGTTGCCGATTCGCCGCGCCAGTAGTCGCGAACGGTGTCGCGGAACTTGCCGTTCCACTCGGTCCATTGCGGCGGAAAGTTTCCAACCTGGTAACCGCCCGGCCCGACATCCCAGGGTTCGGCGATCAGTTTCACCTGACTCACCGTCGGATCCTGTTGCACCAGTTCGAAAAAGGCTGACAGTCGGTCGACGTCGTAGAATTCGCGTGCCAGTGTTGACGCGAGGTCGAATCGGAAGCCGTCGACATGCATTTCGGTCACCCAGTACCGCAGTGAGTCCATGATCAGTTGCAACGTGTGCGGATGGCCGACGTGGAGGCTGTTGCCGGTGCCGGTGTAGTCCATGTAGTACTGCCGGTCGTCGTCGACCAGCCGGTAATAGGCGGCGTTGTCAATGCCCCGCATCGACAGCGTCGGGCCCAGGTGGTTTCCCTCGGCGGTGTGGTTGTAGACGACGTCGAGGATGACTTCGATGCCTTCCTCGTGCAAGGCGCGGACCATGGTCTTGAACTCTTGGACCTGACCGCCGGGAGTGGTGCTGGAGCTGTATTTGAAGTCCGCGGCGAAGAAGCCAATTGTGTTGTAGCCCCAGTAGTTTGACAGTCCCTGGTCCACCAGCGTCGAGTCGTTTGCGAAGTGGTGCACCGGCATCAGCTCGATCGCGGTGACGCCCAGGCTTTTGAGATGCTCGATGATGACTGGGTGTGCGATACCGGCGTAGGTACCGCGCATTCGCTCCGGGATATCGGGGTGTAGCTGGGTCAGCCCTTTGACATGCGCCTCGTAAATAACCGTGTCGGCGTACTCATGATTCGGCGGGCGGTCGTTGCCCCAGTCGAAGAACGGGTTGATCACCACCGACTTCGGCATGTGCGGCGCGGAGTCGTCGTCGTTGCGGCTGTCGGGATCGCCGAAGTTGTAACTGAAGAGCGCCTGGTGCCACGCGAAGTTGCCGTCGATTGCCTTTGCGTACGGGTCGATCAGCAGCTTGTTCGGGTTACACCGGTGCCCGGCCGCCGGGTCGTAGGGCCCATACACCCGGTAGCCGTAACGCTGACCGGGTTCGACGGCCGGCAGAAAACCGTGCCAGATGAAGCCATCCACCTCATTCAGCGGCACTCTGGACTCAGTACCGTCGGCGTCGAAGAGGCAGAGTTCCACCTGCTCGGCGACCTCACTAAAAATCGCGAAATTGGTTCCCGATCCGTCGTAGGTCGCGCCCAGCGGATAGGCCTTCCCAGGCCACTGCTCCAGGGCAGGTGCCGCCTGTTGCGGGTCGACCGTTTCTGTCACAGCGTCCTCTTTCGCCGGTGGGCCGCGTGCGGACGGCCTGACCCCAACTTGAAATGCATGCTGGGGGATACCCGCCGCGCCGCGGATCACACCTGGATGCGACGGCGATCACCGCGCAGCAGCGGCGTCCGAAGCCCGTTTGGCAAGTCCGTCGAGTTCGCCCGTCGCCCGCCACGCCTCGAGGATGTCGGCGTATTCAGTTGGGCTCCCGAAGAAAAAGCTGTCCTGATTCAACCGCGCGTCCGCGTGGCCCTCGCGGTTGTAGTAGCCGGGGGTGCACGACTCCCGCCGGCCGGCGATCACGCTGGAGCGTTCCACGACCGTGCCGACCCAGCCTGCTTCGGCGTCGAGCGTCGCCTCCACCTCGACGGCGCCGTGCTGCAGCGCCCAAGCAATCACCCAGGCGATGTGGCGAGATTGGGTGTCGATGAGGTAGGGGAAGTTCACGGTGAAGCCGGACTGCGCGATGCTTTCGATGAAGCAGTTCGGAAAGCCGTTGACGTGCAAGCCGTGCAGCGTGCGCACGCCGTCGGCCCATTTCTCGGTGAGGGTCAGGCCGTCGCGCCCGATGACTTCGAAGCCCGTGCGTTGCGAATAACTGGTGCCGACCTCGAAGCCGGTGGCGAAAATCAAACAGTCCAGCGGGTATTCGACGCCGTCGACGACGACGCCGTCGGGGGTGATCTGCTCGACTCCGCGGCCGTGGGTGTCGACGAGGGTGACGCTGTCGCGGTTGAACGCATGCAGGTACTCGTCGTGGAAGCAGGGCCGTTTGCAGTAGTAGCCATACCACGGCTTGAGCGCCTCGGCGGTGGCCGCATCGGTCACGATCGCATCGACGCGCGCCCGGATCTCTTCCATCTTGGCGAAGTCGGCCAGTTCGGCGGCGTTCGGCCCCGCGTCGTTCACGATCGGCAGCTTTTTGATGAGGCTGGTCCACGCGTCGTCGACCAGGTCCTCATCGGCGGAACCACCTGCGGTGAGGATTTGGAAGTTCTCCATGCGCCGCCGCTGCCAACCGGGCTGCAGCGATGCCGCCCACTCGGATTCGGTCGGCCGGTTGGCCCGTACGTCGACCGTTGACGGGGTGCGCTGAAAGACGAACAGCCGATGCACAGCTTCGGCCAGCCGCGGCACGCACTGAATCGCCGTCGCGCCGGTTCCGACGATCCCGACACGCTTGTCCGACAACCCGGCGAGGTCGGTGCCGGTGTATTCGTAATTCCAGCGGCTGGTGTGGAATGTGTGACCGCCGAACGTGGTAATGCCGGTTATTCCAGGCAGTTTCGGCTTCTGCAGGTAGCCGTTCGCCATCGCCACAAACCGGGCGCGGATCTCGTCACCGCGGTCGGTGGAGATCACCCAGCGGGAAGTGCTTGCCTCCCAGCGGATTTCTTGCACCTCAGTCTGCAGACACGCGTCACGGTACAAGTCGTAGTGCTTGGCGATGCGGCGGCAGTGGGCAAAGATCTCAGCCCCCTTGGCATACTTCTCGGTCGGGACATAGCCGAGTTCTTCCAGCAACGGCATATAGACGTAGGACTCGACGTCGCAGGCGATTCCGGGGTAACGATTCCAGTACCAGGTCCCGCCGACGTCGGCGGCCTTGTCGATCAATCGGACGTTGTCGACGCCGAGTTGCTTGCACCGGGCTCCGATGAGTAAGCCCCCGAAGCCGGCACCGACGACGGCGACGTCGACCTCGTCGCCGATCGGGTGGCGGGTGAAGTCGGGATCGGCCCACGGGTCGTCGGCAAAACGGCTGAATGCGCCGGCGACCTGCACGTATTGGGAGATTCCGTCGGCGCGCAGCCGCCGCTGGCGTTCCTTCGCGTATTTGGCGCGCAGCGCGTCGGGATCAAACGTCGCGCCGCCGACCTCAGCCACCGTCGCAGTTTGGACGAAAATTGTGATCCAGGCAACGTTTGTGCTCTCGACCTGCGCGGTTGAGCGGTCTTCGCTGCGACATCGTCATCTGCCGTGCACGGACACGTCACGGCGCGGATGCCAATTAGTGGTCAACATCGCTAACTGTGAGGGCATGAGTGTTGACTCGGTCCTCATACCCGCTGATAAGCCCGCGTCGGGGACAGGTTCGTCCACCGAGCCGCGGTATTCGCTACTGCTGTCCACCGATGCCACACTGATCGAATCCGCGCAGCGGCTCCGCTACGTCGTATTCAGCAACGAGCCGGGTTTCGCGCTGACCGGACCGGACGCCGGCCTGGACGTGGACCGTTTCGACGAGCACTGCGATCACCTGCTGGTCCGCGAGGACAACTCCGGCGAGCTGGTTGGTTGTTACCGCATGCTGTCGCCGACCGGTGCTGTCGCCGCCGGAGGGCTTTATACCGCAACAGAATTCGACATCACAGCGCTGGATGCGCTGCGGCCGTCGCTCGTGGAGATGGGACGCGCGGTCGTTCGCGACGATCATCGCAACGGCGCGGTCGTGCTGCTGATGTGGGCCGGCATCCTGGCTTACCTCGACCGGTGCGGCTACGACTACGTCACCGGCTGCGTATCGGTTCCCGTTAGAGGAGATGCGGCGGACGGCGAACCACCGGGCGCTCAGATTCGCGGCGTGCGTGACTTCGTCCTGCGCCGACACCCCGCCCCACCGGAATACCGGGTGCACCCGCACCGGCCGGTGATCATCAACGGACGCACCCTGGACGAGATCCCGCCGCCCGCGCGGCCGGCGATCCCGCCGCTGATGCGTGGTTACCTGCGACTGGGCGCGCGGATATGCGGCGAGCCGGCCCACGATCCCGACTTCGGCGTGGGTGATTTCCCCGCGCTGCTGGACAAGCGTCAGGCCGACACGCGATATCTGCGCCGACTCCGGTCGGTATCGGCGGCCACCGAGGCGGCGGGCCGGGTGGCTTGATGAGCACTCCGAACGCGCGCGACCACGCCTGGCTGCCGCGGGCGTCCTGCGATGTGGGGTGTCTGCGAGCGGGCGGCTCGGAAGCCTCTCGTCGGTTGATCGTGGCGCTACGGGTCACGGTGCGCGCCAGCCTGGGACTGCTGTTCGCGCCGGCGCTGCTCCTGGTTGCGCTTCCGGTGCCGGGAAGGTCGCGGGCTAAGCGAATCTACTGCCGCATGTTGTTGTGGTGTCTCGGGGTGCGGGTCACGGTGTCGGGCGGGCCGATTCGCAATCTGCCCGGCATGTTGGTGGTCAGCGACCACATGTCGTGGCTGGATATCGTGACGATCGCCGCGGTACTTCCGGCAACTCGGTGGCGGGCGGCGCCCGCGTCGTTTGTCGGCCGCGCCGACGTGGCCGCCAATCTCATCGTGCGGATGATGGCGTGCATCATCAAAGTCATCCCAATCGAGCGGGGCAGCCTGCGGCAGCTGCCCGGCGTCGTCGACGCCGTCGCCGCTCGGCTGCGCGCCGGTCAGACGGTGGTGGCGTTCCCGGAGGGCACCACCTGGTGTGGTCTGGCGTCCGGGCCGTTCTATCCGGCGATGTTCCAGGCGGCCGTCGACACCGGCCGACCGGTCCAGCCGCTGCGGCTGCGCTACCACCACCGCGACGGCAGGGTCTCGACGGTCCCGGCCTACATCGGTGACGACACGCTGTTGCGTTCGATCGGTCGGTTGCTGGTCGCGCGCCGCACGGTGGCCCGGGTCTACGTCGAATCACTGCAGCTGCCCGGTGACGATCGGCGCGAGCTGGCCCGTCGCTGCCAGGCCGCGATTCGCATGAAGGCGACGTCGCACCCTGGTCATGGGCAGCGCCGCCCCGTGCTGGCCTCCTGACCTCTAGCTGCGCCTGATTGCCCTGCATCTCCTCAGGCCGTTCCGGCCTGCATCGTCGCGGGGCCGCCTCGGTATCCTTGGCGGGTCATGGTCTACCTGGATCACGCCGCCACCTCCCCGATGTACCCCGCTGCCATCGAGGCGATGACGGCTGCGCTGCGCAGCGTGGGCAACGCGTCCTCGCTGCACACCACGGGTCGGACCGCCCGGCGCCGCATGGAGGAATCCCGCGAGTTGATCGCGGCCAAGCTCGGTGCGCGGCCGTCCGAGGTGATCTTTACCGCCGGCGGCACCGAGAGCGACAACCTCGCCGTCAAAGGGATTTACTGGGCGCGCCGCGACGCCGAGCCGCGCCACCGGCGCATCGTCACGACCGCGGTGGAACACCATGCCGTGCTGGACGCGGTGAACTGGCTGGTCGATCACGAAGGCGCCGAGGTGACGTGGTTGCCCACCGCCGCGGACGGGTCGGTGTCGGGCGCTGCGCTGCGTGACGCCCTGCAGCACCACGACGACGTTGCGCTGGTGTCGGTGATGTGGGCCAACAATGAGGTCGGCACGATCATGCCGATCGACGAACTCGCCGCCGTCGCCGCCGAATTTGACGTCCCGATGCACAGCGATGCGGTTCAGGCGGTGGGGCAGCTGCCGGTGGTGTTCGGCGCCGGCCAGCTTTCCGCGATGAGTGTGGCCGCCCACAAGTTCGGCGGCCCACCCGGTGTGGGCGCGCTGCTGCTGCGCCGCGACGTCGACTGCGTGTCGTTGTCACACGGCGGTGGTCAGGAACGCGACATTCGCTCCGGCACTCCCGACGTCGCCGGTGCCGTCGGTATGGCGACCGCGATGCAGCTTGCCGTCGACGGGCTGGAAGCCAACAGCACGCGGCTGCGGCAGCTGCGCGATCGTCTGATCGACGGGGTGCTGGCAGGCGTCGAGGACACTCGCCTCAACGGTGCGGAAGGATCCCGACGGCTCCCGGGTAACGCGCACTTCACCTTCGACGGATGCGAAGGCGATGCATTGCTGATGTTGTTGGACGCCAACGGAATCGAATGCTCGACCGGGTCGGCGTGCACGGCCGGAGTCCCACAGCCGTCGCATGTGCTCCTGGCGATGGGCGCCGACGCCGCCAGTGCCCGCGGATCGTTGCGATTGTCGTTGGGGCACACCAGTGTCGAGGCGGATGTCGACGCCGCACTGCGTGTGCTGCCTGCTGCGGTGGCCCGCGCCCGGCAGGCCGCGCTCGCCGCCGCGGGGGCGACGTGATGAAGGTACTCGCCGCGATGAGCGGCGGCGTCGATTCGTCGGTCGCCGCCGCCCGCATGGTCGACGCCGGGCACGACGTCGTCGGCGTGCATCTGGCGCTGTCGCAGGCCCCGGGCACCTTGCGCACCGGCTCGCGGGGCTGCTGTTCCAAGGAGGACGCCGGCGATGCCCGGCGGGTTGCCGATGTGCTCGGAATCCCGTTTTATGTATGGGATTTCGCGGATAAATTCAAAGAAGACGTGATCGACGATTTCGTGTCGTCCTACGCCCGCGGTGAGACCCCGAATCCGTGTGTGCGGTGCAACGAGCGAATCAAGTTCTCGGCGCTGGCGGCACGCGCATTGGCATTGGGCTTCGACGCGGTGGCCACCGGGCACTACGCCCGGCTTTCTGACGGGCGACTGCGTCGGGCCGTCGACCGCGACAAGGACCAGTCGTACGTGCTGGCGGTGCTGACCTCTGGTCAGCTGCGCCATGCCGCGTTCCCGGTCGGGGACACGCCCAAGCCGCAGATTCGCGCGGAGGCGGCCCGCCGCGGCCTGGCGGTCGCGGACAAGCCGGACAGCCATGACATCTGCTTCATCCCGTCCGGTGACACCCGCGCTTTCCTGGGGGCCCGGATCGGGGTGCGCAGCGGCTCGGTCGTCGACCAGCTGGGGACCGTGCTGGCCACCCATGACGGGGTGCACGGTTTCACCATCGGCCAGCGCAAGGGGCTCGGCATCGCGGGCCCGGGTCCGGACGGCCAGCCCCGCTACGTCACCGCGATCGACGCCGACAGCGGCACCGTGCAGGTCGGCTCGGTCGCCGACCTCGATGTCTGGCAGCTGACAGGGCAGCAGCCGGTCTTCACCGCGGGGACGGCGCCGGCCGGACCCGTCGAGTGCGCGGTGCAGGTCCGTGCGCACGGCGAGACCGTCGATGCGGTCGCCGAGTTGGCGGGCGATGAGCTCCTGGTGCGCCTGCGCACCGCGCTGCGCGGTGTGGCGCCGGGACAGACGCTGGTGCTCTACCGCCCCGACCCGGACGGCGACGAGGTGATCGGCAGCGCGACCATCGTCTAGCCGGGGATGTTGGCGGCGATGTTGGTGATGACGATCGTCGACACCGAGTCCGGGAAGCCACAGAAGGTGACCTCCATCAATACCACCGACTTGACTTGGTAATTGCGCCCGCAGTCGCCGGGGCGCGTCTGCAGCGACCGGTCATCGGCGGTCCAGGGGCTGACGAACGCCGCGCCGGCCGAGGTGTTCGAGCAGTCCCGCACGGTGGCCACCAGGGCGTCGAAGGCATGACGCGCGGTGTTGGCGTCGCGATAGGCTGCGGCGCCCTCCGAGATCAGCCCGCCGCCAGGCGGGTACTGGAACGTCGTCTTGTGGAACTCTTCGATGTCGGGTCCGAAGGTGGCGGTGTCTTCGAAGACGAACCGGCATTGCGGCGGCGCGGTCTGGGCGATCGTGTCGACGTCGACCGGGGACTTGCCGTCCATCGACGGGATGATCGTGAGGTGCTCGTCGGCGCCGGTGATCGCGCGCATGCGGTCCTGATCGAGTAGGACGCGGTCGACGTCGACGCCCGCGATTATGGGCTCGGTGCCGAACGGGGCCACCGCGGCGCCGTCCACCACGCGGGTGCATCCCGCGGCCAGCAGCGCCGCGCAACACAGCACCAGCGGGGGCGCCGCTAACGCCATCCGTGACATCGTTTTCCCCGATTTTTCCAGTTCGGCGGGGCCTTTTCCCTTCACACGAGCGTAGTCGCGCCGCGCCAAGGTCCTTGCTAAGGGATAACAGTTGCGTCGTCCGGTTTCGTGGGCCAGCGCAGGCGTTGAAGCGCTTCGACGAAAGTGGTAGCCAGTGGCGGCCATTCGGATCTTGTGTAGGCGAACAATTTTCGGACCAAGGGAGGCTTCACGGGCCGGGTCGCGGCCTGCAGGCCTGCGGGTGCCACATTCTCGGGTATGAGTGTTACTCCGAGTCCGGCGGCTGCCAGGTGGCTCGCCGCCGCGACTTGAGTTGTCTGCACCGTCCGACGTGGAACGAATCCGGCAGCCGCGCAAGCCTCGAGAATGAGGTCCGACAGCCCGTGGCCGGGTCCGAACAGCACCCAATCGCGGTCCGCTAGTGCACTGAGCGGCACGGGGTTGGTAGTCCGAGCCAACGGATCTGTGCTCGCGACTATGACGACGAATTGCTCCCACCCCAACTCGATGATGGGTCCGCGCCATTGGGCGGGTTGCGGTCCTACGGCGATGTCGGCCACGCCCATCCGCACGGCCTCAGCGAGGGCATTGCGGTCGGTGTATTCGCGCAGCGCGATGGTGGCGGCGGGATAGTGCTGGTGCCAGATCTGGAATGCCGATGGAAGGATTCCGAACGCGACTGAGGTGATGGTGGCCACCTCTAGCTCACCGCCCTTGAGACCTAGCACACTGCGCGCGTTACGGGTCGCGTTGGCGGCGTGAGTGATTGCCGCGCGGGCCTCGGGAAGGAAGGCTTTGCCAGCTGCGGTCAGGCGAACGCCCCGCGGTATCCGTTCGAAGACTGGGCCGCCCAATTCCGCCTCGAGACTCTTTATCTGTGCCGAGAGTGACGGTTGCGCCACGAGGAGGCGTTCGGCGGACCGGCTGATCGACCCGTCCTCAGCGATGGCGACGAAGTACTGCATCTGCCGCAAGTTCATGGGCCCTCGCTAGATATAGGCAAAAGCTATGGAAATTTGGCGATATTGGTATTTGCAATATAGGCCAACACATCCGACATTGGGTTCATGACAACAACGACCGAACAGTCCCCGCCCCGCGTCCTGGTGATCGGGTCCAGTGGGCGGATCGGCGCCGCGACGGCCGCGGTGCTCGATGAAGCACCCGAGCGCGTCACCCCGGTGCGTGCCTCGCGCAACCCAGAGACCGTTGCGATGTGGCTCAAACAAGGCAAGCAGGCCGTCCACCTCGACCTCGACGACCCGGACACCTTCCCGCTGGCACTCAAGGGCATCGACAGGGTGTTCCTGATGGCGGGATACACCGCCGCGATGACCGAACAGGCCAAGACGATGGTCGACGCCGCCGAAGACGCCGGCGTCAGCTTCATCGTCCATCTAGGCGTTTTCGGCAATGGCCGGTCCACCGATGCACACTTTGCCTGGCACGAAATGATCGAGCGCTACATCCAGGGCAGCAAGCTGCCCTGGGCGAACATCCATCCTCATGTGTTCATGGAGAACCTGCTGACGGTAAATCGGTTGCAGTACGGTTCTTTTGCGTGGGCCGCGGGTGACCGGCCTGTGGGCTGGATCGCCGGCGACGACATCGCCGCCGTCACCGCCAAGGTGCTCATCGGCGGGCCCGACGTCCACGCCGGCAAGGACTACTTCCTGTCCACCGACCTACTCGATGCAAATGCGGTCGCAGCTGTCTTATCGCGGGCGCTTGAACGCGAGATACCCCCGCTGATCCTCACACCTGACGACCTACTCAACCTGATCGAGGCCGGGCAAGTCGCGGTCCCCTCGATGTACGACGCCGCCTACGCCGCCAGCGCGCTCAACTGGCTGCGGCAGACGTACGACGGTCGCATGGACTACTCGGCCGTCACCACCAACACCGTGCGGGAGTTGTTGGGCCGCGAGCCGATCCACATGACCGACTGGGCGCTGGCCCATAGAGACGAACTGCTCGACCAACTCCAGTAGCCCGCCGCTGGGACACAAACACCCAGCGAGCGAAAGGAATGTCCATGTCGATGACCGAACCCGCATCACTGCCCCCTCAGCCCCTAGCCGGGAGTTTGGTCGCCAACTGTCTCACGAAAGGAATACCGATGACATCCACGACCCCAAGAGACGACAGTGCTCAATCCATGACAAAGATCGCGCTGGCCGGCGCCATCGTCGCCGAGAACTACGATGGTTGGTCGCCTGAACTGAAGGAGGAATTCGCGCGGCACAGCTACGACGGACACGTCGGATCACGGCTGCTCTTCGAAACCAATCGCGTTCGCGTCTGGGAGATCCGGCTGGCGCCAGGACAGCGCGTGCACGCACACCGCCACGCCCTGGACTACTTCTGGATCGCCACAACCGCCGGTCGAAGCCGACAACACACATCTGACGGCACAACACGGGACGTGAGCTACCACCCTGGCGATTCGAAATACCTCACGTTCGATCGCGGTGAATACCTACTACACGACCTGAACAATACGGGCGAGACCGAACTCGTCTTCGTAACCGTCGAGCATCTTGACAGTGCAAACGAGGCACTGACGATCACCAGCCCGGAAGAGGCCTAATGCGGCTCGCTCATCCCCGGTCGAATACGGTTGGCCGGTGAGCGTTTTCGCAACCGCCAGCGGCACCGGGTCGTGGCCGGGCACCGCGGCGCGGCTGGCGGCCGAGGTCGTCGTCGGTGAGCTGGGTGCCGCGATGGCCCACGTCGTCGAGTTGCCCGCCAGGGGAGTGGGCGCCGACATCGTGGGGCGCGCCGGTGCGCTGCTGGTCGACGTGGCCATCGACACGGTGCCCCGTGGCTACCGGGTGGCGGCCCGGCCCGGCGCGGTGACCCGCCGCGCGGTCAGCCTGCTCGACGAAGACGTCGACGCGCTGGAAGAGGCATGGGAGACCGCGGGTTTGCGGGGAAGCGGCCGACCGGTCAAGGTGCAGGCGCCCGGGCCGATCACACTGGCCGCCGAGCTGGAACTGGCCAACGGGCACCGGGCGATCACCGATCTCGGCGCCCTGCACGACATCGCCGCCTCACTGGCCGAAGGGGTCGGCGCGCATCGCGCGGCGGTGTCGCGTCGACTCGACACGCCCGTGGTGGTGCAATTCGACGAGCCGTCGCTGCCGGCGGCAGTGGCCGGCCGGCTGGCCGGAGTGACCACATTCAGCCCGGTGGCCCCGATCGACGAGACGCTGGCCACCACATTGCTGGACACCTGTGTGGCCGCCGCGGGCGCCGAGGTGTCAGTGCACAGCTGCGCGCCAGCATTGCCGTGGAAAGTGTTGCAGCGCAGTAACATTGCCGCAGTATCCGTCGACGTGGCGACACTGGAGGCCGCCGATCTGGATGACATTGCGGAATTCATCGACTCGGGTCGCGCCGTCATGCTCGGCGTCGTCTCGTCCAGCACACCGTCGCGGCGTCCGTCGACGGAGGAGGTCGCCGCCGCCCTCGTCGCGGTCACCGACCGGCTCGACTTCGGCCGTGCGGCGCTGCGCGATCGCATCGGCGTCACCCCGGCGTGCGGCCTGGCCGGGGCGACGCCGCAGTGGGCCCGCACCGCCATCGGCCTGGCCCGGCGGGCCGTGGAGGCCTTCGCCGACGAGCCCGACGCCATCTGAGAAAGCGCAACCGAAAGGTTGCGTAAAGACACCGAACCGTGCTGTACTGATGAGCAACCAGGAGGTTGCATATGAGCACGGATCGAATCGAGAAGCAGGTGGTGTTGCGCGCGCCGACGGACCGGGTGTGGCGGGCGATCAGCGATTCGCAGGAGTTCGGGCGCTGGTTCGGCGTCCGCATTGACGGGCCTTTCGTGCCTGGGACCTCGGTCACCGCGACGATCACCGGCACCACCGTCGACGAGGAGGTGGCTGAGATGCAGCGGCCGCATGCCGGGGCGAAAGCGACCTGGCAGATCGTCGCCGTGGAACCGCCGCGGCGCTTTGCCTACCGCTGGCATCCGTTTGCGGTCGAGCCTGACGTCGACTATGCCGCCGAACCCACCACGCTGGTCGAGTTCACGCTGTCGCCGACGACTGACGGCGTGCTGCTCACCATTGTCGAGTCCGGGTTCGACGCCATTCCCGCGGCGCGCCGGTCGGCCGCGTTCGAGGCCAACAGCGGAGGTTGGGCCAAGCAGGTCGAACTGGTGCGGAAGTATCTGGCGCTGGAGCAACGGGTGTGACGGCGACGCTCGCGGCGGCGCCCGTCTTTGACGCGCTCGGCGACGCCAACCGGTTGCGCATCGTCGTGCGGCTGTGTGACGGCGGCCCGAGCTCGACTTCCCAAGTGACGCAAGCGGTCCCGGTCACCCGTCAGGCGGCCACCAAGCATCTGGAATTGCTGGAGGCCGCTGGTCTGGTCCGCAGCAGTCGGCGCGGCCGCGAGCGGATCTGGACCCTGCAGACCCAACCGCTGGCCCAGGCCAGCGACTTCCTCGACCAGCTGTCGCGCCGTTGGGACGCCGCCATCGACCGGTTGCGGGCCTACGTGGAGGACTGACCGGAGCCGGGGTGCTGTCGGCGTGCTCCGATAGCCTGCCAAGGTGAGCTCAGCAGAGGCTGACGCGATAGCGCCCGACGTCCGACGTCTTTGGCGCGAACTCGCCGACGAAGTGCGCGAACACCAGTTCCGCTACTACGTGCGTGATGCGCCGATCATCTCCGACGCTGACTTCGACAAGCTGCTGCGTCGGCTGGCCGCGCTCGAGGACGAGCATCCAGAGCTGCGCACGCCGGATTCACCGACCCAACTCGTCGGCGGCGCCGGCTTCGCGACCGACTTCACCTCGGCCGAGCACCTGGAGCGGATGCTGTCGCTGGACAACGTGTTCAGCACCGAGGAGTTCGACGTGTGGGCAGCGCGCATCCATGCCGAGGTCGGCAACGAGGTGCCCTTCCTGTGCGAGCTCAAGATCGACGGTGTCGCACTGGCTTTGGTCTACCGCGACGGACGGCTGGTCCGCGCCGCAACGCGCGGCGACGGCCGCACTGGCGAGGACGTCACGCTCAACGCGCGCACGATTGAGGACGTCCCCGAGCGGCTCACCGCCAGCGACAAGTATCCGATACCCGACGTGCTCGAGGTGCGCGGTGAGGTGTTCTTCCGGCTCGCCGATTTCGAAGCGCTCAACGCGGCCCTGGTCGAAGACGGCAAGGCGCCGTTCGCCAACCCGCGCAACAGTGCGGCGGGATCGCTGCGGCAGAAGGATCCGGCCGTCACCGCTCGCCGCAAGCTGCGGATGATCTGCCACGGTTTGGGGCATATCGAGGGGTTCCGGCCGCCGACCCTGCACGATGCATACCTGGCTCTGGGCGCGTGGGGCCTGCCCGTGTCCGAACACACCACGCGCGTGGAGGACGCCGCCGGCGCGCTCGAACGCATCGCTTACTGGGGCGAGCACCGCCATGACGTGGCTCACGAAATCGACGGCGTCGTCGTCAAAATCGATGATGTGGCGCTGCAGCGCAGGCTGGGTTCCACGTCGCGGGCACCGCGGTGGGCGATCGCCTACAAGTACCCGCCCCAAGAGGTACAGACCGAGCTGCTCGACATCCGGGTCAACGTCGGGCGCACCGGGCGGGTCACGCCGTTCGCATTCATGACGCCGGTCACCGTTGCCGGATCGACGGTGGGGCTGGCCACCTTGCACAACGCCGCCGAGGTCAAGCGCAAGGGTGTGTTGATCGGCGACACGGTGGTGATCCGCAAGGCCGGCGACGTGATCCCCGAAGTGCTGGGCCCCGTCGTCGACTTGCGCGACGGATCTGAGCGCGAATTCGTCATGCCCACAACGTGTCCCGAATGCGGGACGCCGCTGGCTCCGGCCAAGGAGGGCGACGCCGACATCCGCTGCCCCAACGCGCAGGCCTGCCCGGCGCAATTGCGTGAGCGGGTGTTTCACGTGGCCGGTCGTGGGGCTTTCGACATCGAAGGCCTCGGCTACGAGGCAGCGACCGCGCTGCTGAAAGCGCAAGTGATCGGCGACGAGGGTGACCTGTTCGGCCTGACCGAAGACGAGCTGTTGCGCACCGAGTTGTTCACCACAAAAAGCGGCGCGTTGTCGGCCAACGGCAAGCGGCTGCTGGCCAACCTGGACAAGGCCAAGAAGCAGCCGCTGTGGCGGGTGCTGGTGGCGCTGTCGATTCGCCACGTCGGGCCGACCGCTGCCCGCGCGCTGGCAACCGAATTCGGCAGCCTAGATGCGATCACCGCGGCGTCGACCGAGCAGCTGGCCGCGGTCGAAGGTGTCGGCCCGACCATTGCCGCGGCGGTGACCGAGTGGTTCACCGTGGACTGGCATCGGGCCATCGTCGACAAGTGGCGATCGGCCGGCGTGCGGATGGCCGACGAGCGCGACGCCAGCGTGCCCCGCACCCTGGAAGGGTTGACGATCGTGGTGACCGGCTCGTTGACCGGCTTCTCACGCGACGACGCCAAGGAGGCCATCGTGGCGCGCGGCGGCAAGGCCGCCGGGTCGGTGTCGAAGAAGACCGACTACGTCGTCGCCGGCGATTCCCCCGGATCGAAATATGACAAGGCCGTCGAACTCGGCGTGCCCGTTCTCGACGAGGACGGATTCCGAAACCTGTTGGCGCAGGGGCCTGCTGAATCAGTGGACGGTTAGTCGGGTTCGACGGCCCGCCTCCGTCGGCGTCTGTCGCCGCTAGTGAAAGTCAGGAAGTATTTGGCAGACCGAGTGCAAGCGGTGGCGCCGAGTAGCCCGGCCAGCCCGGCCAGCACCCACGACAACCGTGCCTCACTACCGAAAAGCTCGGACTCTTCAACGAATGTGGATTCGTCGACTGTCGCGGTGCTCAATGCCATTTGTTTGCTCCTGAGTTATCGCGGTGACTTATCCGCCGAGTGGCGAACGTGGAATCACGCTGGGGCGCAGAGTGACCCGAGCGGCGTAGGCGGCGCGGCCAGCGCCGCGCGCGGCCATTCCCGCGACGGGCATGACCGGCACCCCCATTGCTCCGCTCACCGGCTGGGGACCCCAGCCGCCGGGCGACGCTATGGCAGAGGCAGTTTCCGGCAGTGCCGCACCCCAGCTCCGCGGGACCGATAACGCTCCAACCGAGGCCGCCTTGCCCACAGCTGCCGACATGGCAGCCCCGCCGCTGCCCACAGGCACTGACCAGCCGGGCGGTACCGCGGTGCCGACTGCCGGTCCGAGCCCGGGTACTCCAGCGGCGGTCGTCGCACCCGACACGTTCACGGGTTTACCGAGCCCGACCCCGCTCAGTACCGAATTTACGGCGGACGAGGCAGTTCGCGCATGTCCGCTGATCGAGTCCAAGGCCTCCCTTGTCGTCGACAGCGATTCCGACGACGGTGACGCCAGTTGCCGAAGCGCGCTGACAATCGTTGACACCGGCAATCTTTGATGGCCGGACCTGGCAGCCCCATTCGTGGTCGTCGGAGGTGGGGTAAACGGTGTCACCTTGGACGCGCTTGCCGAAGCGCCCGCGTACATGTACATCGCGGCGCTGTCTCTGGCCCACATCTCGCCGTAATCCGCCTCGGTGGTTGCGATCGCCGGGGTGTTCTGTCCCAGAACGTTGGTTGCGATGAGCCCTGCCAGCTGTGCGCGGTTGGCGGCGATCACCGACGGAGGGACCGTCATCGTGTGCGCTGCTTCGTAGGCGGCGACTGCGGCTTGGGCCTGCATGGCCGCCCCTTCGGCTCGCCCGGCGGTGTCATGCAGCCACCCCAGGTAGGGGGCGGCCGCGCCCACCATCCCGGCCGACGATGGGCCAAGCCAGGGGCCGGTGGTCAGCTCCGCGATCACCGCGTAGTAGGCCACTGCGGTCGCGTCCAGGTCCACGGCGAGTCCGTCCCAGGCTGCTGCGGCGGCCAGCAACGGCCCCGCGCCGGGACCGGCATACATTCGGCCGGAATTTATTTCCGGCGGTAGCAATCCGAAATCCATTGCTACCGAGCCTCCATGGCTGGCCATCGCTGCGTCGATTGCGGCTGGATATTGATCGAAGACACGGACTACTCCTGAAAAGAATTGAAGGCAAGCTGAATTCAGCTCTCCACTGATCCGTGGATGGGCATGTCGCGCGCGATCTGCCGCGCGCATGTGGATCGGCGCTGGGTAGCGCTCAACGGCCGTCGCGGCATGGCAGCTGCGCGACGGCTTTTACGGGTGGCTGATCAGCGCAATGAAATACAGAACTGCGTCAAAAGCGTTTGACCCGTGCGGGATACATCCGGAGCGCAGGTGTCGGTAGCACCGAATTGGTGCCAAGCCGTGAGCCAAGATGTCGGCCGGTACCACCATCGCCACGCCGTGAAGGAGCGCAACCGCTGCGTTAGAGCGCGTTGGTGTGGCGCGGTGGCGTCCAACGGCTTGTGGGCCGCGGATAACGAATCCTGTTTGAGGTCTGCTCGTTCGATATCCTCAACGCTCGATGCGATCAGCGTTGTAGCGGGGGGACCCGATGCTGCGATCTCGGATCGCACTACCCCACAGCCGATTACGCTGATCAGATAGCATACTGCGACCATCATGCTCGCGAAGGAGACCAGCTGGACCGGTTTCGATCGCCTGCTGAAAGTCATAGTATTGCAACTGTAACAGTGCATCTGGAGCAAAGCATCGCCATTCATATCAACCTCATACGATCGATTGCCGTGGCCGAAGATGGACGGATTTCGTAAAGTCGTTGGCGCAGAGGCCGCCCGATCGAGTGAGTCAGGGCAGCAAGGGCAGCCGCCACAGCGGTGTGTGCGGCTCGAGCAGCCACATCCGGATCGCAGTGAACCGGAAGAGTCGCAATGTGCCGGTGATCAGCACAGCGGCCAGCGGCAGGTCACCGAGCGCCGCGGTCAGCTCCGCCACCCGAAAGTCGTTGGGCCCGGCGGTCATCAGGTCGAACCACGCGTCGCAGATCAGCAACATGCCGGTCGCGAACGCGGTCAGCAGCATCACCTGCCGGCGCAACATGCCGAAGATGGCGGTCGCCGCCATCAGCACGAGCAGCAGCAGGTCGAAACCGACCCAGAGCGCTGTCCAGTCGTGCACCAGGTAGTCGTCGGGCAACGCGAACGCGAGGTAGACGGTCCAGGGAATCAGCACCAGCGTTCCGCTTGTCATGATCCCCAGCCAGCCCCACCGGATCCGGTGCGCCACAGCGACCGGCAGCAGCTCGGACAGGGGTCGCTCGAGTCGTTGTATCAGTTGACGCCGCTCGGCAGGGGACATCACCGCGATCTGGGCATCGGTTAGCACGCTCACATCTGATCAGTACCCCGTTTACCGGCGGAGTCAATGCAGCAGGGTACCGACGATTCCCGCCAGGTAGCCCAGACGCGCCACCTCGGACGGCCGGAATACCGGGCCGCCCGGCCGGCCCAACATGATCGCGGTGTCGGGTGCGCCCAGTGGCGCGGCGATCAGGGTGGTGTCCAGCTCGCGCCACACCTGCGGCACCCAGTCGTCGGACGCGTCCAGAGCGGTGGCCCGGTGAATCGGCATCCACGGCGCGGCGTTCAGTCGGGTTTCCGGCGCGCCGGGGCTGCCCACCACGGGCTGGATCCCGTCGTCGGAACTGCGCAGCACCGCACACCAGCTCACCCGGAGCACTTGGGGAGTCTCGTCGACCAGCACTTTCAGTTTGGCCGTCGTGTCGCCGGCCGCGGCGACGTGGTCGATCAGCGCCAGCTCCCGGTGCGCATCCAGCAGCCCGGTGTGCGGTCGCAGGCTGTCCACCCGCACCCCGTTGAGTGCTTCGGCGGCCGTGATCAGGGTGTCGGGCATGGCCCGCGCCGGCAGCTCGACCACCAGATCGTCGACCGCGTAGCCGGCCTGTCGCTCGACGACGTCGAGCGACAAAATGTCGGCGCCCACCGACCCCAGAGCCACGGCCAGCGAGCCGAGGCTGCCTGGCCGGTCGGCCAGCTGCACCCGCAGCAGATAGGTAGCCACGCGCACACTGTCGCACAGCGATGCGCCCGCGGCATTTCGGCGGCGACGCCCCCGTAGGGCTGATGGCCCGGCTCCTCCTCCCGCCGCTCCGCGGCGCGCATCGTCGCCGGGCTAGGCTTTTCGGTCGTGTCCCAGATCTCCCGTGACGAGGTGGCCCATCTGGCCCGGTTGGCCCGGCTGGCGTTGACCGACGCCGAGCTGGACAGCTACGCCGGCCAGCTCGACGCCATCTTGACCCACGTCAGCCAGATCCAAGCCGTCGACGTGACCGGCGTCGAACCAACCGACAACCCGCTCAAGGACGTCAACGTGACCCGCCCGGACCAGACCACGCCCTGCCTGACTCAGCAGGAAGCGCTGGCCGAAGCGCCCGAAGCGGTCGACGGGCGGTTCGCCGTCCCGCAGATCCTCGGGGAACCGGAATGACCGACATCATCCGGCTGGACGCCGCGACGCTGGCCGGCAAAATCGCCGCCAAGGAGCTGTCGTCCACCGAAGTCACCCAGGCTTTCCTGGATCAGATCGCGGCGACCGACGAGCGTTACGGCGCGTTCCTGCACGTAGCGGCTGATGCGGCGCTGTCGGCCGCGGGTGCGGTGGACAACGCGCTGGCCGCCGGCGAGCAGCCGGCGTCGCCGCTGGCCGGGGTGCCGTTGGCCCTCAAAGACGTGTTCACCAGCCTCGACATGCCCACCACGTGCGGGTCGAAGATCCTCGAGGGCTGGCGTTCCCCCTACGACGCCACGGTGACCGCACGGCTGCGGGCGGCCGGCATCCCGCTCCTGGGCAAGACCAATATGGACGAGTTCGCCATGGGCTCGTCGACGGAGAACTCCGCCTA
>Ga0210396_10000742_pt1 | contig 38956 bp, 27 predicted proteins | sample IncBWH17OmetaG_FD_155466 | JGI IMG/M metagenome (GOLD analysis project Ga0210396, IMG submission 155466) | Forest soil microbial communities from Barre Woods Harvard Forest LTER site, Petersham, Massachusetts, United States - Inc-BW-H-17-O ... | reverse complement strand
TGCCAGGCAGCGGCGCCCCGGTTTTCTTGCCGACCAGTCAGTTTGAGGCGGCTACGATAGCAAATTTGACGGCCAATAGCCCTCAGTCTCTCAACTACTACAATACAATCTTTGGACTTTACAATGGGGCTCCTGGCATCAATCGCGCAACGCCTGTGACTGACACGGGGCTCGGCTGCGGCGACTTTGCGGGTACCGCCGCGCCTGGTGGCGGCACATTCGGTACAAGTGTCCCCTGCGCGCAGTCTTTCATCAGCACGGTGAACAATCTGAATACCGAAAGACTAATGAGCGTCACGGTGGACCTCAACGCCACCAAGAATGACACGCTCCGGTGGCGTTACAAACAGGATCGTGGCACGCAGGCGACCGGCACCGATCCCATCAATGCTGCATTCAATGCCAATAGCGTACAACCCGAAGATGACGGCCAGATGATTTGGACGCACACCATCAATGATCACATGTCCAATCAGTTGATCGCTTCCGGGCTGTATTATCAGGCGATCTTTGGCCCGTCGAACCTTGCCAAAGCACTGGCAACATTTCCGACGACAATCCTCTACAACGATGGCGAGCCATTCAACAATATGGGCGGCAGCGACAACGCATATCCGCAGGGCCGCAAAGTAACACAATGGCAGATCGTGGACGACGTGTCCTGGACCAAAGGAAACCATGGAGTCAAGTTCGGGGTCGATTTCCGCCGCAACGACATCAGTAGCTTTGCGGCAGGACCGAACACCAGCGGAGCTGTGACAATCAACAGTATGACTGACTTTTACAACGGTGTGATCTCTCCGACCGGAGGCAGCACCTATAGCCAAAGCTTCGCCAATTCCACTCACCAGCCCATCGCATACTATAGCTTGGGCTTGTTTGTTCAGGATGAATGGCGAGTTAGCAGCAAGCTGAAGCTGACCCTTGCGCTGCGGGCGGACCGCAACTCGAATGAAGTTTGCCAGCATGACTGCTTCTCGCGGCCAGCGGATGGATCGTTCGCTTCAATCGATCACAGTGTCAACACTCCCTACAACGCGTCGATAATCACGGGCTTGCATAATGCGTTTCCCTCTCTGGAGGCGGTAGGGTGGGGACCGCGCGGCGGATTCGCATGGACCCCGTTCGGGAATTCAAACACGGTGATTCGAGGAGGCGTGGGAATCTTCACGGACCTTTACCAAGGACTGATCGCCGACCGCTTCATCACGAATTTGCCCAACGTGTCTACCTTTACCTTGGGCGGCGCAACCCTAACCTCATCCGTACCACTATCGCCGGACGTCGCCGGAAACGTGTTCACCCAGGTGGCGGCGCAAAATACGGCATTGCAGAGCGGGTTTGCCTCGGGCGGCACTCAAGCGAGCATCCTGGCGACGTTGCCTCCGGGTAGTACGTTCCTCCCGAGTATGAACACGATTAGCAAGAACACCACGAATCCCAGGTACGTTGAATGGAACCTACAGATTGAGAGAGCGATCGGGACATCGAACTCCTTCTCGGTAAACTATGTGGGAAATCACGGGTCTCACCTCTTTATCCGTAATCCGGTCGTGAACACATTTGCCTCGTCCCCGTTCGGGGATCTTCCGTTGACGGCGCCGGATCAGCGTTTCGGCTCAATCCTGGAGCTGCAGAATGACGGGACTTCAAACTACGACGGCATAACCGCCAGTGTAACCCACCGGATCGGCTATGGCTTCACGGGCACGTTTAATTACACGTACATGCACAGTCTGGATGACGTTTCAAATGGCGGATTGGAGCCCTACAACGGGTTAAACGTCGGCAATTCGCTGAGGGTTCAGATCGATCCCAACAACTTGAGAAGGTTCAACTACGGGAACTCCGACTATAACTTTCCGCACACGGTTAGCGCCAACTATTACTGGCAACTTCCGTTCAAGTCCGAGAATAAGCTCGCAAATCTAGCGATTCGAGGTTGGGCGGTCTCCGGAGCGCTTTATTCAAAGTCCGGTGAACAGTTCAGTATCTACGACACCGCGGCCGTGGCGGCCTTCGGGAATCCCGGGTCCGCTCGCGTGCTCGCGACGTATCTAGGCGGGCCGAGGACTTGCGGGCGTCCTAGCTCGCAGGCGAATCTTACTTGCCTTACTGCAAGCCAGTTTGCGCCTGCAGGAAGCGAAACGGACTTCGGTAACACGTCTCGCAACTTTTTCCGGGGACCGGCGTATTTCAACACCGATTTTTCGGTGCAGAAAGACTTCCGGATCACCGAAAGTGGCATCACATTTACCCTCGGAGCCAATGCGTTCAATATCCTCAACCACCCGAACTTTGATAATCCCGTAACTAATGCGGCTTCTTCACGCGTCGGCCAATTTTTCGAGACTGTGACGCCGCCAAACAGCCCGTATGGGAACTTCCAAGGTGCGGCAGTGTCAGGACGAGTATTGCAGCTAGACTTGAAATTTAAGTTCTAGTTGTCCGGTGTTCAGGAAGGGGCGGCCCCGCCAGGTGCCGCCCCTTGATTCCATAAGCCCTGCGTGACATCGAGGCGCGCTGCGTTGTTTGCACAGAGGCCCTTGCCTTTGTCCGCCGCCTTGAACGTTGGCGTCCCCGCTTGTTAGTGTAGTCCACGCCGCTTACACTCTTTCTTCATGCACAGTAAACGTCTGCGGGCTGACCTTGCGTTGGGATTCACAGCGCTGATCTGGGGTAGCACCTTCGTCGTGGTGAAAGACGCGCTGGCTGACGTTTCCGTCTTCATGTACTTGGCTGTGCGATTTGCGTTGGCCGCTGCGGTAATGGCGATTGTTTTCTGGCGCTCGCTGCGGGGTCTCACGCGCAGCGCGATTTGGGCGGGCGCCCAAATCGGTTTTTTCATGTTTGCGGGTTACGCCTTTCAAACCACCGGACTGAAATTCACTTCGCCTTCGAAGGCCGCCTTCATCACTGGTTCTAGCGTCGTGATCGTGCCGCTGTTGCTTGCCGTTTTCGGCAAGCGACGCGTGAACGTCTGGATCTGGGCGGGCGCGCTGGCCGCACTCGCCGGACTCTATTTCCTTACCGTGCCGCCCGAGGGACTGGGCGGCCTAAATCGCGGCGATCCTATTGTCTTCGGCTGCGCGGTCATGTTCGCGCTACACATGATCGTGATCGGTCGTTACGTTGAGCATCATTCTGTCGGCGCGCTTGCCGTGATTCAGGTTGCGACAACGGCGGTGCTCTCCACGATCGCACTGCCATTGCTGGCTTCAACTGGAATCGAGCACCCGCGCTGGGTTTGGAGCGGTACACTCGTCTTTGCGGTGCTGATCACGGCTATCGGCTCGACCGCCTTCGGCTTTTCCGCCCAAACTTGGGCGCAGCAGTACACTTCGCCCACGCACACCGCAATCCTGATCAGCCTCGAACCGGTCTTCGCAGCGATCACGTCGTGGTTTGTTGCGCACGAGCATCTGACGGGCCGCATCCTGCTCGGTGCTACGCTTATATTCGTTGGCATCCTGTTCGCTGAACTGAAAGGCGGGGCGCCCGTGGCGCCGGAATCGCCCGAGCCGGTCATCAACGCAGCTGAATAAAGCAGAGAAGCGACCGCTCTATTCGTCGCGGCCAGTGATGCGCTCGATGCTGGCGCCAACTTCGCGCAGCTTATCTTCGATGCGCTCGTAGCCACGATCGATGTGATACACGCGGTCAATCCAAGTCGTGTTGTCAGCGACCAGACCCGCCAGCACTAGCCCCGCGCTCGCGCGCAGGTCGGAAGCCGTCACAGGCGCACCGCTTAATGGTGTGGGGCCGGTAACTACGGCGAGATTGCCGTCTATCGCAATGTTCGCGCCCATCCGCATCATCTCGCTGGCATGCATGTAGCGGTTTTCGAAGATCGTCTCACGCACAGGCGAAACGCCGTGCGCTTGCGTCGCCAGAGCCATGAACTGCGCTTGCATGTCGGTTGCAAAGCCGGGGTATTCTTCGGTGGTCACATCGGCGGCGACTAACTTTTTCGCGGCGCGCACGCGCAACTTGCCGTCGCCTTCGCATTTAATCTCAACGCCACATTCACGCAGCTTTTCAATCACGGCCTTCAGATGGCTCGGCTCGCAATGGGTGAGGAGCAACTCGCCGCCGGTGATCGCGCCGGCCACCAAAAATGTGCCGGTCTCAATGCGGTCGGGAATTACGGCGTGCGTCGCGCCATGCAGTTTTTCGACGCCCTGCACTCGCAGGGTCGACGTTCCGACGCCTTCGATCTTCGCGCCCATTTTGATCAGCAGTTCGGCGAGGTCCGTGACTTCCGGTTCCAGTGCTGAGTTTTCCAGAACCGTTTCGCCCTGGGCGAGGACTGCGGCAGTCAAAACATTTTCAGTTCCAGTAACGGTGATTTTTGGAAATCGCAGCGTGGCTCCACGAAGACGTTTCGCTCGCGCTTCCACATAACCGTGCTCAACTGTGATGTCCGCTCCGAGCTTCTCCAGCGCCTGAATATGCAGATCAATCGGACGCGCTCCAATCGCGCATCCCCCGGGAAGCGAGACTTTCGCATATCCGAAGCGCGCCACCAGGGGGCCCAGCGTAAGCACCGAAGCTCGCATGGTTTTGACGAGTTCATAAGGCGCCTCGCGCATAGAAACCGTTTCAGCTTGAATGGTGAACTCGCTGGGCGGCAGATCGGGACTTTCAACGCGACAGCGCATATGCGCGAGCAGCTTGGCCATCGTGATGATGTCGCGGACGTGCGGAATATTCTGGAGCGTGACAGTCTCGTTCGTCAGCAGCGCCGCAGCCATCGCCGGCAAAGCGGCATTCTTGGCTCCGCTGATCTGCACGGTTCCTTCGAGTTTTCGCCCGCCCTGAATCTTGAATCGGTCCATGCTATTTCCCCTTGGCTCGCCTGGATGGCCGCTCTTTCCCGTTCAACTCAATCGCCCGTCTAATATTGCCGCCTGCGGTGGCCAACGATTTTCGCGCGACATTCGGGCTCGTGCCAGTTTTCAACATTACCAGCGCTGCAGGCAAATCGTGTCTGGTCTGACGCAGCGCGTGTGCAGCGGTAGACGCGCTAACAGCCGCAGCTTCCGTCAGTATCCGCTCGCCTCGCCGCAGTAACTTTTGATTTGTCAGCGCCACGTAGATCATCCAGTTGTCATAAACCCTGCCAAGGCGCACCATCGCTGTGGTGGAAAGCAGGTTGAGCACCATTTTCTGCGACGTTCCGGCCTTCATACGCGTGGACCCGTAAATCGCTTCCTGGCCAGTTTCGGGCCGAATCGCAATCTTTACCGCGCGAGCCAAGGGCGAGTTGCGATTGGAAGTCACGCCCACCGTGACGCAGCCACGCTGGTTCGCCCACTTCAGCGCGCCGAGAACATACGGAGTCGTTCCGCTGGCCGCGATCCCTACCACAACGTCGCGACGCGTTACGCCAGCGTGCGCCAAGTCTCGCGCGCCGTTCGTTGCTGAATCCTCCGCGCCCTCTACAGCGCCTCGCAGGGCCTTATTGCCCCCAGCAATGAACGCCTGCACAAGTTTTGACGATACTCCGTATGTTGGAGGACATTCCGCCGCGTCCAGCACCGCCAGACGCCCGCTGGTCCCGGCACCCACGTAGAAAAGCCGTCCGCTCGCGCGCAGACTTTTCACAATCGCATCCACGGCGCGGGCGATCTGTGGCAGTTCGCGTCGTACCGCAAGGGCTACTCGCTGGTCTTCCCGATTCAGAATACGCAAAATTTGAAGCGTGGATTTTGCGTCGAGCCCGCGCGTCCGCGGGTTTCTCTGTTCCGTCTTTGGAGCTTTCACCGCGCCCTCAGCCCGTCAGTCGCGCTGCCAATAAGCAATCATTTCATTATACCGATATGGCGGTGCCGTTCAGGGGCGGAGATGGATTCTGGCGGGCTTTGTGCCGAGGAAGTTATTGAGGCGTTGTCGGGGCGTTTACCAGGCCAAGCGCTTGAATAATCGCATCGTGCACGGCCGGACGGACTTGCCGTATCTGCTCGTTCGTGCGTGTGGGATTCACACGATTGGTCAGCAAAACCACGAAAAGCTGCCGCTCAGGGTCGATCCAAAGCGAGGTTCCGGTGAAGCCTGTGTGTCCGAAGCTCTCTGGTGAGAAAAAGTGACCGGCAGAGGATGTCGGCGGTGTGGGCACGTCCCAACCCAGGGTTCGCGCGGAATCGCCCACGGTCTGGCGTTGTGTGAACTGCTCGATCGCGGGTCGGGTCAACAGGCGATGGTGCGCATAGATCCCACCGTTCAACATCATTTGTGCAAAGGCGGCGACGTCTCCGGCGGTGGAAAATAGGCCGGCATTCCCGGAGATTCCGCCCATGGCCCAGGCATTCTCGTCGTGCACTTCGCCGCGCAAGAGACGCTTGCGGAAGTCGGCGTCGAATTCGGTGGGCGCGATTCTGAGGCGCAATGATACGGGAGGATTGTAGAGCGAATCCTTCATCCCCAGCGACGCGAAGACGTGCGATTTGGCGAATTGTTCGAGCGTTTCGCCGGTGAGCCGCTGAATGATCTCTCCGAGCATTATGAAGCCCAGGTCTGAGTACTCCACTTGCGTTCCCGGCTCGTGCACCAATGGTTCGGCGAGCACTTTTGCGAGTACTGCGTCATAGCCCGTGGCTTCTTTGTAGAAATCGCGATGGGCGGGAAGGCCTGAATCGTGAAGCAGCAACATGCGCACGGTCACGCGGGCGCGCCATGTGGGATTGGGATCGGATTTCGCCGCCGCTAGAAATTCCGGCAGATACCGCCCAACAGGTGCATCAAGGTCAAGGCGCTTCTGTTGCACCAGCATCATCGCGGATGATGTTGTAACAACCACCTTCGTTAGCGACGCCATATCGTAAATCGTGTCGGCGGTGACCGGCGGCGCTTTGGCATCGCGCGTGAGTTTTCCGAACGGCCGGACCACTAGTTGATTACGGAATCCAACTGCCAGCACTCCGCCAGGGAACGCCCCCGCCGTTACCGAGCTGTCCAACAAATCAAACACGGGTCGCAGCTGATCTGTCATATAGGCTGAGGCTGGCTGCAGCGTCATCGGATTTGCCGGTATTGCCAATCCATCGCCACGCTTCACGGTGCCAGGCACGGTGACGGGAATTTGTCCCTGCATTGCCACTTGGCCGAATAGTGCGCGGACGGCCGCCCGTTGCGAGACATCGTTAGTGGAAAACTCCGCAAGCCAGGTCCGTACGTCGGGGAAGCGCTCGATCAAGTAGGGACTGCCGAAGGCCATCACTACGACCGGTTTGCCCGCGGCAAGCATCTGATCCACAAACAAGCGCTGGTCATCCGGGAGTCCGACATTTCCTTTGCGGTCGGCGACCCGCACAAACAGAGCAGCGATAGCGACGTCATAGGAATCGGGCGGGGGCAATTTCAGCGTGCTCACGCTGACGAACTGCGTATCCGCGCGCAGAGCCTTTAGCGAATCCACGCGCCAGCGGATTTCGGGTTCGATCGTTTCTCCCGGATAGGGATCGGCATCGGCGGAAAGTGAAACCAATAAGACGCGGAGCGGTTTTGTCGCGTCGAGCGGCAACAAGCGCGGCGTATCGCGAAGCAGTGTGACGCCGCGGTCGGCGATGCTCTGCGCTTGCGATTCAAATTCGGGGCGTCCAAATTTCTGGTCCAGATGGTCGATGTCTGCGAAGCGGTTCTTGTCGAGCCCGAGCCGCGCCTTGGCTTGCAGAATCCGGCGCACCGATTCGTCTATTCGCTTCTCGGTAAGCCGCCCGGCCCGCACCGCACGCTCCAGGCCTGCCAGCGCGGCATCCGGCACGGGGGGCATCAGCAAAACATCCGCCCCGGCTTCCACCGCGCGTATGGCCGCTTCGCCCGGTGGATAAAGCGAAGTGACCCCGCCCATATCCATTGCATCGGTAACCACCAGCCCCTTGAACTTCATCTCATCGCGGAGCAATCCGGTGAGGATATTGTGCGACGTTGTCGCCGGAACCGTCGTGTCCGGCTCAAACGCGGGCACCGCCAGATGTCCGGGCATGATCGAATCAACATCCGATGCAATTGCAGCGCGGAAGGGAACCAGCTCGGTCGCCTCAAGTTCTTTACGGTCTCCAGGGACGGTCGCCAGCGAAAGATGGGAATCCACGCTCACATCGCCATGCCCCGGAAAATGCTTCGCGGTCGCAAGTCCGCCATTTTCTTCGATCCCACGAATTACCTCCGTCACAAAGTCGGACACGCGCTTGGGATCTTCGCCAAACGAGCGGATATTGATGATCGGATTGTCGGGATTGTTATTTACGTCCGCGTCCGGCGCGAAAATCCAGTGCACGCCAGCCGCGCGTGATTCCAGCGCGATCACTTTACCTTCGGTAAAGGCCAGTCGCGGATCGTTTGTCGCAGCGATCGCCATGGCCGATGGGAAGGAGGTTCCTTCATCGAGCCGCATCCCGGTGCCGCTCTCGAAATCAGCGCCAATCAATAGTGGGACCTTTGCCCGCTTTTGCAGTTCGTTGGTTAGCACCGCTGTGGGGTACACTTGGCTGCGCTCAATCCCAAGCGGACCGCGTTCGGTACCGACGATGAAGCCGCCGACGTGATTGTCTTCCACTTGGCGCAGCAGCGCTTTGTACTCGCTGCTTTCGGCCGATAGGAAGACGCCAAAATAGTGCGGCATCAGCATCTGGCCTAGTTTTTCGCGCAAGGTCATTTTCTTGAGCGTGGACTCGACCCATGCGGCGCTACCGCTGGCGGGACTCTTGGGTTTCGTGGCAGGTTTCTTCTGCGAGCGGGCTAAGGATGTCATGAGAAGGAGCAGGAGCAGCGTGGAGACCCCGAGTTTACGCATCACTCTCACACGGAGCGTACCATGTTGACGCCCGCATCCCGCGGCTGTATATAGCACACGGTCGCATGGCGCACAACGAATCCTCCTCCATCATGTTTCGTAACCGTTTCCTCCCAACTTTCATTTTTGTTGCTGTGATGACTGCAACGCTGGTTGCCAGGCCAACAAGAATCGCGCAGGCCGGCCCTCCGCAGGTTGGCGAGCACACCCAAATCGGAATTGACGTTCTCGAAGAGCAGAACTTTGCCCCGCTGCGAGGGAAGCGCGTCGGCCTGATTACGAATCAGACGGGCATGGATTGGCAAGGGCGCCGCACGATCGACGTTCTCGCGCATGCCGACGGCGTGAAGCTCGTCGCACTGTTTAGCCCCGAGCATGGCATCGAAGGCAAGGTTGATGCCACCGTCGGAAACGCGACGGATTCGGCGACCGGCTTGCCGATCTACAGTCTCTATGGCGACACAAAACGACCCACGGATCAGATGTTGCGGGGAATCGACGCGCTCGTGTTCGACGTACAAGGCGCGGGCGTTCGTTTTTATACCTTCATCACCACCATGGGCTATTGCATGGAAGCTGCGTCAAAGCACCAAATCGCTTTCTTCGTGCTGGATCGTCCCGATCCGCTTGGAGGCGAAAAAATCCAAGGCCCCATGCTCGATCCTGAACGCATGTCCTTCGTCGGCTACTTCCGAATGCCGGTCATCTATGCCATGACACTCGGTGAGCTGGCGCAAATGTTCAACGCCGAAAATAGAACCGGTGTTGAACTTCACATTATTGCGATGAAGAACTGGCGTCGCAGCCAGACGTACGACCAAACTGGGCTGAAGTGGATTCCGCCTTCGCCGAACCTGCGCACGATAAACGAGGTGTTTTTGTATCCCGGCATCGAGGTCTTGCAGCCCGCTGGAGTTTCCGTCGGGCGCGGTACAGATGCGCCATTCGAGCAAGTGGGCGCGCCTTGGATTCACGCGGACGAGTTATTGAAGAATTTGACGCCACGGCAGATTCCCGGCGTACGTCTTACCGCAGCGAGCTTCACGCCAACGGGCGGCCTCTACAACGGCGAAGGCTGTGAAGGCGTAAAGGTTGAAATTATCGACCGCGATACGTTTGATTCCATCCGCGTGGGGCTCGAGATCGCTGACGCGATGCATCGTTTGTATCCCTTGCGATTTCAGATCACAAGGCTAACAGATTTGCTCGGCTCCCAAGCCACCGTGGATGCGCTGATCGGCTTTCAACCCCCCGCGAGCATCATCGCGAGTTGGACGAATGATCTGGCGGCATTTCGCGCGATGCGCGCGAAATATCTGATTTATGATTAGGCTGGCGGCGCTTTCACGGCGCACGCTGTGGTTTTGATAATCCGAATGCGAATTGTTTCCCTGCTTCCTTCGGCAACCGAAATTCTGTATGCGCTCGGCCTCGGCGACTCCGTCGTCGGCGTAACGCACGAGTGCGACTTCCCGCCGTCGGCTGCTAAAAAACCTCCGGTGATAAGGCCGCGTGTGGACCCCCACGCCGCGCCCGCGGAAATTGACCGCCAGGTCAGCGAACTTGTGCAACGCGGCGAGAGCATCTACGCAGTGGACGCCGAACTACTTGCATCGCTGGCTCCCGACTTGATCGTCACGCAGGACCTTTGCCACGTTTGCGCCGCCTCGCCCGACGATCTGGCGACCGCGTTAGCGCGTCTGCCCAAGCGGCCGCGCGTGCTGACCCTCACTCCCCATTCACTTGATGACGTCTGGCAAGACGTCATCCGAGTTGGCGACGCAACGGGAACCGGCGGTGAAGCGGAGGCTCTTGCGGGGCAACTGAGGACGAAGGTAAGAATGGTTGAATCGGCTGTGAAACCAGCTTCGTGGCGTCCGCGCGTCGTCTGCCTTGAATGGCTGGACCCGTTTTACGTCGGCGGTCATTGGGTGCCGGAAATGGTTTCGAAGGCAGGCGGCGATGATGTGCTTGGACGTGCCGGGCAGCCTTCATTCAAAGTGTCAGCGAGCTTAATAGCGGAAAGCGAAGCCGACCTGATTCTAGTGATGCTGTGCGGTTACGATGCGGCGCGCAACGCCGCTGAGTTTAGGCAAATCAAGTTGCCACAGAGCGGGGTGAAGCTTCCCGCGCTTCGTGAAGGACGCATTTTCGCCGTCGACGCCAATGGCTACTTTTCGCGTCCGGGCCCGCGCCTAGCCGATGGGCTGCAGCTTCTGGCGCATTTGATCCACCCGGAACTGTGCGATTGTGAGTTGCCGGGGAACGTTCACGAAAAATTGGGCGCCCGAGCCGCATGGAGCGGGGCAACTAGCTAGTCGCTTCGAGAGTCTGCCTTTTCCAGAGCCGATAAAACAAAAGGCCAGAGAGAATCAGTAGCAGCCCGATCGACGAACGCACCGGCCGCTCAATCCAAATGTTCACCGTGAGGGCAAGAGCGCCGGCGACGAAAAGCGCCGGAACAACTGGGTAACCCCAGGTTCGATACGGCCTCGGCAGTTCGGGGGCAATACGCCGCAAGCGGAACATCGCTACCACCGACAGCGCATAAAAAATCCATGCCGCGAAAACAAACAGTGACGTCAACTCTTCGAAAGTCCCAGTCAGCGCCATCAAGCTTGCCAGAACTCCTTGAAAGACCAGAGCCCCGCCCGGCGTGCGAAACTTTGGGTGCACCGTGCCGGTGACCCTGAAAAACAGCCCATCTCGTGCCATCGCATAAGGCACGCGCGCGCCACTCAAGACCGAGGAATTCAGCGTTCCCAGCGCGGAAATTATCATCGCCAGCGTAATCCACACAGCTCTGTCGCGGCCCGCGAAGCTGGCGACCACATCCGATGCCACGTGCGGTGACGCAGCCACACTCGCAAAAGGAAGCGCGTAGAAACAAACCGCGCTGAAGAGCAGATACAGGCCAGCCACCAGAATCGTCCCGCCAACCAAAGCTAGCGGAATATTTCGCTGCGGGTTCTGTATTTCGGAGCCAACGCGGTTCAGGTCTTCCCAGCCGTCATAGGCCCACAGCGCAGCCGCTAGCGCGGCGAAAAAAGCGCTCATTGCGCCGATCTGCGAACTCGCCGGCCAAAACGGATGGAAATGGTCCATGCTTCCGTGGCCGAACCAGAATCCCGCCGCGACGATTGCGAGCACGGCTCCAACTTTCAGGACCGTCAGCGTAATTTGCACGCGCCCGCCGAGGCGCACACCGAGGTAATTGATGAAAGTAAAAAGGGCAATCACTCCGGCCGCCAACGGCTGTGCCCACGTAAATGCAAAATCGTACGGCTTGCGCGAGAGGGGGCTCGTGAGATGCCAGGAAAAAAGCGGGGTCGCGATCGCGGGAATCAGAAAGCTGGAAAATCGGGCGAAGCCGGCGGCAATGGACGCCGCGGAACTCGACTCGCCTACGGTGGAATGCATCCAGCCAAACAGAAATCCCCAAACGGGTCCAAGGCCCTTGCGTAAATAAGCGTACTGCCCACCGGCCTCCGGAAGCGCGGCACCCAGTTCGCCAAATGACAGTGCGCCGAATAGCGACAACAGTCCGCCCACAATCCACGCAGCAAAGACAACGCTCACCGACCCGCCGACGCTGGCCATCTCGCCGGGCTTCAGAAAAATTCCCGTGCCGACCATCGTGCCGACGACGATTGCCGCTGCGGCCCAAGCGCCGAGCGCGCGGACCAGGTCCAGCCTCTCGCCCGGTTTTGATAATGTTCTTATGATTTTGCCCTTAGCAAGAAGCTAGCTCTCCGAAGCCGTAGCGACATCATTCGCACGAGGCTCGCGTCGCGTGAACTCACTGGCAATCGCGCCCACAACAAACGTTACGATCGTGCCGACAAGGACATACCAAGTCCAAGCCAGGGGCGTGAACCGTTTGACTGCGATCATGGTCGCGAGCCCGGTCACAAAACCGACGAGCGCGCCGCTTTCGTTCGCGCGTCTATTCCACGTGCCTAGCAGGAACACGCCCAGCAACGCTCCATACGTGATGGAGGCAATCGTCAATCCGGCGACAAGCACGGGCCCCCAGCGAATCAGCCCCAGTGCGCCGAGCACCGCCCCCCACAGCAGCGTCATTCGCCGCGAACGCCCCAGCGAGTTCGCCGCGTCTGCGTTTCGCTTCTTGCCCATGTCCATCATGCTCGATGAAGCAAGCGAGTTCAATGAACCGCTCGCATTGGACATCGCAATCGCAAATATGGACGCCAGCACGATCCCTGCAAGCCCGACGGGCATTGCATGCACGATGAACGCGGGATAAATCCGATCAGGATCGCCTTCCGGCACAGCCAGAGAGCCATTGCGCATGTAAACGAATAGCATCACACCCACAACAAGAAACAGGGCGAACTGCACAAAGATAATGACGCCGCTCACCAACAGCGCTTTTTTGCTGTCTCGCTCGTTCCTAGCCGCCAAGAGACGCTGCACCATCGTCTGATCCGTGCCGTGGCTGGCCATGGTCAGAAAAGTTCCACCCAGCAGCCCCGACCAAAACGTGTAGGTTTGCGTCAGGCTGAAAATGAAATCGAAAACGCGCAACTTTCCACCCGCTGCTGCTGCCGTCTGCGTCACTTCGGTCCAGCCCCCGGGGATTTTGTGCAATAGCAAGAAAAATGCCGCAACCGACCCGGTCAGGTACAGCGCGAATTGCACCACATCGGTCCAGATCACCGCGCGCATTCCGCCTTCAAACGTATAAAACATCGTCAGCACGGTGATGATCAAAATCGAAATGCGGTCGCCCGTTCCAAACGCCACGCTCACCACTTTGCTGATGGCCGATATCCGCACACCTTCGGCCAGCGCACGAGTCCCCATGAAAACAACCGCCGCGACAGATCTCATGCGTGTCCCGAAGCGCTTTTCCAGGAGTTGATAGGCGGTGTAGAATTCCCCTTGGAAATACTGTGGTATAAGTACCACGCAGAGAATTACCCGCGCCACCAAGTAGCCTAGGACGAGTTGCAGGAATCCGAGGTTTCCGCCGTAAGCGATCGCTGGCGTCCCGATGATGGTTAGTGTGGAGGTTTCTGTCGCGACAATGGAGCAAGCGAGCGCCCACCACGGCGCGGTGCGGCCGCCGAGGAAATAATCGCGAAGGTTCTGCTGGCCACGCCGGAAGCGGGCGCCAAACAACGTGATGCCCGCAAGATACAGCACCAATATGCCGAAGTCGAGCGCGCTGATTTGCATTCCGTTGACTGGCGCTGAGATTGGGCAGGCGAGTCGCGCGATGCTAACCGCCTGCAGGAAAGACTGTCAAGCATGGTGAAAACGAATGTCTGAAAAAAAGCACGCTGCGCATCCAGGCTATTACCTTGGTCTCGACGGCGGCGGCACAAAGACGGATTGCTTCTTGGTCGACGCCACCGGCGAAGTTCTCGCGCGGGCGACTGCCGGACCTTCCAATCCTCTCCGCGCCGGATACGCCAAGGCCTGGTTTGCGCTCAGCGATGCGGCGGATGTAGTGCTCGAACGCCAGCGCCTGAAAGCTGACGACATTCACGGAATCTGCGCCGGGATCGGAGGCGCGGGACGCGAGTCCGTCGCACGGCGGATCGCCACATTTCTGGAACGCGGCTTTCCCGAAGCAACGGTTTTGATCACCACAGACATGGCCATTACGCTTCACGCGGCAGTGGGCGACAAGGAGGGAATCATCCTGATGGTGGGTACCGGCTCGGGAGCTTATGGCCGGGACGCGAAAGGCCACACCGCGCGCGCCGGCGGACGCGGGCCGTGGTTCAGCGACGAAGGCAGCGGATTTGATATCGGCAGGCGCGCTCTTGCCGCTGTGGTTCGCGCCGAAGAGAAACGCGGGCCCCAGACCGCTCTCTCCCAAAAAGTACTGGCGTGGCTAGGGTGCAACGATTGGACGCGCGTGCTCGATTGGGTCGTCAAGAACCCCGACGACGTGTTTCCGCGAGTTTTTCCTTTGGTTGCCGAGTTGGGCGAGCAAGGCGACGCCGTTGCTCGCGAAATCCTCCGCGGAGCGGCGGAGTCTCTGGCTAGTCTTGTGGCGAGTGTGGTTGAACAACTGCACATGAAGGACCGCGAGATTCCGATCGCTAAGGCGGGCGGGGCCACCGGACGCAGTAAATTCTTCGATGCCGCGATTGATGAGGGTCTGCACCAGGTCGCCCCACAGGCACGGATAACTGAACTCCAGATGAAACCCGCCGAAGCTGCGGCAAGGATGGCGATTCGCCTCGGGAAGCGAAAGGCTCATGCCGGATGAAGGCTCTGAACGCACCGAGCGAGCAAAGTCGGCTCCAGCCGGTGAACTGAGTTCGCTGATACACGAGACCGACGACCAAACCTTGCTTGCACTTCTAGAAAATCCCGCCGTCGAAGAGCCGCATGTGGTTCAAATGCTCGAACGGCTCGATCTTTCTGCAAACGTGCTCGCCGCCATCGCCGAAAAAGGGAAGTGGACTGCCAGCGAGGGGGTGCGCTTGCGACTGGCGCGTCATCCGCGTACGCCGCGTCGTTTTGCGCTCGCACTGCTCAGGCAGCTTTATCTGTTCGATTTGGTTCGGCTGAGCCTACTGCCTTCGACGCCCGTGGAAATCAAACGCGTGGCCGAAGAACTCATCGTCACGCGCGTTCCGCACTTGCCGGTGGGCCAGAAATTGACTTTGGCGCGCCGGGGAACGTCGCGAGTAGCGGGTGCCCTGCTGGCTGAAGGCCATCCGCAAGCGATCAAGCTAACGCTGGCGAACGCGTTTTTGACGGAGAGCCAGATATTGAAAGTTCTCGCGAAGCCGGGCGTTCCGGAACGTGTCGTCGCAGCGATTGCACAACATCCGAAATGGTCGGTCCAATACAACGTTCGCGTGGCGCTAATCCGCAATCCGCATACTCCGGTCCCGGTTGTGTTGGCGTTTCTTCCGAATCTCACGGTGCGCGACTTGAAAGATCTCGCTACGCTCGAGGGCATCACGCCACACGTTCGCAAATATATTCAGCGGGAATTTTCGCGACGCACCGGCACGGCCAAAGGACGGGATTAGCAGGGAATTTCGCGGATTCCTCCGAGGTGGAAATGGCAAACCGTAAGATTCAAGTGCGCGTGATAAGCATCGTCGGAGCAATCGTGTTGTTGGGAGTGCTGCTGTATTCATCGCGCCAGCAAACGCAAAACAAGTACGAAGTCTGCGTCACCTTTAAGGGTGCGATGCACTGCGCCACGGCTTCGGGCGCCACTTCCGCCGAAGCTATTCGCAGCGCCCAGGACATTGACTGCGAAATGCTCGCGAACGGCCGTGACGAGAACATGGTTTGCCTCGACAGCCCGCCCTCAAGCGTCCGCCCGATGCAGTAGGAACGATCTACCGAACGGTGGTGTCTAATACGCGTGAGCCGATTTGTGTGTCGGCCGACCACGAATTGACAGCCAACCTCTCGCCGCATAGCATCAAAGTATCGCGGGTCTGGAGCCGGATTTCACGATGACGCGTTGCTTGAACTGTGGGGCCGAACGATTCAACGATACCTGTGATGCATGTGGCCTCAATTCCTCCGCCGCAGAATTTTCGCTACGCAAGAAGTTACTCAATCGCACGGCCATGTTTCTGGTTGGTGCGCTAGCCTTCGTCGTGGCCAGCGGGCGCTACCCGGCGCTTGAGCTCGACGGTATTTTGATCTTCATCGGCGTGGTGTTTTTTCTCACGCTGGGCTTGGGCATGATCGTCGAGCGCAGGGCGTTGCGTCACATGGAAGTGGAGGCCCTCAAACGTATCTATTACGGGCTGATTCCGCTCCCGTGGCTGCTCGCGATCCTCCTTTTCGGCAATGGGGCGCTCGACCGCTCGCCGCCTCACGTTGAGACGGCTCGAGTGATCGGCAAATTCTCGATGCCGGGACCGGTACCGAGCAGACGGCTGATCGTCGCGTCCTGGCGCGAAGGACGGCGCTTCGAACGTGTGCCCGTTGACCGAGGCGATTTCGACCGCTTCACATTCGGGGATGTCGTCGACATTCAAGTGAAGGACGGCTTGGTCAGCATCCCGTGGGTCGCGGGTGTATCGCGCGACTAGCGATCAGCTTGTTCAAAGCGCCCGGCACCGCGGTGTTCTTGTTTTTCTCTGTGACCGCTGCGTCTCTGCGGCAGACATTCAGGTTACAATTTCGCAGGATTTTCGCGTTTCAAAAACTCTCCCGCGCCCGCCTTGCCCGTGAACCGTCCGTTGTCAATAATCGTCCGCCCTCGCGACAGCACCGTTTTGGTCGCGCCTTTCACGCGCGTTCCCTCAAACATCGAATAGTCCACGCGCATATGATGCGTCTGCACGCTGATGATTTGTTCTTCGTTCGGATCAAATACGATCAGATCCGCGTCGGAACCAACCGCCACCGTGCCCTTGCGCGGGTACAATCCAAAAAGCTTCGCGGGAGCCGTGGAAACAAGCTGCACAAAGCGGTTCGGCGAAAACTTGCCGCCATGCACGCCGCCGTTATAGACCAAACTCAAGCGGTGCTCGATTCCGGGACCACCATTAGGAATTTTCGTGAAGTCATCCTTTCCCAATTCCTTCTGCTCTTTCATGCAGAAGGGGCAATGGTCGGTCGAAACGACCTGCAGATCATCTTGCGCCAGACCTTGCCATAGCTTTTCCTGATGCCACTTTTCGCGCAGCGGCGGAGTGAAGACGTACTTCGCGCCTTCGAATCCGGGCGCGTCCATATTCTCGAGCGAAAGATATAGGTACTGCGGGCAGGTCTCTGCATACACGCGCAGGCCACGATCGCGCGCCTCGCGCACTTTTTCGAGAGCTTCGTTGCATGAAAGGTGCACGATATACACGGGCGTTCCCGCTATTTCCGCCAGTGCAATCGCGCGCGATGTCGCTTCTGCCTCCAGAGTCACCGGCCGCGTCAGGGCATGATACTTCGGCGCGCGTTTTCCTTCAGCCAGCGCTCGCTGCACAATCACGTCAATCGCGCCACCATTCTCCGCGTGCATGCAAATCATTCCGCCGCTGTTTGCTGCTGCGCCCATGGCCTTGAAAATGGACGCGTCATCGAGCATGAACACGCCCGGATAGGCCATGAACAGTTTGAAAGTGGGCACTCCTTCGCGAACGAAGGCTTTCATCTCATCCAGCTGCGCCCCGGCGATGTCCGTGATGATGCAGTGGAACGCATAGTCGATCACGGCTTTGCCATCCGCCTTCTTCATCCAGGTATCAAAAGCGTGACGCAGCGTCTGCCCCTTGTACTGGATGGCAAAATCAATCAGCGTGGTCGTTCCGCCGTAAGCCGCCGCAATCGTGCCGGATTCAAAATCGTCGGCGCTCATCGTCCCGCCGAAAGGCATGTCCAGGTGCGTATGCACGTCAATGCCGCCGGGCATCACCATCATTCCGCGCGCTTCGATCAGTTTGCCTGCGCTTTCCACCGGTAGATCGAGACCGATCACCGAAATCTTTCCGTTCGAGATGCCCACATCGCTCAAGTAGGTGTCTGTCGCGGTCACGATCGTGCCGTTACGAATCACGGTGTCAAACCGCATGGTTCGAAGTCCTCCTCACAATTTTCACGAAGTGCTGTAGCTTACACCTGTTCGCCATTCGATTGCAGCGCAGTCGCGACCGCCGCTCTTGGTGCTTAGCAAAACGCTTTTTTGGGAGAATCCCTTAGCCAGCCCGGCAAGCGCCAGTGCTAGAATGGCTCTCTTTCCAGCTCAAGGGACGGACGGGATAGTTCATGACCATGCGCGAGACCGCGCCAAAACTGACTCCGGAGCAGTACGAAAAGAACTTCGCGGAGATATCGCCGCGGATGACCTCGCGGCAGGCCGCCATAGAAGCCACGCGCTGTCTTTTCTGTTTTGACGCTCCATGCACCGCAGCCTGCCCGACGCACATTGACGTTCCCGCATTCATCAAGAAGATCACGACCGATAATCTGCGTGGCTCCGCGCGCGTAATCCTCGAGGCCAATATCCTGGGCCACAGTTGCGGACGTGTGTGCCCCACCGAAGTTCTTTGCGAAGGCGCCTGCGTGATGCACGAGAAACAGGAGAAGCCGATCGAAATCGGCAGGCTCCAACGCTACGCCGTGGATCACGTTCTCGATAAAAATATCCATCTTTTTCATGCGGGTGCTCCTAACGGAAAGCGCCTCGCTTGTGTCGGTTCCGGACCCGCGTCACTCGCTTGCGCTGCAGAACTCGCCAAACTCGGCTACCAAGCCACAATTTTCGATCGCAACGACCTTCCCGGCGGACTGGATACCCTAGGCATCGCAGCCTATAAGTTGCGCGCAAAGGATTCCCTGCGCGAAGTGGAACTGGTACGCGGCCTTGGCGTTCAATTCCGCCAGAACAAAACCGTGGGCCGTGACATCACCCTCGATCAGCTGGAGAAGCAATTCGACGCGATCTTTATCGGCGTTGGCCTGGGTGAAACATGGGATCTCAACTTGCCCGGTCAGAATCTCGATGGTGTCTTCGGCGCGATGGAATTCATCGAAGCTACCAAGGTTCGCTCTTTTGCTGACGTCAAGGTAGGCCGCCGCGTCGTGTGCATCGGGGCTGGGAATACAGCGATTGACGTCGTCACTGCCGCGAAGCGTTTGGGCGCTGAGATCGTGCATCTCATTTACCGGCGTGGCGAACAGGAAATGCCTGCGTTTCGCTATGAGTACGATCTCGCGAAACTCGACGGCGTCCTTTTTCACTGGCACACGCAGCCCGTCAGAATCCTTGGAGATGCTGGAAAAGTTGGCGCGATCGAATGTGTTCGCACCCATTTCGAGCGAGCGGCGGGCGCGAGCCGCGGCGAGCTCGTGAATATCCCTGGCAGTGAATTCACGCTCGATGTGGACATGGTCGTTCGCGCCATCGGCCAAAAGCCCGTGACTGAATTTCTGCGCACCGTTTCTGGAATCACGCTGGGTGAAAATGGCACGGTGGCTGTCAACGAGCATCATCAAACTGGCCATGCCAAATATTTCGCCGGCGGCGATTGTGTGAACGGCGGCAAGGAAGTGGTAGATGCGGTCGCCGAAGGCATGGCCGCAGCCCGTGGCATTGACGCGTGGCTCGGCGCGCCTCGCGGAAAGCACTAGACGCGGTGCATTTGCCTGAGTCATGGACTGAACGCCTGCCCCTTCTTGAGGACCTCGAACAAGATTGGGAACCCGTGCGTCGGGCGGCGCTGCTTGCATGGATCATTTTCTACGCGCTTTTCCTGTATCAGGCCGCGCGCGGCTCCGGAATTTTGCTATTGATGGCTGATCTGGCGCGGGATAAACGACCTGGGGGTAAAATCACCGCAGATGAACGCAGATGAACACAAATAAATCCGTAAGCGAATCGGGCTAGATACGAAGGGATGTGACCCGACCGGCCCATTTTGTGCGTGAAAGTTGTTTGAACAATTCTCATCGCTTTTATCTGTGTCTATCTGTGTTCATCTATGGTGAAGTGTGTTCGAGCGTCCGAGGTGACCCATGGCAGATTTGAGCGTTAACTTTTGTGGCTTGCGCTCGCCCAACCCTTTTTGGCTGGCGTCCGGTCCGCCCACAAACACTGGCGGACAGGTGATGCGCGCCTTTGACGCAGGCTGGGGCGGCGCGGTGTGGAAGACGATTGGCGATCCCATTCAGAATACTTCCTCGCGTTATGCCGCGATCGATCTAAACGGCGTGAAGATGATGGGCCTCAACAACATCGAGCTCATTAGCGACCGCCCTATCGAGGTGAACCTGCGCGAAATTGCCGAAGTAAAGAAGCGCTATCCGAAACATTTGGTAATCGCTTCGCTGATGGTGGAATCGAAACGCGAGACATGGCATGACATTGTGCGCCGCGCGGAAGACGCCGGTTCCGACGCGCTGGAACTGAATTTCGGCTGCCCGCACGGCATGAGTGAGCGCGGAATGGGCGCGGCAGTGGGACAAGTGCCCGAGTACACGGAAATGATTACGTCGTGGGCGAAGGAAGTCGCGAAGACGCCGGTTATCTCCAAACTCACGCCGAATGTTACCGACATAACGCACATCGCCTTAGCGGCCGAGCGGGGCGGGGCCGATGCCGTCAGCCTGATCAACACCATCAATTCACTGATGGGCGTTGATCTCGAAACATTCGCGCCACGCCCCAACGTCGCGGGGAAGTCTTCGCACGGCGGTTATTGCGGCCCAGCGGTGAAGCCGATCGCGCTGCATCTGGTGTCCACCGTGGCCAAGAAGGTGAAGATTCCAATCGTCGGCATCGGTGGCATCGGCAACTGGATGGATGTAGCAGAACACGTCGCGCTGGGCGCAACCTGCGTACAGGTTTGCACCGCCGCCATGCATTACGGCTTCCGCATCGTCGAGGACATGGCCGACGGTCTTGGCGCCTACATGGACGACCACGGCTATCGCACGATCGAGGATTTTCGCGGCCGCGCGATTCCTAACGTGATGGATTGGGGCGATTTGGACCTGAACTACAAGATCATCGCGAAGATCGACACCGACCTGTGCATTGGCTGCCAACTCTGTTACGTGGCGTGCGAGGATGGCGCTCACCAATGCATCGAACGCGCGCACGCGCAAAACGGAAACGACAAACACAATCCGAACGGAATGGAAGTTCACGTCCCCAAAATCATCGAAGACGAATGTGTGGGCTGCAATCTCTGCGCACTTGTTTGTCCCGTGCACGGATGCATCACGATGGCGGAAATGGACACCGGTCTGCCGGCGATGTCGTGGAAACAGTTGCACAAAGCCTAGAGAGGCCGGTTTTATTGGCTCTTCTGCCTTGCGGGTTTTGCTTAGCTTGCCGTTAGTGATTTTTTGCACCTCGATGCGCGTGGTGAAATCAGCCAGTTAAGTTCGGTCGTGTCCAGGAAGATAATACAACAGTATCTTAAAGTATGCGATACTCCGTCCGCTTGAGAAAGTACCGGTGGAGGAGCCATGTTTCGGGTGTGTCCCGGCTGGACGGCGCTGTGCGTCGGACTGATGGCGTTGGTTGCGGGCGGGTGCTCAAGTTCGTCGCCTCCGATTTCGGTGAGCCTATCCCCTTCCTTTCCACAGGCAATCGATCAGGGCCAGACTGCCAAGATCACGGCGAGCGTAACGAATGACGGGTCTTTCAAAGGGGTTTCGTGGAGCCTGACTGGCCCCGGCTCTCTCAGCAATTCGACGGGGCAATCCGTTACCTACATTCCCCCGACAACCAATCTCACCAGCAGTCAACAGGCGACAGTGATCGCGACGTCCCTAGCAGACCAGACCAAAAGCGCTTCCGTACAAATCACTGTGAACCTTTACCCTCAAATCCCTTTTCAGACACTTGCGAACGGATCGGTGAGCGCGCTGTATAGCCAAAGGATCGCGCTCACCGGCGGCACGTCTCCGTTTCAATGGAGTCTGTACGACGGACCCATCGCCACCGGATGGATGGTGGCCGGAGCCGTGCCGGACGGACTGAAGATGGACCCGAGCACGGGAATCATTAGCGGAATGCCGACCGGCGCTGGAACGTGGTATTTCGAGGCGACGGTAACGGACGCGACCGGCGCGAGTGCAGTCAACGGCTTTTTGAGCGTCCAAATCACACCGACTGGCCCGGCTGGCAATCCGGTCCCCTTCTTGAACCAGCCACTTGTGCCGGCGGTGGTTTGTCCGGGAAGTCCAGGTTTCACACTGAAAGTGAGCGGGACAGGATTTGTTTCCGGGGCGATAGTTAACTTTAATCGCACGCCGCTGGCGACAACGTTTGTGGACAGCGAGCACCTGACCGCGATGGTTCCAGCGGTGGCCATTGCGAATGCGGAGACGGCCGCAGTGACGGCGGTGAATCCCGGGACGGCCGCAGCGCAATCCAACGTGGTCTACTTCCAAGTGGCCGCACCCCAGGCGACAGTCAGCTTTGCGCCGGCGGCGAATTCGCCCCTACAAATTCCAGAACCGAATGGGATCGCGACTGGCGATTTCAACGAGGATGGTAAGCCGGATCTCGTCATCACATCGGCCACCAGGGTGTATGTATTCCTCGGGAAGGGCGACGGGACATTTGCCGCTACGGCAGAATCTCCAATGCCGGTGCCGAGCCCACCATACGATGACTTTGCTTCGCCGTATACCGGGAATATCGCCGTGGGAGATTTTAACAACAGTGGTCATCTGGGATTGGCGGTCGGAGAACCACCGAATGCGGCCGCAGTTATCCTGTTAGGAAAGGGAGATGGCACCTTCGTCTTTTCGTCCGCGGAGATCGCGAACGCGCTTGGCAATCCGATGTCCGATATAGAAGCGGCGGATTTCAATGCGGATGGCAGCCTCGATCTTGCAATGACCAACGAAATCTCGGGCGTATCACCTGTTGTCCTTGGATACGGGAAGGGCGCGTTCAACACTGCAGGGACCCTCTACGCCAGCGGATTCCCCGAAGGCGTGGCGGTGGGGGATTTCAACGCAGACGGAAAGCTGGATGTGGTTGTGGCCAGCGGCGGGACGACGGATTACCCGGGTTCGGGACTGGTCGTATCGCTTGGCAATGGCGACGGGACGTTCACACAGGCAAGTGGTTCCCCAATTCCCCTCGGCAATTATCTTTCAACAATCGTGACTGGCGACTTCAACGGCGATGGGAAACTGGATCTCGCCGTGACTGATTCCGTTGGGAACGCGGTGATGATCCTGCTAGGTAATGGCGATGGCAGGTTTGCCGCACCAACGACTATCCCGGTTGGAAATCAGCCATACGCGATGATTGCAGCGGATTTCAATAATGACGGGAAGCTGGACCTAGCCATCGCAAACTACAAAGACGGCACAATCACGCTTCTGCTTGGGAACGGCGATGGGACGTTCACGCAGGCAGTGGGTTCGCCTTATGCGGTAGGAGGCGCCCCGGATCAACTGGTGGCGGCGGATTTCAACGGCGACGGCAAACTCGATCTGGCGGTGACAAATCTGAATGGAACGGGGACAGTATTGATCTTGCTGCAGCAATAGTCCAGAGGGTACGGCCAAATCCGCAAGTCGTGATTGATGGGATAACGACGCCGGCCTCGCGACGGCCCGAGTAGACTGTTTGGTGTTCGCCCGAGCAGCGCTCGCACCGAAGGAGGCCGAGATGCAAATTACAGGATGTGATTTGCATAGTCGCCGGCAAACGTTAGCGATGCTGGACACAGCAACGCGATTGAGTTGGGCGAGGCGAACCTGGCCTGAGCGTTCTGTCACTGGTATTGCAGCTGCGTTAGGGCGGAAGCAAGCCCCGCACTCCATATGATGCGTGGCGTGATTTGCGCGCCGGGACCGTTTCTTTCAGGATTGGCCTAATAGAACGCGCGCATATCCGGCATGTGCGGGAGTTCAACATAGAGCTCGCGGCCGTAGTCTCCCAGCGTAAGCTTGATCAATTCCGCGGGACCCACGTCCCGAAGACTCCAGTTATCCGTCGGTAGCACGCGTGACTTTACGAACAGGTCACCACTGCCGAAATCCTGCCCCTTCGCTTGCAGATCAGATGGAAGCACGTTATAGGCGGTCTTTGCTTTGAGGTCGAGAGCGATGTAGCGTCGCCCAATCAGCACCAGCACGAGATTCGCTTCTTTCTTTTTGTCCGTCTGATAGACGTTCCAGGTCAGCGGCGTCTTGTCGTCCACTTTGGTTTGCGCTCGGGGCACTGACTTCCAAAGGTAACGATCGTTGTCCCCGGCGCGCGTGCCCGCGAAGCCTACTAGTGAAAGTGCCCACGCCAGCAGCGAGATCCGCAGAGAGCGACAGTAAGTGGACCGAATCATGCGGGAGCGTCGCGGCCTTGCGAATCGGAATGACGTGCCAAACGCCGTCTTGCGGTGATTCAATCCCATTGCACACGCACTTGCTGGGAGGAAATGATCACATCTCTCTTGCTCCGGTCGCGCTCGAATTTCAATAAAGACTCGATTCGCGCTGGCGGCCTGTGTAGTCGATGTAAACGATCTTGGTTTCGGTATAGAACTCGATGGCAGCATGGCCCACTTCATGCGGACCTATGCTCGAATCTTTTGTCCCGCCAAATGGCACATGCGCCTCGCCGCCAACTGTCGGCGAATTAACGTGCGTCATGCCGGTTTCGATCTTCTCCACGAATTCAAAGATCTTGCTGGGATCGTTCGAATAAATCGAGCTGGATAGCCCATAGCGCACGGAATTCGCAACCTGCAGCGCTTCGTCGAAGTTCTTGACACGGATAACGCTCATCACCGGGCCGAAGATTTCCTCTTGCGCAATTCTGCTGTCCCACGCGACGTGATCGAACACCGTTGGAGAAATAAACCAGCCCTGGTCATATTTCGGGCCGGCCAGGCGCGCGCCGCCGCATAGCAGCCGTCCTTCTTGCTTGCCGATTTCAAGGTACTTGAGCACCGTGTTGAACTGGTCTTCGTCGACCGACGGCCCCATCTCCGTGCCGGCTTCGAGGCCATCGCCCACCACGAATTTTTTCGCGCGCTCGACCAGCATCGCGACGAATTTATCCGCGACGCTTTCTTCGATCACTACGCGGCTCGATGCGGTGCAGCGCTGTCCCGTGGACCCGAACGCTCCGGTCACGGCCGACTCCATCGCCAACTGCAAATCCGCGTCGGCGAGCACGACGACCGGGTTCTTGCCGCCCATCTCGCATTGAATTTTCTTCAGCCGCTCGGCGCCCGCGGCATAGAGCTTGCTGCCAACGCCCGTTGATCCGGTGAACGTCAATCCCTGCACGTGCGGGTTCTGCACCAATTCATCGCCAACTTCTTCGCCCGCTCCCAGCACCACGTTCAGCACGCCTGGCGGCAGGCCAGCCTGTTCGAAAATTTCGGCGATTCGAATGGCGCACAGCGGCGTCAGCTCCGCGGGCTTGAGCACAACGGTATTGCCACACACGAGCGCCGGGGCGATCTTCCAGATCGGGATCGCCACGGGAAAATTCCACGGTGTGATCGCACCGACCACCCCGAGCGGCTGACGAATCGTGTAAGCGAAATTCTTGGGCAACTCGCTCGTGAGTGTCTCGCCATTCAGCCGCCGCGCCTCGCCGGCCGCGAATTCCAGGATGTTGATCGCGCGCTGCACTTCGCCCAGAGCATCTTTCAGCGCTTTGCCTTCCTCGCGCGTCAGAAGTCGCGCCAACTCTTCTTTTTGCGCCTGCATGATCTGCGTGGCCTTGAACAGGATCTTGCCGCGGTTCGGCGGAGGGGTCTCGCGCCAGGCAGGGAAGGCAGCCTTCGCCGCTACGATCGCTTGCTTCATTTCCTCGCGCGTAGAAAGGGCGATGCGCGCCACGACTTCATCGGTGTTCGCCGGATTGCGCCGCTCGACGATCTTCGCCGACTTCGATTCCACCCACTCGCCATTAATATAATTCCTGCACAGCTGATCAGTCGTTGTTGCCGTTGCCATTGCCATTGCACTCTCCAATTCCTTCGCTTATCGACGTACCTGCCACGCAAACAAAAGAAACAAGGCCAGGATTACCGCTAAAAGAACATTTGCAAGTTCAAGCCAGTCAGGCGATTGAGAAATCCCACTGCTCCGTTGCCGTTCCTCTTCCTCCATTACTCGCTCGACCATATCCAGAGAATCGGGATCGCGTGCGCTGCGAGGACTGCTTTTCAATCTTTTCCAGGGAGAGATCGCATCATTGCCGTCAGATTCGAACTTCGCTGAACGACTTGTCGAGTAGCCGGATGGCCTCATCTACATCAGCTTTCGAAATGTTCATCGGAGGGGCCATGCGGATGACGTTTGCGTACATCCCGCCTTTGCCTACGAGCAAGCCATTGGCGCGGGCGCGTTCGAGCACTTGATTGGTCTCCTGCGGCGCAGGCTCCTTTGTCTGGCGGTCCTTCACTAGTTCGAGCGCCTGCATCATGCCCATACCGCGAACGTCGCCAATCAGCGGATATTTCTGCTGCAGCTCTTCCAGCTTTTTCCGGAAGTAGCCGCCGACGATGTGCGTGTTCTCGCGCAGGTTTTCTTCTTCAATTACTTCAATCACCGCGCGAGCCGCGACCGACGTAACCGGGTTTCCGCCAAACGTGGCGATGGTCAAACCCTGAAATTTGTCGGCCAGTTCGGCCGTCGTGATCGTCAATCCCACTGGGACGCCATTGGCCATGCTTTTCGCCGACGTAATGATGTCCGGCGTGACTTCCCACTGCTCGATGCCCCACCATTTTTTGCCGGTGCGGCCCCAGCCGGTCTGCACCTCGTCGGAAATATACTGGCCGCCATAATTCTTCACGATGCGGTAGACAATCTTGAAATATTCCGGCGGAGGAGTGATGAACCCGCCGACGCCCTGAATCGGCTCAGCGATAAATGCGGCAATCGAGCCGCTGGTGGTGGTCTGAATCACACTCTCAACGTCACTCGCGCAGGCCACATTGCACGATGGATACGTGAGGTGCAGCGGGCAGCGGTAACAGTAAGGATTTACAGCGTGCGACACGCCTACGCTAATGACGCCACCTTTACGCCACGCGGATTGTGCGGTCACTGATTTTGCCAGCGCCGAGCCCCCGGAATACGCGTGACGCAGAGCAACGATGTCATAGCTCGGTCCCGCCATCCGCGCCAGCATAATCGCGGCTTCATTCGCCTCCGTCCCGGAACTGGTGAAGAAGCTCTTTTGCAGTTTGCCGGGAGTAATTTCCGCAAGCTTCTCGGCCAGTGCGACGACAGCTTCGTTGGGGAAGAGCGTCGAAGTGTGTTGCAGCTTATCTACCTGGGCTTTGATCTTCGAGGTGACCTTGGGATTGCAGTGCCCAACGCCGATGGTGACGATCCCGCCGAAGAAGTCGAGGTATTTGTTGCCCTCGATGTCCCACAGATATTGCATCGAAGCGTGGTCGGCCACCAGCGGGTGCTGATAATAATTGGTGACCGCAGGCCAAATGAATTCCTTGTGCTTGCGAACCACTTCCTCGCTGCGGGTTTCCGTAATCTTCGGCGTTGTCGTCATGTAATCTCGCCCTCTCGGAATTAAAATCACCACAGATGAAACGCAGATAAAATCAAATTATTTCAACAAACGAACCTTCGATATTCCAATTTCGGGCGGCCGAAATTCAGCAGCCCCACGCGAATATTGGTGGCCTACGTAATCGCCAACGACAGTGCCTCGATATTTTACCTGCAACTGCTCATTCTGGACGAGCGGGAGTCCTTTCCCGTCCGACTCTATCGCTAGCGCGTTGGAATACACTGGTTCGAGAAATCCGGCACCGGGCGTGTTATGCACGGCGAAGACGGCCTGAAGAATCGCGCCTGTGAGTTCCTGCTCAGGGTATTTCTTTACGGTCGGAACAGCCGCCGGAGCAGACACAGGCGCCGCCGCATGGGTTTGAAGCTTCAAATTTTGATCTGTGTCCATCTGTGTTTATCTGTGGTGATTTCGACCTAATCTGCCGCGCTTGCCGACTTCGCGCCCGTGTGTGTGCGTGCGATCTCGCCGTAAGATTCCGGGCGGCGGTCGCGGAAAAATTGCCAGGTTTGGCGGACTTTGTCCATTTCCTCTAGATCGAGATCGGCAACGAGCACTTCGTCCTTATCACGGCTGGCCTGCGCGATAATTTTGCCGCGTGGATTGCAGAAATAGCTCTTGCCATAGAATTCGCCAATATTCCAGGGCGCTTCCTTGCCCACTCGATTGATGGCGCCAACGAAATAGCCATTCGCAACGGCGTGCGCGGGCTGCTCAAGTTCCCAGAGATATTCGCTCAGGCCGGCGACGGTCGCCGACGGATTGAACACGATCTCCGCGCCGTTCAGTCCAAGGACGCGTGCGCCTTCGGGGAAGTGCCGGTCGTAGCAAATGTAGACGCCAATGCGCGCAAACTTGGTTTGAAAGGTCAGATATCCAGTATTCCCCGGCGTGAAGTAAAACTTCTCCCAGAATCCCGGCGCGACCTGCGGAATATGATGCTTGCGATATTTCCCGAGATACTTTCCGTCGGCATCGATTACGGCAGCAGTGTTGTAAAAAAGCCCGGTCATCTCGCGTTCATACACGGGAATGACCATAGCCATTTCGTATTTCTTGGCTAGCTTGCGCATCCGTTCCACGGTGGGTCCATCGGGAACAGGTTCGGTCATTTCGTACCAGCGCGCTTGCTGTTCAGCGCAGAAATAGGGACCGTTGAAGAGTTCCTGCAGGCACAAAATCTGCGTCTTTTTCTTGGCGGCGTCGTGAATCAGTTTTTCGTGCTTCTCGAGCATCTTTTTGGAAATGTCGCGGATAGAATACTTTTCCGGCGACCACTCGCAGTGCACCTGAATCAATCCGCAACGCACCAGACGAGACATCAAGATCCTCCCGCGTGCTGGAAATCGTAGGCAAAGTTTACTCTGCGCAGAGAAATGCGGCAAGTGAGCAGGCCCAGCGTGTGGCAGTTCAATTTCTGAGTCCCTCACCTCCTAGCAGAAATTTCACGCGCTTGGAGCGCACTCCCCGTATAATCCCGCCGACGACATTCATGAATCACGTACTCAAACTCCTATTTCGCGGCCTGGGCCGGATTTTTCCGGATTGTGTCACTCTGAGCCAAGCCGTGGCATTCAATATGTTTCTGGCGTTTTTCCCCATGCTTCTTCTCGCCTTGGGCGTGCTCAGCAGCAATGCCTCGTTTCAAGACGCCCTAACCGAGCTTCCAGAGCGGCTGAAATTGATTGTGCCACCCGGCAGCGAGGATATCGTCACGCAGTATTTTGTGCGCCAGGGCGAGCATCCCTGGAAATGGTTTTTGCTCGGATTGGCGGGAACTCTTGTTGCGGGATCGCAAGTAATGGCGGGCTTCATCGAAGGATTTCGGATCATCGAAGGAGATCCTGTCCGTCAAAGCTATTGGCGCGTCAATCTGCGCGCTCTAATTTTGCTTTTGCTGACCATCGGGCCGGGCCTCGCGGTGATCCTGCTGACCGTTTTCGGAAGGCAGGAACGCGCCTGGCTAGTCCATGAATTGGGCCAGGAGCCGGTGCTGATCCACGCGGTCGGGTTTGTATTTCAAGCAGCGGTTGTATTTTTGCTCTCGATGGTCGTACTGGTGTCGCTCTATCGCATCGGCCGCCCGGGACATCGCGGCGTGAGGTGTCTGCTTCCCGGTGCTGGTGTGGCAACAGTCTTGTGGTGGTTGGTGGATATCGTCTTCGGCCTCTACGTGCGGCGCATGCCTTACGACGTAGTGTATGGAGGCTTGGCGGCTGCGATTGGTCTGCTGATCTGGATGTACCTCACCGCCGTGGTTGTACTGCTTGGCGCCGCTTACAATGCGGAGCTGCGGGAGTCAGGGACGCTCGATAGTGAACCCGCCCGCATTTTCAGTCGCTGATAAGCTTGATCCAGCGCGCTTAGCCCGTTTTTGCCGATTATTAACGAGTAGGGCCCACCTGCAACTTTTGAAGTCCCACCGGGTTAAACTTGCTGGAAACGCACAGCTTTGCTTTGTTACGCAACCCAGCTGACCGAGGTCTCCGCAAGTGAAGAAAAGACGAACTCTGGGCCGCGCTAAGAGGCACGACAGGATGGATGTTCCCGGTGCGCTTCTGCTAGCTGCCTCGCTCGCTGCGGGGCTCGTTTTGGCCGTGCCGCACGCGCGCGCGGATGATAATAATGACGGCTCGACTAGCGTCGTTCAAGACCACATAGCCCTCGATAAGAAATTCAAAGGCAAGCTTCCGATCACCGAGCTCACCGAAGATCAGGCGATCCTTCATGCGATGAACCGTTTGGCGTATGGCCCGCGTCCGGGAGACGTCGAGCGCATCCGCCAGGTGGGTTTGGAAAAGTGGATCGAGCAGCAACTGCATCCTGAATCCATTGATGACCAAGCGCTAAGTCAGCGTCTCCAGCGTTACCCGACGCTGGGGATGTCGTCGAAGCAGCTGCTCGAGGAATTTCCGCGCCCGCAGCAGGCCGCGAAGCAGCAGGGCATCACGAAAGAAGAGGCTCAAGAGCAGCTGAGATCAAAGCAACAGACAGCCGAATCGCAAATCATCGTGACCGGCAACGACAACCTAGACAAGGCTCAACAGCAACTTGCCAAGATTCAGGGCCCGAATCGCATCATTGCCGAGCTTTCCATGGCCAAAGTGGATCGCGCAATTTATAGCGATCGGCAACTCGAAGCGGTGATGGAAGACTTCTGGTTCAATCATTTCAACGTGTTTGCGAATAAGGGGGACGATAGGTGGTTGCTCACCTCGTATGAACGCGACGCAATTCGCCCGCACACGATGGGCAAGTTTCAGGATTTCCTGATTGCCACTGCAAAAAGCCCCGCCATGCTCTTTTTCCTGGACAATTATTTGAGCGCCGATCCGGCTGCCGTCGCGCGGACGGAAGCCGAGAGAAACACGCGGCGGCGTTATCAAGGTGCTTTTGCGGGAGGTTCGATGCCGACTCCGGGGACGTTTCCGGGGCCTGCCACTGGCCCAACTCCCACGACCGCGACCGTCGCCCCGAAAAAACCGGAGCGCGGCCTGAACGAAAATTATGGCCGCGAAGTGATGGAATTGCACACGGTCGGCGTGGACGGTGGTTACACCCAGCAGGACGTGATCCAGATGGCCGAGTGCTTGACCGGTTGGACCATTCACGAGCCGCGCCGTGACCCGCAATTCTTCTTCGACCAGAAGATTCACGCGGAAGGCAAGAAAATCGTGATGGGCCGCACGTTTAATTACGGCGGCGAAAAGGACGGCGAGGAAGCGCTGAAGATGCTCGCCAGCCGCCCGGCTACAGCAAAATTCATTTCTACGGAACTGGCGCGGCACTTTGTCTCGGACAATCCGCCTCCGGCGCTGATAGAGCGCATGGCGAAAAGCTTCGAATCGAGCAACGGCGATATTCGTACGGTCCTGAAAACCATGATCTATTCGCCGGAATTTTGGTCGAAGGACGCCTATCGCGCGAAGGTGAAGACGCCGTTCGAACTAGTAGCGAGTACGGCGCGGGCGCTGAACGCGGAAGTGACGATTACGCTTCCGCTGGCGCAGTGGGTCGGACGCATGGGCGAGCCGTTGTATCTCTGCCAGCCGCCCACGGGTTATTCGGATAAGTCGGAGACGTGGGTGAACACTGGCGCGCTGCTGAGTCGTTTGAATTTTGCGCTGGCTTTTGCGGGAGACAAGATGGGCGGGGCGACCGTAGACTTGAAATCCATATTGGGTGACGAAGCTTCCAGAGATCCGAACGCCACGCTCGCGCGTTCCGTTCAGGAATTTCTGGATGGGCAAGTAGCGCAATCCACGCAGGACACCTTGCAAGCGCGATTGAAAGATCCGCAAATTTCGCCGGCGAGTGCGGATGATCCGGTGAAAGAGGTGAACGAAGGCTTAATCGTCGGCTTGGTGCTTGGCACGCCTGAATTTCAGCGGCGCTAGTTGTTCGTTGAGCGCGACTTGAGCGGCTTGGGATCGATGGGAGAACTGCAATGACAATTTCGCGGCGATATTTTTTGAAGAGCGGCGGGATCGCGATGCTGGGAATGGCGGCGCTGCCGTCGTTTCTACAACGCGCCGTTGCCGGTACTCCTATGCCGAACAAGAAGAAGATGGTCGTGTTGTTCCAGCGCGGCGCGATGGATGGTCTGAACGTCGTGGTTCCGTACGCCGAACCAAACTACTATCACATGCGCCCGACCATCGCGATTCCTGCTCCGAAACGCGGCGGCGCTGAAGCGGCGCTCGATCTGGACGGCTTCTTCGGTTTGCATCCCAGCTTGGAACCAATGCTTCCTCTTTTTCGCAACGGGCAGCTTGCCGTGGTGCAGGCAGTTGGCTCGCCCGACCCCACGCGTTCGCACTTTGACGCGCAAGATTTCATGGAATCAGGAACGCCGGGGCTAAAAGCCACCGACGACGGCTGGTTGAACCGCGCGCTGCAAACGATGCCGGAAGAAAGGCCGTCGCCTTTCCGCGCGGTAGCGTTTGGGCCGTATCTGCCGCGAACGTTGCAAGGTGCTGCGTCCGCGGTCGCGATCCCGGACCTCAAGCAATTCAGGATGAACGGGCCGCAGCAGACGACCGAGGGCGGTTTTGAGGCGATGTACGCGCAAACGGTGGATCACGCTCTGCGCGGAGTCGGCACCGAAACTTTCGAGGCCATCGATCAGCTCAAGAAAATCAATCCCGACACATACCAGCCGGAGCATGCTGCGCAGTATCCGAAAAGCCGCTTTGGCCAAAGCCTGCAGGAAATTGCGGAGCTTTTCAAGGCGGACGTCGGCCTGGAAGTCGCGTTCCTCGATAGCGGCGGCTGGGATCATCACGTCAACGAAGGCGGCGTGCAGGGACAACTTTCCAATTTGCTCCGCGATCTGGCGCAGGGAGTCGCGGCGTTCCATCAGGACATGGGTGACCGCATGGGCGAGGTAGTGTTCGTCAGCATGTCTGAATTTGGCCGCACGGCGCACGAGAACGGTAACCGCGGGACCGATCACGGCCACGCGAATTGCATGTTCGTGATGGGCGGCGATATCAAAGGTGGGAAGGTTTACACGCGCTGGCCGGGGCTTGCCGACGGACAACTCAATCAGGGCCGTGACCTTGCTGTCACCACCGATTACCGCAACGTGCTGGGCGAAATCATCACCAAGCATCTCGGCGACCGCGACCTCAAAACAGTGTTCCCAGGCTTCGCAAACGACCCTCGCCAGCATTTGGGCATCGTGAAGACTTAAGCTCGAAATTGTTCCAGGAAACAAAAAAGGAAGAGCCAAAGCCCTCCCTTTGTCTCCGCGAGGCCGAGTCGGAAACCCTATGGGTCAAACACGTACGGCGGTCCGGGTGTCGGCTGTGATGCGTCGAATGAAAAACAATAATAACCGGAAGGGTGAGCCCATACCGGCGACTGGCCGTCTTGGGGGCTCGCTCCGGAAAACGTCGCGCACAACTGATATTGGCTGTTCTCTTTGGTCCGATATCCGTAGGCGGAACGGGTGACGGGATCGGCGAACACAACGCCTTGAAGTTCATCTAGGTGCTCGGGAAGCTTCTGCTTAGTCGTGTTCCAATGCACGTTGATCTGTTGGCTCAGCATGAATAGGTCCTGTGTGCGTTTCGAATCCGCTCGCTGAGTGCGCTGAGTTTTTGGCGGTCCCGTAAATCCAAACCCAAGAGCTAGCCCAGCCAGAACCAGGATGGCGCTCAGCGCAGCCATTAACGCGTCGCGACTGAATCCTCGTTTGGGCGCGCCATCTCCCGGCTCCCTCAGGCCGCCGAAGTAGTAAAAGAGCACGCCGCCGGAAAGGATCAGTACCACCAGCGCCTTCAAAATGAACCTGCTGGTGATTTCACCACGGAGCAGATAGGTCAGCGCCGTGATCAGATCGCCGATGAAAATGGACGCTGCGATGACAAGGGCCAGATACGTCAGCCACTTTCGTACCGGTGAGGCTAGCTTTTCTGGATGGTTGCGGATATCCCTGACGAGCGCGCGCGAAAGCAAAAGATAAATGGGGAAGGATACAATGATCGCGGCTAGGTTCCACGTCGCGCCGTAAACTTCGTACTCCGCCGCGTATCCCGGCGAAAACAAATTGTCGGTGAACCAGCGGTTGATCAACGTAAAGGCAAGCGAGCCTAGAGCGATGGTCCAGGTGGCGAGAGCCGAAAACGTCAGAAGGTAAAAAAAGGCATCTTTTGCGGCTGTTCCGGCACTGCGGCGGACCGGAACCTTGATTCCCGTCAGCTCTTCGTAGTGCGCGGCCAGCGACTGATAGACATCTTTTTCCGACCAACCGCGAGCCGTCAAAATGCCGACGATTGCGTCATCGGAGATGCCGTTGGTCTTGGCGCGTTCGAGGAAGGCGCGAATTTCGGAAGTCTCGCCCACGGGCGAAATCCTATCTTAGACCGGCGAGACGGACAAGGTATCGCTCGAATTAACCCTGGGGAAACAACCGCAGAAGCGGATGACTCCGACGCAAGTCTCGGCTAGCAAGGCGGGGGCAAGCCCCCGCACTAGTTGCCGGCTTTGATGCGCATACCGTAGAACGATTTGTAGACGAAGAAGAACGAGACTAGGAAGAATGCGGCCGCGAGGATGTGCGTCAGGGCGCCGCCGGTTTCTAATGTCAGCTTCACTGCGAGTTCAACGGCGAGCAATCCGAACAGCGTAGTGAACTTGATTACTGGGTTGAGTGCGACTGAAGAAGTATCCTTGAAAGGGTCGCCGACTGTATCTCCCACTACCGTAGCGTCATGCAACGGCGTGCCTTTCTGCTTTAACTCCACTTCCACGATTTTCTTGGCGTTGTCCCATGCACCGCCGGCATTGGCCATGAAGATCGCTTGATAGAGGCCGAAGATTGCGATCGAGATCAGGTAGCCGATGAAAAAGAACGGTTCGAGAAAAGCGAACGCCAGCGTCGCGAAAAAGACGGCAATAAAAATGTTGAGCATGCCTTTTTGCGCGTACTTGGTGCAGATGGCCACAACTTTCTTGCTGTCCTCGACCGAAGCTTTTTCGACGCCCTCCAGCTTGATATTGGCTTTGATGAACTCGACTGCTCGATATGCCCCGGTTGTGACGGCCTGAGTGGAAGCGCCAGTAAACCAGTAAATCATCGCGCCGCCTGTGACCAAGCCGAGGAAGAACGGGGCATGCAGCAAGGAAAGCTTATCCACGTTTTGCGTGATTCCGTTGGTGAGCGCCATGATGATCGAAAAAATCATGGTGGTTGCACCTACGACAGCCGTGCCGATCAAAACCGGCTTTGCTGTTGCCTTGAACGTATTGCCCGCGCCGTCATTTTCTTCGAGCAACTCCTTGGCGCGTTCGAAATTTACGTCAATGTTGAAGTCGCTCTTCAGCTCCTGCTTGATGTTGGGCACCGCCTCGATCAGTGACAACTCGTACACCGACTGCGCGTTGTCCGTCACAGGACCGTAGGAGTCCACCGCGATCGTCACCGGCCCCATGCCTAGAAATCCAAACGCCACCAAGCCGAACGCGAAGACAGGCGCCGCAATCATCAGCGCCCCGAGTCCTTGCAAGCTGACCAGATAGCTGATGGACATCAGCAGCACCATCGCCAGCCCGATGTAATACGCCGAAAAATTGCCGGCAACGAAACCGGACAAAATTCCCAGCGACGCGCCGCCTTCTTCCGCCGACGACACCACTTCCTTCACATGGCGCGATTCCGTGGAAGTGAACACCTTCACCAGCTCGGGAATAATCGCGCCGGCGAGTGTTCCGCACGAAATGATCGTCGCCAACTTCCACCATTGCGTAGAATCGCCGTCCAGCACTGGGATAATCACCGAAGAGATTGCGTAGGTCATGGCGATGGAAACGGCCGACGTGATCCACACCAGGGAAGTGAGCGGCGATTCGAAATTCATTTTATCGGCATTACCGAAGCGAGCTTTGGCGATAAGGTCGTTCAGGAAGTAGGCAGCAGCGCTGGCAACCAGCATGGCGATGCGCATCACGAAAATCCAAACCAGGAGCTGCACCTGCACCGTCGGACTCTTGACACCCAGCAGGATGAACGTAATCAGCGCGACGCCGGTGACGCCGTAAGTCTCAAAACCGTCCGCGCTGGGGCCAACTGAATCGCCCGCATTATCGCCGGTGCAATCGGCGATAACGCCCGGATTGCGCGCGTCGTCTTCCTTGATCTTGAAAACAATCTTCATCAAGTCGGAGCCGATGTCCGCGATCTTGGTGAAGATGCCGCCCGCGATTCGCAACGCGGCTGCGCCCAGCGATTCGCCGATGGCGAATCCGATGAAGCACGGTCCGGCATAATCGCCGGGAATGAAGAGCAGGATAAACAGCATCATCAGCAATTCCACGCTGATCAGCATCATGCCAATACTCATGCCCGCTTCGAGCGGGATGTGATAAATCGGGAACGGCTTGCCGCGCAGCCCGGCGAAAGCCGTCCGCGAATTCGCAAAAGTATTCACGCGAATGCCGAACCATGCCACGCCAAAGCTGCCCGCAATGCCGACCATGCTAAATAGCAAAATAATGACGACGCGTGCGGCTTCGTAATGCAAGAGCAGGCCGAAATAAAGCACGATGACGACCGCGATGAAAGCTTCGAGCAGCAGCAGGAACTTGCCTTGCGTCACGAGGTAGGTTTTGCAAGTCTCGTAGATCAATTCGGAAATCTCGCGCATGGCGCGATGCACGGGTAGGTTCTTCAGTTTGGTGTAAATTGTCAGGCCGAACGCAAGGCCAAAGACGCAGAACAAGATTCCGAACAGCAGCAGCCGGTGGCCGTCGATCCCAAGAAAGGTCACCGAAGACAAGTCCGGCAACTTGAGATTGGCTTCACCGCCTACCGATTCCGGCGCGGGCTGCGCGTGCGTTACTGCGGCGCACAAAACAATAGCGGACGCGATAGCCGTGCCCCTACATGCGGCGCGACATCCTCTTGACCACAAGCGTGACCAGAGGCTCAAGATTGCATACTGCATTAGTTACCCTCCGCTGCGCGCGCATTGGCACACATGTGAACCCAAGCTGATACCGACATTCTGCCTCCAGGATGAAGACTCCTTGATGGGGAGCCCGCTGATTGCGGGAAGTAACCGCACAGAATCGACTTTTGTATCAGGAAAGCGCCTTTAGGTCAAGAAAAGAGGCCGTTTCGGCCCTACACTAAATCCTGTATTTTCATTATACTGTCGGCGCTCACGGAGATATTCGACCTTGCCGCTACGTCAGAAAACAGCGTTGATCACAGGAGGAGGCCGAGGCATCGGCAAGGGCGTTGCGCAGGAACTTGCGCGCGAAGGCGTGCGCATCGCCATTTCTTATCGCATGAACAAGACTGCCGCGCAGAATACGCTGCGGCAATTGCAGGCGCACGGTGCGGAATGTTTTGCGGTGGAAGCTGACGCGACCAATCCGGAAAAAGTCCAATTTCTGATAGACAAAGTTTTGGAGCGTTTTGGGCGCCTCGACATCTTGGTGAACAACGTTGGCGAATTCAATTGGAAGCCGGTGGCCGAAACGTCGCTGCAGGAGTGGGAAGAGGTTATCGCGTCGAATCTATTCAGCGTCTTTTATGCCAGCAAGGCAGCGCTTCCCGCGATGCGCCAGCAGCACTGGGGACGGATCATCAATCTGGGAGCGGTCGGCGCGGAACGCGGCTTCGGGCAGGGAACGATTTCGGCATATGCGGCGGCGAAAGCCGCAGTTGTGTCGTTCTCGCGCTCGCTGGCCATCGAAGAAGCGAAGCACGGCATTACGGTGAACGTCATCAATCCCTCGAATATAGACGAGCGCGAGCTTACTGCCGAGGAAGCGCGTCGCATTCGTGATGCGCGTTCGCCGATTGGCCGTCCGCCATCTTCGGAGGACGTCGCCGCCGCCGTAAAGTTTTTCGCCTCCGATAGCGCCGACTACATCACCGGCCAAGTCATCAACGTGACCGGCGGCTGGATGCTGTAGACCGCTATTGTCCCTCGCCGGCTCTCTGAATTCGTGGCGGCGTCAGCCGTGAGGCGCATACCACCTCGCGGAGTCGGAGGGACGCTGACCTGGGTATCGGGGTGCGTTGCTAGAACACGTGGCCGAGTTGAAAGAACCACTTGTCGTGTCCTGTGTCGCCGATGCTTCCACCCAGAAATAGTGGACCGACGACCGTTTCCGCTAGAACTCCCGCAGCGAAATCATTGGGGAATCCACTCTGGTTGGGAGCGCCATACATTTTTCCGAATTCGTAGGCGCCAATCGCATACACTCTTCCCCCAACGAACGGCGGCAGCGTAACCAGATTGTGCAGATAGCCAATTCGGAAGTCATAGTATTGGTTTCCGAAAAGTTCATTCGTGCCGTAAGCGCTGAGCCGCCCGGGCCCCCCCAGGAAGAACTGCGGCACGCCGATATGCGTCGAGCCGAAACTCGTGCCGCCTTCGCCGACAACAAAAACCGATGCCGCGCTCTGCACAGGCAAGAAGTAGTCGGCTCTGGCCTGCATCAGGGGGAACGCGCCGTTTGCGCCGGGGTTGGTATCGAACCACTGAAATGCGGTGTCCGTGGCATCGCCGCGCAGCGCGAAAAACCATTGCGTCGTAGCATTGAAAGGTCTGTACAACTCACTCTCGACACCGTAGGTATTGCCAAATTGCAGGTCGGTCCGCCATTCCGACCGGTAGCCGGCAACGTTCATGAACGTCAGGCGCGCGAGCTAAGCGCTCACAAGGTTC
>Ga0210396_10000738_pt1 | contig 39077 bp, 33 predicted proteins | sample IncBWH17OmetaG_FD_155466 | JGI IMG/M metagenome (GOLD analysis project Ga0210396, IMG submission 155466) | Forest soil microbial communities from Barre Woods Harvard Forest LTER site, Petersham, Massachusetts, United States - Inc-BW-H-17-O ... | reverse complement strand
GCCGCCGCTGCCGGGCCGCATGCGCACGCCGATATGACGGCCGCAACCGGCGGCCAACCCCTCGAACAGGCCTTCCAGCACACGCGCGCAGGCTGGATGCGCATCGCCGACATCGGCCATCAGCTTCCAGCTTGATTGGCGGATTTCGAACGCGCCTTCGGATTGTACCACCTCCGCAGCATCGTCCTGAGCTGCGAATAGCGCGAGCAGGAAGCTCGCAAACTCCTTTGCGCCGCCGCGCCTCTCGCCGAGAGCCTGCGCCACCTCATCGAAATACTGCATGCCGATCAGCTTGCCGGTGAGATGCAGGAGATGGCCGGCCTCATCGGGCCCGAACAATTGCACCATCACGGGCGCGGCCGTCTTCACATACTCCATCGCATAGTTGCGATAGGCCTTTTCCAGCCGCGGCTTCGGCCAGCTATCGACCGGCAGCGCCGGCGCTTGCGCCGGATCGAACAGCGGTGCTTCGAGATGGCGGGCGAAGACCAGCCGTTCATCCGGTTCGAGCGGATGGTCGAATTGGTAATAATAGCCTTCAAGCCCGTCCTGGCCGTCGACCGCCTGCTTGGTGCAGACAAAGCCCAATCTCAAATCCCCGAGGGCTGCGCCGTTGTTGGCGTGCCAGCCGCGCAGCATCGCGCGCGACACCTCACCGGGGATGCCGCAGATCGCGGTGCCCTTCCATGCCCAGCGCGGCGGCGGATAGCGGATCCAGGCCTTGCGGTCGCTCTCGTACATGTATTCGACATGCACGCCGCCGATCCAGTTCGAGAGATAATGATACTGCGCGGCCGCGACCGCCGGCGGCAGATGATCGAGGCCGAGCTTCTTCAGGCCCGGCAGGAAACGCTCCTGCTGCTGGCGGCGGAACACGCGGAACATGAACTCGGCCGCCTCGCGCGTGCTGCGGCGCGTCACGACAGTGAGCGTCAACCCGGTGAAACAGGCGTGGTAGAGTTCGGCTATGCTACGCCATTTTAACCATAGCGCGGATTGTGCGCGGTCCCCGGCTGCATCCATGTTCACTCCCCAATTTCTTCACGCGAAATTCACGACCACCGCCGCGAACCCTGCTAATTCTCTGCACGGCGTCGTCGCCGAAGCAAGGAGCTGCCATGCGCAAAAATCTCCTGATGGCAGTGCCGGTCCTGTCGGTGGCGCTGACGCTCGTGGCCTGCGGCGGCAGCGATCCCGGCGACACCGTTACCGCGAAGGACAGCTATGGAGCGTCGCCGGCGCTTCCCGAGCCGCAGCATTCCAAGATCCCCACGGTCAACGTCGCTTCCGCCGTCGGCTGGCCGGCAGGCGGCAAACCCAAGGCCGCCGACGGCATGGCGGTGACCGAGTTCGCGACCGGGCTTGATCATCCGCGCGCGGTCTATGTCCTGCCGAATGGCGACGTGCTGGTCGCCGAAACCAACGCGCCGCCAAAGCCGCAGGTCAAGCTCAGCATCAAGGGATGGATCGCCAAGCAATTCCAAAAATGGGCCGGCGCCGACACGCCGAGCGCGAACCGGATCACGCTGCTGCGCGACACCGACGGCGATGGCGTGGCCGACGTCAGAAGCGTCTTCATCAAGGGACTGAACTCGCCATTCGGCATGGTGCTGGTCGGGGATGATTTCTATGTCGCCGATACCGATGCGATCCTGCGCTTCCCCTATTTCTCGGGGGTGACCGAGATCAATATGCCCGGCGTGAAGGTCACCGACCTGCCTGCCGGTAGCATCAACTATCACTGGACCAAGGACCTGACGGCGAGCCCCGACGGCAGCAAGCTTTACGCAACGGTCGGCTCCAACAGCAATATCGGCGAGAACGGCATGGAGGCGGAAGCGGGCCGTGCCGACGTGCTGGAAATCGACCGCGCGAGCGGCAAGGCGCGCGTGTTCGCCTCGGGCCTGCGCAATCCGAACGGACCATCCTGGCAGCCGCAGAGCGGCGCGTTGTGGGTGACGGTGAACGAGCGCGACGAGTTCGGCAACGACCTCGTGCCTGATTACATGACCTCGCTGCAGGACGGCGCCTTCTATGGCTGGCCCTACTCCTATTTCGGCGACCATGTCGACGACCGCGTGCAGCCGCAGCGGCCCGATCTGGTGGCGAAAGCGATCGCGCCGGACTATGCGCTCGGCGCGCATACCGCTTCGCTCGGTCTCACCTTCAATGCCGGCCATCTCTTCCCGCCTGATATGGAGGGCGGCGTCTTCATCGGCCAGCACGGCTCCTGGAACCGGAAGCCGCGCGCCGGCTACAAGGTGATCTTCGTGCCCTTTGCCAACGGCCGGCCTTCGGGGCCGCCACGCGATATCCTCAAGGGCTTCCTCAACGACAAGGGCGAAGCACAGGGCCGTCCCGTCGGCGTGCGTCTCGACCGCGAGGGTGCGCTCCTCGTCGCCGACGATGTCGGCAACACGATCTGGCGGGTGACGCCGGCGGCGGATGCGGCGTCGAAAACAAACTAGAATGATGCGGCGAGATCCTTGGCGCCCGGCAATTGCATTTCGCGGTCCATCACCGCGTCGGTCGCAGAGAGCAGCGCGGCGACGGTGTTGTTCTTGCGCGCGACGGGATTGTGCTCATAGCCGGATTGGGTGAAGAAATTCGAGGTCGGCACCCGCGTGCGCATCGCCTGAGGCAGCGTCACGATGTCAAAACCGTTGCCGTCGCCGGTGAGGTTCATCATTTCGAGCTCAGCCGCGGTCAGCGGCTCCGAATATCCGCGCTCCCTGGCGAAATTCACCGAGTTCATCAGCTTCTGCGCCTGCAGCAGCGGGCCGATATCGATGTCAAGATTGAGCGCGTGGATGCCGAGCCCCTTCGGCGTGCGGCCGAGCCGCTCATGCACATTCCAGTCATCGCGCACCGAGCGCGCGAACGTCACCATCTTCTGCAGGACGGCGGTCTTCTTCTCCAGCGCGGCTCGCTTCGCAGCCGGCGCTTCGGCCGAGCGGCTCTTCAGCGTCTCGATGAATTGCTTGCCTTGCTCGGCCAGTAGCTCGACGCTGTTGGTCGAGAGCAACTGGTTGTAACCGAGCGCGGTGGTGATCGCGAGCGCATTGCGATCGAACTCCTGGCCCGCCTCGAGGTCATAATTGCCGTTGCCGGTGGCCTCGAACGCATAGACCCGCACGGCCTGGTCTTTCGTCAGTCCCGCGGCCAACGCAACCCGTGCATAGGCTCGCTTGAAGTCGATCTCGCGCGCCGGCTGCTCCGGCGCGAAGTCGAATTGCTGCGCGGCAGCTTGCAGGAAATCGGCGACGACCGGGACCTCGTGCCTGGTCGAAGCCGGATCGATCGGCTTTTTCGGCCCGGTGTATTCCGGCGGCTGGGTCAGCACATAATCATCGAGCGCAATTTCCTTGTGCCCGCGGCGCTTGGCAAAGCGCGCGGCGCGCTTGGCCTTGACCTCCGCCCAATAGGGCGCGGCGCGCACCTGATAGGCCGCGCGTGCGGCATCGTATTCAGCGAGCTTGACGAGGTATTCCGCCATTTGCGCCGGCGTGGCGTTGGCCTTTGGCGCCTCCGTCTGCGCCACCGCAGACGAAGCAAGTACTGCGGCAATCAGCGAAACAACAGCGATTGGCACCCGCCGCATCGGTGCTACACCCGAAAATGTTTTGAGAGCTTCAAGCCCTGGGCCTGATAGTTCGAGCCGATGCGATGGCCGTACATCGCATCCGGCCGCGTCAGCATTTTTTCGTAGACGAGGCGGCCAACGATCTGGCCGTGCTCGAGGATGAACGGCACCTCGCGCGAGCGCACTTCGAGCACCGCGCGCGCCCCCTCGCCGCCGGCGCCGGCATAGCCGAAACCGGGATCGAAGAAGCCGGCATAGTGCACGCGGAATTCGCCAACCAGCGGATCGAACGGCACCATCTCCGCGGCATAGTCCGGTGGCACCTGCACCGCCTCTTTCGACGCGAGGATATAGAACTCGCCGGGGTCGAGGATCAGGCTGCCGTCCTGGCGGGCCTTGATGGGCTCCCAGAACTCCTCCGTCGCATAGCCGCTGCGGCGATCGACATCGACCACGCCGGTGTGGCGCTTGGCGCGATAGCCGACAAAGCCGCCCGAGCCTTCGCCGGAAAGATCGACGGACAGCGCAACACCGGCGGTGAGGTCGGCATTGTCGATGTCAACCAGCCGCTCGGCCTTGTGCAGCGCGTTGAGTTCGTCGGCATTGAGGATCGCTTCGCCCGTGCGGAAGCGCACCTGCGACAGCCGCGAGCCTTCGCGCAGCAGCACCGGAAACGTCTTCGGGCTGATCTCGGCATAAAGCGGCCCGTGATAGCCGGCGCCGATCATGTCGAAGCGGCGCGTGCCGTCGGCAATCACGCGGGTGAAGACGTCGAGCCGGCCGGTCGAGCTTTTCGGGTTCGCGGCGGCGACGATTTCCTTCGGCAGCGCGAGGCTTTCCAGCAGCGGCACGATGTAGACACAGTTGGTCTCGAGCACCGCACCGTCCGCGAGCGAGATTTCATGCAACTTCAATTCGTCGATGCGCCTGGCAACGGTCGCGCCGGGTCCCGGAAGGAAGCTCGCGCGGACACGATAGGCCGTATCGCCGAGACGCAAGTCGAGGCTGGCCGGCTGGATCTGGCTTTCGACAAAGGGGTACTCGGGCAGGATCAGGCCGGCCTCCGCCATCGCCGCGATCATGCGGTCGGGCAGAATGCCGTTGGCATCCCTGGGGAGTGAAAATGACAAAGCGCAGTCCCTCTGAACCCTTAAAACCCCAAAGCACGGTGGGGTTCATCCAAACCCCACCGTGCTTTTAGTTTATTGTTTGCGCATGATCTTTTCGGAAAACCGGCGCCCACTTTTCCGGATCATGCGCGAAAATAAGGCCTTTTACGGCCTTATCCGATGACCGCCTTGACGGGAAGCTCGGTGGCGAATAAGAGCATGACTTATCCCGTGGTGATTTGAGCCGGCCGGCTTGCAGCCACGTTAAATAAATCGCTAAACAGGCCGGGGACACGTGTGATCCCGGCCTTGAGGAGCTCTCCCAGGCCGGTTTTTTTGTGGCCGCGTCACGCGCGGTCATGCAGGAGGTCACATGTCCAAATCTACTGCCGCCTCGCCGACGGCCCACTATCGCCCCGAAACCCGCCTTGTCCATTCCGGCACGCTTCGTTCGGAATTCGGCGAAACGTCCGAGGGCCTCTTCCTCACCCAGGGCTACGTCTATGAGAGCGCCGAGCTCTGCGAGGCGCGCTTCAAGGGCGAAGACCCCGGCTTCATCTATTCGCGCTATTCCAATCCGACGATCTCGATGTTCGAACGCCGCATGATCGAGCTCGAAGGCGCGGAAGCCTGCCGCTCGACCGCGACCGGCATGGCCGCGGTGACCACGGCCGTGCTGGCGCCACTGAAGGCCGGCGACCATGTCGTGGCCTCCAAGCAGGTGTTCGGATCGTGCCGCTATGTGGTGGAAGACCTGCTGCCGCGCTACGGCATCGAGACGACGATGGTGAACGGGCTCGATCTCGATGAGTGGAAGAAGGCCATGCGGCCGAACACCAAAACGCTGTTCCTGGAGAGCCCCACCAATCCGACGCTCGACGTGCTCGACATTCCCGGCATTGCCGAGATCGCGCATGCCGGCGACGCGCGGCTGATCGTGGACAATGTGTTTGCGACGCCGATCTGGCAGAGCCCGCTGTCGCTCGGCGCCGACGTCGTGGTCTACTCCGCGACCAAGCATATCGACGGCCAGGGCCGCTGCCTCGGCGGCGTGATCCTCTCGTCGGAAGCCTTCATCGCCGAGCATCTGCATAATTTCATGCGCCAGACCGGACCGTCGCTGTCGCCGTTCAACGCCTGGGTGCTGCTCAAGGGACTGGAGACGCTGGCGGTGCGCGTCCGCGCACAGACGGAGACCGCGGCGAAGGTAGCCGATGCGCTTGCCTCGCATCCGAAGATTTCGCGGCTGGTCTATCCCGGCCGCGCCGATCATCCGCAGGCCGAACTGGTGAAGAAGCAGATGCGTGCCGGCTCGACGCTGGTCGGCTTCGAGGTGAAGGGCGGCAAGGCCGGCGCGTTCCGCTGTCTCAACGGCCTGAAGCTCGCCAAGATCTCCAACAATCTCGGCGACGCCAAGAGCCTCGTCACCCATCCCGCCACCACCACCCATCAGCGCCTGAAACCCGAAGCCCGCGCCGAGCTCGGCATCAGCGACGGGTTTATTCGCTTCTCGACGGGGCTGGAGCACGCGGATGATCTGATCGAGGACCTCGCGCAGGCGCTGGAGAAGGTGTGAGCCAAAGGCGGAGTAGCAAACTCCTTTGTCGTCCTGGCGAAAGCCAGGACCCATACCGCGGAATCTCTCGGTCGGACTCATCTGGTCGACGATCCCGCCAACAACATCCGCCTGTGGTAATGGGTCCTAGATCGGCGCTCGCTACGCTCGCTTGTCCAGGACGACGGGGCGGAGTTACATCGCCGTCATTGCGAGCGCCAGCATTCCCGCGGCACGAATGCCCGAGTTCTGCATCTTGCGTATCCCTCAGAAATCGGAGGGCGCAGGGAAAGCCGGGTGTTTTGCGCACCCGCAGCCGCGCGTGCAAAGGTAGAAAGCACACGCGTTAGCCACTACAGGTCCGCCGAAACAGTCCGGCCTTCCCTGCGCGATTGGTTTTAACGGTCTATCCGCGCGCTCTCCCCGGTGTACCGGGCTTTGTAGCCACCGTCGCCTCGCAGATCTCAGCGTGTCGGTCCGATAGGGCCGACATCGCGACACTGCGAAACTTGATCCCAGCGTCGGGGGATCGGGACCACGCGCCTTGGCCGTCCGCGACAACAACACTCGTCTTTCGAAGTTGCCTGCGTCCATCGCCTCCCGCTGCCTACGTCCGTGACGATCGCGATACGCCCCTCTGGCGGCGGCGGGATGCGGGGAGACAAAACGTAAATTTCGGAAAAATGGAAGAGAAGTTTTTGCGAGGTTATGGGTAACGCGCCGGATCGGATTGATCGGGCTTGCAAAATTAGTTTTTTGGCGCAGGCGATTTGGCCGGCTGGGAGGCGGTGGCAAGCGAGGCTTGATGCGAAAATCGCGCAGGCAATTTGCCCGACGGGCAAATCAGTTTGGGTGCGCGACGACGCCACAATCTCCGCTGTCGTCCTGGCGGAAGCCAGGACCCATACCGCGGAATCTACCGGTTAGGCTCGTCTGGTCGATGATCGCGCTAACGACATCGCCCTGTGGTAATGGGTCCTGGATCGCGCTCGCTATCGCTCGCTTGTCCAGGACGACGGCGGAGTGTTTCCACTGGCCGCCGCGCAAGTGGATGACACGCGCGTGAGCGCGAGTCACATCGGCCGATACGTCCGCACTTCGGCGGGCACGTTCACGCCGAGCTTGATCTGCCCTACCGATTTGATGATGTCGTCGCCCAACAGCTGCGCGAAGCAGGCGTAGCCCCAGTCGTTCATGTGCAGGCCGTCGGCGATGACGAAGCTGTCGACCGGCAACGACTGGTTTTCGTGCCACTCGCGCATCACCTGGAAGCGCGGGAAGATGCCGACATGGCGGACCGATGCGACGCGGTTGAGCATCCTGACCATCTTGTTCGCGCTTTCGGCGCGCTCATAGACCCGCGGCGAATATTGCGGATCGACCAGCACGACATCGGAGCCTGAACCCTGAATGCGCGCGACGCCGTCCTCGACGAGCTTTTGGGTATCGGCCGGATCGAGATTACGCAGCACCGCGTTGGTGCCGACCTGCCAGATCACGAGATCCGGATGCACGTCGATCACGGAGGTCTGCAGCCGCTTCATCATCTCCGGCGCATCCTCGCCGCCGACGCCGGCATTGACGACGGTGATGTTGGCTCCGGGGTACTGCCGTTTCAACTGCGCCGCCAGCCGGTTCGGATAGGTGAACTCCGGCGCGGTTGAGCCATAGCCCTGCGTCGACGACGAGCCGAAGGCGATGATCACCACCGGCTGGCCCGCGATCAGCTTGTTCGCCACATGCGGCAGCGAACCCAGCGATTGCGCGCCGCTCTTCGGCGGCATGCAGGGCACGCGGGAAAAGATATCGCTCGCCGATTTCGCAACCTGCTTCACCTTGTCGATCGCCTTCGCCGTCAGCGTCTTCAGCGGCGGCAGCGACGGATCATTGGTGGCGCTGTCGGTCGATGCCGGGACTTGCGAAGCTGCGGCCGGAGACGACGGCTGCGGCTGCGGCAAGGCTTGCGTCTGTGCGGCCTGCGTCGGTGCAGTCGCACTCAGCGCCGCATGGACGGTGACCTGCGCATGGGCCGGCAGCATCGCCACTGCGGCCAGCAGCGCCCCCGCCAGCATCGTGGCTGGGCGCGAACAACGGTGACAATTCCAAAACGTCATTAACCAAAAACCCTAATTCTGCTGCGCCGGATCGAGATGCGCCGCTTCGATCACGAAGATCGAGAGCGCGCGGCCGAGGCAGTCATGCACGCGCTTGGCAAGATCGAGGCCATGATGCGCGCCGTAAAGGTCGAAGTCTCCCTGGTCATTCCACTCATGCATGATGGCAAAGCGATCGAACAACGGAACGTCGTGCCGCTGTGCCACCGCGCGCATGTTGTCCAGATAGGGCGGCACCGAGATCATCGTCTCGGTACGCGGACTATACTGGGGGTTCATCAACACCACGTCGGCTCCCGCTTTTTGCAACGCAACCACGCCATCGTCGACTGCAGTGCGAAAATCATCGGGATCGATGGATCGCATAGCATCGACCGTGCCGGTCTGCCAGATAACCAAAGTAGGTGTTTTTCCTTCTATCAACTTAACGAGGCTGGAGGCCACTTCCTCGGCGGTTTTGGTGGCCTGTATTTCTACGGATATGTTGACCTTCACCTGCGGCAACTTGTCCATCAGCGAGGCCTGCATGCGCATTGGATAGGCACTATTGGCGTCGATGCCGATGGTTGAGGAACGGCTGCCGACAACCAGGATGTCCAGGGGATGGCCGGCTTTGACGGCCTCGGTGACCTTCGGTAGCCGGCTGTCTGTCTCAAGCAGGGAAGAAGGCACGTCACAGCCGACCGGGCCAGCCGGTGCATCTTCCGCGCGCACCGGCAGGGCGGCCACAACCGCCGCCAGCAGAGCCAGGCCCAAGATAAGGCTCAAGTTAAGGCCAAGGTGCAACCCCGACCGCATCAACCCCCTCCCGCCATATCGGCGTTGCCGACGGCGCCCTTGCGGGAAGCGCTCTTGTCGGCGACGTGCTTGTACCACGAAATCAGCCAAGCCACGGCCCACATGATGAGGATTCCGGAGAGGCTGACAAGCGCATGCAGTGCCGCACCTCCGCCGCCCTCGGCCAGGATGAAGTGGCCGGCAAAGGCCAGAAACACGCCGAGGCAGAAGATTTCCAGCGAATGCTGCCCGCACAGGATCAGGGGCCGCAGCCACGGCGATTTCAACCCCGGCCAATCCTTCGGCAGGAAGCGCACGGTGAGGGCCGCGAGCGCGAGGAAGTGCGCAAAGCGCAAGACGTCGAGATCGGTCTTGTCGATCGGATAGATCCATTGCTCGAGCTGGCGCGGCATCACATGCCCGAACTGCGGCACATACCAGGTGAGCGTCACGCAGAACGCAAGCGCAAGATAGGTAATACAGATCCAAAGCGTGATCCGCGACTCCAGGATGCGCGACATCCGCCTGGCGCCACCGAGCGCACACCAGGCACCGAACACGAACAGCAATTGCCAGGCCAGCGGATTGAACGCCCAAAAGCCGTTCGGGTAGGAGGTGAAATAGAGATCGAACTCCCAGGTGACGGCGTAGAGCAGCGCGGACAGCGCCAGCGTCAGGTCCGGCTTCCAGCGTATCAGCGCCAGGATTAGCGGCAGCGACAGCATCAAGACGATATAGAGCGGCAGCACGTCCATATTGACGGGGCGGAAGCGGAGCAGCAGCGCCTGCACGATGGTCACGTCGGGCTGCTTGAGAAAATCCATGATGCCCATCTCTTCGGTGTAGAGCGGGTTCTCAAAGGACGAGGCGACGTAGGAGATTTCGGCCAGGAAGATCGTGAACAGGAAGACATGCGCGACATAGATCTGCCAGGCGCGGCGCAGGATGCGCGCGGTCGCAACCACCAGCCCCTGCTCCAGCATGGCGCGGCCATAAACGAAGGCCGCCGTGTAACCGGAGAGGAAGATGAAGATTTCGGTGGCGTCGGAGAAGCCGTAATTGCGGAGGGTGAACCAGGTCAGCAGGCTCGGCGGCAGATGATCGATATAGATCAGCCAGAGCGCGAGCCCGCGAAACAGGTCGAGGCGCAATTCGCGCTCGCCGATCGCGGGCAGCGAGATCGCAGGGGCGCGAGCGGGCGTCGCCGCCTCGCGCGAAGCTTCCGCCGCTCCGGCAACCGGGGTACCTGCAACCTGGTCGGCGATGGATGTCATCAGGCACCGTGTTGGCCGGCGTCGGATGCCGGCGCGCAATCAAGGATTTTACCGGGAGTGTTCCCGGCATGCAAAGTTACGAAAAGCGGAGGTTCAGGGTTGCGCGCGCTTAAACCCGAACTGTGTTGAAACCGCGATGCCGAAACGGCTCGCCGAGCGGTTGGTTCCCCGCGGCGTTTTGGCTATGATGGCCGAATGTATCGCGCCATCACCCGCCAGATCGAAGTCACCGTCGAGCCAGCCTTCATGCCGGAGCGCTCCTCGGTGGAACATTCGCGCTATTTCTGGGCCTACACCATCGTCATCACCAATACCGGCGACGAGACCGTGCAGCTCAAGACGCGGCACTGGATCATCACCGATGCCTCCGGCAAGCAGCAGGAAGTCCGCGGCGAGGGCGTGGTTGGCGAGCAGCCTACGCTCGGCCCCGGCGAGCACTTCAAATATACCAGCGGCGTGCCGCTCTCGACCGCCTCCGGCTTCATGACCGGCCGCTACCAGATGGTGAGCGACAGCGGCGAGCACTTCGAGATCGACGTGCCGACGTTCTCGCTGGACAGCCCCAATGCGAAGCGGGTGTTGAATTGACGCGCGAAAGCGCGTCATCCCCGAACTCGGATTTACCCGAGTTCGGTTCGTCAATGATCCAAGTCGGCAACAGCCGACTTGGATGCCGCGCTTAGCGCGAACCTCAGATGCGCAATTGCGCATCGGGGGATCTCGTGCCGCATCGACGCTGCCGTAGGGTGGGCAAAGCGAAGCGTGCCCACCGTCAAGAACTGCGCAAGAAATGGTGGGCACGCTTCGCTTTGCCCACCCTACTTCTTCACGCGTCTTCCACGCCTGCCTCTTGCGGCGTGAACTCATACACCGATGAGCAGAACTCGCAGGTCACCACCACCTTGCCGTCCTTGACCATCTCGGCGCGGTCCTTCGGCTCGAAGCTCTTCAGCATCGAGGAGACGGCGTCGCGCGAGCAGGAGCATCGCGCTTGCAGGGCGACCTGATTGAACACGCGCACGCCGCGCTCGTGGAAGAGGCGATAGAGCAAGCGTTCGCCGGACAGATCAGGGTCGATCAGTTCGAGGTCTTCGACCGTGCCGATCAAGGATTGCCCCTCGACCCAGGCGTCGTCCTGGGCGACGGTGTGCGGCACCGTGCCTTCAGGCGCATCGCCCGGATGCAGATCGGCCTGGCGCGCGCGCTCGGGCGCTTTCGGCAAAAACTGCATCAACAGGCCGCCGGCGCGCCAGCGGTGCTTGCCGCCCTCGCCGCCGCGAAACTCCTCGCCGACCGCGATGCGCACGCGGGTCGGGATCTGCTCGGAGCGCAGGAAATATTCGTGCGCGGCCTCTTCGAGCCCGCCGCCGTCGAGCGCGACCAGGCCCTGATAGCGGCTCATGTCCGGGCCCTGGTCGATGGTCATGGCGAGATGGCCCTTGCCGAGCAGCGCGCCGGAATCGAGGCCGGGCTTGAGGCGCTTCACGTCATAACGCGCATAGGCGCGCAGGCGATCGGGCGCCTGGAAATCGACGATCAGGAACGACACCGGACCGTCGGTCTGGGTCTGCAGGATGAAGCGGCCGTCGAATTTAAGCGACGAGCCGAGCAGCGTCGTCAGCACGATCGCCTCGCCGAGCAGTTTGCCCACGGCGGGCGGATAATCGTGCTTGGTCAGGATTTCATCGAGCGCCGGGCCCATCCGTGTCAGCCGCCCGCGTAAGTCGAGCGCGTTGACCTCGAACGGAATGACGGCGTCGTCGACGGGAACGGCCGACGGCGCGCGTACGGGGCTGGTGAAGGTGATTTTGGTGTCGGGGGATTGAGACGTCATGGCGCTTTATCTGGGGTCGCGGGGGCGAATTCGAAAGGGTCAAATTTGAATGCATGACATCGACGCATGCACACTGCACCCTCTCCCCTTGTGGGAGAGGGTGGATCGCCGATGCGTCAGCAGCGGCGAGCCGGGTGAGGGGTCTGTCTCCGCGGAGAGAACCCCTCATCCGGCGCGCTGCGCGCGCCACCTTCTCCCACGAGGGGAGAAGGCGAGCCTGCTCGCGTCAACGGCGTGGGATCACCCCACCGCGTCGAAACACCAGGCCAGAATGCCCTTTTGCGCATGCAGGCGGTTTTCGGCCTCGTCGAACACCACCGATTGCGGGCCGTCGATCACCTCATCGGTGACCTCCTCGCCGCGATGGGCGGGCAGGCAATGCATGAAGATCGCATCCGGCTTGGCCAGCCCCATCAGCTTGGAATTGACCTGGTAGGGCTTGAGCACATTGTGACGGTGCTCGCCTTCCTTGTCGCCCATCGACACCCAGGTGTCGGTGAGGACGCAATCGGCGCCGCGCACGGCAGCCTCGGGATCGTTGCCGAGCACGATCGAGGCATTGGTCTCCTTGATCCAGTCGCGCATCGCCTTTTTCGGCGCGAGCTCCGGCGGTGTCGCGACATTGAGCTGGAACTTGAAGCGCTCGGCGGCGTGCGCCCAGGACGCGAGCACGTTGTTGTCGTCGCCGGTCCAGGCCACGGTCTTGCCCTCGATCGAGCCGCGATGTTCCTCGAAGGTCATGACATCGGCCATCACCTGACAAGGGTGCGAGCGCCGGGTCAGCCCGTTGATGACGGGCACAGTGGCGTGCGCGGCGAGTTCCAGCAGCGCCTCGTGGTTGAGGATGCGGATCATGATGGCATCGACATAGCGCGACAGCACGCGCGCGGTATCGGCGATGGTCTCGCCGCGGCCGAGTTGCATTTCCGTGCCGGTCAGCATGATCGATTCACCGCCGAGCTGGCGCATGCCGACGTCGAAGGAGACGCGGGTGCGCGTCGACGGCCGCTCGAAGATCATCGCAAGCGTCTTGCCTTCGAGCGGCTTGTTGCCCTTTTCATGCGCCTTCAGCGTCGCCTTCATGGCCCGGCCGGCGGCGAGCATGTTCTTCAGCTCCGCAAGCGGAAGCTCGTTGATATCGAGGAAGTGGCGCGGCTTGCTCATCACCCCGCCGCCTTCAACGGTGTTTTCGACAGCACGGCGCAGGCGTGCTCGAGGCTCTGGATCGACTGATCGATCTCGGCTTCGGTGACGATGAGCGGCGCCAGGAAGCGCACGACATTGTCGCCGGCGCCGACGGTGAGCAGTTTTTGCTCGCGCAGCGCCGCCACGAGATCGCCAGAGGGCACCACGGCCTTGACGCCGATCAAGAGGCCCTCGCCGCGCACTTCCGAGAGCACCGACGGATAGCGGTCGACGACGGACGCAAGCTTCTGCTTCAGCAGCAGCGACATCTTCTGCACATGGTCGAAGAAGCCGGGCTTGAGCATCACATCGAGCACGGCATTCGCCGCGGCGACCGCAAGCGGATTGCCGCCGAAGGTCGAGCCGTGCGAGCCCGGCGCCATGCCGGCCGCAGCCGATGCGCTCGCCAGCACCGCGCCGATCGGGAAACCGCCGCCGAGCGCTTTCGCCAGCGACATCACGTCGGGCGTGATGCCGAGGCGCTTGTAGGCAAAGAGATCGCCGGTGCGGCCCATGCCGGTCTGCACCTCGTCCACGGCAAGCAGCAGGCCGTGCTGGTCGCAGAGCTCGCGAAGTGCCCTGAAGAAAGCATGCGGCGCGGAGCGCACGCCGCCCTCGCCCTGCACCGGCTCGATCAGGATGCCGGCGGTGTTCGGGCCGATCGCCTTTTTCACGGCCTCGATGTCGCCATGCGGCACCTGGTCGAAACCGTCCATCAGCGGACCGAAACCTTCGAGATATTTGGCGGAGCCGGTGGCGGCGAGCGTTGCGAGCGTGCGGCCGTGGAAGGCGCCTTCAAAGGTGATGATGCGGTAGCGCTCGGGGTGCCCCTTGGAGAAATGATGATGGCGGACGAGCTTGATCACGCCTTCCATCGCTTCCGCGCCGGAATTGCAGAAGAAGACGTAGTCGGCAAAGCTCTGCTCGCACAGGCGCGCGGCGAGGATCTCGCCGTCCGGGCTCTTGAACAGGTTCGACATGTGCCAGAGCTTGGTCGCCTGCTCCTGCAGTGCCTTCACCAGATGCGGATGCGCATGTCCGAGCGCGTTAACCGCCACGCCGGAGGTGAAGTCGAGATAGCGCTCGCCATTGGTGGCGATGAGATAGCAACCTTCGCCGCGCGAGAAACCGAGATCGACTCTGGCGAAAACGGGAAGCAGATGCGACGTGGCGCTGGTGCTCATGGCGGTCACTTCTGAGGTTAGAAAGCGTTCAGGGTTAGAGGCTCTTGCCGGCCATGATACGCGCATTGGCGCCGCATCAATTGCCGTCGAAAATGCAACGTGCCGCCCCTTAAGGGCGGCACGCAAACAACATTTTAGGCTCAGGGCAGTTGGAGTCAATGCTGCGCAACAGTGGTTTTTGCGCATCTGTCCAGTCCGTAGGATTCCGGTGCAGTGGAAAAACCCTGTAATTTACGGATAGCGGAACATGTGGACGGCAGGTGCGGACTCTTGCGCGGGAGTCACGCCATATTGTAGCGTCTCATCTGTCGGGTACGACATCTCGTGCGGCAGTTCTGATCTCAATGGTTCTGGTTGTATTGCGTACACGTCCGGGCGCGCTTTTTGCGTCCGGCGAGGGCTAAGGGATTCAGCGTACTGGGATTTTTTGCAGATTTGGCATCGCAGCACCGCCCGCCGAGCGGGTGGCGCCAAAGCGAAGGAAGAATGCGATGACGGTATTGACCTGGTCCGATGAGCGCGTCGAACAGCTCAAGAAGCTCTGGGAAGCTGGACTTTCGGCGAGTCAAATCGCCGCGGAGCTTGGAAATGTGACGCGAAATGCGGTGATCGGCAAAGTGCACCGGCTCGGCCTTTCCGGCCGCGCTAAGAGCCCTTCGACCGCCGTGCCGCGGCAGCGCAAGGCGCGTCCCGCCCAGCAGATGATGCGGGTGTCGCGGCCGATGTCGCGCGGCAACACCGCGCTGGCGCAGGCCTTCGAGGTCGAGCTCGAGCCCGATCCGATCGCCTTCGACAATGTGGTGCCGATGAGCCAGCGGCTATCGCTGCTCGAATTGAACGAGGCGACGTGCCACTGGCCGGTCGGCGATCCCGCAAGCCCGGATTTCTTCTTCTGCGGCGGCAAGGCGCTGTCGGGGCTACCCTATTGCGCACATCACTCGCGCGTCGCCTATCAGCCTGCATCCGACCGCAGACGGCAGCCGGCGAAAGCGCCGCAGCGCTGATCGCAATCGTTGAACGATAAAAACATCCCCGCTTTCGCGGGGATGTTTTTTTGTGCGTCGTTGTTGCGTCTACTCCGCCTTCGCGAAACGGTCGTCGAGCGCGTAGCCGGCGCCGCGGACGGTGCGGATCGGATCCTGCTCGCGGCCCGGATTGAGCAGCTGGCCCCAGCGGCCGATATGCACGTCGACGGTACGCTCGTCGATATAGATGTCGCGGCCCCAGACGCTGTCGAGCAACTGCTCGCGCGAGAACACCCGGCCCGGATGCTCGAGGAAGAATTCGAGCAGGCGGTATTCGGTCGGCCCGAGATCGATCGGCCGGCCGGAGCGCGCCACGCGACGCTTCTCCCGGTCGAGCTCGATGTCGCCATAGGCAAGCACGGTGGCGAGCCGCTCGGGGCTCGCGCGGCGGAGCAGGCCCTTTACGCGCGCCAGCAATTCGGGAACCGAGAACGGCTTGACGATGTAGTCGTCGGCGCCGGTGGCAAGCCCGCGCACGCGCTCGCTTTCCTCGCCGCGCGCGGTCAGCATGATGATCGGAAGCTGCTTGGTCTCGGGCCGCGCGCGCAGGCGGCGGCAGAGTTCGATGCCGGACAGGCCGGGCAGCATCCAGTCGAGCACGATGAGATCGGGAACGCGTTCCTTCAGCCGCGTGTCGGCGTCATCGCCGCGTGCGACCGTTTCGACGTCATAGCCTTCGGCATCGAGGTTGTAGCGCAACAGCGTGGTCAGCGCTTCCTCGTCCTCAACCACCAGAATGCGCGCGCTCATGGTAATCGCTTTCTCCTAATTGCAATGGTTTCGCGTGATCTTCGGGAAGACCGCGGCACACTTCACGCTAACGCGGCGCTTCCCGATCCGGATCATGCGAGCTAGTTGCCGGGAACCGTGGTCGCAAAGGTCGTCATGTCGCCTTTCGGGCGCTTGTCCATGATCTGCTGGCCTTCGATCATGTAGAACACGGTCTCGGCAATGTTGGTGGCGTGATCGCCGATCCGTTCAATATTCTTGGCGCAGAACATCAAATGAATGCAGAACGAGATGTTGCGCGGGTCTTCCATCATGTAGGTCAGAAGTTCGCGGAACAGCGAGGTGCAGATGGCGTCGACTTCCTCGTCGCCCTTCCACACGGTCATTGCCGCCGGCAGATCATGCGCGGCATAGGCGTCAAGCACGGTCTTGACCTGCGACTGCACGAGGTCGGTCATGTGCTCGAGGCCGCGGATCAGCTTCAAGGGGTGGAAATCGCTCTCCAGCGCCGCCACGCGCTTGCCCATGTTCTTGGCGAGGTCGCCGATCCGCTCCAGATCGGTCGCGACGCGCATCGCGCTGACGATTTCGCGCAGGTCCACGGCCATCGGCTGGCGGCGGGCGATGGTCAGCACCGCACGCTCCTCGATCGTGCGCTGCAAATGGTCGATCTCGGTATCGGCCGCGACCACGCGCTGGCCGAGGGCGACGTCGCGGCGAACCAGCGCGTCGACGGAATCGACGATCATGCGCTCGGCAAGACCGCCCATCTCGGCAACCAGCCGGGTCAGCTCCTGCAGGTCGCTGTCGAATGCCTTGGCGGTATGTTCAGAAGCCATTTCTTATCTCCTCAACCGAACCGGCCGGTGATGTAGTCCTGGGTGCGGCGATCGCTGGGTGACGTGAAGATCTTGCTGGTGTCGTCGAACTCGATCAACTCACCGAGATACATGAACGCGGTCTTGTCGGAAACGCGCGCGGCCTGCTGCATGTTATGGGTCACGATCGCGATCGTGTAGCTCTCGGAGAGCTCCTGGATCAGCTCCTCGATCTTCGCGGTCGAGATCGGGTCGAGCGCCGAGCAGGGCTCGTCGAACAGGATCACCTCGGGCCGCACCGCGACCGTGCGGGCGATGCAGAGGCGCTGCTGCTGGCCGCCGGAGAGCGACAGGCCCGACGCGTTGAGCTTGTCCTTGACCTCGTTCCACAGCGCGCCGCCGCGCAGCGCCTTCTCGACCCGGCCGTCCATCTCGGACTTGGAGATCTTCTCATAGAGGCGGATGCCGAAGGCGATGTTCTCGTAGATCGTCATCGGGAACGGCGTCGGCTTCTGGAACACCATGCCGACCCGGGCGCGCAGCAGGTTGAGGTCGAGCTTGGGGTCCAGGATGTTGGTGGTATCCAGCATGAGCTGGCCGACCGCGCGCTGGCCCGGATAGAGGTCGTACATGCGGTTGAAGATGCGCAGCAGCGTCGACTTGCCGCAACCGGACGGGCCGATGAAGGCGGTGACGCGGTTGGTGCCAAGCGAGAGATTGATGTTCTTCAGCGCATGATGTTCGCCGTAGTAGAAGTTGAGGTTGCGCGCGGTGACCTTCGCGGCGGCATCGGGACGCGGCGCCTGCGACGGCACGGGATTACTCACGGAAACAGACAGATCGTTCATTTTGCGCTCCTCTCGGCGCCAAGCACGCGCGCACCGATATTCAGCGCGAGCACGGTCAGGGTGATCAAGAGCGCGCCGCTCCAGGCGAGCTCTTTCCAGTAGGCATAGGGGCTCTGGACGAAGTTGTTGATGGTCACCGGCAGGTTGGCCATCGTCTTGGTCAAATCGAGACTGAAGAACTGGTTGGACAGCGCGGTGAACAGCAGGGGCGCGGTCTCGCCGGCGACGCGGGCGGTTGCCAGCAGCACGCCGGTGATGAGGCCGGAGCGCGCGGCGCGATAGGCAATACGCCTGATCACCAGCGAACGCGGCAGGCCGAGCGCGCTCGCCGCCTCGCGCAAGGGATTGGGCACCAGCCCCAGCATGTCCTCGGTGGTGCGCAGCACAACCGGGATTACGATCACCGCCAGCGCCAGCGAGCCCGCGATCGCCGAGAAGCCGCGCATCGGCACCACGACCGCGCCATAGATGAACAGGCCGATGATGATCGAGGGCGCGGATAGCAGGATGTCGTTGATGAAGCGGATCACCGAGGTGAGCCGGTCATGCTTGCCATATTCGGCGAGATAGGTGCCGGCGAACAGGCCGAGCGGCGCGCCGATGCCGACACCGATGACGGTCATGATGACCGAGCCGATGATGGCGTTGCGCAGGCCGCCTTCGGTCGATCCGGGCGGCGGCGTGTCGGCGTAAAATACCTGGAAGCTCAGCCCGGCAAGGCCGTTATAGAACAGCGTGAACAGGATCAGCGCGAGCCAGGTGACGCCGAACAGGGCGGCGCCGAAACAGAGCGCGCGGATGATGATGTCGGTGCGGCGGCGGCGAGCGTAGATCGGATTGACGGTCATGTTACTTCCCCGCCTTCATTTCCAGGCGCAGCAGCATCAGCCGCGCGGCCGCCAGCACGAAGAACGTCAGCACGAACAGGAGCAGGCCGAGCAGGATCAGGCCGGACTGATGCAGCCCGTCGCTCTCGGCGAATTCTGAGGCGATCGCCGCCGAGATCGTGGTGCCCGGCGAGAAGATCGAGCCGGTGATGCGGAACGCGTTGCCGATGATGAAGGTGACCGCCATGGTCTCGCCGAGCGCGCGGCCGAGCGCCAGCATGACGCCGCCGATGACGCCGACGCGGGTGTAGGGGATCACCACGTTCTTGACGACTTCCCAGGTGGTGCAGCCGACGCCATAGGCCGCTTCCTTGAGAACCGGCGGCACCGTCTTGAACACGTCGACCGAGATCGCTGTGATGAAGGGCAGCACCATGATCGCGAGGATCAGCGCGGCGTTGAACAGGCTGAGATAGGACGGCGGACCCGCGAATACGACGTTGAGCACGGGGATGTGGGCGAACAGGCCGATCACGATGGGCTGGACGGTGTAGGCCAGGAACGGGCCCAGCACGAAGAAGCCCCACATGCCGTAGATGATCGAGGGGATGCCGGCGAGCAGCTCGATGGCGATGCCGATCGGGCGGCGCAGCCATTGCGGGCAGAGCTCGGTCAGGAAGATCGCAACCCCGAGGCCGACCGGGATCGCAATCAGCATCGCGATAAAGGACGTGACCAGCGTGCCGTAGATCGGCCCGAGCGCGCCGAGCACCGGCGGATCGGCCGAGGGCGCCCAGCGCGTCGTGGTGAGGAAGGCAAAGCCATATTCGCGCATCGCCGGCCAGGCGCCGATGATCAGCGAGACGATGATGCCGCCGAGGATCAGCAGCACCGAAATCGCGGCCAGGCGCGTGATCCAGTAGAAGGTGATGTCGCCGAGCTTGAAGGCACTCAGCGCCTTGGCACGATCGTAAGGACCGGCGGTTTCGATCACGTTGCTCGCGTCGCTTTGAACGGCCATCTCTGCCACGCCAATCCCCTGTGTAACTTACGCTGTCGGGTCCCATTGAGTCGGGCCCGTTGATCTTTTCCACCCCGATGTTCGAGGGGGAAACCCGGCAAGCCCGGCGGCGCCGCTTGGGATGCGCCGGCGGAGGGCCGAAAAGTCACAAACTCAAATTGAGAGGTTTTCTCTGGTTGAGGAAACCTCAAACCCTCCCCCGTATTGAGGGGGAGGGAGAGGGTTGTCGCCTTGAGAGCAGCTTAGCTCTTGATGTCGGACGACCAGGTCTTTTCGATCAGCTTGGTGACGCTGTCGGGCATCGGGATGTAGTCGAGCTCTTCAGCCGCCTTCGCACCCTTTTCGAAGGCGAACTTGAAGAACTTCAGTGCTTCCTGCGACGCGGCCTTGTCCGAGGCTTCCTTGTGCATGAGCACGAAGGTCGTCGCGACGATGGGCCAGGACTTGTCGCCGGGCTGGTCGGTGAGGATCAGGTAGTAGCCCGGAGCGCTGGTCCAGTCGGCGTTAGCGGCGGCCGCCTGGAACGCTTCATTGGTCGCGTCGACGGTCTTGCCAGCCTTGTTGACCAGCTTGGTGTAGGTCAGCTTGTTCTGCTTGGCATAGGCGTATTCGACATAACCGATCGAGTTCTTGGTCTGGGCGATATTGCCGGCAACGCCTTCGTTGCCCTTGGCGCCAACGCCAGCCGGCCACTCAACGGCAGTGCCCGAACCAACCTTGCTCTTCCAGTCGGCGCTGACCTTGGAGAGATAGTCGGTGAAGTTGAAGGTCGTGCCCGAACCATCGGCGCGGTGAACGATCGCGATCGCTTCCGACGGAAGCTTCGCGTCCGGATTGAGCTTCTTGATCGCGGCGTCGTCCCACTTGGTGATCTTGCCGAGGAAGATGTCGCCGAGCGTCGCGCCGTCCAGGACGAGGTCGCCGGCCTTGACGCCGTCGATGTTCACCACCGGGACGATACCACCCATGATCATCGGCCACTGGGACAGGCCGTCCTTCTGGAGCTGCTCGGCCTTCAAGGGAGCGTCGGTGGCGCCGAAGGTCACGGTGGAGGCCTCAATCTGCTTGATGCCCGCGCCGGAACCGATCGACTGGTAGTTCACGCCGTTGCCCGTCTCCTTCTTGTAGGCGTCAGCCCACTTGGAGAGGACGGGGAAGATAAAGGTCGAGCCGGCACCCGTGATGTCGGCCGCGAAGCTCGGCGTAGCCACGGCCACCAGGCCGGCAGCCACGATTGCCTTAACGAAATTCATGACGATCTCCATCTGGTGAGCGAAGCGCCGTATACGCCCGATCGCGCTCACGCCGGTCCCTTTAGGAGCGGTCGGTTTTGCTTTTACGACGGTTGGATGACAGTCGGATGACGGGACTAAAGTCTTGATTCGACTAAAGTTTAGGCGGAAACCGCTGACTTGGGCTGGGGAAAACAGGCCGTAAAGGTCGCCCCATGTTTGGGCACGCTTTCGATCAAAAGCCGGCCGCGATGGCGGTTAAGAATATGTTTCACCAGCGATAAACCGAGCCCGGTTCCACCCTGCGAACGGCTGTCGCCGACGTCCACCCGGTAGAAGCGTTCGGTGAGCCGGGGCAGGTGTTCGGGGGCGATACCCGGGCCAAAATCACGCACCATGACCCGAATTTCCGGCGCGCCTTCGCCGGATGCAGCAGCGCTCAGTGAGACGATCACCTTGCCGCCGGAGGCGCCATATTTGAGCGCGTTCTCGATCAGGTTCTCGAACAGGCGGAGCAGTTCCTCCCGGTCGCCGGCGATCGAGACCTGCTTTTCCGGCAGGTCGATCTCGACCAGGACCTGACGCTCGCGGGCGAGCGGCTCCAGCCCGTCAGCAACCTGGCGGATGATGGGGACGATATCGATCGAGGTGTCGGGGCGGACATGGGCCGACAATTCGACCCGGGACAGCGACAACAGGTCGTCGATCAGGCGCGCCATGCGGGTCGCCTGCGCATGCATGATGGAGAGGAAGCGCTCGCGCGCCTTGGCGTCTTCCTTGGCCGGCCCCTGCAACGTGTCGATGAAGCCCGACAGCGCGGCCAGCGGCGTGCGCAATTCGTGGCTTGCATTGGCGACGAAGTCGGCGCGCATTTCCTCGACCCGCCGCAGCGGCGTCTGATCGTGGAAGGTCATCAGCATGCATTTATCGGTGCCGCCAAAGGCGCTCGGCACCGGCACCGGCGTGATGGTCAGCTCCATCCAGCGGTCGACGGGAACATGATCGAGATAGGTAGTGCGGCGCGGCTCCGAGGTGGCGATCGCCTCTCGCAGCGCCGTGATGATTTCGGGCGAGCGCAGCGCGAACTGGGCAAGCTCGTTCTTGCGCAGCGCCGGCGCGAGCTCGGCGGCGGCCGTATTGAGATGGATGACACGGCCGGCGCGATCGAGCAGCACGGCGGGATCCGGCATGCCGGCAACCACGGCGCTGACAGCGGCCGTCTCGACCGGATTGACGCCGCGCACGTCCTCACGCGAGGTGGTGGTGTGGTTCAGCCGCCAGGGCACCAGCGACGCCGCGGCGATGCAAATGAACGCGACGCCGGCGCGCAGCGGCGACAGCTCGTCGAAGAAAACCAGGAAGGCAAGGGCTGCGGCAGCGACCGCCAGAATAAAGGCCGAGTGCCGCAGCCGGTCCGGCCACGGCGAAAAGAACGAAGAAGACGAGGAAGAAGGAGCTTCTATTGCCATCTGGCCGGCTTCTCCGTTTCGGTCAGGCGCCTGTATCTCCACGCTCTCTTACATAAGCTGCTTCACGCGCCGGACCAGCCTCAAGCCCGAGCGCCGCCTGACGCAGGCGCTTCGATCGGGCGCCGAGGATAACCTCCCGAAACGTCAGCAAGATTACAGAGATGACAAAGGGCACAATATAATAGAGGAGCCGGAACAGCAGCATACCGGCCAAAAGGTCCTCCCGGTCCATCTGCCAGAGGCCAACCAGCATGGCCGCGTCGAACACCCCGAGCCCTCCCGGGGAGTGGCTGGCAAAGCCCAAAAGCGTGGCGGAAACGAAGATTACGGCCACCACGACAAAGCCGAGATTGGGCTCGTCCGGCACCAGCACGTACATCGCCAGCGCGCAAAACCCGAGGTCGAAGATACCGATGACGATCTGCAGCAGCGTGAGCGGGCCGCCCGGCAGTTCCACCGTCCACGGCCCGCGGCCGACATGGCGCGGCCGGGTCCAGACCCAGACCACATAGCCGACCAGAGCCAGGATGATGGCGATGGCGACGACGCGGTTCAGCCAGACCGGCAACTGGTCGATCGAGGCGGCGGCCTCGGGGTGATAGGTGATGCCGAGGCCGAGCACCGCGGCATTGCCGAGCCAGAAGGTGAGCCCGGCCAGAAAGCAGATCTTGGCGACGTCGATCGCATTCAGCCCATAGCCCGAATAGATGCGGTAGCGCACGGCGCCGCCGGTGAAGACGCTGGCGCCGACATTGTGGCCGATCGAATAGGAGGTGAAGGCCGCGAGCGCATTGACGCGATAAGGCACCTCGCTGTGGCCGATCGCGCGCATCGCGAACCAGTCGTAGAACGTCAGCGTGAAATAGCCGGCGGCGACAAACAGGGCGGCTAGCGCGATCTGCCGCGGCTCGGTGCTTTTGATCGCCTCGATCACCTCGAACGTGTCGATGTGACGCAGCATGTGATACAGCACATAGCACGCGATCCCGATCACGGTGACGCTGATCGCAACTCCAAGCCGGTGCAGGATTTGCTTCTGGCGCAGAACCAAGATCGCTCTGCGTATGGCTTCCAGCATCTGGTGACCCGTCTTACGAAAGGCGTGAGACTCTGACTGAGCACGATCTGTTCGGAAAGCCGGTGCCACTTTGCACTAACGCGGCTCGCCGGATCCGGATCATGCCCTCGTGCGGTGAATTTGAAACTCGCTTCGGTTTCAAGAGCGTTTCATAGCGAACATCAAAACCGGAATAGCAGTTCCCGGTGCTGAGGTGGTAGCGCGTTTTGGGCCGCTATGGAATTCGTCCAGATGTGAATAAAGACGCGTCCTGTCAATATATTAGGCGGATTCGACGACGGTCGGATGCACAGTTTTGCTGCACCGACCGACCCAATGCGCGGCGAGCGGTCGCAGGCCGGGGAGTCCAACCGGAGCGTGCAGTGCGGGACGGTGAGCCGGAATGAAAGGCCAGGCGCGCTCCAGGACGCCGGTCGAGGGCGAGGCGATGATCCTACGCCGCCGGCCGCGCCCGCTGGCGCGACACCACCCAGGCACGCAGCAGCGAACCGATGGCGCAGCCGACCAGATAGCAGGCGAACAGGATCAGGCCGAGGTCGAGCCAATAGCCGAAGCGGCCGGGCACGATTTTCGCGGCGGCAAGCCCGACCACAATTGCGAGTAGCAGCGCGAGCCAGCGTGCGGCGACTTTCGAGACACCCTCCCCGTGCTGAACCACGGCGATCCAGCCCATCGCGAGCCCGAGCAGGAACGAGGCGAGGAGCCAGCCCCAGTGAAACATCATGAGATACGCCATGCTCACCTCACCAGAAATTCGATGCGGCGGTTCTGCGCCTTGCCTTCGTCGGTATCGTTGCCGGCGATCGGCTGCGTCGAGCCATAACCGACCGCGGTGAAGCGGCTCGCCGGCAGGCCGGCCTTGACCAGATAATCGACGACGACCTGCGCGCGCTTCTGCGACAGCTCCTGGTTGAAGCCGTCCTCGCCGTCGCCGTCGGTGTGGCCGGCGACCTCGATATTGGCGGTCGGGCAGCGCAAAGCGATTTCAATCAGGCGGTCGAGCAGCGCGATCGAATCCGGATCGAGCGTGGTGCGCGACGGCTCGAAGCGGATTCTTCCCTTCGACAAGAGATCGGTGAAGAGCTGCTGACACACGGTCGGATCGACCGGCGCCGAGGCGGGCTTGACCGAGATTTCCGGCTTGTACTGGAAGGATTGCGGAAAGTCCTTGCCGAGGCCGGCGCGGATTTCCGCACCGGCGCCTTCATAGAGCGCATCGCCCGAGAGTTTCACCTCGCGGTCGGACACGACCAGCGTACCGGTCGAAAGCCGCGCCAGCGCGCCGAGCGCGGGGATCACCGCGGCGGCAAAGCCGGACGGCGCGCCGAGGCTGGACTTGAGATTATCGACGAGTTTCTCGCCGAAGAATTTGTGCTCGGCGGCTTGCGCGATGGCGGCATGGACATTGTTGTCGGGCACATAGCCCGAGAGCGTCAGCGTCACCGCGACCGGATCCTTGTAGGCCTGGAAGATATAGGGTGGCGCCTTGACGTCGTTGGCCGCGACCTTGAAGCCTTCGGGGAGATCCTTCAGCGCCGCTGCGATCGCCTCGCGTCCGCCGAGATCGCGCGCCATGCCGGACAGCGACACGCTGGTGTCCGATATCGTGACCTTGCCGTCCTTCAGTTGTCCGACCTGCGCAAGCAGCAACACCGCGGCATCGTCGAAACGCCGTGGCGCGCCGCGCGCAAGTCCCATCTGGTCGACGATCTCGACGCCATTGATGGCGGCACGGCCCACGTCCAGCAATTTGGCCTTGCTCGCCGGCAGCGGCGCGCTGCCGGAGAGCGTGACGCGGACGACATCGCGTTCCGCCGACCACACGAAGGGCTTTGCCTCCGGTACCAGGCTTGTCTCGTCATTGACCAGCCGCACGCCGGGCACGGCTTCCACCGCGGCAAGCGCGTTTTTCCGGCCATCTTGCGAAAACGCGTCCGCGGCGAGCGTCACGTCCCGGCCGTCGACCGTGATCCTGGTCTTGTCAAGGACGACATCCTTGAGCGCCGCGGCGCTTTTGGCGCCCAGGTCGGCTTCAAGCGGAACGGTATTGGTCCAGGCCGCAATGGCCCAAAAAACGACCAGGGGGATCACGCCCGGCCACCATTTGCGGCTCCAGCTGAACAAACCGTGCATTTCGTTAACCCGCGCAGGGCACCAACAGGGCCACCAACAACTCTATGATTCCAGTGCCGCTTTTGGCTTTGACGTTCCACCTGCGCGCTTGTGGCGCACCCAGGAACTTCAAATCTCGAGGGCTTGGAAACACAGAGAGAAAACAAACCCTTGCGGGGCTGTCAAACCGGAAATAACAAAGTCGCGTAGAGTAGCGGATAACCCTTTGTTCAACGGTTGTTTCGTTAATTACCTGGATAGTACCGCGATCGGCAAGCTACCCGTGCAATGAAGCAGTTTCGCAACACCGTAATCCGCGCCGGACTGGAAGTGCTCTACTTCTCCGGCGCGCATATTTTGTTGCGGCCGATCTTTTCGGGCGTGGGCGCGGTTTTCATGCTGCATCATGTGCGGCCCCCCCGTGACGACGATTTCCAGCCGAACCGCCATCTGGAGGTGACGCCGCAGTTCCTGCGCACAACGCTGGCGCATCTGAAGTCTCGTGACATCGACATCGTCACCATGGACGAGATGCACGACCGGTTGCAAAACAAGAATTTTGCGCGGCGTTTCGCCTGTTTCACCTTCGACGACGGCTATCGCGACAACCGCGACCATGCGCTGCCGGTGATGCGTGAATTTGCCGCGCCCTTCACCGTCTATGTCGCCTCCGACTTTGCGGAAGGCACGGGCCGGCTGTGGTGGGTCGCGCTGGAGAGGACGATCGCGAAAGCCTCTTCCATCGAGGCCAAGATGGGCGCTGCGACGGCCCGCTTCGACACGAAGGCGGCGTCCGGCAAGCAGGCTGCATATGATCGCCTGCACGACTGGCTGCGTTCGCTACCCGAGCATGACATGCAGCGCGAACTGAGCGCGCTCTGCGCGCGCCACGGCGTCGACGAAGCGGCGATCAGCCGCGATCTCTGCATGTCCTGGGACGAGTTGAAATCCTTCGCCAACGATCCCCTGGTTGCGATCGGCGGCCACACCATCACCCATTGCAACCTCGCCCATCACAGCGAGGAGGTCGCGCGCGAGGAATTGACGGTGAGCCGCGCGCGGATCGAGGAGCAGCTGCAGCGCCCGGTGCTGCATCTGGCCTATCCCTACGGCGACAGGATCGCCGCCGGAGCGCGCGAGTTCGCGCTCGCAGCAACCGCAGGCTACAAGACCGCGGTGACGACGCGGCCGGGCATGGTGTTCCCGGAAAACGCAGCCCATCTCACGGCGCTGCCGCGGGTGTCGCTCAACGGCAATTACCAGGACGCGCGCGTCCTTCCCGTGCTGACCTCGGGGGCGGCGACCGCGATGTGGAACGGCTTTCGCCGCGTCGACGCGGCGTGAGCTTTTTAATTGGACATGATCTCCGCGCAAACGCTACGCGTTTGTCGCGAGGGAAAACCGCTGCACACATTTCCGGATCATGCCCGTTACACGAATAAAAGCACGCCTGACACCAGCAGGATCGCCAGGATGATCTTCCGGAAGGTCTGCTCGTTGACGCTGCGGAAGGCGAAAATGCCAAGCGCGGAGCCAGCGAGCAATGCCGGGATACTCAAGGCAAGATCAACCAGCACTTTCGACGACAGATCGTGCCGGACCAGCAGCAGCCCCAATGCGAAGATCTGCATCGCGGCGATGAAGGGCTGAACCAGCCCGCGCTGCTGGTTCTTCGGCACGCCATGCATGTCGCACCAGATGGTCGGGATCGCGCCCGGCATCGCCGTCAGGCCGCCGATCAGCCCGCCGCCGAAGCCGACCAGCGCATGCCGGCTCTGGTTCATCTGCAGATAGGTGAGGCTCGGCCGGCACAGCATGTAGCCGGCATAGAGCGCGACGATCGCCCCGAACATTTCGCGGAAGGTCTTGGTATCGGTGTTCTGCAACAGCCAGACCGCGATCGGCACGCCGGCGAGCCCGCCCAGCATCAGGATCAGGCTCTGCTTCCACTGAATATTCTTGCGCAACGCCCAGAGATTGGTGGCCTGCACGCCGACGCTGCACGCCATCATCAGCGGCACCGCCTCCATCGGCTCCAGCACATGCAGGAGGATGGCGCCGGCCACGGCCGAAAAGGCGAAGCCGGCAAGCCCAGAGACGAATGCGCCGGAGAAAACGGCAACGCTGAGCAATAGAAACGACAACATGTCGCCCATGAGCGGGCTCCCCCCCGGATGGCGGTCAAACAAATCGGTGATGAAAAGGGACGCGAGAGGCCCTAAAGCGCGATGAGATTAGGTTGAAGCGTCATCGCGCTTTAGGTCTTTGATTGAGCATTATCTTTTCGGAAAGCCGCTGCACACTTTTCCGGATCATGCTCTAGTCGGCGGACGACATGCTCGCCTGCACGTTGGATTGCTCTCGCGGCGTCACCAGGCCGCTGCCGCTCGGCAACATCAGCGTGCCGACGAGAACATGCAGCAGCAGGAAACCACAGGCGACCAAGGCGAGTAGCGCGATTTCGCCTGGCATCGACAGGCGAAAGCCCGCCTTGCGCTCCGAGGTCTTTTCACTGATCGACATGGTCGCATTCCTTCAAATTCGGTTGCAGGTTGCGGGCGGCGCGCTGGTCGCCTTGGTCGATTAGATGCCGGTATTGCCGCAGCGTGCGGCGCGCTTGAATGCGCCGCGAGTGATGAAGGACGGCAATAAAAGAAGCAAAGAACGATGTGAAAAGACTTTTGCGCTTGCCGCCGAAAGCGGCGGTGCGGGCAGGCCTGACGCCCACCGAAGGCAATGATGCGTATTTCAACGTTGCAAACTCCGCCGTTGATAATTGCTCCACCCGCGCCAGCCTACCCTGAACCCCCGCCAACTTTTGTGCGTTGCATCACATCTCAGAAAAAAGAGATGACGTCGTCATCCGAACAGATGAAATCACCAAGCCTCGGGCGACGATCGATATGCCGCTGCCGTCGCGGCGCTGCCTGATTTGGAGGCACAGTTTGATTCGAACTGGCGTCATCAGGATCGCCCTGGCTGCGGCTGCGAATGGCTTCAAATGGCAACGCTGCGCGAGGCGTCAGCGGGAAAGCCAACAAATCAAGGCGTTGCCGCAACCACCAGCTTTCTTGACGAGGCGCTCACAGGCGCCCAGAACAGAGGCAAACAGAGGGGAGAGACGATGTTCGAGGACCTGTTTTCACTTCAAGGCCGCGTGGCGCTGGTAACCGGCGGCTCGCGGGGCATCGGCAAGATGATCGCGGCCGGCTTCCTCGCCTACGGTGCGGCCAAGGTCTACATCACGGCGCGCAAGGCGGGGCCTTGCGAGGAGACGGCAAAGGAATTGACTGCCGAATTTGGCGGCGAATGCATCGCGCTGCCGATCGATATTTCGGCAATGGCCGGCATCGAAATGCTGGCGAGCGAGATCGGCAAACGCGAATCGAGGCTCGACATTCTCGTCAACAATGCGGGCGCGGCCTGGGGCTCGGAGTTCGACGAATTTCCCGAGAGCGGCTGGGACAAGGTGATGAATCTCAATGTGAAGACGCCGTTCTTCCTGACCAAAGCGCTGGCGGCACAGTTGCGCGCAGCGGCGAGCGCCGAGCGACCGGCGAAGGTGATCAATATCGCCTCCATTGACGGCCTCTCGGTCAATCCGCTGGAGACTTATTCCTATCAGGCGAGCAAGGCGGGCCTGATCCACCTGACGCGGCGGATGGCGGCGAGGCTGATCAAGGATCACATCGTGGTCGCTGGCATCGCGCCCGGCGCCTTCGCCTCCGAGATGAACCGCGCCGCGCGCGACCATGCCGATGCAGTGGCGACGCGCGTGCCTGCGGGCCGGATCGGCGCCGCCGAGGACATGGCCGGCACCGCGATCTACCTCGCCTCCCGCGCCGGCGATTACGTGGTCGGCACCACGCTCGCCGTCGACGGCGGCGTGGTCTATGCGAACCCGGGAGCGGAGATCGCGGGGTGAGGTAGCTACGGTCGTTGCCACATCAAGGCTGTCGTCCCGGACAAGCGAGCGTTAGCGAGCGCCGATCCGGGACCCATAACCACAGGCCGTTGTTGTTGCAAAGAACGACGACCCACGTGCCCCAAAGATAGATTCCGCGGTATGGGTCCCGGCTTTCGCCAGGACGACACCGTCGTTGGGGCGCGACCTAAATCTCGACCTCAAGTCTCGATCTTCACATATTCGAAATCGCCGGGCTTGTTGTCGATGCCGACTTTCGGCGCGGAGATCCAGGACGCGAACTGGCCGGGCTCGGTGACCGGCGTCATCAGCGAAGCGATAAAATCGCCGTCGGCGGTCGACGGGACCCACTCGCCCTTGCGCTTGTTCCAGGTCGCGTCATCGATCAGCAAGCCATCCGGCGTCGCATGCACGTCCTTGAACTCCCCGATCTGGCGGTGGAAGGCGACGTTCGGCAAGGTCAGCTTGTAGTCATAGCCGGCGGTCGAGATCACCTTGTTCCAGCGCAGCAGGCCCTTGACGCAGTCCTGGGTGTAGTCGTCGCGCAGGCGCATGTTGAGCGCGGTCAGCGCCGGCTCGTCGACGCGCTTCGCCTCGCCGTTAATGAGCTTCAGCACCGGATAGGTGGCGTTCTTGAGCTGGTGATCGTCTTCGATCTGGGTCTCGTGATAGCGGCCCTTGATCCCCGCGTTGAAGGCGTTCGCCGCATTGGTCGAGACCTCCGAGCCGAACAGGTCGAGCGACAGCGAATAATGCAGGTTCAGCTTCTTCTGGATGGTCGGCAGATCGATGACGCCGAGCGAGCGCACCCTGGCGATGTCGGTCGGATCGGTGATCCCGGCTTCCTTCATCGCATCGCACGTCCGCTGCACCACGCGGGTGATGCCGGTCTCGCCGACGAACATGTGGTGGGCTTCCTCGGTCAGCATGAAGCGGCAGGTGCGTGACAGCGGATCGAAGCCGGACTGCGCCAGCGAGTGCAGCTGCATCTTGCCGTCGCGATCGGTGAAATAGGTGAACATGAAGAAGGACAGCCAGTCCGGCGTTGCCTCGTTGAAGGCGCCGAGCATGCGCGGGCTATCCTCATCGCCCGAGCGGCGGCGCAGCAACTCGTCCGCCTCCTCGCGGCCGTCACGGCCGAAATATTTCTGCAGGAGGTAGACCATCGCCCAGAGATGGCGGCCTTCCTCGACATTGACCTGGAACAGGTTGCGCAAATCATAGAGCGAGGGCGCGGTCTTGCCGAGATGGCGCTGCTGCTCGACTGAAGCGGGCTCAGTGTCGCCCTGGATCACGACCAGGCGGCGCAGCATGGCGCGGTATTCGCCGGGCACTTCCTGCCAGGCCGGCTTGCCATAATGCTCGCCGAAGGGAATGACGCGATCTTCTTCCTGCGGAGCAAGGAGAATGCCCCAGCGATAGTCGGGCATCTTCACATAGTCGAACTTGGCCCAGCCGCGCGGATCGACGGAGTATGCCGTGCGCAGATAGACCAGCGACTGCTGAAAGCCTTCCGGCCCCATGTCGCTCCACCAATCCATGTAGCCGGGGTGCCAGCCTTCGAGCGCTTTGAGCACCTGGCGATCCTCGGACAGATTCACGTTGTTCGGAATCTTGGTGGAGTAATCGACGTTCATGATGTTCATGGCGTGCTCCTCACACTCTCGTCATGTCGTATTTCGGCTTCTGGCCGCTGCCATAGCGCCGCAAGGCGCCGTCCTCGCCGACCGCGTTCGGGCGCTGGAAGATCCAGTTCTGCCACGCGGTCAGGCGCGCGAAGATTTTCGATTCCATGGTCTCGGGCCCGACGAAGCGCAGATTGGCTTCCATGCCGGTGAGGCTGTCGGGCGAGAAAGAGGCGCGCTCCTCGAAGAAGACGCGGATCTCGTCGTCCCAGTCGATATCATCGAGCGCGAAGGTGATGAGACCAAGTTCTTCCGCCTCCTCCGCATCGAGCGTCGTGCCGATGGTCGCTTCCGCGCGCTCGACATCAGAGGGATCAGCCTGGAAGCGCGATTGCAGCCGGGTCAGGCCATGGCTCATCGGATAGGGCCCGAAATTCATCGCGGAGAGTTGCAGCGACGGCGGCGGACGGTTATCGCCCTGCCGCGAGCCGATCAGCATGTAGGAGCGGTCGGCGGCAAACACGAGCTCGGCCAAGGTGCCGACAAAGCAGGAGCCCGGCTCGACCAGCGTCACCAGCGTGCGTGAGGTGACGTCGATGCGTTTCAAGACACGCTTGAAGAACTGCCTGACCTCGTTGACCAGCCAGTGCGCCTTGTTGCCGTCGAGGAACGCGTCGTAGCTCAGGACATTCGCGCCATCGCCATGCGACTTGAACACCAGCAGCGCGATTTCGAGCTCATTGATGCGCAGGTGCAGGATCGCATCATCAAGCTCGCGCGCGACTTGCAGCGGCCAGAACGACGCTCCTTGCGCGATCATCCCGTCGATATCGGCAGGTGCCGCAGTTTCGGGCGCCTTGATCGAGATCGTCGCCACGCGCGCGGCGCGATCGACATCGACGCTGACGAAATCATAGCGAACGCCGTTCTCGTCGATGGCGCGGTTGAGCGGCGCAAGCGCAACGCCCTTGCCATTGCCGTTGCGCTTCGAGGCGGCGGCGAATTCCTTGGTGCGCTCGGTGATCTTGCTTTCCAGCTTGGAGTTCGGCGCGATCTCGTCGACCAAGCGCCAGGCGACGGCGCGCTTGCCCTTGATGCCTTCCTCGATGGTGCAGAAGAAGTCGGCGTGGTCGCGGCGCACCTTGCGCTTGTCGACAACGCGCGTTAGCCCGCCGGTGCCGGGCAGCACCGCCAGCAGCGGCACTTCCGGCAGCGCCACGGCGGCCGCGCCGTCGTCCGCAAGGATGATGTGATCGGTCGCGAGCGCCAGCTCATAACCGCCGCCGGCGGCGGTGCCGTTGATGACGGCGATGTAGCGCTGGCCCGAATTTTCCGCGGAGTCCTCGAGGCCGTTGCGGGTCTCATTGGTGAATTTGCAAAAATTGACCTTGTGCGCGTGCGTCGCGCCCGCGAGCATGCGGATATTGGCGCCGGCGCAGAACACGCGGTTCTTGCCCGAGCGGATCACGACGACCTTCACCTGCGGATACTCGAAGCGCAGCCGCTGCACGGCATCCGCCAGTTCGATATCGACGCCGAGATCATAGGAATTGAGTTTGAGCTGGTAGCCCTCGAACAGGCCGCCATCCTCGTCGACATCCATGGTCAGGGTCGCGGTATCAGCCTCGACCGCGAGCTTCCAGTGCCGGTAGCGCGACGGATCGGTCTGGAAATCGATGTATTTCGCTCCCCTGGCGAGCACGCGATCTTCACCGGCCATGAGCCACCCTTGCGCTTCTTATCCGTTAACTCACATGCACTATAATGCATGTTTACGAGACCGTCCAGCCAAAAACGCGCGATTATGCATTTTGTTTCATGATCGGGAGAGGACAATCTTGTTATGCGTCGTCCGCTCGACCCGCGCCGTCTGGGGTGAGTGTCAGACGTAAGCCCATTGCGGCAGCGGCAACTCGCTTATGGCCACAGCGTCCAAGAGAGCGTCAAGACGAATCCGTCAGGCGGCCCGTCCCTCCGAGCCCTCACGCGCTGGCAAACACAGCGCCCGCCAATTCCGAAATCGCATTCAGCGTCGCCCCAGGCGCCTCACGATGCGGCGAATGTCCAGTCCCGGCAAGGATCGTCACTTCCACCGGACAATAGCATTCTTCCTGCGCGATCTCGACCTGTCGAACTGACCCATATTGGTCGTCGGCGCCCTGAATGATTGCGATCGGTACGCGGATATAGGCGAGGAAATCCGAGATATCCCAGGCGCGGAATTTCGGATCGAGCCAGGCGCCGTTCCAGCCGTGGAAGGCGTTGTCGACATCCTTGTGCCAGCGCGCCAGTTTTTCGCGCAGGCTCGTGGTCTCGTAGGCGGTCTTGATCTCCGCGATGGATTTGACCGAGACATCCTCGACAATGAAATGCGGCGCCATCAGCACAAGCCCGTTCAATCGATGGTCCTCGACGCCGCCGGCATAGATCGCCGCAATCGAGGCGCCATCGGAATGGCCGACCAGCAAGCCGCGCTCAAACCCGATCGCGTCGAGCAGTTTCGGCAGCACGTCGAGCGCCTCGCGCTGCATGTAATCGAGCGGACGCGGCAATGTTGCCGGCGACGAAGCGCCATAGCCGGCGCGCGAATAGACGAACACGCCAAGGCCGGTGGCGGCTTGCAGTTGTTCCGGGAAATCGCCCCAGAGTGCCGCGGAGCCGAGGCCTTCGTGCAGGAGTACAAGCGTTGGCGCCTGGTCCGGGGACGGGCCGAGCATGCGGTATTCGAGGTTGGAGTCGTCGATCGAGAGGAAGCCGGAGGGTGCAAGGGTCATCACGTTGCTGCTCTCGCCTTCGCCATGCCCAGGCTCGTCCCGGGCATCCACGTCTTTCTTCTCGTATGCGGCAAGACGTGGATGGCCGGGTCAAGCCCGGCCATGACGACCTGTTACGTCCGCGACAGCCTAGCCAGCCGCGCCATCCCGCAACTTGAACCGCTGGATCTTTCCCGTCGCGGTCTTCGGCAGCGAATCCACGGTTTCGATCCAGCGCGGATATTTCCAGACGCCGATCTTCTGCTTGACGTATTCCTTCAACACCTCGTCGAGGCCATCGGACTTTGCGTCCGCGCGCAACACGACAAACGCCTTCGGTTTCAGCAGCCCTTCCGGATCGGCTTCCGGCACGACCGCGGCCTCAAGCACGCTGGGATGCGTGATCAGCGCGCTCTCGACCTCGAAGGGCGAGACCCAGATGCCCGACACCTTGAACATGTCGTCGCTGCGGCCGCAGAAGGTGTAGCGGCCATCGGCATCCCGCACATATTTATCGCCGGTGCGCGTCCAATAGCCCTCGAAGGTCGAGCGGCTCTTCGTGCGCTGATTCCAGTAGCCCTCGCCGGCCGACGGCGCGTGCACCAGCATCTCGCCGACTTCGCCGTCGGGCACATCAGCGCCGTTCTCGTTGACGAGCCGCACCTGATAGCCCGGCACCGGCCGGCCCGAGGAGCCATATTTGATGTCGCCGGGCGCGTTGGAAAGGAAGATGTGGAGCAGCTCGGTCGAGCCGACGCCATCGAGGATGTCGGCGCCGAAGCGGGCCTTCCAGCTATTGCCGACCGACTCCGGCAGCGCCTCGCCGGCCGAGGTGCAGATGCGTAAGCACGCGCCGCAGTGCGCTTCCTTTGACGCTTCATCATTGAGCATCGCCGCGAACAGCGTCGGCACGCCGTAGAAGATGGTCGGATTGTACTTGTTCATCAGCGCGAACATCACGGCCGGCGTCGGACGCTCGGAATTGAGGATCGTGGTCGCGCCGACCGACATCGGAAAGGTGAGTGCATTGCCGAGACCGTAAGCGAAGAACAGTTTTGCCGCGGAGAGACAGACATCGTCCTCGCGAATGCCGAGCACTTGTTTCGCATAGGTGTCGGCGGTCGCCGCGAGATTGGCGTGCAGGTGCCGTACGCCCTTGGGCATGCCGGTCGAGCCCGACGAATAGAGCCAGAAGGCTGGCTCGTCGGCATGGGTCTCGACCGTCGTGAAAGTGTCGCTCTCGCGCGCGAGCTCTTCGGACAACAGCTTGTGCCCGTGCGCATTCCTGCCGGAGACGATGACGCAATCGAGGTCCGGCATCCGCCCGACAATATCCTTCACGACAGGATACAGCCCCTCGGAGACGAACAGCACGCGCGCGCGGCAATCGGCGAGCACATAGGCATATTGCTCCGTGGTGAGCAGCGTATTCAGCGGCACCGGCACGATGCCCGCGCGCATCGCGCCCAAAAACACCACCGGGAAATCGATGGTGTCGAGCATGATCATGGCGACGCGCTCTTCACGGCGGACGCCGAGCCGGCGCAGCATGTTGGCCGCGCGGCAGGTCTCTCTTTGCAGATCGGAATAGGTGAGGTCGGAAACCGTGTCGGTATAGGCGAGCTTGTCGCCTCGCCCTTCCTCGATATTGCGGTCGAGCAGCCAGGTCACCGCGTTGTAGGAAGTCACGACGTCTCTCCCCGACTAGAATGGGTCGTTACCCACTGGAATTCTCGTTGGAATTATAATGCATACAAAGCCACTTCGATCGCTTGCTGTCAATCCTTCTCGGCATTATGTTGCCGGAATATGACCGATACGACCGACCCCGAATCAGGCTTTCTCGACCAGCTCGGCCAGCGCGTGCGCACCATGCGGGCGCTGCGCGGCATGTCCCGCAAGGTGCTGGCCAAGGTCTCCGGAATTTCCGAGCGCTACATTGCCCAGCTCGAAAGCGGCAAGGGCAATGTCTCGATCGTGCTGCTCCGACGCGTCTCGAACGCGATGGGCGCGCATCTCGAGGACCTGATCCCGGCAGCCGATCCCGCGCCGGACTGGCAAGTGTTTCGCGATCTCCTGCGCAAGGCGACGCCCTCGCAGATCGCGCAAGCCAAGGACGCGCTCGCCGGCCACAGCGCCACCACACATCGCGCATCGTTTGCCGGGATCGCGCTGATCGGCCTCCGCGGCGCCGGCAAATCGACGCTGGGAAAAGTGCTCGCCAAGAAGATCGGCTGGAATTTCGTCGAGTTGAACAAGGAGATCGAGGCGCAGAACGGGCTTTCGATCGCGGAGATCATCGCGCTCTACGGCCAGGAAGGTTTCCGCCGCATGGAGCAGAGCGCGCTCAATCAGCTGCTCGCGCGGAAGGAGCTGATGGTGCTCGCGACCGGCGGCGGCATCGTCTCCGAGCCACTCACCTTCGATCTCATCCTGTCGTCGTTCTACACGATCTGGCTCAAGGCCGAGCCGGAAGAGCACATGGGCCGCGTGCGCAAGCAGGGCGACCTGCGCCCGATGGCCGACGACCGCTCGGCGATGGCGGAATTGCGCAACATCCTGGTCAGCCGCGAGCCGCTTTATGCGCGGGCGTCAGCGACGGTGGATACCGCGGGGCTCTCGGTCGATGCGGCCGCGGCGCGACTGATCGATACGGTGCGGCCGGTGCTGCAGAACGAGGCGCGGTCGTTCGGGCTAAGAAGCGTGGCTGTTTGATTTTCTCGTAGCCCGCATCAGCGCCAGCGATATGCGGGGCGACACATCCCGGATATCGCTTCGCTCATCCGGGCTACGAGATCGAGCGCAGTTTCACAGGTTGTATTTTGCCCAGATGGCACGAACCTGTTCATCGGTGGCGAATTCACCACGATCGGCCTGCACGAGAGATTCCTCAAGCGAGGCTTCATCGGCAGCACTCAATTGGATCACGGGCTGGTCCTTGCCTGCCAATTGCAGGAGGACGCGGGCAAGTTCGTCCTGCACCTCGGCGGGAAGGCCTCGGACAGTCTCTACTGCTTGTTCAAGTAATTTGGTCATGGATCAATAATAGGCTTCTTGCGACGCCACGGAAGACCTTAGAGCAATCTTGCTTTCACGCTTTCTGCCCCCTCCCGCAACGGCGGCAGAAACCGCTTTACCATCTCCTCCGTCGAAATCCGGTCCACATGCGCGCCGATGTTGATCGCGGCGACGATGGCGCCGTCGTAACGCCGCACCGGCACGGCGATCGATCGGAAATGCGGCTCGGCCTCGCGATCGACCAACGAATAACCTCGGTTGCGGTCTAGCGCGATCGCGGCAAGAAGCCGCTTCGGATCGGTCACCGTCTGAGCCGTCAGCGCCTCGCGGCGTATGGCGGCAAGTTTTGTCTTCAGCTCTGCATCACTGAATCGCCCGAGCATGGCGCGACCGACGGCGGTGCAGAAGGCTGGCAAGCGATAGCCGATATCGACCCCGCCGGTGAAGATGCGCGTCGGAGTCGCGCGCGCGATGAAGACGGCGTCATCACCGTCGAGCACTGCGAGCGATGATATCTCTTGCGCTTCCGTCGATATCCGATCGAGCACGGGCTGCAACACGGAGACCAGTTGGTTCGAGCGCAGGTAGCTGCCGGCGAGCGTCAGCACATGCGGCGTCAGCGCGAACAACTTCCCGTCGCTGCTGACAAAGCCGCCATGCTGCAGCGTGAACAGGATGCGCCGCGCGGTCGCGCGCGGGAGGACGGCAGCTTTGGCGATTTCGCTCAAGCTCATCGGCGCGGGCCGCTCGCCGAACGCCTGCAACAGCCGCAAGCCCCGATCGAGGCTTTCGACAAAGTCGGTGGCGCGGACCTCGCCGTCCTCGCGCTTCAACTTCGGCATAGGCTCGCCCGTCTCGACATGGATAAAGTCTCGCTTGCGGTCCGGATTGGCCGTGTTACCATATTGAACATATGTTCAATAGACGAACAATCTAGCCGCGAGCGCTTTCCGTCGCAAGCCCGCTACTATCAGAGGTGACGCGCCATGATGAGCCAGGACCAGAACGACCTGATCACCCGCATCGGCCCCAAGGAGCCCTGCGGCAAGCTGATGCGGATGTATTGGCAACCGGCCGCGCTGGTCGATGAGTTGCAGGGCCCGCGCGCGGTGCGGCCCGTCAAACTGCTCGGCGAAAACCTGGTGCTGTTTCGCGACGAGCAAGGCCGCTACGGCCTGATCGATCGCCATTGCGCGCATCGCGGCGCCGACCTCGCCTTCGGCCGGCTGGAGAATGGCGGGCTGCGCTGCGCCTTCCACGGCTGGCTGTTCGATGTCAGCGGCCAGTGCCTGGATACGCCGGCTGAACCTGCGGGCTCGAAGCTGTGCCAGGGCATCAAGCAGCGCTCCTATCCCGTGGTCGAGAAGAGCGGCATCCTCTGGGCCTATCTCGGCGATGGCGAGCCTCCGGCGTTTCCCGAGATCGACTGCTTCGTCGCACCCGACAGCCATGTCTTCGCGTTCAAGGGCCACTGGGCCTGCAACTGGCTGCAAGCGCTGGAAGTCGGCGTCGATCCGTCACACGCCTCTTACCTGCATCGCTTCTTCGAGGACGAAGACACCTCGGCGTCGAACACCTATGGCCGCCAGTTCCGCGGCGCCTCGGCCTCCAGCGACATGCCGATGACCAAGATCATGCGCGAATGCGACCGGCCCATCATCAATGTCGAGCACACCGAATACGGCATGCGCCTGATCACGCTGCGCGAGATCGATAGCGAGCGCACCCATGTACGTGTCACCAACCAGCTCTTCCCGCATGCCTTCGTCATCCCGATGAACCAGGAGATGACGATCACGCAATTTCACGTGCCGATCGACGACGAGAACTGCTACTGGTATTCGATCTTCACCTCTTTCACGACGCCGGTCGACAAGAAGATGATGCGCGAGCAGCGGCTCGCGACTTACGAATTGCCCGACTACAAGTCGCGGCGCAACAAGACGAACGATTACGGTTTCGATCCGCACGAGCAGGAGACC
>Ga0210396_10000737_pt1 | contig 39092 bp, 37 predicted proteins | sample IncBWH17OmetaG_FD_155466 | JGI IMG/M metagenome (GOLD analysis project Ga0210396, IMG submission 155466) | Forest soil microbial communities from Barre Woods Harvard Forest LTER site, Petersham, Massachusetts, United States - Inc-BW-H-17-O ... | reverse complement strand
GCTCACGGATTTCGAATGGTATATGCGGCGTCACCGGGAGATCTTTACCCGGGAGGCTTTTGCCCGGCGAATGGAATATGGCCTGGAAGTCCTGGGGAGTTATTACGATAAATACCTCGCGCAATGGAATAAGATCGTCGCCGTGGAAAGGAATATCCGCAACGTGATCGTAAAAGGGGTGCCGCTCAAAGGGAAGCTGGACAAGCTGGAGTTCCAGGGAAAAGAAGTGAACGTGGTGGATTATAAAACCGGCGATGTCGACAAGGCCAGGGAAAAGCTCGCGCCGCCAGGCGAAAAGGATCCTAACGGGGGAGACTACTGGCGGCAGGCCGTTTTCTATAAGATCCTGGTCGACAGTTATGAACAAAAAGAGTGGAGGGTTGCCAGCACCGAATTCGATTTCGTGGAACCCGATAAGAAAAAGGAGTACCGGAAGGTCAAGATCATGATCACCCCCGAGGATACCACCACCGTCACACAGCAGATCGTCCAGACCTGGCATAAGATCCAAAACCGCGAGTTTTATACCGGGTGCGGCAAACCGGACTGCCACTGGTGCAATTTTGTGAAGACGAACGATCTGGCCGTCGCCTTGCATGAGATCAGCGAAGAGGAAGAAGAAGAGGCCTAGCTGCCGGCCCGCCGAAAAGGAATTTCCGCCCCGCCGGCCCGCCGGCGGGCGGGCTAACAATAACATTTTTTTGCCGGATAAAGCTATTATGTTTGCAAAATGAAGACTCAAACCGGTGTGTGTTTTCTAGCCGCCCTCTGCTCCCTGCTTATTTTTGGCGTTTTCTGTTTCCAGGGATGCGCCAATATCGTCCCGCCCAACGGCGGCCCCAAAGACACCATCCCACCCCGGCTGGTATCCGCGCTGCCTGTAGACTCGGTGAAACATTTCGCCGAGAAAAAGATCATCCTGACCTTCAACGAATACGTCGATGGTAAGGATCTTCGCACGGAACTGGTCGTAAACCCGGTCCCTAAAGTCGACCCGATTGTGGATGCCAAGCTGAAGGTCATCACTATTCGTATAAAGGACACCCCGCAAGCTAACACGACCTATTCGCTCAATTTCGGGAAAGGCATCAAGGACGTGAACGAAGGCAATGTCCTGAAAAACTTCATCTATGTCTTTTCTACGGGTGACGTCATCGATAAAGGCGATTTTACCGGTAATGTCATTGTGGCCAATACGGGTAAAGCGGACAGCACGATCATTGCGATGCTGCATGTCACCGACAGCGATTCGGCCGTTATCAAGAACAAGCCCCGCTATATCGCCAAATCGGATACGACAGGCAGGTTCCATTTCCAGTTTGTAAAACCGGGTAAATATTGGTTGTACGCCCTCAAAGACGAAGGCGGCAGTCGCAAATACCTGTCCAAGTCCCAGCTTTTTGCCTTCGCCGACAGCCCGGTCGTCATCGGGTCGGGTACCCCGCCCGTGACCCTCTATGCCTACGCAGAAACGGCCGAGACCAAATCTTCGTCTTCCGGTAGCAGTAGTAGTAATACGCCGCCTAAAAAGCCAAAAAAAAATCAGGACACCCGTCTGCAGGTAACCTACAATGCCAACAATGGGTCATTCGACGTACTGGATACCTTCCGGCTGACCTTTTCTTCCGGTTTAAAGGTCTTCGACTCGACCCAGATCCGGTTTACCGACGAGAATTTCAAAGACCTTCCCCTCAATCAATACCGGTATGTCCGGGATACGACCGACAAGATCTTCACCTTGCTGTACAACTGGCCGACGGCTACCAAATTCCACCTGATCCTGCCGAGGACCTTCGGCCAGGATTCCCTGGGCAGAAAGCTGATCAAAGACGACACCCTGAGCTTCACCACCAAAAAGGATATCGATTACGGGGAAGTGCAGGTCAGGGTGATGAACCTTGACCTTAGCCGGCATCCGGTGCTGCTTTTCGTCCAGAACGACAAGATCAAATATTCTTACACTTTTAACAACCGGCGGACCGTCCGGAAGATCCTCTTCCCTCCCGGCGAATACGAACTTCGCATCCTCTTTGACACAAACCGCAATGGCGTTTGGGACCCGGGAAAATTCTTTGGCAAGGACAAAAAACAGCCGGAAAAAGTGGTCACTATCCGGAAAAAGATGAATGTCAAGGCTAACTGGGACAACGACTGGGATACGAACCTCTAAATGGGGTCCCGAAGGAGGAAACCACGTACCTTTGCAGGATGCAATTTTCTTCGTCTTTGTTGGAGCAGGCCGTCAATGAATTTGCCCGGCTGCCGGGTATCGGTAAAAAGACCGCTTTGCGGCTGGTGCTGCACCTGCTGAAGCTCGACAACAGCAACGTACAGGGATTTGGCGAGACGTTGATCCGGATGCGCAACGAGATCAAATTCTGCCAGCGTTGCCACAACATATCGGATGCGGACATCTGTTCCATTTGCGGCAATTCGATGCGTAAGCAGGAGCTTATCTGCGTGGTGGAGAGTATCCGTGAAGTGATCGCGATCGAAAGCACGCAACAATACAGCGGGACCTATCACGTTCTTGGCGGGATCATTTCCCCCCTGGATGGGATCGGGCCGGACCAGCTGAATATCGAGACCCTGGTGAACCGGGTCCGGAAGGAACAGACCCAGGAACTGATCTTCGCCCTCAACCCCACCATCCAGGGCGACACAACCATCTATTATATTCAAAAAAAGCTGCAGGATACGCCCGTGCGGATCACAACGATCGCCCGGGGAATTGCCTTTGGCGGTGAATTGGAATATGCGGACGAGATGACCCTGGCGCGGTCGATCACTAACCGGCAGCCCGTGGAAAGCTACCGGTCGGGAGGCTGAAGGATAGAGCCCTGGCTGCGGCTCCGGCGGCCGGAATCGTGAATGAGTCGGCTGGCCGACCTTGTCCTTATGTAATTTTTACGTAATTTCGCACCTGTTCAGGCGGATTTGTTTATTGTTCAGCCTGGCAGGCCGACGGACGGCGCTAAAAAATTGAACTAATAAACGTTTGAAATACCCCCCACATCTCCGGTTATTTCCCTCGTTATTAGCAAGTTAGAGCATTCCCAGCGGCCTCAAAACAAGAGGAGGAAACACACATGAAAACGATCTACGACGCGCTCAAAGAACGCATCCTCATCATCGATGGGGCCATGGGAACCATGATCCAACGGCATAAGCTGGAGGAAAAAGATTATCGCGGCGAACGCTTTAAAGACTGGCCTTCGGACCTCAAGGGCAATAATGACCTGCTGTGTCTGACCCAACCCGCGATCATCGAAGGCATTCACCGGCAATACCTGGAAGCCGGGGCGGATATCATCGAGACCAATACCTTCAACGCCCAGCGGATCAGCATGGCGGACTACCATATGGAAGACATAGCTTTCGAGATCAACGTGGCAGCGGCCAGGCTCGCGAAAAAAGCGGCGACCGGGTTTACCGCCCAAAATCCCGATAAACCCCGCTTTGTAGCCGGCGCCATCGGGCCTATGAGCAAGACGCTGTCGCTTTCCCCCGATGTCAACAACCCCGGATTCCGGAGTGTAACCTTCGACGAGGTAATGTCGGCCTATTACGAACAGGTAAAAGGCCTGGTAGAAGGAGGCGTCGATCTCCTGCTGGTAGAGACGATCTTCGATACACTTAATGCCAAGGCGGCGATCTTCGCCATCAAAAAATATTTCCGGGACACCCGCCAGCCCGAGCTGCCGGTTTCCATCAGCGGCACCATCACGGATGCCAGCGGACGGACGTTGAGCGGCCAGACGTTGGAAGCGTTTTACGTTTCCGTGATGCACGCCCGCCCGTTGAGCGTCGGGCTCAATTGCGCCCTGGGTGCGCAGGAGATGCGCGCACACATAGAAGAGCTCAGCCAGATAGCAGCCTGCTACACTTCGGCCTACCCGAATGCCGGTCTGCCGAATGCAATGGGTGAATACGACGAACAACCCCATGAAACGGCCCACTTTATCGAAGATTGGGCCGCGAACGGATTCGTCAATATCGTCGGCGGCTGTTGCGGAACGACCCCCGACCATATCCGGCATATCGCCGAACATGTAGCGTCCATCAAACCAAGGCCGTTACCGATTACCGAAAAAGAAATCGCATAAACACATTGAATATAAAGATGGCAGTTGCTACTATAAAACCCTTTCTACGTCTTTCCGGTCTCGAGCCGTTGGTATTACGTCCCCAAACGAATTTTGTGAACGTAGGAGAACGTACGAATGTTACCGGCTCCAAGAAGTTCGCCCGGCTGATCCGGGAAAACAAATACGAGGAAGCCCTCAGCGTCGCCCGTCAGCAGGTAGAGAGCGGCGCCCAGATCCTTGACGTCAACATGGACGACGCGCTGCTCGACGGCGAAAAAGCCATGCAGACCTTTCTCAATCTGCTGCAGGCCGAACCGGATATCGCCAAGATCCCCATTATGATCGACTCTTCCAAGTTCTCGATCATCGAAGCCGGTTTGAAATGCGTACAGGGCAAATGTATCGTCAACTCCATCTCGCTAAAAGAAGGGGAAGAAAAATTCGTCGAACAGGCGATCATCTGCCAAAGCTATGGCGCCGCCGTCATCGTGATGGCATTCGACGAAAACGGACAGGCCGATACCCTGCGTAAAAAAGTGGATATCTGCGAACGCGCCTATAATATCCTGACACAACGCCTGGGCTACTCGCCGGAAGACATCATCTTCGACCCGAATATCTTTGCCATCGCAACGGGTATCGAAGAACATAACAATTATGCTGTCGATTTCATCGACGCGATCAAAGAGATCAAACAAAAGATGCCCCTGACCCGCATCAGCGGCGGGGTCAGCAATATCTCCTTTTCCTTCCGCGGGAATGAACCCGTACGCGAGGCCATGCATAGCGTATTCCTGTACTATGCCATCAAAGCAGGTATGGACATGGGCATCGTCAACGCCGGATCGCTCGTGATCTATGACGAGATCGAACCCAGGCTGCGGCAGTTATGCGAAGACGTGATCCTCAACAAGAATCCAGATGCCACCGATCAGCTCCTGGCCTTCGCCGAGACGGTAAAGGCCAAAGGCAAGGAAGAGGTCAAAGACGAAGCCTGGCGGCGCGGCACCGTGGAAGAACGGTTGAAACACGCCCTCGTCAATGGCATCACCGAGTACATCGACGCCGACACGGAAGAGGCCCGTCAGAAATATCCCAAACCGCTCGACGTTATCGAAGGCCCCCTGATGGCCGGAATGGATGTGGTGGGCGATCTCTTCGGCAGCGGCAAGATGTTCCTGCCCCAGGTGGTAAAAAGCGCCCGGGTGATGAAGAAATCGGTAGCCGTCCTGACGCCTTATATCGAACTGGAGAAAGAAGAACGCCGGCAGGCGGGCGGCACGGAAGCAAAGGGCGCAGCCAAAGTCCTCCTTGCCACCGTCAAAGGTGACGTGCACGATATCGGCAAGAATATCGTCGGCGTCGTTTTGGGATGTAACGGCTACGATATCATCGACCTCGGTGTCATGGTGTCGGCCGACAAAATACTGGAGACGGCAAAAAGGGAGAAAGTAGATGTCATCGGTCTCAGCGGACTGATCACCCCCTCGCTCGACGAAATGGTGCATGTTGCCAGGGAGATGAAAAGACAGGATTTCGGCATTCCCCTGCTGATCGGCGGTGCTACCACCTCCCGCATGCATACTGCCGTCAAGATCGCTCCTGAATTCGAACAGGGCGTCGTGCACGTGCTGGATGCCTCCAGGAGCGTGACCGTAGTGGGCTCCCTACTGAACGCGGAACAAAAACCCGGGTTCCTGCAAACGATAAAGACCGAATATAAAAAGCTGAAAGACGATTTCAACAGCAAAAAGACTGTAAAACAATATCTGCCATTTGCCAAGGCCCAGGAAAATAAAGTAGCCATCGACTGGAACGCCTTTAAACCGGTGACGCCGGGCTTCATAGGGACCAAGGCCTTTGACGGTTACGATCTGGCGGCGATCGCCGAATATATCGACTGGGGACCTTTCTTTATCGCATGGGAACTGCATGGTAAATATCCCCAGATCCTCACGGATGCCGTGGTAGGAGCGGAGGCGACAAAATTGCACAACGACGCCAAAGCGTTACTCGATAAGATCATCAGGGAAAAATGGCTGAAGCCCCGCGCCGTGATAGGCTTCTGGCCAGCCAACTCCGATGGGAAGGACACCGTCACGGTGCACACTGGCGACGCACCGGAGACCAAACTGGAATTCCTGCGTCAGCAGATCAGGAAAGCGCCGGGTCAACCCAACATTTCGTTGGCAGACTATGTTGCACCGGCGGCTACCGGCAAGACCGATCATATCGGCGCCTTTGTCGTGAGCATCGAAGGCATCGAGCCGCATATCAAACGGTTCCAGGACAGCTTTGACGACTACAACAAGATCATGTTGCAGGCCCTGGCCGACCGGCTGGCGGAAGCCTTCACCGAATTGCTGCATGAGAAGGTCCGAAAGGATTATTGGGGCTATGCCACGGAAGAACATCTTACCAATGAACAACTGATAAAAGAAGAATACCTCGGTATCCGGCCCGCTCCCGGCTATCCCGCCTGCCCCGATCATACGGAGAAAAGAAAACTCTTCGCTATGCTCGACGCTACGAATCAAACCGGCACCATCCTCACCGAGTCGCTGGCGATGTTCCCCGCGAGTTCGGTAAGCGGCTGGTATCTCGCGAATCCGGAAAGCAAATACTTCGGCGTGGGTAAAATAGAAAAAGACCAGGTGATCGATTATGCGGCAAGAAAAGGAATGCCCCTTGCCGAAGTCGAAAGATGGCTTCGACCCGTGTTGGAATATGATGCATAATTCACATGTGATAGAGTTGTTAAGACGGATTGATTTACGAAATTTTAGTTAATTTTGACCAGGCATTGACTTAAACCATAAGAGAGTATCAGAGAGTTATGAAAAAAATTGGCTTAGGCTTCCGGGCTTTTACCGTCCTTACGATCGTCGTTCTTCCGTTTGTGAGCCTTGCTCAGCAGCAACCTCCAAAGAAAAAAAAGAAGTTAATCAAAGAAGTTTACGCTTCATGGGGCTATAATGGCGAGTTCTATACGCACAGCACCATTCATGTCTCACAGCCCTCGCTGGGGAATGATTACAATTTCGTGCACGTCAAGGCCCACGACCATCCGGGCTGGAACGCCGGTCTGTTCTCGGAGGCGCTGTCCATCCCCCAGTACAATTACCGGCTGGGTTTCCTGCTTGACGAAGACAAAGGCTGGGGCTTCGAGATCAATTTCGATCACACGAAATACATCTTCGCCAACCAGCAGGCCCATATCAAAGGGATTATGAACAATCATCCCGTAGACACCACGGTCACCTTTGATGAGGCGCACGGGTTTTATTATTATCTGAACAATGGCGCCAACTTCCTTCTTTTCAATGTGACCAGGAAATGGCATGTCCTAGAGACCCGGGACGAAAAGATAAAATTGGATTTCCTTGGGAAGTTTGGCGTCGGTCCGGTGATCCCGCATACTCAAAACGAATTGTTTGGCGAAAAGAATCACCAGGGCTTCCAGTTCGGCGGTTGGAATACCGGTCTGGAAGGATCGTTGCGCGCCACCTTCTGGCGTTATTTGTACCTGGAGGCCTCCACCAAAATAGATTACGCCCGCTATTCCGGTCTAAATATTTACGAGGGCAAAGCGCACCAGGCCTTCGGGACCTATGAGATGATCCTCAGCCTTGGTATCGTGATCCCGTCTACTTCGAAGAAATAGGGTTTCTTTCAAACAGCCACCACATTCGACGGCGTGGCTTTTCCTTATAATTCTTTTTGATGAACGCATCGATATGTTCCACTGCTTCGGCGATGCTGTCGGTGAGCAGGACCAGGGAAAGATCTTCTTTGGAGATCGTGCCCTCCCTTGCCATGTATTCCATATAGTCGAATAGCTCCCGGTAATATTCCTTTCCGATAAGCACCAGCGGGAAACGAACGAGGGTCTTGGTCTGTACCAGGGTGAGCGTCTCGAAGAACTCATCCATTGTTCCAAAACCGCCCGGCATGATCACAAAGGCATAGGAATATTTTACAAGCATCACCTTGCGCACAAAAAAATGTTCGAACGTGATGGACGTCTGAACATAGGGGTTGGGTTTTTGCTCGAAAGGCAGCTTGATATTACAACCTACGGACAGACCGCCGGCTTCAAAAGCACCGCGGTTGGCCGCCTCCATCGTACCGGGTCCGCCGCCCGTCATCGTAGTGAACCCCATGGCGGCGATCTGCCGCCCCATTTCCCGGGCCGATTGATAATGCGGGTGATCCTCTTTAAATCGCGCCGAACCGAATACGGTGATGCAAGGCCCTACAAAATGAAGGGTCCGGAACCCCCGGATAAACTCCCGGAAGATCTTCCAGGCAAAATTAAGTTCATACGTACGACTCTTGGGGCCGTCGAGAAAAACAACGTCTTTAGCGGGTATGATCCGGTCGAGCTGTTCCATGCTTGTACTATTTTTAACCGTTGGGCGTATATTGCGCCACTAATATAATGCTTATGTCCGCAATACGCATCGTCAGCTACAACGTTAACGGCATCCGGAGCGCCATGACCAAGGGATTGATCGACTGGCTGAAGACCGATCCCGCCGACATCATTTGCGTACAGGAGACAAAGGCACATAAAGACAATGTGGCGCATGCATTGTTCACGGATCTGGGATTCCATGATTACTGGTTCTCCGCCCGGAAAAAAGGCTATAGCGGCGTTGCCGTTTTCACCAGGATAAAACCCGATAATGTGCAATATGGAACGGGCCACGCGGTAAGCGACGAGGAGGGCAGGGTGATCCAGCTGGATTTTGGTGATCTTCGCCTGATCAACGCCTATTTCCCTTCCGGCACATCCCGCGAAGAGCGGCAGACCTACAAATACCAATGGCTGGACGAATTCTATGCCTATCTCGAGGAGCTGAGGAAGACCCATCCCCGCCTGGTCCTTTGCGGCGATTACAACATAGCCCACAACGAGATCGATATCCACGACCCCAAGGGGAATAAGGATAACTCCGGCTTCCTCCGGCAAGAACGGGACTGGATGGATAAATTTATGAGCAACGGCTGGACAGACAGTTTTCGCCATCTGAACCCCGACCCGCATCACTATACCTGGTGGAGCCAGCGTTTCCCTTCCGTGCGCCTGCAAAATAAAGGCTGGCGGATCGACTATATCAGCGTGACCGATCCCTTGAAAGGAAATTTGCTAAAAGCGGCCATCTATCCCGATGTCAAACAGAGCGACCACTGCCCCATTTACCTGGAGCTGGCGCAGCCGATTTGAAATACCGGATTTGACGATTATCTTTATTGGTCACCTAATTGACCATATGGAAGTTTTCGTTATAGTATTTCTGTTTATCATCCTCGTTGTGATCCTTCTGGAAGTGCGCCACAGGATCATGGACCGGTTCGACAGGCTCGAGCAGGAGATCCTGCGGCTGAGAGAAGGGGAAAAGCTGCCGCCTGCTCCGCCGTCCTATCAACGGCCGCCAACACCGCCCCAACCGCAGCCGGCGCCGCGTCCGCCCGCAACGCCCCATCGGCCGGAGCCTGCGCCCTGGCCAACACCCCAGCCCGGATTTTTCGAGCGACACCCGGATCTGGAAAAATTTATCGGCGAAAACCTCGTGAGCAAGATCGGCATCGCCATCCTCGTGCTGGCCATCGGCTTCTTCGTCAAGTATGCCATCGATAACAACTGGATCGGCCCCGCGGGAAGAGTCGGCGTCGGCGTGCTCTGCGGCGGCATCCTGATTGGTATCGCCCACTGGCTGCGCAAGCAGTATAAAGCATTCAGCTCCGTATTGGTAGGCGGCGGTCTCGCCGTTCTATATTGTACGATCGCCCTGGCCTATCATCAATACCAGCTCCTGGGCCAGACCGCGGCGTTTGTCGTCATGCTGGTGATAACGGCCTTTTCCGTTTTACTATCCCTGTTATACGATCGCCAGGAGCTGGCCGTTATTGCGCTGGTCGGCGGCTTCATCACGCCCTTCCTTGTAAGCAACGGACGGGGTAATTACGCGATCCTGTTCAGCTATCTGCTGATCCTGAACGCCGGGTTGCTGGTGATCGCCTACAACAAAGCCTGGCGTTTACTCAATATCCTCGCCTTTGGATTTACGGCGCTGCTATATGCCTCCTGGCTGCTCGGCCTGCCCTATGACGCTTCCGCCGCTACCTACCGCGGCGGCTGGATTTTCGCCACGATCTTTTATTTCTTGTTCTTCGTCATCAATATCGCCTACACTATCCGCAGCCGTGAACCGTTTGTCGCCTCAGACTTCATCATCCTGCTGTTGAATACCTGTCTGTATTTTTCCGCGGGTCTCTACCTTATGGAACAGCTTGGGCTCCACCGGTACAATGGAATATTTTCCGCCGGCATGGGCGTTTTCAATCTGGGAGCTACCTGGTTCCTGTTCCGGAAGAACAGCGTAGACAAAAACATCCTTTATCTGCTGCTGGGGATCACGCTGTCTTTTGTCTCGCTGACCGCTCCCCTCCAATTACATGGACACTATATCACGCTGTTCTGGGCAACCGAAGCCGTGCTGCTCTATTGGCTGTTCCTAAAATCACAGATCAAACTGATCCGGCTGTCCTCCCTGATCATCTGGGTGGCCATGCTGGTCAGCTTGTGTATCGATTGGCTCGATATCTATGCTCCCGGAGCCATATACCGAATGGAGTATCCACAATTGCGTGCGGAGGCGTTGACCATCATCTTCAATAAGGGATTCATGACGGGCGTCTACGTAGGCCTATGCTGCGGTGCCTTGTTCTTTCTGCAACGGGAAACTACCCGGGGAAGAGCCTCGCTGATCGCTGCCGTCATCGTCCTCTATGTCTCAGGCGCGCTCGAGATCAATTACCAGATCGGGTATCGCTTCACCGCCATAGATCTGACGTTGCTTTATCTTACCGGCTATACCTATCTGTTTATCTTCCTGTTCGCCCGGTTTAGCCACAGACCCGCTTTGAAGTCCTTTCGATTGATAGCGGCCGGATTGCTGACGGCCGGTGTCCTGCTTTACCTGTTCTCGTTGCCGGAAGTCTTCGATCTTCAAAAAGCGATGTTGGAAACCGGCAAATACCTGGCGCATTGGGGGGTCCATTGGATCGGCGCGCTTCTCGTTCTTCTGATCCTGGGACAATTGTTTGCCGGTCAACGCTCCGGCAGGACGAATATAAAACCGGCTGTTTTTACCTGGCTGATCTGCATCGTCATAGTGACCCTCCTGAGCGCGGAAGGCCAGTTGTTGATAAATAACCTCTGGTATTCGAAAGCGTACGATCTGGAGGAGCTGTCGCGGGTCTATAATAAAACGGGGCTGCCCATCCTCTGGGGTTTATGTTCCTTTGCCTTCATGTGGCTGGGCATGCGCCATAAATTCAAACCACTGCGCATCGTCTCCCTGGTATTGTTTTCTATAACCCTGGCAAAATTATTCCTGTTCGACATCCGGAATATCCCTATCGCAGGCAAGATCGCGGCCTTCTTCTGCCTGGGCGTGCTGTTATTGGTCGTATCTTTCATGTATCAACGATTGAAAAAGATCATCATCGAGGATGAAGAAAAGAAGACGATATAACGCTCTCCTGTTTGTCGGCCTGAGCATCGCCTGCGCCTGGCCGGGTGCACCTACGGAAGCACAGGGAACGTTTACCTATCGGGCAAAATTAGATACCGTCGGAGCCAGCGGGTTCTACCGGATCATCCTGACGCCGGAGCTGGTGGCGAAATGCAAACCTGACCTGGGCGATCTGCGCATACTGGGTCCCGACAAACGTTTTGTCTCCTATGTATTATCCTATTTTTTAAAAGACTCTTGGGCGCCCCCTGATACCACGAGTGTTATCCTGCCGATACCGGACGCCAAAATGGTGCAAAAAGACAGCAGCAACAAACATTCTTATATCAGCGTGGAATTCCCCGAAGCGTATGTTATCGACTGGGTCGGCCTCACGATCCATAGTCCGGTATTTTACAAACGATGGCTGGAGATCCTTGCGGAGGGAAACATGGGTGAATGGGAAGCCGTCACCAGCACCGATATCGACCCTTCGGGAAAATTCTTACGCATCCCGGCGGTCAGGACCCGCCGGCTGCGGATCGACATCGCCAATGCGGATAATGCTCCACTGGTGATCGGGAAAGTGGCCTGTTTTCAAACCACCCGCTATCTGCTGGCTTATCTGCGGGCAGGCGATGCCTACCAGCTGTTTACAGGCAACCCACAAGCCATCGTCCCTGACTATGATCTAAAATATTTTACCGACAGCCTCAAAGCGACACCCCGGAACCTTTCCATTGAATCGATACAAAAGATTGGCAGCCAGGATCAGCCCACGGTGATAACGCCAACAGTAACCAGTAAGGATACAACCGCCGGCAAAAACCATTCCGGGCTGCTGCTTTGGTCGTGTTTGTTGGCCGTCCTGCTCTTTTTGGTCTATTTTAGCGTCCGGATGGTAAAGGCCATTGCTAAAAAGGACGCACATGATCGTATATAATGTCACTACCAAGGTCCGATGGAATATCCTGGAGGCCTGGCTGACCTGGCAGCTGGAGGAACAGATACCCGCTGTTTTGTCCACAGGTCTCTTCGATAGCCACCAGTTGTTCCGCTTGCTGGATCAGGACGAAGAAGAAGGCCCGACTTTCATTACCCAATTCCAGACTTCTTCTCCCGAACGCTACCAACAATATATGATAGAACATGCGGCCACATTACAGCAGGCAGGCTGGGAAAAATGGGGTGACGGATTCATCGCCTTTCGTACAGTGATGGAATCACTATAATCAAATTATTCATGCGTGTGTGCACTAATTGTGGATAAAAGCCTTTGCTGGCAAGGATTCCAGCCGATGCACCCTAGAATCCGCCACCACAGCGAGTTTCAGCGGCATGCCGTATTTCCTGCATCGTATATTTACCAGACCTCGTTTCCGCTAATCCTTACCCGGCGCGGTTTAGCGCGGCTTCAAGCCATTGCTGCAACAGGTAAAAAAATTTTGTTGCATGCAAAAAGCGGGTATATTTGTTGCTGCTAATTAAACAAAATATCACACTATGAACAAAGCTGAATTAATCGCAAAGATTGCCGACGACGCAGGCATTACAAAAACTCAGGCCAATGCTTCCCTGGATTCTTTTGTCGAAGCAGTTACCAAGACGCTGAAAGGTAACGGAAAGGTCACCCTCGTAGGTTTCGGTACTTTCTCTGTATCTAAGAGAGCTGCCCGTAACGGTCGCAATCCTCAAACGGGTGCCGTGATCAAGATCAAGGCGAAGAAAGTAGCTAAGTTCAAAGCAGGGAAAGAATTGTCCGCCAAATTATAGGATTGTCCTTCGGACGGGCCGCCCCGGCGGCTTGGATAAGATTGTCCTTCGGACGAGTCAAGCTCCGCTACCTAAGGTACCGGAGCTTTCGTAACTTTACGGAGATTTGAATTCATCCATCTATTTAAAGAAATTAATATGGGAAGAGGAGATAAAAAAACAAAGAAAGGGAAGATCTTCAAGGGTTCTTTTGGCAAAAGCCGCCCGGCAAAACCGGCAAAGAAATCGGCTCCCGCAGCGGACCCTAATAAAAAGTAATTGAGCAAAGGCTTCGTAGTCTAGGCCTTCAAAGGGCTTGGACTATGGGGCCAATCGTTCAATCTTCCAGTAGCCGTTCTTCTGAAGCGTATACAATAACCTATCGTGCAAACGGCTCGGCCGTCCTTGCCAAAATTCGATCCGCACGGGCTTTAATAGATAACCACCCCAATGTGATGGCCGGGTGATCGAACGGCCCGCCCATTGCTCCTGGTACTTCTTTTCGTTATGTTCCAGCCACTCCCGGCTTTCGATCGATTCGCTCTGCGGCGAAGCCCAGGCACCGATACGGCTTCCTTCCGGCCGGCTGTTGAAATAATCGTCGCTGACCTTTTCCGGGCTCAGTGACACCAGACCGCTGATACGGACCTGGCGTTCCAGCTCTTTCCAGAAAAAGACCAGGCTCGCCCGGGGATTCTCCAGCAGCTGCATCCCCTTTGCGCTATTGTAGTTGGTAAAAAAAGTAAAGCCCTGCGTATCGAAGGCTTTCAGCAACACGATCCGGGCGTCGGGCATCCCATCCGCCGACGCCGTGGCAAGCGTCATCGCATTCGGCTCATCGATACCGGCACGAATGGCCTCCTGCCACCATTTGTCGAACTGACTCAACGGGTCTTTTACTACATCTTTCTCCGAAAGCGTTTGCAGCTTGTATTCCTTACGTATATCGGCTATGCTGGTTGACACGGCTGTGCGATTTTCAAGCACGAAGTTACGGCGTTATTCCGTAACATCATTGGGGCTGGAACCCGTGATCCTGGCGAGGAGGTTCTCCATATCGGTGACGCGGCGGAGCTGGCTCTCGATCTTTTTATTGTGTTCGGCGATCTCCTGAAGATCGTGATTGAGCTCTTCCAGGAAGGCAGACCGCTTTTGGTATTGAACGCGCTGGAAATTCGCTTCTTTGAGCTTTTCTTCGGTATCGCTGAGTATCCGTGTGAGCCGCTGGTTCTCTTCCCGAATGGAGATGTATTTCAATTTCATCTCGTCGTGTTCCTTGCCCAGTTTGAAATAAGCTTCCTTCAAGCCGTCGAAGTCCGTACCGCGGTTATGCGGCTGCGTGAGGTAGGCTTGCAGTTTTTGCAGCTTCTCCTGAAGCATATTATATTCTTCGTATACCTTGTCCAGCCGCTGGGTCATCTCTTCGGAGAGCTTTTGCTGGTGACGGAGATTGCTGATCTCCGCTTCCTTCTCTACAAGGGTCTGCCCCGAATGGCGCAGCTGTTCGCTGAGCGTTTCGTTCTCCCGAATTAGCTCCAGGTTCTTTTTTTCCGATTCTTCCACCAGGTGGGTATGGTCGAGCAGGCGCTGAATGCTGTTGTTGTGTTCGATCATCTTCTCCTGCGCCATCCTGAGCTGGAAAAGATAGTCGTGGGCGTGATCGGGCTGCGCCTCTTCCGATTGCCCGGCTTCCTCTTGTTCGGGAACCTCGGCGGGCGCCAGCTTGATCTCTACTTCTTCCAGCTGTGCACGGACGATATCCAGCTCATGCCGCACTTCTTCCAATTCCTTACGACTTTCCTCCAGCTCGATGGTCAGGATCTGTTCGGTCTCCTGCGACTGCGAAAGACGCTCCCGCAGCTGCTGCAAGGACCGTTCCTGCATGTCCATATCGTTATAGTATTTCAGCTTCCAGTTGTCATTGTCATTGATACCGGTAGGCTGCAAAGGCTCATTGATGCGAAGACTTTTTCTGGAACTCCAGAAGAAATGAATGGTAAATCCGAGAATAAGAGCCCCAAGCTCGCAGATGATGATGACAGGCAGACCCATCGTGAGCTCGAGCCCCAAGATTACGTTTAAGGTGTTTAAGGTGTTCATAATGGTTCGGAACAAATATTGACCAAACAGACTACTTTAAAAATTCATTATCGCTTTCCGGGAATTGATCGTGAACAACAATGTCGCTTTTCAAGGAATATTGAGAGAGAGGAAGCTGATAGGAACTACTGCGACAGTAGTCAGTGGTTGAACAAGGACTCAAATTACTATGCTTTGCCCAGATAAGCAAACATTTACCCAAATACTATGTAATCCTATAAAAATCAATCTTTTACCAAGGTTCCGACCTTTTCGCCGCGAACCACCCGCAGCAGGTTTCCGGGCTTGTTCATATCGAAGACGATAATGGGCAGCTGGTTTTCCATGCAAAGGGTAAAAGCCGTCATATCCATGACCCGCAGATTCCGCGTGATGCACTCCTGGAAGGTGATGGTCTCGAATTTTTCCGCGGTAGGAACCTTCTCGGGGTCGGCCGTATAGATCCCGTCAACCCGGGTTCCCTTGAGGATGACCTCGGCATTGATCTCGATAGCCCTGAGCGAACCCGCGGTATCCGTGGTGAAATAGGGATTACCGGTTCCCGCTCCGAAGATGACCACACGGCCCTTTTCCACGTGCCGGATGGCCCGGCGGCGGATGTAAGGCTCCGCGATCTGCTCCATCTTTATCGCGCTTTGCAGCCGGGTATAGACGCCTATTTTCTCCAGTCCTGCCTGCACTGCCATCCCATTGATCACTGTGGCCAACATCCCCATATAGTCACCATGTGCCCGTTCGATACCGGTTTCGGCCTCGTTCATACCCCGGTAGATATTGCCGCCGCCGATGACGACCGCGACCTGAACCCCCAATTCTACGATGCTTTTGATGTCCTTGGCGTATTGAGCGATAACCGCATTGTCAAAACCAAAACTCTTGTCCCCCATCAGGGCTTCTCCGGATAATTTGAGTAGAATTCGCTTATACTTCGGGATCATGGTCGGAAATTGTTGGGCGAAGGTAAAAAAAAACAGGTGGTTTGACCACCTGTTTTTTTTTGAGTTTATCCTAACTGGACTCTTTTGAACTGAGTTACCTTGGCCGAAGCGTCGACACCCTTGAGATAATCACCTACCGTCTTGGAGGCGTCCTTGACGAAAGCCTGTGCGGTGAGAGTATTCTCTTTGAAGAAGGCATTGAGTTTCCCAACGGCGATCTTGTCGATCATCTCGTCGGTCTTGCCGGCCATCTTGGGATCGTTCTTGATCTGCTCGGTCACGATCGCTTTCTCCCGGACTACGACGTCCGCGGGAACGGAGTCGGGGTCAACGGCCACGGGATTCATCGCGGCGATCTGCATGGCGATATCCTTACCGGCTTCGAGTACAGCCGGAGAGTTCTTGGACAGGCCAACCAGTACGCCCATGCGGTAAGCGCCATGAATATAAGCGGCTACACCTTCGGCATCGATCCGCTCAAAACGCGCGAGCTGGATCTTCTCACCGATGCGGGCTACCTGGTCGTTGATCTTGTCGGACACTGTGACGCCATCCAGCTGAGCGGCGAGTAGTTCCTCCAGGGTCTTGATATTATTCTTGACAGCAATAGCCGCGATGCTTTGTGCAAAAGCAACGAAATCTGCATTTTTTGCCACGAAATCCGTCTCACAAGCCAATGTCACGATATAACCGGTTTTGTTGTCAGCCGTGGTGGTGGCGATGATCACGCCTTCCTTGGCTTCCCGGTCGCTGCGCAGGGCGGCTACTTTCTGGCCTTTCTTACGCAGGTAATCGATCGCTTTTTCGAAATCTCCGTCGCTTTCCACAAGCGCTTTCCGGCAATCCATCATTCCGGCGCCGGTCGTCTGGCGCAGCTTATTGATATCTGCTGCTGTTATAGTTGCAGTTGACATATTCCTTAAGTTTAATAAATGATCAATGTCTTAGGCGAGCCTTTCCCTTTCCTTTAGCGGGCACCTGTGCGACGCGGACCACTATTGGGTACCCGGCGCTTAGGCTGGCTGGTTCCTTTGACTTTTTCGCCACGGCCGCGGGATGCTTCGCTTTCTGCTTCGGCCTGGAGACGAGCGGCTTTCCGTTCGTTCTCGTCGGTACCTGCATCTTCTACATCCTCTTCCTTAGCGGCTTGTCTTTCAGCCAGACCTTCGGCAATGGCTGCCGTGACATAATTCACGATGATGGCGATGGACTTGGTGGCGTCGTCATTGGCAGGGATGGCGAAATCTACCTTGTTGGGGTCGCAATTGGTGTCGACCATACCGAACGTGGTGATACCCAAACGCTTTGCCTCTGCGAGCGCGATATGTTCGTGACCGATGTCGACGATGAACAAGGCGGCGGGGACACGGCCCAGCTGGGCGATACCACCCAGTACCTTCTCTTTCTTGTCCTTCTCACGGGTCAGCGTAAGCCTTTCCTTTTTGGTGATGCTGTCGAACGTACCGTCATTCAACATCTTTTCGATGCTTTGCATCTGCTTGACGCTCTTGCGAACCGTGTTGAAATTGGTGAGCATACCACCCAGCCAGCGTTCCGTTACGAACGGCATATTGACCTTACGAGCGCTCTCGGTGACGATCTCTTTTGCCTGTTTCTTGGTGCCGACGAACATCACCTTCTTACCGCTCTTGGCAATCTGCTTCAACGCAGCAGCCGCTTCCTGCAAGCTCTCGGTGGTCTTGTTCAGATCGATGATATGGATACCTTTCTTCTCGGCGAAGATATAAGGCAGCATCTTGGGGTTCCACTTCTTACGCAGGTGACCGAAATGTACACCGGCTTCGAGGAGTTGCTGTTGTAATGAAGTGTTATTTTCCATTGTATTTTATTATAATAGTAGTTATGAAGATTAACGTTTGCTGAACTGGTAGCTCCTTCTGGCTTTCTTACGGCCGGGTTTCTTCCGTTCTACGGAGCGAGGGTCGCGACGCAGAAGGCCCGCGGCTTTAAGCGCGGGACGGAATTCGGCATTGACTTCCAGCAGGGCACGTGCGATGCCCAGCTTGGCAGCCTCGGCCTGCCCCTTCATCCCACCGCCGGCAGCGTTGATCTTCACATCATATTTATCCAGCCCATCGACCGTTTTCATCGGCAGCTCGACCTGGTTCTGCAGGTAAACCAGCTGGAAATATTGTTTATAGTCTTTATCATTGATCGTGATCTTGCCTTCACCGCGGCTGAGGAACACACGGGTTACAGCCTCTTTACGACGACCAACTGCGTTTTTTTGCTTTTCCATTTATCAGAAAAATTAGAAGGTTAAAGTTTTGGGTTGCTGCGCAGTGTGCGGATGCTGATCACCGGCATAGACAAATAACTTCTTGTACATCTTACGGCCCAGGCGATTTTTAGGCAGCATGCCCTTGACCGCTCTTTCGATCACGGCATCGGGACGGCGACGGAGAAGGTTCTTCGCGATCTCTTCCTTCTTACCACCCGGGTAACCGGAGAAGTTGATGTAGATCTTGTCTTCTAATTTGTTGCCCGTAAAGACAACCTTGTCCGCATTGATAACTACGATGAAATCGCCGCAATCCACGTGCGGAGTGTAGTAGGGCTTGTTTTTGCCACGCAGGATCGCTGCAATCTTGGAACACATACGACCTACGGTTTGATTAGTACCGTCCACAACATACCAGTCGCGTTTAACGGTAGCCTCGTTCGCATGTTTGGTGGTGAAATGTAATTTGCTCATTTTCCTTGTTTTTTACATGAAGCCGTCGCTATCCCAACGGCACTAAATGTTTATCCTTTTGCCAAACGGGCACAAGCCCGCTTTTGAAAGGAGTGCAAAGGTACTTTTAAATAGGTTCATGTTCCAAGAAAAAAGAGGCCTTTTTTTCGAAGCGCTTTCATAAGACATTGATTTACAATAAAATTTTTGCACGGATCAAAAACCCCCAAAAAGAAACTTCAGGTGCTCTATGAAGAGATCGACCGGATATCGGCCGGCCGAGAACATCTTCCGTCCAAAGATCAGTTGAATCTGGTTTCGCTCCAGGTATTCCAGGAGCAATTAGAGAAAGAGATTCTGGCCTACGATCTTTTAAAGAGCAAGACACCCCCTTTGCTCGAAGAACGAAGCATCGATGAACTCCCGAATTTATTAATAGAATTCAAAATATTATCAGGCCTGACTCAAAAGGAGTTCTCGCAGAAGATCGGTATGAAAGAACAACAATTGCAACGTTACGAGGCAGATAATTTCAACGGCATTTCTTTTAAGAATCTCGTGAAACTCCTGCATGCCATTGGGCTCGAGATCACCGTAAAAGGGACCGTTTCCGGCGACAAGCAATCCGTTGCCTGACCGTACCGTACGCGCCATGGCAGCGACGGCAGGCCACTAAAAATCCGCAAAGGACTCAAAATATTGCCGCCGATCGATATCTTCACAAAAAGAATAGCATGTCCACCCACATCCTGGCCCTGGGCCGCAGCACCTTCGGCAATCCCGCCAATAAAGGCAACCTCCCGACCCTCGAAGAAGCGCAATCCCTGCTGGCGGAATGGGTGCCCAACGAACGTCTCCAGCTCCATATGAAACAAGTGGGTGCCGTGATGAAAGCCTGGTCCCTCGAACGCGAAGGCGCCGATGAAATCACCGCGCGCAAATGGGAACTGGCAGGCCTGCTGCATGATGCGGACTGGGAGAAATACCCGGAAGCGCATTGCCGGGTCATCATCGAAAAACTGGAAGAAATGAACGTCGACCCCGACGTCATCCACACCATCGCTTCCCACGGCCCCAAATATTTCGGCGTAGAACCCGAAACGAAGATGGATAAGATGATCTATGTATTCGACGAACTCTCCGGTTTCATCCACGCCGCAGCCCTGATCCGTCCGACCCGCTACGAAGGCATGGACGTCAAAAGCATCCTCAAAAAGCTAAAGACGCCATCCTTTGCCGCCCAGGTCAGCCGCGACGATATCAACGACGCCCTTAGCCGGATCGATACCCCGCTGGAAGAGATCATCCAGTTCATCATCGATCATCAAAAAGATGTTCAGTAGCAAGAGGTTAAAAATCAATGCCAAACCACTTCTTTCTTTCCTTTTTCTGGTATTTGTCGTAGCTGAATTTATACAGCTTTCCCGGCCGGTGGGGAACGTCGGTTTCGAGCTCACCGGTGTCTTCCAGCAGGTCCATGGAAAAAAATTTCTTCCGGAAATTGCGCCGGTCGAGCTTGACATCCAGGATGGCTTCATAGAGATTTTGCAATTCCCGGAGGGAGAATTTCTTCGGCAGGAGGCTAAAACCAAGGGGGTGTTCCTGTATCCTTTTTTGCAGCCATCCATAGCATACATCGAGTATCTCGCGGTGGTCGAAGGCCATATCCGTGAGCGTCGTCACCCGGTGCCAGTGCAGCTCGTTGTCCAGGATCTTTAGCTGATGGTGTTCGATATTGATCAGTGAGCAATAAGCGATGGTGACGACGCGCGCAGCGGGGTGCCGGCCTACTTTCCCGAATGCTTTTACCTGTTCGAGATACACATCGTCCATCCCTGTACGCTCGCGCAGGATACGATAAGCGGCTTCATCCAGGTCTTCATGGTTACTCACGAGATCGCCAAGCAGCGACCACCTGTTCTCATATTTTTCAAAGTCCGATTTTATCAGCAGGACTTTTAGCTCGTTGTCATCAAAACCAAAGATCACGCAGTCTACGGAAATGCCGATGATCCCATCGTTCTCCAGCTCTTTTAGGATCATCTTGATATTTTTCTGACCGGCGGCAGCTATGTCCGTGGCTGACGGACCATCGTTAGGTATAATTTCAGGATTCATTCAAGTACTAAGTTAGGCATTTACTTAACTTTATGCCACAAATTGATCTATGTATTCCGCCGACCAGATACAGCACCTGCAAAAACTCACGACCTCGCTGCTTTCCACCGTCAAACAACACCCGCCTGAAAAAGGGCAGCTGGAAGAGCTGCGGGACGTGCTGCGTTTCCATGAGTACCGGTATGCCATCCTCAACGACCCCCTGATCTCGGATTTTGAATACGATACTTTATACAAAGCGCTGGAAAAAGTGGAAGCGGAACACCCGGAGCTGGCGACCCCCGACTCCCCTACCCAACGCGTGGCCAGCGGGCTGACCAGGGAATTCCCGAATGTACAGCATCTTGTGCCCATGTTGTCCCTGGAGAACTCCTATAATGAGGACGATCTGGTTGATTGGGACCGCAAGGCCCGCGAACTCACGGGGCTGGAGGAATTGGAATATTGTATCGAACCGAAATTCGACGGGGCCAGCATCTCGCTGATCTATGAGAACGACCGGCTGTTGAGAGGCGTTACCCGCGGGGATGGCGTCGCGGGCGACGAGATCACGACCAATATCCGGCAGATCCGGAGCGTCCCCCTTTCCGCCGCCTTTTCCCGGTACGGGATCCAGCTCATCGAGATCCGGGGCGAGGTCCTGCTGAACAAACAAAACTTTTCAAAATACAATGATGCGCTGGCCGAACAGGGGCTTCCGCCGCTCGCCAATCCCCGGAATGCGGCAGCAGGCTCGCTGCGCATAAAAGATTCCCGGGAAGTACGCCGCCGCAACCTGGAAGCCTTTTTGTACCATGTGAGCTATTTTACCAACAACACTTCCGACAGGCCCATCGACCCGGCGTTGACGACCCATAGCGGTTCCCTGCAAATGTTATGGGATCTGGGGTTCCGGAGCCCCCAGAAGGAAAAACGCATCGTGAAAGGGATCCGGGCGGTGATCGACTACTGCCATGAATACGAACAACAGCGGGATGACCTGCCCTATGAGATAGACGGGATGGTCATCAAAGTCAATTCGATCGCCCTGCAGGATAAGATGGGGATGACTACCCACCACCCCCGCTGGGCCATCGCCTTCAAATTCCAGGCCCGCCAGGCTACCAGCATCCTACGGAAAGTAGAATTCCAGGTGGGTAGAACGGGCAGCATCACCCCCGTAGCCAAGATCGATCCCGTTCCCCTGGGCGGCGTCACGGTGGGCTCGATCTCCCTGTTCAATGAAGACGTGGTCCGGGAAAAAGATGTCCGGATCGGCGACCATGTGCTCATCGAGCGTGCCGGTGACGTGATCCCCCAAATCGTAAAATCGCTCACCGATCTGCGCACCGGCCAGGAGCAACCCATCATATTCCCCACCCATTGCCCGGTGTGCAAACATCCCCTGGAAAAACCGGAGGGCGAGGCCGTATGGCGGTGCGTCAACCCGGCCTGCCCCGCCCAGGTGGTAGAACGGATCATCCATTTCGCCAGCAAAGACGCCATGGATATCCGCAGCTTCGGCGACGCCAATGTCCGGAAATTCTACGAGCTCGGTTTTCTCAAGGATATCCCCGGTATCTACCGTTTGCCGTATGATAAGATCAGGACGCTGGAAGGCTTCGGGGAAAAAAGCGTCGCCAACCTGCAGACGGCCATCGAAAACTCCCGTCTTCAACCGCTGCACCGGCTTATCTTCGGTCTCGGCATCCGTTATGTCGGTGAGACTACGGCAAAAACATTGGCCACATCCGTGAACGACCTGCGGGATTTCACCGGCTATTCCCTGGAAGACCTTCAAAATCTGGAAGATGTGGGACCCAAGGTGGCGTCGAGCGTCCACGCCTTTTTTCACAATAGCGATAACCTGCACCTGCTGAACGACCTGGAGACCCTGGGGCTCAATCTGAAAAGCCTTAAATCCACCAATGAAAAACAAGACAACCTGAATGGGCAAACGTTCTTATTCACCGGTACCCTTACGCGGTTAAAACGATCGGCGGCCGAAGAAGCGGTCGAAGCTAACGGTGGAAAACTACTGAGCGGTGTCAGCAGTAAGCTGAACTACCTGGTAACAGGGGAGGATGCCGGCAGCAAACTGGAAAAAGCCAAAAAAATACCGTCTATCCAAATACTCACGGAAGACGAGTTTATAAAGCTCCTTTCAATCGTCTAAACATATAATATTATTTTCTTACGTTACTGGTAAATCGAAATTCTTTTTCGTAACTTTAAGAAAATTGATAGGCATGATTAGAAAACTCACCGGCGAAGTGTGGAAACCATTGCAGTTTCCCGGCTGGAAACAACTCCGAAAAAAATACGCACTTTCTTCTCTGGGTCGCGTTGCCAGCTACTCGGAAGATGTGCAAGCCGACGGCAAATTGCTGAACGGCAGCCTCACGACCGGTTACAAGACCCTTAATCTTCACCGGCCTGGCAACAATGGTACCCTTTACATCCATCGGGAGATCGCTCGCCTCTTCCTGGGCAAGGCATCGCCGAAACACAAGTATGTGATCCACGTCAATCACAACAAATTGGACAATGCCTCCAGGAATTTGAAATGGGCCACCCTGGAAGAGATGATCGACCATCAACAAAAAAGCCCCGCCAAGATCGCGTACAAAAAAGTACAGGCTAACAGGACCGTGGGTCTTAAGCTCACCGCTTCCCAGGTAAAGACCATTAAGAAAACGCTGTCAAGCAGAAACCGTCAACTCACGATCAAGAAACTGGCCGAAAAATACAACGTCAGTGAAATGACGATGTATCGCATCAAAAGCGGCGAGAACTGGGGTAGGATCAAATAGAAGAAGTCACTATCATTATGCTGCAAGTCTCAACGCTTAAGTTTTTAAAGGATCTCAAGAAGAACAACAACAAACCCTGGTTCGAAAAAAACAAAGACCTATATCTCGGTGCAAAAGAGGACATAGAACATTTAGTCGAGCAGGTGATCGAAGGATTTGGAAAGATCGATCCCGAAATTGCCGCCCTGCTGCCCAAAGATTGTACCTATCGTATTTACCGCGATGTCCGCTTCTCCAAGGACAAAACACCATACAAGACCAATATGGGTGCTTACTTGAATAAGGGGGGCAAGAAAACGCCCACCGCAGGGTATTACATGCATTTCGAGTCGGGCCGGAATATGGCGGGAGGCGGTCTTTGGATGCCGCTGGCTCCGGAACTGAACAAGGTCCGCCAGGAGATAGATTATAGCCTCACCGAATGGAATACTATCCTCAGGGCCCGGGCATTCAAAAAAAACTTCCCCGAAGGCCTGGAACAAGAAGACCTGCTCTCGAGACCACCCAAAGGCTATGGGGAAGACAATCCTGCGATCGAGCACCTCAAATTGAAAAGCTTTATCGTGACCAGGCCGTTCACCGATGCCGAAGTCCAATCCAAATCCTTTCTCAAGGAACTGTTAAAGACCTTCGAATCGATGAAAGACTTCGTCTATTTCCTGAACCGCGCCCTGGAATAAGCTACGATTACACCAGCCCTCTACCGGCCAGGTACTCCGCGATCTGTATCGCATTGGTTGCGGCACCTTTCCTCAGGTTATCGCTTACCACCCACATGTTCAGTGTCTTTGCCTGTGTCTCATCCCGTCGCAACCTTCCTACGAATACTTCGTCCCGTTCCTGCGCGTCCTTCGGCATCGGGTATTGCTGCGTGGCGGGATCATCGACGACCACCACACCCGGCGCCTTGCTGAGCAGGGCCCGCACTTCGGCCAGATCGAACTCGTTCTCGAATTCTACGTTGACGGCTTCGCTATGTCCGCCCATCACGGGGATGCGTACCGTCGTAGCCGTTACCCGGATGGTGTCGTCACGCATGATCTTTTTGGTCTCATTGACCATCTTCATCTCTTCCTTGGTATAACCATTGTCCAGGAACACGTCGATCTGCGGGATGGCATTGAGATCGATGGGGTACTTGTACGCCATCTCACCGCTGATGCCTTTCCGCTCGTTCATCAGCTGCGTCACGGCCTTGACACCGGTTCCGGTGACACTCTGATACGTGGAGACCACGATCCGTTTAACCTTGTATTTTTTATGCAAAGGATTGAGCGCTACCACCAGCTGGATGGTCGAGCAATTGGGATTGGCGATGATCTTGTCTTCCGCGGTGAGCACATCGGCATTCAGCTCGGGAACGACTAACCGCTTGGTGGGGTCCATCCGCCAGGCCGAAGAATTGTCCACTACCGTGGTACCCGCCGCCGCAAATTTGGGCGCCCATTCCAGCGAAGTGCTCCCGCCGGCGGAAAACAAGGCCAGGTCAGGCTTTGCGGCAATCGCATCATCGGCGCTCACAATGGTATATTTCTTACCCTTGAACTCCAGCTGTTTCCCGACAGATCTTTCTGAAGCTACCGGAAGCAATTCCGTGACAGGAAAATTCCTTTCTGCCAGTACCTGTAACATTTTTGTGCCCACCAGCCCGGTGGCGCCGACGACTGCAACTTTCATTGTTGATATATTTAAAATTAAAAAGCCTCCCCGCTTTTCTCTTTCGATTCGCGGGAAGGCTATGATTATCTTGGCATACAAAACGATCAGACCCTTTCCCGCTGCGGGAAGCCCTTCTTGACCATCTTTGTATGTTTCATTACTTTCATTGCGGACCAAAAATAGCACCGAAAGAAAAAAAATCCAAATTTTTGTTTTAGATCAGCTCTATATCGAAGTTGACCAGGTCGACGAACTGCCTGATGCGGGCATCGATGTCGGCGCGTGTGATCTCCTTCAACCGCGTAGGACCGAATTTCTCTACACAAAAGGACGCCATGGCCGAACCCACGATGATCGCTGTTTTCATGTTCTCAAAAGAGATATCCCGGGTATGGGCGAGATGGCCGATAAACCCGCCGGCAAACGTGTCTCCGGCCCCGGTAGGATCGAAGACCTCCTCCAACGGCAACGCGGGTGCAACAAACACCTGGTCGCCATGGAAAAGCAATGCCCCATGCTCACCCTTCTTAATGATCAGGAATGGGGGGCCCATCTTCATAATGGCCCGGGCCGCCTTGACCAATGAGAACTCCCCGCTGAGCTGACGCGCTTCACTATCATTCACCAGCAGCACATCGACCATGGTCAGCAGCTTTTTGAGATCGTCCAATGCGGTGTCCATCCAGAAATTCATCGTATCCATCGCGATCAGCCGCGGCCGCTGTTTCAACTGCTGCACTACGCTGATCTGCAGGCTGGGATTGACATTGCCCAGCATCAGGAATTCGCTGCCCTGATAGCTCGCGGGGATCACGGGGTTGAAGTCCAGCAGGACATTCAGGTCGGTGACCAGGGTATCCCGGGTATTCATGTCCATATGATACTTCCCGCTCCAGAAAAAGGATTTCTTGTCTTTTTTGATCTCTACCCCTTCCAGGTTGACTCCCCGTTTGGCAAGCTCGTCCATCTCTTCCCTGGCGAAATCATACCCGACAATGGAGACCTGGTTAATGGGTTTGACAAAATTGCTGGCGGCATAGGCGGCATAGGTGGCCGCACCCCCTACGATCCAATCTGTTTTTCCGAAAGGCGTTTCTATGGCGTCATAAGCCATGGATCCCACTACAATTAAAGACATGAATTATAATTTCGATTTGAGTTAATGATTTTCCAGCGGAAAATCGGAATCCGAAGCGGATTTGGCCTGCAATCTACACAATTCCCGCCCTAACAGACGTTAGTTCTTATTATATTTGTGGTACACAGGCCACCGTAGGCGGCCCGTCCGCAAGGACAGACATTATACCATGGCTAAAATTCAAAGCAAGCGGAACAGCACCAAAAAAGAGGTGATCATCGAAAAGGCTTCTAAGCTCTTCAGGGAAAAGGGCTTCGGAGCCGCCTCGATGCGGGATCTCGCCGAACATGTGGGAGTGGAGGCAGCCAGCCTGTACAATCACATCTCATCGAAATCGGAGATCCTCCAAACCATTTGTTTCAAGGTTGCCAACGAATTCATCACCAATCTCGAAGCCATCGAGTCGAGCAGCCAAAATACCCTGAAAAAAATGGAAACGATCATCCGGCTGCATATCCGGATGATGCTGGACCAGTATGAATATGTCTATATTTCCGACCACGAATGGCGTCATCTGCCTGAACCCTACCTGTCCAACTTTCTCAACCAACGGCGCAGCTACCGCAAACGGCTGGCCGATATCATCGAAGAAGGCACGGCGAAAGGAGAGATTAAAGCCATCGATCCCTATACCGCAGTACTGGTGATCCTCTCCGCCATCAGCGGTATCGATTCCTGGCAACGGTCCAGAAAAAGCACCACGGCCGAGGCCCTGGAATCGAATATGGTTAAATACCTGATAGAAGGATTGAAGCGATAACCCACTCACCATGTCGACCCATTTTGTATCCTTGACCATTGAAGATGTCCGCCGGGAAACCGCCGATTGCGTGTCCATCGCCTTTGCCATCCCCCCCGAATGGCAGCCGGTCTTCCGCTTCAACCAGGGACAGAACATCACCGTCCGGACCACGATCGGCGGGACCGAGATCCGGCGATCCTACTCCATTTGCAGCAGCCCCCTCGACAAGGAGCTGCGCATCGCCGTGAAAAAAGTCGCCGGCGGTCTGTTTTCTACCTTTGCGAACGAACAATTACAACCCGGACAAACATTGGAGGTGTTGCCGCCAACCGGGAAATTCTATACAGAGCTAAAACCCGGCAACCGCAAACGCTATCTTGCCTTTGTCGCCGGCAGCGGTATCACCCCCATCCTATCCCTGATCAAAACCACGCTGGCCATCGAATCCGGAAGCCATTTTACCCTGGTATTCGGCAACCGACACCGGCTGTCGATCATCTTCCGGGAAGAACTGGAGGCGCTGAAAAATCGCTATCTGGATCGGCTTTCCCTACACCATATCCTTAGTCGCGAGGAAATGGATATCCCGCTTTACCAGGGACGGATCGACACGCAAAAATGCGAAGATCTCAGCTCCCGGCTGATCGACCTTTCTTCCATGGATGAGATCTTTCTCTGCGGCCCCGGAGAGATGATCTTTTCGTTAAGAGACTGGCTGGAGAAAAAAGGAATAGAGAAAAAAAAGATCCATTTCGAGCTTTTTCATCCGCTGGATAGCGGCACGGCCGTCCCACCGGCGCAACAAAAAATGGAGAAGACCGTGACCACCGGCGCCGAAGACAGGATCAGCCTGGTCACAGTCCGGCTGGATGGGATCAACCATAACTTCAACCTGTCTTACGATGGGGAATCGGTGTTGGATGCCGCCTTGTTCCAGGGCGCCGATCTGCCCTTCGCCTGCAAAGGGGGTGTCTGCTGCACCTGCCGGGCCCGGCTGGTCGAAGGGCAGGTGGAAATGGACCTGAACTATGCGTTGGAGGCCGACGAGCTCGCCGCAGGCTTTATCCTCACCTGTCAAAGCCACCCGCGCTCGAAAAAAGTGATCATCGATTTCGATTCGAAATAGCTGTTTGCCCTGGCGGACTAGCCGCCAGTTCCCAAAAAGGTATACGGCAGATAAGGATTGCCCGAGATACTATACACGATATTGACGATCAGCAATCCGACGACAAACCGGATGATGATGAGGATGATCGCGCTGCTGATGGTGAAGGCGATCCGCTGGTCATCCGGCATCCGCTTCATAACGGGGATGCCAAGATAGAACAGGTATACGCTGTACAATCCCAATACGACCAACTCCTGCAATCCCGGTAAAAGATAAAATATGCCCGCCAGCCACGCCGGCGTATAAGCATAGGCTACCAGTTGCGCCGAATGGGCCAGCTCCCTTCGCGCCCCGAAGGCCGGCGCCATCCGGTCGACTAACCAGGTTCCCAGCCAATATACGCAGAAGGAGGTGATCAAACTGTCGATAGCCATGGCGGTTCCCCAATACAATCCGCTAACCCGGAATAAAAGCCCGTCGGCGCCGACAAAGCCATACCCGATAAAGCTGGCCACCGCCGGGATCAGTGCCATAGGAAGCACATAGCCGACGAGAATGGATCCCATCGTAGCCTTTTCCTCCCCGATGGATCGCCATTCGGCCGCAGGACGGAAAAGCATTTGTCTTACCCGGGCAGCTATCGACATATTTATAATATTAAATATGCGGAAAGGTAAAAAAAAGAGGCCTTTAGGGCCTCTCTTTTTTTTCGCTGCGATTATTCTTAGTAACTATTCTCAATACCCCGTGTTCTGGCTCAGGTTGACATCGAGATCCCGCTCACTCTGCGGAACAGGCCAAACAAGCTTATTGGTGGTCAATGCATAGTTCAACGGGTTCCCGTTAGGATCGACCTGGCCGGCCATGAGAGTGATCGTATACTGCGATCCCGCGCGCAGCAGGTCCAGCCAACGCCAGCCTTCCAGCGCCAGTTCGAGGCGGCGTTCGTTAAGGACTGCCGCGGCGACGTCCGTTTGCGTGGTAGCAGTGGTCGCCGGCAGGTTCACCCGCGCCCGGATCTGGTTGATCAGGGGGATCGCCTGCGCCGTCGCACCGGTTTGGTTCAATGCTTCGGCTTTTAACAGGATGATATCCGCCAGCCGGATCAGGATCTCATTGTCCGGGCTGTTGAAGCCGCCGGGTTGTTTCCACTTATAGGAAAATGGAACCGGAAATTTGGTATACGGAGGCGGAATAGCGCCATTGGTATCGGCCGCTACGGTCCAGTAGACCGACGCATTCTCCCGCACGGTATCATGCTGCGACTGATAGTCCGCGATCAGGTTGTTGGTGGGGACGCTGAACTTGGCCCAGGTATCGCCGGTGAGCGAATACGGCAGCAACAGCTCGGGCCCGTAATTGGTCGTATTTGCCACCGTGCTATGCTGGATCTCGAAAAGGGATTCGTTGGTATTCTTATGATTGCCATCGAACAGATCGGCATAATTGGGCACCAGCGAATAATAGGAGTTCGCCAGCACCTTGTTACACCAGATCAGGCAGGAATCGTATTTAAGCTGCTGCGCGTAGACCTTGGCGAGAAGGGCATCCGCGGAACCCTGTAATGCCCTCCCGGTGTTGGGGTTGCTGCCAGAAGCCGGCAACAACGAAGAATCGGCGGAGATCAGATCCTGCTCGATCTGTATCCACACCTGCGCAGCCGGCGTACGTGCCGGATAAAGCGCGGAGCCCGTGGCATTGTTGGTCAGGACCAGGGGTACATCACCCCAGGTGGTCACGAGATAAAAATAATGCAGCGCCCGCAGGAATTTCGCCTCCGCGAGGATCTGCTGTTTGCGGGTAGTGCCGCTCCAGGACGGATCGGTAATGCCCGGCACATTGTCCAGCACGGCATTGGCATTGACAACTCCGTCATACAGCCCCTGCCAGTCGCGGGTGACGTTCCCATTGAGCGCGTTTAGCTGGAAATTGTCGATGGCGAAATTGTCGGGGTTGTTCCCACCCGCATAACAGTTGTCGGCCTGTACATCGCCATTGGTCATGTAATCCCAGATATAGAATTGCTGGTAAAGGCTATTGTATGCCCCGGTGAGCCCGGCTTCGGCATCAGTGGCCGTTTTCCAGAAATTACCGGTGGTGAGACTCGAGATCGGGGCTTTGCTGATCTCTTTATTGCATGCCGCGCCGAACAGCCCCGATGCAAATAATAAAAGGATGAATAGTTTATGATTGCTTCGCATGTTCTTTTCTGTTTTAGAGTTCTACGTTGAAACCGATGATATAGGTGCGTGCCTGCGGGTAGGTACCGTAGTCGATGCCCAAAGACGAAGGTGTGGTGCCCTGCTGGTTGACCTCGGGATTATACCCTTTGTATTGGGTGATCGTAAACAGGTTCTGTGCCGTGACATAGACGCGTATGCTATTCACACCGATATGCGTCAGCCCATCTGTCGTGAGTCGATAGCTGAGCGTAGCCGCTTTTAACCGGAAGAACGCCCCGCTTTCTATGAACCGGGAAGAGATGCTGGAGTTGGGCTGGGAATTGGTAGCTCCCGGATCACCAAAGATGGCCTTGGGGATATCCGTGACATCGCCCGGCTTTTCCCAGCGATGCAGTACGGTGGTGGAAGCATTGTTCGCGGAAGACATGCCTTCCGTCTCGATGCGGGTAGCATCGAAGATTTTATTGCCATGCACGCCATCGAACAGCAGATCGAGCCCGAAACCTTTGTAGGTCACGGTGTTTACGTAACTATATATCAGCGTAGGCAGACCGCTTCCGAGATAGGTGCGGTCATTGTTGGGATCGATGACCCCATCGTGGTTGAGATCCTGGAATTTCTCGTTGCCGGTGGCCGGGTCGACGCCAAGGGCCTTATACCCCCAGAAAGCTCCCAGCGGCAGACCGTTCTTGACCACGGAAACATACTGATTGGTGCCGCCGCCGCCATACTCGATCCCGCCATAGTAGAATACGGCGCCGCTATCGAGACCCGAGATGCGGTTTTTATTAAAGGCGACGTTCAGCGTACCGGTCCAGTTGAAATCTTTGGTCTTGAGGATATCCCCGATAAGGCTGAACTCCTCACCCCTGTTCCTGTCGATGCCCGGCAGATTGACGATAACCTGGTTATCGTTGTTACCGCTGGTGGCAGGCAAGGTCTGCGGGAAGATCAGGTTTGTCGCCCGTTTGTCATAGTAGTCGGCGGTAAGGGTCAGCCGGCCTCTGAAAACAGTGACATCGAAACCCAGGTTCAGCTGTTTTCCCGCTTCCCATTTGAGTTTGGGATTGCCTATGGGGCTGCCTACCGAAACCCCGGGGCTGGGGTTACCGCCGTAGATATAGGGCGATCCGGGAGTCAGGTTGGTGTAGGACGGATAGTCAGTTACCGTTGTCGCAGGCAGATTGCCCGTTTCGCCCCACCCTGCCCGGACCTTAAGATCCTCGATCCAGCTCACATTCTGCATGAAGTCCTCTTTGGACAGGCGCCAGCCGCCGGAGAAGGCGGGGAAATAACCGTATTTATTGTCGACGCCCACCCGTGAAGACCCGTCTGCACGAACGGATGCTGTCAAAAGGTATTTATCCCGGTAAGCATATTGGGCACGGCCTATGTAGGACAATACCGCCCAATCCGTTTGAAAGCTGTAAGTGGTTTGGTTGGACGTACCGGCATTGAGCGTTGGCACATCCCCCGTCGCAAAGCCCCGGACAGTCTGGGCGTTGTTATAGTATTTCTCGTTCTGCAGTTCATTGACGAGCGTCACATTAAGCGAGTGGTCCCCGAAATGTCTGTCCCAGGTCAGCTGTTGATCAAGGGTATAACGCAATACTTCCTGCGTAGTATTGTTGGCCTGGCCCTGAATCGAAATGCCATAGGCATTGTTGAAGGGGTTCAGGAAATAGTTATAGTTGTACTGCTCCAGCGAAACGCCGGCCTGCGACCGGAATTTAAGATCGAAGGGCAGCTTGATCTCGAGATGCAGATCGCCCAGCAGGTTGTTGGTGGCCGTGGAGTTGGTGTTGTCGTAGATATTACCCACGGGGTTGTTCGTGCCGTCGAAATTGGCTTCATAGACACCCGCCGCATTCTTCACCGGTACGATGGGCGGTACGGTCAGCGCTGCGAGTACGGTACCGCCGTGCTGGGCCGAGGAATTGTCCGGAATGGTGGTGGTGTACGTGCGGTTATAGGAAACATGCGAACCCACGCTGAGCCAGTTGTTCATACTTTGATCCAGCTTGAAGTTCACCGAGTACCTTTTGAAATTCGAGGTGTGGATGATCCCATCCTGGTTCAGGTAACCCATACCCAGGAACCAGGTACCCTTTTGCGACCCACCCGAGAAATTGGCATTGGCGCTGGTCTGCATGGCCGTATGATAAACCAGGTCCTGCCAGTTGCTGTTGCCGGTGTAGCCGGAGAGATTCGGCGGGGTCTGACCGGCATTGGTATACTCTTCGTTGATCAGAGCCACGTATTGCTGGCCGTTTAGCACGGGCAGCTTCTTGGTGATCTGCTGCATCCCGGTATAGGCGTTGACCTCGGTACGGGTCTTGCCTTTGGAGCCCGACTTGGTGGTGATGAGGACGACCCCATTGCTGCTGCCCACGGAACCATAGATACCGGCGGCGGCCGCGTCTTTGAGTACGCTCACGGACTCGATGTCATTGGGATCGAGCGTTTTGGTGTCCTGTGACAATACCCCGTCGATCACATAGAGCGGCTCGGCGTTGCTGGGTGAGCCCAGACCGCGGACGCGGATGGTAAAGGTCGTGCCCGGCGCACCCGATGGCTGAAAGACCTGGACACCCGTAGCCTTGCCGGTTATAGCTTCCGAGGCGTCGATCACCGGCCGGGACGTGACATCCTTCACGCTGATGGTGGAAACGGCCCCGGTGATGTTCCCCCTGCGCTGGGTACCATACCCGATGACGACCACCTGGTCCAACGGCTTGTTGGATGCGGACAGGCTGACATTGACCATGTTCTGGCCGCCGACACCGACCTCTTTGGTCGTATAGCCGATATAGGAAAAAACAAGCGTGGAAGTGTCTTGCGCCGTTAGGACATATTCTCCTTTGTTGTCCGTGGTGGTGCCGATATCGGAGCCCTTTATCTGGACCGACACCCCCGGAAGCGGTTCGCCGGCATCCCCGGTGACCGTACCGGTAACGCGGATAGACTGACGTTGCTTCACGGACGACAATATCACGATCAAATTGTTATTCAACACCTTGAATGTGAGGTCGGTGTGATCGAACAAGGCCGTGAGTGCCTCCCGGATGTCGAGGTTCTGCCAGTTGACACTCACTTTGTTACGAAGAGACGGCAGATCGTAGTTGTAAAGAAAGCGGAATTCACCCTTCCTTTCGATCCTGGTTAATACTTTGGCAATATCAGTTTGTTGTGCATTCAACGTGACAGAACCCTGGGCGAGGCCGTCCGCCCTCGCCTGCAGAAGCCCCAGCACGATGAACAGCATTGAAAGCTTCATAATCACAACTAATTTAAAGAGCAATCGTAACCTCCCGCTCCCTATGGGGGGTTGCAAATTTTTCATATTTTTACCATTAAGGATTATTAAATGGGAAACCCGGACCGCCCTCCCAGTTGGTCATAAGGTTTCCGTTTCAGATCTCAACGGGGAATGCGCTAACATTTCCCGTTTTTTTCTTTTTTAAACTGTTTGGGGAAATACCCCAGTTAGCCGGTATTATTTTTTAGCATAGAGTTCTATCTCCTTTCCATTTATTTTATAAGTAAAATCCGCTGTGAGTTGCAGGTCCTTCAATGCCTCTTCGATCGTTTCGGTGGTGAATACGCCGCTAAAATGATAGTGATTGAGCTGTTCGTCACGGACAAGAATGTTGACATCATACCAACGATCCAACTCCGTCGCCAGCTCCTGAAAATTCTCCCCGTCAAAGACCAGCCGGTTGTACATCCAGCCTGTTTCCACTTTTTCACTGTCCGGTACATCGGTGCGGATATGATCTATAGCTATGCCCACAAAAGACCGATGATGAGCTTCGCCGGCCACATCGGGACGACGACCCGCCGTATCCGCGACGGAAAACTTGCTGAATACCAGTTTTTCATTCGGCTTGAGGATCACCTGCGCCGTGTTTGGATTTCCTTTGCGTCTGACCTCGATGGCCCCTTTCAATAAGGTGGCTTCCACCGTGGCATCCTGCGGATAGGACTTTACAGTGAAACTGGTACCCAGCACTTCGATATCGAGCGTGGCGGCATGGACAATAAACGGAAGCTCGGCATTCTTCGTGACCTCGAAATAGGCTTCTCCTTCCAGTCCTACCTCGCGGTTCCTGCTATTGAACTCCTTGTTATAACGCAGCTTACTATTGGAATTTAGCCACACATGGGTACCATCCGGAAGCAGCAAGCTGGTACGGGCGCCTGCCTTGGCCAGCACTTCTTCATTGGGGACAGAGCCGCCGATGGGAGAATAAGGTCCGGGACCGGCAATGAGATGATAAATGCCCCAGCTCAGACAAAAGAAAGCGGCAACGGCTGCGGCATAACCCCAGACCCGTCGAAATGACAACCGGCGCACGGAAACCGCTGCTTCCCCGCCAGCGTCAGATGCTTCAACGGCAGCCTCCGCCGCTTCAACCCCATCGGGCGGATCGACGATCCTGCGGAATTTCTTTTCCAGATCGGCCTCGTCATCGGTATGCCCCGCGAAAACAGAAGGCCGATCGATAAAATATGCGTGGAGAACCCCGAAAAGATATTGTTTATCGGGAGCCTGCTCGAGCAACTGACGCAATTCATCCGCTTCGGCCGGAGTAGCTTCGCCGGAAAGACGACGGGACATCAATACCCATATGCGGTTGTTTTGCGTCATATAGCAGGCGTTGGATGCTTTCGCATCTGTTGCATGTAAAGACAACAAAGAGAAACGTATCTACTAAAAGAAAGTTAAAAAATTTGTTGGACAATTTGCGGTTCTCCACTCAACAATTTGATTGTCAAGAAATATGACGGCCTGTTTTTTTTATTGGAAAATCGAATTCGGCGCCGATCGCCGCCGTGATCTTCTTCACGGCAATGGCCATCTGTGCATCGATGGTGTTCACGGAGATGTTGAGTATCCCGGCGATCTCCCTGTATTTTAAACCATCTTCGCGGACCAGTTTAAAGATCATCTTGCAACGGGGAGGCAAAGCCTTGACCGCGAGCTGGATCTTCTGCTGGATCTCAGCCGTGATCAGGATCTGCTCGGGTGTGCCGGCCGGACTTTCCATTCCGATATGAATATGATCGAACGGTTCGGTGATACTCTGACGGGCTTTTTGAGATAAATAGTTGAGCGAAGCGTTTTTTATTGCAGTGTACAGGTAAACCCGAATATTCACGATGGAACCGATGGTCTCCCGTTGTTGCCAGATGCGCACAAAAACGTCTTCCACGATCTCCTCTGCCGGTTCGCGGATCTTCACGAGTGCATAGGCAAACTGGTACAGGCGTTTGTAATAAAATACATAAACCTGGCGGAATGCCTCCGCATCCCCGGTAGCGATTCGTGCAAGCAACGCCGGCTCGCCGACATTGACGATTGTAGGGCCCTTCTCCATGTGTAACTGCGATCAGCAAAAATAAGACAACATAAGCTAACGTCTGTTAGCTTTCGAAAAAATGAGTACCTTTGCATAAACATTAGTGCGTATGCCTTCTGCCATTGAAACGGGCTTCCAGCAAAAGATCGACCAGGATATCCGGATCGAACCAAAGGATTGGATGCCTGAGGCCTATCGGAAAACGCTGATCAGACAGATCTCTCAACATGCGCATAGCGAGATTGTGGGTATGCTGCCCGAAGCTAACTGGATCACCCGCGCGCCCTCGTTAAGGCGTAAAGCCACGCTGATCGCCAAGGTGCAGGACGAGGCAGGGCATGGGCTTTATCTTTATGCCGCGGCGGAAACGCTTGGTATTGATCGCGATGAGATGATCGAGCAGCTGCACCAGGGCAAGGCAAAGTATTCGTCCATCTTCAATTATCCCACGCTCACCTGGGCCGATATGGGTGCCATCGGCTGGCTGGTGGACGGCGCCGCGATAATGAACCAGGTTCCCTTATGCCGGGCTTCCTACGGCCCCTACGCCCGGGCCATGGTCCGGATATGCAAAGAAGAAAGCTTTCACCAACGCCAGGGTTTCGAGATCCTGCTGGTGCTGAGCAGGGGAAACGAATCCCAACGCCGGATGTGTCAGGATGCCATCGACCGCTGGTGGTGGCCCTCCGTGATGATGTTCGGCCCCAACGACGACGCCTCGCCGCATACCGCTCAAAGCATGCAATGGAAGATCAAACGGTTTAGCAACGACGATTTAAGACAACGTTTTATCGACGTCTGCACCGAACAGGTAAAGCTCCTTGGCATGCGTTTACCCGATCCCGACCTCGTGTGGAACGAAGCCCGGCAACATTACGATTTCGGGCCCATCGACTGGAACGAATTCCGCGACGTGATCAACGGTAACGGCCCGTGTAATAAAGAACGCCTGGCGGCACGGGTACAGGCACATGCGGACGGAGCCTGGGTGCGGGAAGCCGCGCTGGCCCATGCGCAAAAAAATATCCAACGGGAAAAAGCCGCATAACTATAAATAATGACGGGAACCCAACACATATCCGCAGACAAGAGCTCCTGGCCGCTTTGGGAGATCTTTATCCGTAGCAAACAGGGCCTCGATCACAAACATGTGGGGAGCCTGCATGCGGCCGATGCCGCCATGGCCATCGAGAACGCGAGGGACGTCTATACCCGCCGGATGGAGGGGGTCAGCATCTGGGTGGTCGAGAGCCGCTATATCCATGCCTCCAATCCGGACGAGGCCGACTCATTCTACGATCCGGCAAATGATAAGGTCTACCGGCATCCGACCTTTTACGACCTGCCGGATGAACTAAAGCACATGTAAGATGTCAGACCAGGCAATCATAGATTATATCCTGCACCTTGGCGATAACGCCCTGATCCTGGGTCACCGTAACAGTGAATGGACAGGACATGGTCCGATCCTCGAACAGGACATCGCCTTATCGAATATCGCCCTCGACCTCATCGGTCAGGCAAGATATTATTACCAGTATGCCAGCCACCGCATCAACGAAGACGAACAGGCTCCGCGACCGGTACCGGGCCACGAAAGGATACCGGTGACGGAAGATGTCCTGGCCTATTTCCGGGATGCCTGGGACTTCAGAAACTGCTTGTTGGTGGAGCAGGGCAATGGCCACTGGGGAAAAACGGTCTTGCGGCAATTCTTTTTCAGCGCCTATCAATTCGAGCTTTACGGCGTGCTGCGGCATAGCCGCGACAGTCAGCTTGCGGCCATCGCGGAGAAATCGCTAAAAGAAGTGACCTATCACCTTAGATGGAGCGGCGAATGGGTGATCCGGCTGGGCGACGGTACCGAAGAAAGCCATACCCGCATGGAGGAGGCCATGACCGATCTGTGGAAATTTACCGGCGAATTCTTCCTTCCTGCCGATTACGAAAAGACCCTGACCCTTCCGGGGATTGCGGTCGATCTGGCAACGATCCGGCCCGCCTGGGATCACAAGGTGGGTGAGGTGCTCAAGACCGCGGGACTGGAGAAAAAAGAAGGCGAGAGGATGCAAAAAGGCGGCAAACAGGGAAAGCACACCGAGTCCCTGGGATACCTGCTTGCGGAAATGCAATTTTTACAACGCGCTTATCCCGGCTGCGAATGGTAATAGGAAAGCATATGCCAAACACCGGATCCGATACGATCATCCAGGAGCTCTGGACCCTTCTGGGGGAAGTCACCGACCCCGAAGTTCCCGTGTTATCCATAGTCGATCTGGGTATCATCCGGGACATCCGCATCACGGACGGTATCCCGGAGATCGTGATCACCCCGACTTACAGCGGCTGTCCCGCCATGGATATGATCCGCGCCAATATCCGCATGCGCCTGCTGGAACAAGGCTTCTCCGATGCCCGGATCAAAACCGTCCTTGCCCCCGCCTGGACTACAGATTGGATGAGCGAGGCCGGAAAGGAGAAACTAAAAGCCTATGGGATCGCACCTCCCCTGCCGGCGCAACAGGTTTGCCGGCTGGAATGGTTCAGCCGGGAAGAAGCTATTGCCTGTCCTCGCTGTCATTCCTATCATACCACGCTGATCAGCCAATTCGGCAGCACGGCCTGCAAAGCCCTTTATCGGTGCGAAGATTGCAAAGAACCTTTCGATTATTTCAAATGCCATTAGCAATATGTCATCCATCACCTTCGAGATCAAAGACCAGATCGCCTTCATTACCCTGAACCGCCCCGATAAATTAAATGCCTTTACCCGTGAAATGGCTCTAACTTTGCAGAACAGGCTTGATGAATGCGCCAGCCTGCACGAGGTGCGGGCCGTTTTTCTCACCGGAGCCGGCCGGGCTTTCTCGGCGGGACAGGATCTGGCGGAGAT